>JAABUX010001356.1_pt1 | contig 37419 bp, 27 predicted proteins | sample 5561851 | NCBI WGS metagenome assembly JAABUX01 (sample SAMN10711883, study PRJNA513361) | rock metagenome | isolation source: Antarctica rocks | place: Antarctica: Victoria Land, Richard Nunatak red sandstone | collected 2016-01-03 | reverse complement strand
ATTATTTCCTTTTAGGAAATCTTTAACAAATCTATAACAAATCCTCGATTTGTCAAGATTGGGTTTTCCAAGGGAAACAAACTTTTCCAAAACTTTTCCAAAGGTTTTCCGAAGGAAAACTTGTGTCGTGGCCCTCCCTTCCTTTTCTACGTTTTTGTTAGAAAACTTGTGTCGTGGCCCTCCCTTCCTTTTCACCCCTTTTCCCAGAAAAGGGGCAGGGAAGGGATACCAGGTTAGAAAACTTGTGTCCCTTCCCGTAGTTTTTGTCAGAAAACTTACCGATACTTTGTCAAGATTTGTTAAACCAAAGGTGGTATTAGATTTCAAGAAGGGATACAGGGATACGCAGTATCTTACCGATACGCAGTATCTTACCGATACGCAGTATCTTACCGATACGCAGTATCTTACCGATACGCAGTATCTTACCGATACGCAGTATCTTACCGATACGCAGTATCTTACCGATACGCAGTATCTTACCGATACTTTGTCAAGGTTTTGTTAAAAATTTTCTTTAAAGAAGACGGAAAAAAATAAAAGAAAGTTGATGACATAGTCTGACCTTTAGAGAAATCTAAAGAAATAAAAGATAAAGAGCTTTTATGATAACAATGTGAACAGGCTGATGACTCCCAAGAGCTCATATCGACGGAGTCGTTTGGCACCTTGAATTACATCGGGGCCATAAAATTGGTAACAATCTTATGGAAATTTGGCTATATGCTGGAACATCCGAGTATCTTACAGGACTTTGTTTTGTAAAAACAAATGTAAAACTTTGTGAGTGCGGACAATCAGCAGGGAAGTTGGTAAAAAATATAGCTTATCAACCCCTCAACGACTACACGCCAAATATGCTAAAAATTTTTAGCATAGTGATATAGTCTGATCTATACAGCGATGTATAGGCAAATAACAGCAAAAATATTGTTGTTTGCGTTAAATTTGTGAAAAATTATATGAAAAAATCTCCTTCAGATAAATTGTCCAACCTTCAACGAAGGGTTAGTTGGCACGCTTTTAGGTGACGCGCATCTTAGAGCAAAGAAGAATAAGAGCAAATATCAATATGTGGTTTTGCAGTCAGGAGCGCACAAAGAGTATGTGTTTCATCTTTACGAAATTTTATAAAATTATACTACCAGACCGCCAAAAGAGTATATTTTTAAAGACAAAAGATTTCCAGGTAAAATATATACTCGATGGAGCTTTTATACTACTTATCAAGAATGCTTTAGGTTTTACGGCCACCAATTTTATATGGACGCCAAAAAGGTGCCAATAATCCCTTGTTACAATGAATGTCAAAAGGATAAAAGTATAGAATATTCCGAAAGAGAGCAAAATATAAAGATAGATAACAACATATATAAAAGACGGAAAACAGTGCCAAAGCTCATTCATAAATGGCTGACACCTCGTGCATTAGCCTACTGGTAGATGGTGCTCAGAAATGGAAGGGAAAGTCATTGGGTCTACGTTTTTGGACTGACAGCTTTACACTATCTGAAACACTATCGTATTGAGAGAAAAATCTATTCTAAAAGTATCCATTCAGAAAAAAGGTAAAGCTTCTAGGATCTACATTAGTAGCAATTCTTATCCTATTTAAAAAAAATATATTTTTGATTTCTTAATACCTGGTATGATTTCTAAATTCCTGATTGAAAATCCACGAAAGGATTCTGACTTGTGTATAGTCAAAAAAGTAATCGCGGAAACAAAAAAGAATTCTTTTGTTTTAGGAAATCAAACAAAATTTAAAGAAGGATCAGGATTTGTTATTCTATCCTTATAGACACAACTTTAATTAACATAATTGCGATGACAATCCGCGGGAAAACCAAGTGTCGAGTATAAAACGGGTGAATTGACAAGAATCTCTCAATTAAAGGATAGTACGCACTAATAAATATAGTATAAAAGGCGTAATACTGTTATACATATTTATTATAGATTGAGACAACTTGCAGCGAAGTCTATTTTTACGCTATTTGCTCTTTTTTGTTTGATAAAAAGAGTAAAATATTGAAATAGAAACGTTCAACGACTAGAAAGTGAGTAGTGTAAACAATAATCTTTCCACGAGCGCCCGTTAATTCGTTTTTATATGTGTATTATATTATGGTTAAAAAACAAAAAAAGGTGATTACCAAAGGTATTAAAAATACCAAAGACGGTTTTCATTTATATTCCAAGTATTGGCAAGACTACAAAAAAAAGCTGCCACCATTGCCTAAAAATCTTTTCGATATTTGTATTGGAATGATTCTAGGTTATGGCTCATTATTATAATAACAGTACTAGTCAATTTGAACCAGGTTATAAACTGAAAGAGTTTTTATTTCATTTATTTATTCTCTTTTCTATATATACTTTTATGGATATGCCAGGTCAACGAATTGATCTAGATAGCAAAAGAAAAGGTCTTGTAAAGAGATAACAAAGTTTTTGGTTTAAAACTTTCTCTTATTATTCTTTTACAGAATTATGGAACTTATTTTGTAGAAATGGAAAAAAACAGATATCTGAAAACCTTGTAACTGATTATCTAACACCCATTGGCTTTGCTTATTGGATAATGTGTTATCGATCTTTACAGAAAGTTTGATTATTCATAAGAAGCGCAACAAAGTTTCACAAAACTCTTTAACTTGCTTGCTGTAAAACAATTAAATAACAAATACGGTTTAAGTTGTGAAATATGATCTCACAAACAAAAATATTGGGTGATAAAAACTCAGTGGAAACTTTACATTTTCTCTATAAACCTTATTTGAAACAATCAATGAGATACAAATTGCCATTAATAAAAAAGAATCATACAAAATAGTACGAGTTAAAGACATAGTCTGAGCTAATCTGTGAAGATTAGAAATTTAGGATAAAGAGCCTAAATGATAACAATTCTGGTCGACTCATCATATCCTGGAGCTGCAGAAGGTTCCAAGGGTTCGGCTGTTCGCCGATTAAAATGGTACGTGAGTTGGGTTTAGTGCGTTGAGAAACAGTACGGATCCTATCTTTTTTGGGTGTATTATAAATTGAGAGAACCATTCCTTTGTACGAGAGGACCGGGAATGATAAACCTCTGGTTTACTAGTTGTCACAACAGTGGCATAGCTGGGTAGCTACGTTTAGATTAAATAACTGCTGAAAGCATCTAAAGCAGGAAATTATTTCTCAAAACAAGTTTCTTTATTCGTGGAAGATTACCACGTGATAGGCGAGAGGTGTAAAAGTAGCAATATTTGAGCCTACTCGTACTAAAACACTAAATAAATTTTTTGAAAAGGAAGGTTTTCCAAGGGGAAACTGGTATCCATCCCTTTTCGTAGAAAAGGAAGGGATACCAAAAAAAGTAAAACAATAACAATCAATGATTTCCTTTTAGGAAATAATTATTGCTATTGTTTTACGTATTCAAACAACAGTAGCGCAATCAATGATTGCTGTTGTTTTACTACGTAAAACAAAAGAATATAAATAATTATTTGCCTTTGTTTTACGTAGTAAAAAACATACCGACAGCAAATCAATGATTTCCTTTTAGGAAATAATTATTGCTATTGTTTTACGTATTCAAACAACATATGCGCAATCAATGATTGCTATTGTTTTACGTATTCAAACAACAGTAGCGCAATATTTATTCTTTTTCGGCAAATCAATGATTTATATTCTATTGTTTTACTACGTAAAAAAGATACCAACAACAATAATTATTTATATTCTTTTGTTTTACTACGTATTGCTTTTAACGCTTCTGTCTGTAGATACGATATCTATGCACTATTCGATATCTCAAAATTTGGCAGAGTGCAACCAATTAACTGAAACTATAAAAATCCTTACAGAGAATGGGGAGGTGGACCAAGAAAGCATAAATAAGCTTTTTCGAAGAAAATGTGAGTTGTTGCAGTCACTCTCAAAGAATAGAGGCATTATAAATCAAATGCACGACAAATTTCCTTTTGTGCACATTCATTCCTTTTTCAACAAATCATAAGATTTTTTTTAAGGGATACGTAGATTTTTTATTTATTTTTTTTTTTTACTGAGTATCCCTTCTTCACACTGGCCAATTTCTTTATTTGTTTTCTGGATGCCTATTTGCCCCTACCCCGTAGAAGCAAACAGGCATCTAAAATGTAAAGTTGTTCTATTCCTTTTTTAAAGAGAAAGCTCTTATTATCTTTGACGATCAAAAAATTGAGTATCTCTTCAAAAAAAACATTTTTTTTACAATAAAATTTAGACCGTAATAAAAAACAAAAACCTTCCTTGAAAGTATGTATTCTAATGGATATATTATTATAAAAATTAATGGTACTGTTTGGATGTAAGGTTGAATAATTGAAAGAAAGTAATATATGCGAATTTTTTATTATACTACGTGTCCCTTGCAAGACAAGAAATGATACACTATAGACTCTCCATGATCTCCCTTCGGGAGATAATTGTTTTCCGAAGGAAAACCATGAAAAGATGAGCGAACCGGTGAAAGGACCACTCTCAGATGGTATGAAGAGATAAAAAGTACCAAAGGCTTTTGGGTGGGTAAGTGAAAATATCAAAAATTCTTGGAAAGAGAATTCTTTTCCTTAGGTTTTTTTCTTTGTTTTCTTTATATAACACGTGATTACCTTTTATAGGTTAGGGTAAAGATTATATCTAACGCGATTTTAAAGGTCAGTCTTCTTCGCATAATTTAAAGTAAATATCCTTTTATAAATAGATATCTCATTATTTTTATATAAATGACTTGTAAAAGTGACATATAATATATACTTGTAAATTTCAGATACATTTAAAATTTACTGTACATATTGTATGAAAATTCTGTAATGCAAAAAGCTGTACAAAAGGAAAAACCCTAAAAAAACAAATCACAAAAGGCAAAGCACATTTTCCACTGTTCGTTATATAGAGTAATATACAAAAGAGATACAATATGATTAACAAAGGTAATAGTATTTTATATACTTTTGTGCCATAATAAATGTGTGTATTTTTATACCTAAAATGTATACAAAATTAATGTTTCTTTCTTCGGGAGATCATGATTGTGCTTCGCACAATAATTATTGTTGTTGGTATCTTTTTTACGTATTCAAACAAAAGAAGCACAATAATTATTGTGCAAAGCACAATCATGTTTTTATTGATATAAATTTTTTAACATTGTTCTTCTTATAGAGAATAACAACAAATATGCAAAAAATAAGAAAAACAAACACTTGTTTGACCCTTGCTCAGAATGAACGCTCTAGATAGGCCTAACACATGCAAGTCGAACAATAACAATTTTATAATATTAAAATGAGCGTATATATGACGAAAATTTTATTAAGTTTACTAATAGTCTTTATACTTTTATTATATTTTACTTTAGATTTCTCGTTAAAAGATAGAAAAAAAATAATTTTGTCTACGCTTTGGTATTGCTTTTTGTGTGTTTCTGTAAGAAAAATAGCATTATATTTAGCTTATTAAAAAAAATTGAAATCTTTTAAAACTCTATATTTGGTGTGATTTATCTAAGTCAAACAACTTCTCACATACAATTCTTGATTGACCTTTTGCACCAAATAAAAAATCGTAAAAGCAAAATAACCTTTGTCTTGATACTTCCAACAAAAAATTAACATTTATGCAGTTTCTTAAAAATTTTAAAAAAATACAGGAGCGTCAACCTTTTTATTACTTTTATATTGACCTCTCATTGCTCGAATTCTTTGGTAGAAAATGTCCATATTTGATTTTTTTAAGGGATACTTCGCTTTCTTTTATGGAACGTTTGGTTACACAGAAACTTCTGATGTTTCTGTCTTCAAACTTGCTTGTTTCGCTTTTTATTGGTATTTAATTAGTACAAGCCTTATGGTTTATTGTGTTTTTAATGTTCGCTTTACAAGAGATTATTTGTATAATTTGTTAGGTAAAGATTTTGTTGTTAAGAAAATTGGAAACCCTGGTCTTCGACAGCTTTTAAAATATGGAGGTGCTGCAGTTGTCGGAATAGGTATCAATGACGCAGGACGATTGACGGAATCGTGGGTAAATGTCAAGAATGCCCAAACGAGTTTAGAGGCAACTTTGAGTTCGCTCGATCAAGATACTAATTTATCCGCTAAAGACAAGTCACGAATTGCGAAAGAAGCTTTTGCAACAAAAAACCAAATGGTGATGAAACCTTGTGAAGGAACTTTTGATCGACTCGCTAAGATAGATGCTTATAAAAGTGCGACTACTAGTGTCTCCAACGCTGCTAGTAAGATTTTTGGTAAATAAAGATTAACCTTTAAATTGTTCTTTTTGAAGGCTTTTCTAAAAACTTTTGACTTTATAATCATTTCATGATTATTCTGTTATACTATACTTTTTGATTTTGTAAATTTACGGAAAAGCTTATCATCTCCTTATAGATCTCTTGAATATATTCGCTCTTTCTTAACGAATCGTAGATGTTAATTGCTGCTCTCTATAGAGAGCATTTTTTTTAGTAAGATCGAAAAAAGGAATCTTTTTTTTGGTGTCTCTTTTACAGAGAAAAGAAAGAACGCGTTCTTTTAAATAAAGAAAAGATAGACTTTATCTTTTTTATATTATTTTTTTCCTTTCTTTTCACTATACAAATATAAGAAAAACAAACAAGAGTTTGATCCTGGCTCCGAATGAACGCTAGCGATAGGCCTAACACATGCAAGTCGAACGCATACTTTCTAGTATGAGTGGCAGACGGGTGAGTAACGCGTGAGACATCTACCTTACAGCCTGGTATAAATATCTATATAGAGGCAAAATCTTTATATATGAGTGAATCCCAGATATTTTGAATAAAAAAAAAGGCAAAGAACCGTTGTAAGATGAGCTCGCGTAGGATTAGGTAGTTGGTAAGGTAAAAGCTTATCCAAGCCGATGATCCTTAGCTGTTCTGAGAGGATGATCAGCCACACTGGGACTGAGACACGGCCCAGACGCTTTCGAGCGGCAGCAGTGAGGAATTTTGGACAATGGGCGAAAGCCTGATCCAGCTATATCGCATGAATGAAGAAGGCTCAATTGGTTGTAAAATTCATAGTTTCATTATAGATTATGACATTGATGAAATGAGTAGTCCCGGCCAACTCCGTGCCAGCAGCCGCGGTAATACGGGGGGGGCGAGCGTTATTCGAAATGATTGGGCGTAAAGGGCACGTAGACGGTTTTTTAAGTGGACATCTTCTCTTTTTTGTTCTCTAAGGATAAAAAAGAAAGGATTATGGAAATCTTTCTGTACTCGGGAAAAAGACCAAGGCTCAACCATGGTGTTTCCCACCAAACTAAAAAACTAGAGTAAGTTAGAGGAAAGTGGAATTCCTGGAGGAAAGGTTAAATTTTATGATATCAGGAGGAACGCCCAAAGCGTAGGCAACTTTCTACTGCTTAACTGACGTTGAGGTGCGAAAGCATGGGGATCAAAGGGGATTAGATACCCCTGTAGTCCATGCCGTCAACTATGAGAATTCACTCTTAGAGCACTGCCGATTGATGTGAGAAAAAATCATCGTTCAGCAGTTCGTTTTAGGGGTTCTAGCTAACGCGTTAAATTCTCCGCCTGAGGAGTACGACCGCAAGGTTAAAACTCAAAGGAATAGACGGGGGCTCACACAAGTGGTGGAACATGTGGTTTAATTCGACACAACGCGCAAAACCTTACCAGCCCTTGACATAAGCTTGAATACATCTTTTATCGGATAATTATACAGTTTACAGGCGTTGCATGGCTGTCGTCAGCTCGTGTCGTGAAACCAATATATAAATAAATAATCGCGACCTAGAGGAGCGATCCTAAAGTAAAATCCAACTCATAACGGTGGAACCCTTGTGTAAAGGCATTGATTTACAGATATATCAAAATAAGCAAGGGCAATACCGTGGGAAGTCGATAGATAATGTATTCGTGAACAAATAATAAAAGAAAGACCTATTTGTTTTTGTATCAAAAAAATACAAAAATCAACCAAAAAAAAGTATTATAAAGGAACAAAAGTGTGGTATCTTCATACATTGTATTCTTATAGACTTTATAAATATATAATTTTCTTTCATTATGTAAACATAATACTGTAATATTTGACCCCGTAACGACTTTGTTATTTTTTTACAAAAAAAAAAAGGCAGGATATCGGATTTTATTGGATATAAAAATTGAATATGCCGGTATAACACGTTGGCTCTTGTAACACTATTTTGAAAAAGATAGTAACAAGATGAAGGTATAGTCTATTCCTTATAGTAATATAGGGGTTATTGCAGTAATCATGGTTTTCCTTCGGAAAACAATTATCTCCCGAAGGGAGATCCAACAATTATTGTGCTTCTTTTGTTTTACGTAGTAAAACAACAACAATAATGTAAAAGAATACAAAACTGTATTTTCTTGAATACAAAATGTGTAATTTACCTGGTTACTGTAAACATTGGAGATGTTTGGTTAAGTCCTTTAACGAGCGCAACCCTTTTGAAATGTTGGTAGTAAAGAATAACTCTTTAACCACTCTTTTCATACTGCCGGTTATATACTGGAGGAAGGGAAGGATAACGTCAAGTCGTCATGACCCTTATGGGCTGGGCTACACACGTGTTACAATGGTAATTACAAAGGGAAGCAATGGTGCGAATCGGAGCGAATCCTTAAAAATTACCTCAGTTCGGATTGTTCTCTGCAATTCGAGAACATGAAGATGGAATCACTAGTAATCGTGGATCAGCACGCCACGGTGAATCTGTACCTGAGCCTTGTACTCACCGCCCGTCACACTCTGGAAGTCGAGTGGATTGGAAGGATTCTTCACTTCATTATTAAATTTGGTGGAAAGATTTTTTTGTATAAAATCTAAAAAACCTATATTTGGTTTTGATAGTGAGTCTACCATGATCTGTTTGGTAACCGGAGTGAAGTCGTAACAAGGTAACCGTAGGGGAACCTGCGGTTGGATTGACTCTACCGCGGTTTAGAGAAATTGGTTATCTCGTCAGGCTCATAATCTGAAGATTGCAGGTTCAAGTCCTGCAGCCGCACATCAATATTTTAAAAAGGCGAGAAAAAAGGGTGTTTTTTTGTATATATTTCATAAAAAATATATACAAAAAAATCGCATCTTCACTCTTTCTTTCTGTAATATAGAACTATAGGGTAATATAAAAACATTTTATGAAACTTTTTAAATTTTTTACTTCCATACAGCTCATTTAGAAAGCTTTTTTTTCCCTTTGCAATACTGTTACTTTATTTCTTTGCTTTCACTAGATATTATCTGCTTTTTGTTTTTTTTGCTGTCTTAGGTCTACACTGCAGCATTGATATAAGTACATTTTGTGGCTTTATTGTCAATTTAACAGCGTATTTCTCTATTTTTTTCTTGGTTTGTTTGTGCATACCTTTCATTAAAAAAAAATACCATTTTTTATAGGAAAACCGTTTTTTGAGAAATATCTACCAACTGTCGGTTTTGCTATTTTTGCTTTTATTTTGCTTGAAATCACTATTGGATTACTATTCATTATTGAAACATATTCTCTTGTTGTGAGATGGGAAGAATATATGTTAACCAAGGAATATTCATATTCTCTTCTAGTAGATCTGGCAAAAAGAGAGTGGAGTATTGACTCTTCGATACAATCTTCTAGGAAAGATCAAGAAATAGAAGAGATCATTCGCTATATTTTACATACTTTAAAGGAACCCTCTTTTGGGGTATTAACTGAATTCTCAAATAGTTTCATAGAAACCTTGGCTATGATTGGAAACTAATTTATAAAAAGTTTTTCTTTAATAATGACCATAAAGGTATGGTCATTATTAAAGAAAAAAACTTGTACCTTTTTTTTGATTGTTTTCAGATGGAATAAACAGCTTTAGACGCATGGTTCGATCATTCTGATCCAACAATTATTGCGCATATGTTGTTTTACTACGTAAAACAATAGCAATCATGGTTTTCCGAAGGTTTTCCAGAGGAAAACTGGTGTCCTAACCTGTCCCAAAGAAAAAGGGCAGTTTTCGGCACCTTTTCACCCCTTTTCCCAGAAAAGGGGCAGGGAAGGGATACCAGGAAGGGATACAAGAAAACCTTCAAGAAACCTAATCTTCAAAGGGATACTTTGTTTAAAGACGGCCTTCATAACGTCGCAATTCTAGGTTCAGTTGCTTGTACGCCTATTAGCAAGAGGGATACAAATAATGAGAGAACCTAGGAAGAAAGAAAGCCTGAACAGCTCTAAAAGAACAGAAAAATAAAAGAGTATACAATAAGTTCATTACTTATACTTATATTATAATTTTTTTTTGGTTAAAGAGTTAAAGCTTTTCTCCATTATTTTTTGGACTCACAAATAATTCATTTATCTTTTTTACCACGATTTAAAGATAAAAAATCCCTTCAAAAAATACAGATGATGATTATAAAAAAATATAAAATTCATTTTTATCATCTTACATTTTCTATAGACCTTCTATCCCTTTTTGAATTTGTAATCTGATTTTTTCATAATATATCACCAATTTTGTAACAAATAATGATTTATATTCTTTTGTTTATCGAAAGGGGATGGATAACAGGATAATTATAAAAAATCCATTTATTTGATTTTTCTTTACTTTTTTCTATTTGAGAAACACAAAAAATAGAAAACAAAGGCATAATATATATGTAATATGCCATCATACCTTTATCCTGACAAAAACTATAAACAAAAGAATCTAAATCAAAGAAACGAACATTCTATTATAAAATGAATTTACCTTTTATACAAAAATAGAAAGATACTCTATAGTATGTTTTTATATTTTTGTATAAAGACATACATTCTATTATAAAAGGGGCTTTCCATTAATACAAAAATAGAAAGATACTCTATAGTATGTTTTTTTCGTAATTCTTTTGTTTTTTCTCTATCAAAAGAGCAACAATAATAATTTGTTGTATACCTTGCCTAGAGGCAGATTTGAACTGCCGACACGAGGATTTTCAGTCCTCTGCTCTAACCAACTGAGCTACCTAGACAATCAGATTGCAGTTTTTATTATAAAATAACTTATAGACCAATACTTTTTTTGAATATTTATATTCTTTTGTTTTATGAAAAGTTCCGGAAAACCAAAACCTTGTATCTTTTCAAAAAATGGTTGACAAAAAAAACCTTTTTGAAACAAAAAATGCAAAGTTTGTGTCTTTTCAAAAAATGGTTGACAAAAAAAAACCTTTTTTTGTTTGCATTTTTTGTTTCAAAAAGGTTTTTTTTGTCAACCATTTTTTGAAAAGACACAAACTTTGCATTTTTTGTTTCAAATACCATTTTTTGTTAGGAAAAGTTCTGGAAAAGTTCTGGAAAACCTTGTATCTTTTCAAAAATTGATGTATATATTCCTTTTCCTCGAAAAGGTTAGGGTACAAGGACAGTACCAACAGCAAATAATGAATGTCGTTATTTTTTGTTGCTGTAAGTGTAAAATGACAACCTTTATTTATTTATTAAAAAATACTTTGTATTTTGATTATCCTTTTATTATTTGCTCTATAAAAGTTACATATATTCTTTTCTACTCTCTTTTGCCTATCTTAAAGAATTTTTTCATTCACTCGCAGTTAGACGCATTGAGCAAACACACATTTTTGCATGCCAAAAGTGGGTAAGACAGCAACTTTTATTTTGAAAAGGGTCATTTGCATGGTTCGATCATTCTGATCCAACAATTATTGCGCATATGTTGTTTTACGTATTCAAACAATAGCAATAATGGTTGGATCTTCCTTCGGGAGATAAAAGATAAAACAATTATCTCCCTTCTAACCTTTTCACCCCTTTTCGAAGAAAAGGGGCAGGGACAGGTTAGAGATCATGGTTGGATCTCCCTTCGGGAGATCAAACAATTATTGCGCATATGTTGTTTTACGTATTCAAACAATAGCAATCATGGTTTTCCTTCGGGAGATCAAACAATTATTGCGCTACTGTTGGTATCTTTTTTACGTATTCAAACAATAGCAATCATGGTTTTCCTTCGGAAAACAATTATCTCCCGAAGGGAGATCATGGTTGGATCAGAATGATCGAACAATTATTGTTGTTGTTTTACGGAGTAAAACAAAAGAAGCACAATCATGGTTTTGAATTTGGCACCTGTTTTCTTTGTCCTATATGGTGCTTGTAGAGATTTCTATATGCCATCTTTTGACAATAATACAAATGACAATAATATAAATGACAATAATACAAAGAGGACAAGTAACAATACAAAAACAATAAGATCTGAACTTATGCCAAAGGTCGATATCGACGGCCTTTATGATTGATATTCTTTTGTTTGAATACGTAAAAGAAGAACAATAATTATTTATATTCTTTTGTTTGAATACGTAAAAGAAGAACAATAATTATTTATATTCTTTTGTTTTACGTATTCAAACAATAGCAACCATGATCTCCCTTCGGGAGATAATTGTTTTCCGAAGGAAAACCATGTTTAAATGATATATTATGAAAAAGTCAGAAGTTTTTTCAAAAAACAATATAAGAGGAGCCTTTATTATCTTACAATATTGTAATATAACAAATCTTAACAAGTTATAAAAACTCAGAAATTTTAAAAATTGTACAGCTTAACACAATGATACAATTTTTATTGTTTTTCCTGACCTTTTTTTATACAATCTTTTAGTTTCTAAAACCTTACCTCTCATATCGCGAAAAGGCCAGGAACTGTTTTATATCCAAAACACTCAAAAGATGCACCTTCCAAATATCCTTTAATTGTCAGTCAATATTTGAGCAATTTTTGTTTTATTTCTGTTATGGTTAAAAGGTGATCATAGGATAGTTTGTCATCTTTTATCTCTTTTCTTATTCTTATATATAAAGAGTTTTGCCAATCTTTGTATCCCTTCGAAAATTTTCAAGAAAACCTTCATAAAACAAGAGTAGTAATTCAAAATCTATGTGAGAATCAGGTAATTTTTATATTAGAAAAAGGTTTTATCTGTAAAGAATGTATAATAATCTACAGAAGCGTATTTGTTTTCTCTAAAATTTTCTGTAGAAATTTATGATTAATTTTAAAGTTCGCATCTTTTCTTTAGAGTCTTTTTTCTCTTTTTAAATTCTTTATTTTTTGGATTGGAAATTTCTAAATCTTTTTATAAGGGATACCTAGAAAAGGAAGTTCCAAAATTAAAGAATCAATTTTTTTCATTGTTTTTGTCAATTTTTTGAAAAAATTATAAAGTTTTACAAGTAAGAAAACTTTTGATAAGAGATTTTGAGACTTTTTTAAGATTCTCATTCTATTTTTTATATAAAGAACATTTACTATAATTCAACAAATTACTATCAAATTTGAAATTTTCTGACATACAGTTTTTTACTGTACGCATTTTTTGCCATACTCAAATCCATCAGTATAAAGCTTTAAACTTTCGTCTAATAAAAGATACTTAGCACGTGTTTTTTGTCTGCCGTCTATTTGATATATTTTTCTCTCATCCCTTTTTTGTATTTTTTATTCTTCACGTAAAAGAGATACGTACTGCACCATATGGCTTCAAAAAGCTAAAAAACCAATAAGAAACAAACCTTATAAAAGCTTTAAATAGTTTTCGGCCTTTCTTTGACCATTATACGGAATTCCTGTTTTACCCTGGGGAGAAAGGATTCGAACCTTTGAATGTCGGATCCAAATTCCGATGCCTTACCACTTGGCTACACCCCAATGATTGTTGGAAACATTTAAATAAAGTACAAAAGAGAATTTGTTTTGCTTTATAAAGCGAAAAAAGAAATTATGATGTATTTTTTTTTAAGCTTGAAAATTGGTATCCCTTAAAAAGCTGTTTCCTCCTAATAGAAGGGAAACAAAGAAGGGGGTTGTATTTTTTTTATTTTTTTTGTTCTTCTTTTTTTGTTTGAATACAAGAAAGGAATACCAAAAACGATAAAGGTTTTCCAAAGGAATCCCTTGTGTTTTTTGAATCTATCCCTTTTCGTTGTATCCCTTCAAAAATCTTGTATATATTCCTTTTCTTCGAAAAGGGATGGATACAAGGTTTTCCAAGGGAAACAAAGTTTTCCAAGGGAAACAAAGTTTTCCAAAGATTTTCCTAACAAAAATGGTATTTGAAGGGAGGGCCACGACACAAACAAAAAGTATCTTTTCAGAAAAAAAAAACCATTTTGAAACAAAAAGTATCTTTTCAAAAAATGGTTGACAAAAAAAAACCTTTTTGAAGGGAGGGCCACGACACAAACAAAAAATGGTTTTTTTTTGTCAACCATTTTTTGAAAAGATACAAACTTTGTGTCGTGGCCCTCCCTTCAAATACTATTTTTGAAAAGATACAAAGTTTTTGTTAGAGATCCAACAATTATTGCTATTGTTTTACGTATTCAAACAACATATGCGCAACAATTATTTATATTCTTTTGTTATCGTTTTATTAGGGACAACAAAAATATTGAAAAAACAAAAACATTTAAGGTATACTGGGCGTGGAAGGATTTGAACCTTCGACTTTACGCTTATCAGGCGTATACTCTAAACCACTGAGTTACACGCCCCTAAATTGTCTATTGAAAACTTGATAGAAGCTCTCTAAAAGAATAGAAGTTTATAAAAGATAAAAGCGTGAAGAATGCAAAAACAGAAAAATCTTGCCAAAGAAGGAACACAAGTGATACCATCTTTTTATTTTTTGAAAAGATAAAATAAGAAATAAAGTACAGTACCGTACTTTTTATAGAGAGTCTTCTATATCGTGATATATGAATCTTTTCCTTTATAAGAATATAAACTTTACATAGTTTTTTTTTGGAAAACCGGAACAGAAAGAATATAAATATAAAAAAACATTATATAGTTGTTATAGAAAAAAGAGTATCAATTTTTTTATAACAACTATATAATATATAAGGGCTTATAGTTCAATTGGTTAGAACACGGCGCTCATAACGTCGCAATTGTAGGTTCAAGTCCTACTAAGCCTATTTTATATTATTATATACAAAAAATCTCCCTAAGCCGGGTTTGAACCAGCGACCCGATGGTTAACAGCCATCTGCTCTACCACTGAGCTATTAAGGACAAAAATTTAGTTTTCTTGTATGCCTTATCCCTACCTTTTCTGAAACAAAAAAGATTGTATCCCTTCAAAAATGGATCTATCCATCCCTTTCCTGCCCCTTTTCGAAGGGATACAAGAAAAGGGGTGAAAAGGAAGGTTCCCAAAGTTTGTATCTTTTCAAAAAAAAAAAAACCATTTTGAAACAAAAAGTATCTTTTCAAAAAAAGTAAACAAAAAAAGGCTGACTTGACAAAAAAAAAAACCTTTTTGAAGGGAGGGCCACGACACAAAGTTTGTATCTTTTCAAAAAAAAAAAACCTTTTTGAAACAAAAAATGGTTTTTTTTTTTTGAAAAGATACAAACTTTGCATTTTTTGTTTCAAAATGGTTTTTTTTTTTTGTCAAGTCAGCCTTTTTTTGTCAGCTTTCAAATACTATTTTTGAAGAAATACAAGAAAACCTTGTGTCGTGTCCCTCCCTTCAAAAAGATTTCAAAAAAAAATATTTATGATCTATAATCTTTATATCCCATAAATGGTATAGAGATTACCCATTGTAAAACAGAAAAGTATATAAAGGCTGAGGACGGAATCGAACCGTCATAAAGTGATTTGCAATCACACACATTAGCCATTATGGTACTCAACCCTTTCATTATAGTTTTTGATGGGATACAAGGACAGTACCAAAAAAATATATACAAAAGAATATAAATTTTATAAAATCCTGTAAAAATATAGATGACCTTATACACGTTATATTTTCTTTATTTTTTATAACCTATTTGTTTTCTATTATTTTTATCTTATGCTCTTTATTTTTATTCATTTTTCATTTGTATAAGAAATATAGAGATTTTTACAAAATTTATCATTTTACTATATATAACATCGAGAACAACGGGACTCGAACCCGCGACCTCTGGCGTGACAAGCCAATACTCTAACCAACTGAGCTATGTTCTCTAAAGTTCACAAGTATCATTGATTTGCCGAAAAAGAATAAATATTGCGCTACTGTTGGTATCTTTTTTACGTATTCAAACAATAGCAATCATTGATTGCGCATATGTTGTTTGAATACGTAAAACAATAGCAATAATTATTTCCTAAAAGGAAATCATTGATTTGCCGGAAAAGAATAAATATTGCGCGTAGCGCAATCATTGATTTATATTCTTTTGTTTTACTCCGTAAAACAACAGCAATAATTGAAAACAAATCTTTTGGTTAAAAGTTGTATAATTCTCTATTTAGAAAAACAAGAGACACCTACTCTTACTCTTGTTTTTTCTATATTTTGTTGCAATCGTTAAACCCATTCATTTCTCATTTTTCTATACAAATTATATGTTATCCTTGTATTTTTTCCTTTTCTGATGTATCCATCCCTTTTCACCCCTTTTCGAAGAAAAGGAAGGTTTTCCGGAGGAAAACTTGTGTTTCTTCAAAAACTTTGTTTTTGTTAGAAAACTTACAAAAACGTAGTTTTTGTATGGACACAAGTTTTCTAACCTGGTATCCCTTCCCTGCCCCTTTTCTGGGAAAAGGGGTGAAAAGGAAGGGAGGGCCACGACACAAGTTTTCCTTCGGAAAACCTTTGGAAAAGTTCCGGAAAACCTAAACCTTGTATCTTTTCAAAAAATGGTTGACAAAAAAAACCTTTTTGAAGGGAGGGCCACGACACAAACAAAAAATGCAAAGTTTGTATCTTTTCAAAAAATGGTTGACAAAAAAAAACCTTTTTTTGTTTGCATTTTTTGTTTGTGTCGTGGCCCTCCCTTCAAATACCATTTTTGTTAGGAAAACCTTCCTTTTCAAAAAAAAGTAAAGAGATGCATTTGCTTTTATCTCTTATATTATACGTTTCTTTGAAAGAAAAAACCTCATCTGGTAATCTGGAGGCTTACACCTTGTCCGAACTGAAGAGCAGGAAGGATGCGTTGCTTTGGTTGTTACACAACCTTGCAACACACCGCCCTCTGCGTGAGCCACAACTTTTCATCCTTGGTAAACCAAAATCGGGAAAATCAACGTTTTTGGAAAGCTTAAAGGAATTCTTGTTGGTGTACGATCTGCCTTCTAGGAAGGATGATTTTTCAGGTGCTTCGACCTCAGTCGATTTGTGGTTGATGGACGAGTTCGAGATCGAATCGATCTCTCCACGTGTACTAAATCGTGTACTAGACGGACAGAAGGTTTTATTGGATGTAAAATACGGCACAGTTTTTGTTAAAGACAAAAACGTGCCAGTTATATTAGCATCACATATTTAACCTTCTTACAGTTCAGAACTAAGACAATTGGCATTCGACTCTCGTGTGATATATTGTGAATTTCTGCCGAACGACCACCTGGATGTGGGCCGTTTGGCTAAGACTTTGCTATCGATGCTGGAGTCGAGGTCCCTGCCAAAGGTTGGTCCTGGAATGTAAGTTTAGAATAATTGTTTTTGTTTTTGTTTCTTAACAGATTATTTTTTTGTATTTTTTTTAGAGGATCGAAGTTCTTTTTGCTTAACAAAAAGAGTAAGATCCTCTGATTCTTTAAAAAAAGGTTCTGTTAGTGTTAAAAAAGAAGAGAATCTCGAAGAGGATAATAGTCAAAAAGTTCCTAAAAAATCAAGATTTAGGAAAAGATCCTCTTATCGAAAGTTGTTTAGGTATTGATATAAACTTTAATAAAAATTATGAGCAGTCACATCAGAAAATTCATACTCTTGACATTAAGTCACGCAGAAAGCGGAGGTCGTTCTCATTATACACCTCACTTCGTGACAAGTAAATGTAGGTCCCTCTTTAACTGCGAAAGTGTAATCGTAGCAAAGGAATTACATCAAAATAAAGGGTACCATTATCATGTAGGTGTTTTGAATGACACAGCTAGTTATAATACCGCAGCGAAGCTGCTGCGAGGCAGTTTCCCTGAATTCGAAGGTCGCCAGTTAAATGTGTCATTTCACAAGAGCTGGAACACTATATGTGAATACGTATTTAAACAAGACCAAGATACGTACTGCTGGGGTACTACCAAGGAACAGTGTCGTGAGCGTTTGCATCGTAAGAAAGCAGGTAAGAAAAGTGTAGACTTGATTAATCGTTTACGTAAATGCGAAACATGGAATGACGTACTTGCAGACAGTATTCTAGGTCCTCGCGTGCTAAAATCATATTCATCAATAAAACAAGCTTTTTACGACTTAAAAGTTTATGAAAAGGTACCATCATTGGAATCCAGATTGAAAGAATATAATATTTTCTTATAATCTTTTATCAAAAGAAGGATAATTTCTGGTGCATCTTGCCAATTCCTTGGGATCGAGATAAAGATATGCCTTTGTCCGTTTTTCGCTCTTTAGATATTCTAAAATTATATTCCACTTTTAGTAACGAGTAATAAGCTCACTAATCTTTCACTGACCTCTGAACAATTAATATTCTTTCTAGTAGGAAATATTGATCGATATGATGTAAATGAGTCGTTTATTGTACCCATCGTATCCCTCGTTTTGCACAAAAAAACTATTCAAAACTCGTGTATTCTCTTTATAGATTTATAAAAAAATATACATTTTTAAAACAAATAGACGAATATTTCAAAGTAAGGTTGAAAAATTGGTAGATAATCTAAAGACGACAACAATATAGTATCTTTCTACTCTTTTAGATTTTGTGTCTTTTTTGAAGAATATATATTATATATATAAGAAAAAGGACAGAAAACTTGTGGTGGTGTTAAAGATATATATAATTATTTATATTCTTTTATTTAGAGTTTCTTGTTTTACGTATTCAAACAAAAAATTCAAAGAACAGCAATAATTATTTATACTTGCGCAATCATGGTTTTCCAAGGGAAAACAATTATCTCCCGAAGGGAGATCATGGTTGGATCAGAATGATCGAACAATTATTGTGCTTCTTTTGTTTTACGTAGTAAAACAACAACAATCATGGTTTGATCTCCCTTCGGGAGATCCAACAATTATTGCGCATATGTTGTTTTACTACGTAAAACAATAGCAATCATGGTTTTTCAAGGGAAAACAATTATCTCCCGAAGGGAGATCATGGTTCGATCATTCTGATCCAACAATTATTGTTGTTGTTTTACGGAGTAAAACAAAAGAAGCACAATCATGGTTTTCCAGAGGTTTTCCTAACAAAAATGGTATTTTTGTTTTGGTTTTCCAAAGGTTTTCCTAACAAAAATGGTATTTTTGTTTTGGTTTTCCAAAGGAAAACCTTCCTTTTCACCCCTTTTCCCAGAAAAGGGGCAGGGAAGGGATACCAGGTTAGAAAATTGCCCCTTTTCACCCCTTTTCCCAGAAAAGGGGCAGGGAAGGGATACCAGGTTAGAAAACTTACAAAAACTGTAAGCTGACAAAAAATGTAAACAAAAAAAGGCTGACAAAAAAAAAGAAAGCTTTTTGAAGGGAGGGCCACGACACAAAGTTTGTATCTTTTCAAAAAGGTTTTTTTTTGTCAACCATTTTTTGAAAAGATACAAACTTTGCATTTTTTATTTCAAAATGCTTTTTTTTTTTTGAAAAGACACAAGGTTTACTTTTTTTGTTTATATTTTTTGTTTGTGTCGTGGCCCTCCCTTCAAATACTATTTAAAATAAAAAAAGGTTCGCTTTTTTTGTCAATTTCTGAAAAATCTTGGAAAACCTTGTACCCCTTATAGAAAAGTTGTGTTTCTTGTATACCTTCAAAAACAATGTGTACTTCCTATAGAGGGCAGTAAGAAGAGAATTACATTCTATAAATCAAAAATACATAATAAAAGAATGCTTCTCTATTGTTCGTATCTTTTCTTCTTTCTTCAACAAAAGCTTTTTTGAAAATTTTTCTAAATCTTTTTTACAAATTTTTAACACTTTTTTTGTATGGGTACGTAGCTCAGCTGGCAGAGCATCGGGCTTTTAACCTGATGGTCGTAGGTTCAAATCCTGCCGTACCTAAAAATACTCCTGAGATTACAGATAAAAAAAAATATTGAGTTTTTATTGTTTGTGATCTTTTTTGGTTTTCCACTTATATCATAATAATAGAAAAAAAATATGAATATTAAAAAATTCTATAAATCTTTTTTTTTTTCTATTATATGGAACTACCGTATAGAGTACTATAGAAAAATATCTTATAAAAAGAAAAACAAATAAAAAGATGAGCCAAAAATTCTCGAAATCATTAATAAAAAATTTACCTAAATGGATCCAGTATCATGTATCTAGTAAAAATGAAACTGTATTCTATATATATCCGCAATACATTATTCCTTTTTTTTATTTCTTGAAAAACCATATAAATGCTCAATATAAAGTTTTGATTGATTTAACAGCAGTTGATTACCCTTCACGAGGACTAAGATTTGAAATTATTTACAATTTATTAAGTATTCAATACAATTCGAGAATTAGAATAAAAACTTGTGTTGACGAAATTACTCCTGTTTCCTCTGTAACATCTCTTTATTCTTCTGCCGGTTGGTGGGAGCGCGAAGTTTGGGATATGTTTGGAATTTTCTTCTCAAACCACCCAGATCTACGCAGAATTTTGACTGATTATGGATTTCAAGGACATCCTATGCGGAAAGATTTTCCTTTAAGTGGGTACGTGGAAGTTCGTTATGATGATTCAGAAAAACGAGTAATTACAGAGCCTGTGGAGATCACTCAAGAGTTTCGTTATTTTGATTTTGCTAGTCCATGGGAACAATTTGAACGCACAAATTAAAGAGAAAATAAAAAAAAACAAAAACTATTATGAACAAAAGCATATTACGGCAATATATTTTTATTTGTATCAAGAATGCCGCAAAATACGAGTATAACTTTAGCCTTTTACAGGATAAGATACTCTCCCTTTTTGCATGCGAAAAGATTATAGTGACCCGCAATAAAGACGGCACTGTAAAGATCGGTTTCACTAACAGTAATGCTTCCCGTCACACGGCGGGTAATAAAATTCGATCCTCTTTTTCTGAATTAAAAGGAGACGATATTGTAGTGACTTTCAAAAGGACCTGGAAACAGGTTTGTCAATCGGTCATCGATGAAAACGCGGATTTTCATAGCTGGCAGAGCACTAAAGACCAATGTTAGGGAAAAAAAAAAAAAGAAAAAGTAATTCAAAGGGATACGACGTTTTGTATTTGTTAAATACAGAAATACTGAACCTTATCAATACCCGTATAGCCTTTTAGAGTATAAAATGGTTTCGCTTTTTGAGTGCGAAAAGCTTATAGTATCCCACAATAAATTTGGGACTATAAGGAAGGGTTTTCCTAACAAAAATGGTATTTGAAGGGAGGGCCACGACACAAACAAAAAATGGTTGACAAAAAAAAACCTTTTTGAAGGGAGGGCCACGACACAAACAAAAAGTATCTTTTCAAAAAATGGTTGACAAAAAAAAACCTTTTTTGTCAACCATTTTTTGAAAAGATAAAAGATTTGCATTTTTTGAAAAGATACAAGGTTTTGGTTTTCCAAATATAAACTTGTGTCCATCCCTTTTCTTGTATCCCTTCCACACCTGAAAACAATATTTGTGCCTGTTTTTCTGAATTGAAAGAGAGCGAAATCGAAAAAACTTTTTTCCAACTTTGTCACTTACTTATGATTGAAAGAATAGACGCAAAGCACTGAAGAGTAATGGCTACAGTTGTTAACGGATAAAATAAAAATATAGGATTTAAAAAAAACAAGAATTCTCTAAAAGGGTATACGGTTATTGGTAAAGTTCAGTATTTTATATATCAAAAAATATATAAAATTGTTGTTATAGAATATAAAGAGTTACTATAAATTCATAGTACACCTTTAAGGGATACTATGTTTGTTATATAAAAACCTAAAGGAGATGATCGAGATCATCTTCGTATTCCTTCTATCCATCCCTTTTCTTGTATCCCTTCCTTTTCACCCCTTTTCACCCCCTTTCCCAGAAAAGGGGCAGGGAAGGGATACAAGGAAGGTTTTCCTAACAAAAAAGGTATTTGAAGGGAGGGCCACGACACAAACAAAAAGTATCTTTTCAAAAAATGGTTGACAAAAAAAAACCTTTTTGAAGGGAGGGCCACGACACAAACAAAAAGTATCTTTTCAAAAAATGGTTGACAAAAAAAACCTTTTTGAAGGGAGGGCCACGACACAAACAAAAAAAGCTTTTTTTTTTGTCAACCATTTTTTGAAAAGATACTTTTTGTTTCAAAATGGTTTTTTTTTTTTGAAAAGATACTTTTTGTTTGTGTCGTGGCCCTCCATTCAAATACCATTTTTGTTAGGAAAACCTTTGGAAAACTTTGTTTCCCTTGGAAAACTTTGTTTCCCTTGGAAAACTTTGTTTCCCTTGGAAAACCTTGTATCCCTTCAAAAAATATACAATTATCTAACAACAAATTATACAAATATATTACAATATTTTTGACAAAATAAGGGATAGTTTGTATTTTTATTCTCTCTTCAAACAGTATATTCAGGCAAAAAAATATATGGTCTTTTGCTATTCTTTTTTATCATTCTTTGTTTTATGGATTCTGCTTTTTGCGAATAGACAGTGGAAGTTAAAGATGGCAGTAACCATATATTTCATACCAATAATACTTTAGACGATCAAAAGAGGTATGCTTTGTGTCCCGTGTCCCTTACCGAACTTTTATCTACTCACTCGGAAGATCCACAAAAAAATTTCAAAATTTATAAATTAAAGAAGGGATACAAAGCAGCTCATCGTTGGTGGAAGGGATACGTAGTTTTTACTGGTTCTTTGATTGCTCGTTTTATTGTGATCAATTCAGAAATATAGAACAATTAGATAAATCAAATATTTGCTCAAATATCTCTTGTGACAAACTTAACGAACTAATAGCAGAGGTAAACGCCTTTAAAAGCGTTTCATCTGGTAGAAAAGAATCCACAGAATATAAATCAATGATTGCGCTACGCGCAATATTTATTCTTTTCCGGCAAATCAATGATTTCCTTTTAGGAAATAATTATTGCTATTGTTTTACGTATTCAAACAACATATGCGCAATCAATGATGAAATAATTATTGCTATTGTTTTACGTATTCAAACAACATATGCGCAATCAATGATGAAATAATTATTGCTATTGTTTGAATACGTAAAAAAGATACCAACAGTAGCGCAATCAATGATGAAATAATTATTGCTATTGTTTGAATACGTAAAAAAGATACCAACAGCAATATTTATTCTTTTCCGGCAAATCAATGATTTCCTGAAAGGAAATAATTATTGCTATTGTTTTACGTATTCAAACAACATATGCGCAATCAATGGCAAAGACCCGGAGGGTGGGCCTATGGTTTCAGCCTTTGTATCCCTTAAAAAAACAACAAATTTATATATTTTTTGTTAGATAATTGTATATCTTTTGAAGGTAATGTCACAAAAAAAATAACCATTCAACTTTATGTTTTCCGCTTTTCAAAATGAATTGCACAGTAACCAACTTTTTCCAAATTTTGGATTTAATACAGTACTCTTTGAAAATGATTTTAAAGGTATTTTTGCTGAACTTTTTCTAGTATATAGTATTTTATTACTTTTAGTTTATGGTGTAATACTGAGTACATCTAAAGAGAAAAAATATCCACTTTTAATTGGTAATATTGGTTGGCTAGGGCTTCTTAGTCTTTTTTTAACTTTTGTTTTACTAATAAAAAATCCATATAGTCACGGCTTAATATTTTATAATACTTTAATAATAGATCAAGAAACACAGTTTTTCAAAATACTAGCTTTAGGCGGCTCCTTTTTTTCCATTTTAATATCTTTAGATTATATGAAAAAGGAAGGATTAAATGGCTTTGAAATTATTATTTTAACTCTTTTATCCACATCAAGTATCTTATTTTTAATATCATCTGCCGACTTTATCTCTATGTATTTGGCGATAGAATTTCAAAGTTTGTGCTTTTACGTACTGGCTGGAAGTAAGCGAGATTCAGAGTTTTCTACTGAAGCTGGACTAAAATATTTTTTATTAGGTGCTTTCTCTTCCGGACTTTTACTTTTCGGCTGCTCACTAATTTATGGTTTTACAGGGATTACTAACTTTACTGAGTTAGGAAAACTATTTACTCCAGGTGGGCAAGAGGTGGTGACTGGTCTTTATTCTTTGCGAGGTTGTGAGCTAGGTATGATCTTTATACTAGTTGGATTACTATTTAAACTAACAGCAGTACCTTTTCATATGTACGCGCCTGATGTTTATGAAGGAGCACCTACCTCTATCACAGCCTTTTTTTCTATTACACCAAAAATTTCCATTTTAGCAGTATTTATTCGCATTTTTTTTGAAGGTTTTTATGATTTAATGATAGACTGGCAAACAATATTGATTTTTTCCAGCTTAGCCTCTATGATTTTAGGAGCTGTTGCTGCCCTTTCTCAAAATAAGATTAAACGATTATTAGCTTATAGTTCTATAGGTCACGTAGGTTATTTGCTTGTTGGTCTTTGCTGTGGTACAATTGAAGGAATTCAAGGTTTATTAATCTACTTAGTTGTTTATGTACTAATGACAATTAACATTTTTGGTATAATACTATTTCCTTTACGCCGAGAGTTTATCAACTCTGTACAACGTATAAAATATACAACTGATTTAGGTATGATGGCAAAAACTAATCCAGTGGTAGCCTTTACACTTACAGTTTCTATGTTTTCCATTGCCGGAATACCTCCTCTAGCTGGTTTTTATAGTAAAGCTTTTCTTTTTTTTGCCGCTTTGAGTTCAAACCTTTATCTACTTGCTGTTATAGGAGTACTTACAAGTGTAGTAAGCTGCTTTTATTATATACGTGTAGTGAAAATAATGTATTTTGAAAATCCTAAAAATTGGTTAAGTTTTTCACAAATTCCCAAAGAAAGTTCACTTGTAGTTGGTATCTCTTTCTTTTTTATACTTTTCTTTGTTTTTTATCCATCTCCTCTTTATTTAGCAACACACAAAGTTGCACTCTTTTTATCTTTATAATAAATATTATAAAAAAAGATACTCTAAAAAAACAAAAGAATATAAATAATTATTTTCCAAGGGAAAACCATGATATCCCGAAGGGATATAATTGTTGCGCATAGCGCAACCATGATTGTGCTTCTTTTGTTTTACTACGTAAAACAACAACAATAATTATTGTGCTTCGCACAATCATGATCTCCCAAAGAAAGAAACATTGTTTTCGGCACCTTTTCGTAGAAAAAGAAGGTTTTCCTAACAAAAATGGTATTTGAAGGGAGGGCCACGACACAAACAAAAAGTATCTTTTCAAAAAAAAAAAACCATTTTTTGTTTGTGTCGTGGCCCTCCCTTCAAAAAGGTTTTTTTTTGTCAACCATTTTTTGAAAAGATACAAACTTTTGGTTTTCCTAACAAAAATGGTATTTTTGAAAAGATACAAGGTTTTCCGGAGGAAAACTTGTGTCCCTTCAAAAACGTAGTTTTTGTTAGAAAACCTTCCTTTTCACCCCTTTTCCCAGAAAAGGGGCAGGGAAGGGATACCAGGTTAGAAAACTTGTGTCGTGGCCCTCCCTTCAAATACCATTTTTTTTAGGAAAACCTCTGGAAAACCTTGGAAGACCCTTGGAAGAACCTTGGAAAACCTTTGGAAAACTTTTATCGTAGTAAAAGGGATACCAAAAGAAGAACAATCATTGTTTATCAGCCTTTTTAAGAAAATTATTTATCTTTATTATCTTTAGAAAAACGTTATAGATTTACATTCAAAATAGAAAGAGTATAGGGTGATTAGCTCAATTGGTAGAGCACCTCGCTTACAACGAGTAGGTTAGTGGTTCGATTCCACTATTACCCAGTTTTTTTTCAATTATTGTTTTGAAGAAATAAATTTTACAGAAAAAATATTCACTTTTTTATAAACCTTATTGTTTATCGTTTTTGTTCTATGTAGATAAACAAAAGAAAAGATACGAAGAAGAAACCTTCTTTTATTTTTTTCATTATGGTTGTTTTCATATAAGAAAAAATGTATAAATGTTTTTTAAAAGATACGTATTTTTAATCATAAATAAAGTATCAAAGTATATGTTAAGCCCAAAACGAACAAAATTCCGTAAATATCAAAAAGGAAGAACAAAAGGCATAAAGCCAAACCAAACAGAATTGCAGTTTGGTAAATACGGTTTAAAATCGTTAGAGTGTGGACGAGTTTCAGCAAGAACAATTGAAGCTGTGAGACGTGTTATGACACGTAAGTTTAAACGCGTTGGTCAAATCTGGATAAGGGTTTTTCCAGACCTTCCTATAACAAATAAACCTGCAGAGGTGAGAATGGGTAAAGGAAAAGGAAGTGTGTCTTATTGGGTTTGCTCCATACAATCTGGACAAATTTTGTATGAAATGGATGGAATTCCGCTTCAATTAGCAAAAACAGGATCGCAACTTGCTTATCAAAAGTTACCTCTCAAAACTGAATTTGTTTCTCTATAATAACAAATACAAAAAACTGTTCTATCCACCCCTTTTCGTTGTATCCCTTCACTTTTCTTGTGTCCATCCCTTTTCGAAGAAAAGGAAAACCTAAAGCTTGTATCTTTTCAAAAAATGCAAACTTTGCATTTTTTGTTTGTGTCGTGGCCCTCCCTTCAAATACCATTTTTGTTAGGAAAACCTTCCTGTCCCTTCGGGACAGGTTAGGGTACGTACTTGTTTTTCCCAAGTAGTAAACAAAAAAGTTTACATATATATATTTAACCCGGTTATACCTTCTTGGGAGATGAAAAAAGAATATATATATGCATTTATCTAAATGCAAACAATATTGGTGAATTTTATGATAGAAATTTGTTTACGAAATAGTATATCGATCAATACTTTATAAAAATAAATACAAAATAATATAATATAATAAAAATAAAAAAAAAATGCCTCAATTAGATAAAATTACCTTTCTTTCACAATTTTTTTGGTTGTCTTTTTTCTACCTAGGATTCTACTTTTTAATTCTTAAATATTTCTTACCGAAAATGAGTAGAGTGTTGAAATTCAGAAAAAGAAGAATGAATACTTCTCAAGAGGGTGTTACTAATGTGGCAAAAGAGAGTGGTAAAGTAGGTAATAGTTACCACACCCTTTTATCTACCACTTTAACAACTTGTAAAAGTGCGTTTAATAATAATCTAAAAGAGGCTGGAGACTGGCTATTGACGACTGTATCTGAAGGCAACAAAACAAAATTAAGAGACACAAATATAAATTTTATTTCCTCTTTAGGTGAACGATCTATTTCCCAAAGACTCTATATTATCCAAGCTTTTGCAGATCTTTCAGAAAGAGCTCGTTTTGCTTTGTTAATTACTAAATTTAGATTTTCGAGAAAAGCAAATTTTTCCACGTTGAGTGATATTGCTGCACTTCATAAAACAGAACAAGCGCCGATATATAAGAAACCCACTTCGTATTCCTTATCGGAAAAATCTGAAACGACAAAACCTTCGTCAGAAAAGTCAGAAAACAAGAGTAAAAACAAAACAAAAATACAAAAAAATACAGATCTAGTTGCACAGAAAGCTGCTTCAACAAAGAAGGCCGGTGGCAATTCTTCTTCGAATAAAGAAAATAAGGGCAAAAGTAATAAAAAACGATAAATTGTTGTATCCCTTCTATGAATTTATAGTATCTTTCTTCCGCAAAATGAATCGTTGGTTCGTATACCTTCCATTGTTAAAACAAACGAGAAGGGATAGATAGAGGGTTTTCAAATAGTTTTACAAATATAAACTATGTTTCCTAACAAAAACATTGTATCCTAACCTTTCGGCACCTTTTCTTCGAAAAGGAAGGTTTTCCAAGGGAAACCCACTTTTCCAAAACTTTTCCAAAACTTTTCCGGAACTTTTCCAAAACTTTTCCGGAACTTTTCCAAAACTTTTCCTAACAAAAATGGTATTTTTGTTTTGGTTTTCCAAAGGAAAACTTGTGTCCCTTCAAAAACTTTGGGAAGGGATACCAGTTTTCTAACCTGGTATCCCTTCCCTGCCCCTTTTCTTGGAAAATGGGTGAAAAGGAAGAGATACAAGGATAATAACCACAGATAAAGATAACACAATAAAGAAGAAACAAGGGCTTTTCTTTTTTTGAAAAATAATAAAAATCTCTATGAACATAATATATATTATAATATCGTTTTTACCTTTCGTTTCTTTAGCAGATGCTCCAGAGAATTGGCAAATAGGATTTCAGGATCCTGCAACACCAATTATGCAAGGTATTATAGATTTACACCATGATATTTTCTTTTTTATGCTTGTAATTCTTGTTTTTGTAATCTGGATGTTAGCAAGAACTTTGTATCATTTTCATCAAATACGGAATCCCGTTCCTGAAAAAATCTTACACGGTACTACAATTGAAATTGCTTGGACTGTTACACCCAGTCTTATACTCGTATTGATAGCAATACCCTCTTTTGCATTACTTTATAGTATGGATGAAGTAGTAGACCCTGCTGTTACAATTAAGGCCATTGGTCACCAATGGTATTGGAGTTATGAATATAGTGACTACAACCAATCAGATAACGAAGGTCTACTTTTTGATAGTTATATGATTCCAGAGGATGAATTGGAATATGGACAACTAAGACTACTAGATGTTGATAATCGTGTGGTCGTTCCTGTGAATACTCACATTAGAATGATTATAACTTCGGCAGACGTTTTACACAGTTGGGCAGTTCCATCGTTAGGCGTGAAAACTGATGCCGTTCCAGGACGTTTAAATCAAACTCCAATCTTTATAAAAAGAGAAGGTGTTTTTTACGGACAATGCAGTGAACTTTGTGGAGCTAACCATGCTTTCATGCCAATAGTCGTGGAGGCCGTATCCCTAGAAAATTATATTTCTTGGGTATCTAACAAATTAGATGAGATGTAGTAGTTTTTGCATACAGTCTCATGGTTTTCCTTCGGAAAACAATTATCTCCCGAAGGGAGATCATGGTTGGATCTCCCTTCGGGAGATCAAACAATTATTGCGCATATGTTGTTTGAATACGTAAAACAATAGCAATCATGGTTTTCCAAGGGAAAACAATTATCTCCCGAAGGGAGATCATGGTTGGATCAGAATGATCGAACAATTATATCCCTTTGGGATATCATGGTTGGATCAGAATGATCGAACAATTATATCCCTTTGGGATATCATGGTTGGATCAGAATGATCGAACAATTATATCCCTTTGGGATATCATGGTTGGATCAGAATGATCGAACAATTATATCCCTTTGGGATATCATGGTTTTGTTAGGATACAGGAAAACTTAGCGTCCCTTTAAAAGTATTGTTAGAAAACCTTTTACTACGAGAAAAAAAAAAAAGAAGAACAATATCAAAGAATTACAGCAAAAAATACGAAAAATATATGAACATCTTTTATATTGTTTTTTTGAAAACCTTTATTTTTCGTATTTTTTTTTGTTTTCTATTTCAAAATAAAAATTTAGACCATTTATGAGAAAACACCCATTTCATTTAGTAGACCCAAGTCCATGGCCAATATTTGCCTCTTTTGCAGCATTTTTATCTACTGTGGGCGGGGTTATGTATATGCATGCCTACAGTGGCGGCGGGTTGGTTCTTTCATTGGGACAATCTATGATACTTTATTCTATGTTCGTGTGGTGGAGAGATGTAGTTAGAGAATCTACCTATGAAGGACACCACACTTCATTAGTACAATTAGGCCTTCGTTACGGTATGATTTTATTTATAGTTTCTGAGGTAATGTTTTTTTTAGCATTTTTTTGGGCCTTTTTTCATTCTAGTTTAGCACCCTCAGTAGAGATCGGCGCTGTATGGCCTCCAAAAGGAATTCAAGTGTTAAACCCTTGGGAAATCCCATTCTTAAACACTATGATTTTACTTTCTTCAGGAGCAGCAGTAACATGGGCTCATCATGCCATTCTTGCAGGACAACGTCAACAGGCAACCATTGGGTTAACTTTGACTGTACTCTTGGCTGTGTTTTTTACTGGTTTTCAAGGGTATGAATATTTAGAAGCTCCTTTTACAATTTCAGACGGTATTTACGGTTCCACTTTTTTTTTAGCAACAGGATTTCATGGATTTCATGTTTTCATAGGAACTGTTTTTTTGCTTGTTTGTTTAATTCGTTTAATTATGCATCATTTTACAAAAAAACATCACTTTGGTTTTGAAGGTGCTGCCTGGTACTGGCATTTTGTGGACGTAGTTTGGCTTTTCCTTTTTGTATCTATTTATTATTGGGGAGGTGCTTAAAAAGTAGATAGATAAATAATATACAGAAATTGGGACCCTTTTCAAATCTTTATTTTTTAAAGGATACACTATTGTGGTTCTTTAGAGTATCTTGTTTAGAATATCCTTTTTTTTGGTGTCGTGGCCCTCCCTTTTACATTTTTGTTTTAGTACTACAAAAAGTGTATCTTTTCAAAAAAAATATTTATAATAAATCTTTTCAAAAAATTTATTATAAATATTTTTTTTGAAAAGATACACGTGTCCCTCCCTTCCAAAATGGAAACAATAGCAACAATTATCGGGAGCCGAAGGGTGACAATCGTGAAAAAAGACTTTACAAATTCTTTATAGAGATTGCTCTTTCTTTTTGGAATTCTACGTAGGAATTTTCTTTGGTTTTGTTCTATCTATCATTTATTTTTGTGAGAGACCTCTTGTAAATTTTTCTCAGTCTACGTATCCCTTCTAGGAATGAAGAAAAGATACTGTAGATTGTAAGAAAAAAACAGCCTATAGATTGTATATATTTTTTTGTTACAACAAAAAAAGTCGAACTGAAAACAAAAACTATAAAGAACGGAGTATCCCGTATCCCTTATTGAAAATAAAAAAATAAAAAGAAAAAAATACAACTATTATGATAAGCAACGATAAAATAAGACCATACATTTTTGGGTTTCTAATTTTTTGTGTTTTTAGCTCGAAAAACATCATAATATACAATGAAGAAACTCTGGTAGCTTTAAGCTTTTTTGCTTTTATCTTTTTTGTGTTTCGCTATTTTGGAGACACTATAAAAATATCTTTTGATGAAAGAAGCGAAGGTATAAAGGCAGAATTACAAAACTTTCTTTCTTTAAAAGCAGACTCACTTAAACAGCTTTACAAAGAACACCAAAAAGTATATGCCTTAACTGCTACTTTAGATACAGTGAAATCTTTTACTGTTAACGAACTAAAAAAACAAAGATCTTTGGGTTTAAACAAAGTTTTTTCTGATCAAATTAAGCAGAAATTAAATACTCTTTCTGAATCTAAAATGTCTTTGTACCAAGAATTACAGCAAATCATTGCACAAAACATACTTTCTGCAGTATTAGTAAAAATATCCTCTTTGGAAAAATTGGGCAAAAAAAGTAGTTTACTAAATAGTAAACAGGTAAGAAAAACTCTTCCTGAACAAAAACTAATAAATAATCTTTAAAAATAACTATTTTGAAGATCTTTACAAGAATTCAAAAAAGAGATAACTATTGCAATATTTAAAAGATAATAGACAGAAATCTGTAAAATCTCATACACATTTGTAAAAAAAAACAAATAAAAAAGATGTTATAGTGACTTTATTCGTAAAAAAGAACATTCTTTCCGAATTCTAGATTCTTATCTTTGAGAATAAAGGAACATTTTTGTTTATCTTCTATGAGATTTTACAGATTTTTAAGGTTTTGTTCTATCCAGGCTCGCTTGGTGAAATAGGTAAACACGACAGACTTAAAATCTGTTCCTTTGCGGTTATCGGTTCAAGTCCGATAGTGAGCATCAATATATAAACAAACAGGGGATACGAGATACTTACAAAAATTGATCTATCCATCCTTTTTCTGAAGGGAGGGCCACGACACAAAAAGTGTATCTTTTCAAAAAATATGTGTCGTGGCCCTTCCTTTTTGAAACAAAAAATGTAAAGGTTGTATCTTTTCAAAAAAAAAAACCATTTTTTGAAAAGATACAAACTTTGTGTCGTGGCCCTCCCTTCAAAAAGGTTTTTTTTTTGTCAACCATTTTTTGAAAAGATACCAAGTCAGCCTTTTTTTGTCAGGTGCCGAAAACTGCCCCTTTTCTTGGAAAAGGGATGAAAAGGGATGGATACAAGGGATACAAGGATATGATGTTCGAGAAGATTTTGCTATTACAAAAGAATTTCTTCAACACAGTTTTCCAGCTCTTTATTAAAGGAGAATAGTTTCAATGGTAGAATAATGGTTTCCAAAACCAGAGGTTAAGGGTTCGAGTCCCTTTTCTCCTGCTTTTTGGTGGTACTTTCTGTGTATCGTTTTTTGTGTCTATTGTATCTTTATGTAATTGTGAATAGAAAAAAGACCAAAAAAAGGAAGGACAGAAAAAATTAAACAAAAGGTATGACAGAAAAGATCACAACGGAAAATGAACAAAAAAGAAATAAATGAACAACCTTAATTCTTAGGAGACGAAGGGTGACAATAATTATTGCTATCTATACTTTCTTTTTGGTCTATCTTTCTAGAAGCCATCAAAAGCATTATACAAAAAATAAAGAAAAATTTACGCCCTATGGCTTTATCATTAAGTGAAATCTCAGTATTATTAGAACAAAAGATCTCAAACTCTTATTCAAAATTAAACATCGATGAAATAGGCCGAGTTTTATCAATCGGTGACGGTATTGCACGTGTTTACGGACTAAATAAAATTCAAGCTGGAGAAATGGTTGAATTTAGTAGTGGTGTAAAAGGTATGGCTTTAAACTTAGAAAATGACAACGTTGGTGTGGTGCTTTTCGGTAGTGATACAGCCATTAAAGAAGGAGACATTGTAAAGCGTACTGGAAACATTGTTGACGTTCCGGTAGGAAAAGGTACGCTTGGAAGAGTTTTAGACGCTTTAGGAAACCCAATCGATGGAAAAGGCGGACTAAAGGACGTGACACGTAGCCGTGTGGAAGTAAAAGCTCCAGGAATTATTGCTCGTAAATCTGTTCATGAGCCAATGCAAACAGGGTTGAAAGCAGTTGATAGTTTAGTACCAATTGGTCGTGGACAGCGTGAGTTGATTATTGGTGACCGTCAAACAGGAAAAACTGCTATAGCTATTGACGCTATAATTAATCAAAAAGCTGTAAACCAAGGATCAGACGATACGAAAAAACTTTACTGTGTTTATGTAGCTGTTGGTCAGAAAAGATCTACAGTTGCTCAGTTAGTAAAAATTCTTTCTGAAGCAGGTGCTCTTGACTATTCAATTATTGTAGCCGCTACTGCATCTGACCCTGCACCTTTGCAATTCTTAGCACCTTATTCAGGTTGTGCAATGGGAGAGTACTTTAGAGACAATGGCTTACACGCTTTAATTATCTTTGATGATCTAAGTAAACAATCAGTAGCTTATCGTCAAATGTCTTTATTATTAAGACGTCCTCCCGGCCGTGAAGCCTTCCCAGGAGATGTTTTCTATTTGCACTCTCGTCTTCTTGAAAGAGCTGCCAAAATGTCTGATCAAATGAAAAAGGGTTCTTTAACAGCACTTCCAGTAATTGAAACTCAAGCTGGAGACGTTTCAGCGTATATTCCGACTAACGTAATATCTATTACTGACGGTCAGATCTTTTTAGAAACTGAGCTTTTTTACAAAGGTATCCGTCCTGCTATTAACGTAGGATTGTCAGTTAGTCGTGTAGGATCTGCTGCTCAACTAAAAGCTATGAAACAAGTAGCTGGTACTTTAAAATTAGAATTAGCGCAGTACCGTGAAGTTGCAGCCTTTGCACAGTTTGGATCAGACTTAGACGCTGCTACTCAATATTTATTAAACAGAGGAGCTCGTTTAACAGAGATGTTAAAGCAAGGACAGTTTCAACCAATGGTAATTGAAAAACAAGTTGTAGTTGTTTACGCAGCAACTAAAGGATATTTAGACAAAATGAACGTATCTGATATTGAAAGTTTTGAACAAAAACTATTAAAAGAAATTGATCCGGAAATTTTGAAAACAATTAGTGAGCAAAAATCCATAAGTGATTCTTTAAACCAAAAATTAAAAACTTTTTTTGATGGGTTCACTGAAAAATTTTTAGCTGCCCGATAAAATAAAAAAAAAAGATACCTATCCTAGTATCCCTTCCCTTACTTTTCCAAAACTTTTCAAGAAAACTGCCCTTTTCACCCCTTTTCCCAGAAAAGGGGCAGTGTCGTGGCCCTCCCTTCAAAAATATGTGTCCCTTTTTGAAACAAAAAAAGTAAACAAAAAAAAAAACCTTTTTGAAGGGAGGGCCACGACACAAAGTTTGTATCTTTTCAAAAAATGGTTGACAAAAAAAACCTTTTTGAAGGGAGGGCCACGACACAAACAAAAAATGGTTTCTTTTTTTTTTTCAAGTCAGCCTTTTTTTGTCAGGTCAGGAAAATGTGGGGAAAAGATAGGTATCTTTTCTGTAACAAAAAAAAGAAAAAATTATGAATTTGTTTGTTTATAGTATAATATCAAAAATTTTAGCAATAACAGTCCCGCTTTTATTAGGTATAGCTTTTTTAACATTGGCAGAACGTAAAGTTATGGCTTCAATGCAACGTCGTAAAGGTCCTAACGTAGTTGGTATTTTTGGACTATTTCAACCAATTGCCGATGGTCTAAAACTATTAGTCAAGGAACCTGTTTTGCCTAGTAGTGCCAACCTTGTAATTTTCTTATTTGCCCCTGTTCTTACTTTTTTATTAAGTCAGGTTGCTTGGGCAGTAATACCTTTCGGAGAAGGTCTTGTTGTTTCTGATTTAAATGTAGGATTACTGTACTTGTTTGCTATTTCTTCTTTAGGGGTCTATGGTATTATTACAGCAGGTTGGTCTAGTAACTCTAAATATGCTTTTTTGGGAAGTCTGCGATCAGCTGCTCAGATGGTTTCTTATGAAGTCTCTATAGGGCTTATTTTAATCACAGTTTTACTTTGTGTAGGATCTTTAAACCTTACAGAAATAGTATTAGCACAACAAAAGGTATGGTTTTGTATTCCTTTGTTTCCAGTATTGATACTTTTCTTTATTTCTTGTTTAGCAGAAACTAATAGAGCTCCATTTGACTTGCCAGAAGCAGAAGCTGAGTTAGTTGCAGGTTATAACGTGGAATACTCTTCTATGGGATTCGCTCTGTTTTTCCTCGGAGAATATGCTAACATGATTGTTATGAGTAGTCTTTGTGCACTCTTTTTCTTAGGTGGTTGGTTACCTCCAGTAGACCTATATATATTTTATTGGATACCAGGAGTTTTCTGGTTTGGGTTGAAAATTGTATTTTTTTTATTTCTTTTTATCTGGGTGCGCGCAGCTTTTCCTAGATACCGTTATGATCAATTAATGAGATTGGGTTGGAAAGTATTTTTACCTTTGTCTTTAGCCTGGGTAATTTTAGTATCTGGTATATTAATTAGTTTTGACTGGCTCCCATAATATGAACGTTTATAATATATATATATACAATATCTATGAACGATTATAATCTGTTTATCGCTATTTTAAAGGACACTAAAACTTTTCGTATCCTTTTTTTTTAGTCTCCTTCTATCCATCCCTTTTCTTGTATTCATCCCTTTTCACCCCTTTTGTAAGTTTTCCTCCGGAAAACCTTCCTTTTCACCCCTTTTCTTCGAAAAGGGGTGAAAAGGAAGGGACACAAGTTTTCGGCACCTGTCCCAAAGAAAAGGAAGGGACACAAGTTTTCCTTCGGAAAACCTTTGGAAAACCTCCGGAAAAGTGGGTTTCCCTTGGAAGACCTTTGGAAAAGGTTGGAAAACCTTCCTTTTCTTCGAAAAGGGATGGAAAAGTGGAAAGCTGACAAAAAATGGTTGACAAAAAAAAAAACCTTTTTGAAGGGAGGGACACGACACAAAGTTTGTATCTTTTCAAAAAATGGTTGACAAAAAAAAAACCTTTTTGAAACAAAAAATGCAAACAAAAAAAGGTTTTTTTTTTGTCAACCATTTTTTGAAAAGATACTTTTTGTTTCAAAATGGTTTTTTTTTTTGAAAAGATACTTTTTGTTTCAAATAGTATTTTTGTTAGGAAAACTTTGTTTCCCTTGGAAAACCTTTGGAAAAGGTTGTATCCCTTTGTTCAAACTTTTTTGTATATCATTTGGATCTTCAAGAGACAGAAAAGGGAAACCAAGAGTGAGTGACAAATAAAAATGTATCAAATATATATTGTATCCCTTCAAAAATATATCGCAAAAAAGGAATACAAAAAGTAGTGACAATTTTAAAGATTTGTAATAAAAGGGGGTGTAGTTTAGTTGGTAGAACGCATGCTTTGCACGCATGAAGTCATCGGTTCGAGTCCGATCATCTCCAACACTATATTGTATTGCTGTTGGTAGTGTCCATCCCTTTTCGGCACCTTTTCACCCCTTTTCCCAGAAAAGGGGCAGGGAAGGGATACCAGGTATGGACACTACAAAGAGTGCGTGGAGGAATGGCTGAGTGGCTGAAGGCATTGGTTTGCTAAATCAACGTACAATTTTTTTGTACCATGGGTTCGAATCCCTTTTCCTCCGTTTTCCTATGAAAGATTGATAAGATAAAAGCCAACATAAGGGATACAATAAATATAAGAGATATGTAGTTGAAGGGATACAATTTTTTATAAATATGAAAAATAATAATAAAGCATCAAACAAGCATCCTTAGCTCAGGTGGATAGAGCAGCAACCTTCTAAGTTGACGGTGGTAGGTTCGAATCCTACAGGGTGTAAGGATGATATAGAGAAAAGGAGCGATACAATTATATCTTTTCAACTAAAGAAAGGCAACAAAGAAAGCCTTTTCTTCTCTATTGTTTATCGTATCCTTTTTTTGTTTGAATACAATAAAGGTTTTTCAAAGGTTATCTTGTATCCCTTCCTGGTATCCCTTCCCTGCCCCTTTTCTGGGAAAAGGGGTGAAAAGGAAGGTTTTCCAACCTTTTCCAAAGGTTTTCCAGGGGTTTTCGGCACCTGACAAAAAAAAAAAAACCTTTTTGAAGGGAGGGCCACGACACAAAGTTTGTATCTTTTCAAAAAATGGTTGACAAAAAAAAAAGTTTTTTGAAGGGAGGGCCACGACACAAACAAAAAATGGTTTTTTTTTTTTGAAAAGATACTTTTTGTTTCAAAATGGTTTTTTTTTTTTGTCAACCATTTTTTGAAAAGATACAACCTTTCAAATACTATTTTTGAAGGGATACATCAGAAAAGGAAGGTTTTCGTAACAAAAAAGGTATTTGAAGGGAGGGCCACGACACAAACA
>JAABUX010001355.1_pt1 | contig 37427 bp, 31 predicted proteins | sample 5561851 | NCBI WGS metagenome assembly JAABUX01 (sample SAMN10711883, study PRJNA513361) | rock metagenome | isolation source: Antarctica rocks | place: Antarctica: Victoria Land, Richard Nunatak red sandstone | collected 2016-01-03 | reverse complement strand
CCATCAGCGCGCTCTCCGTCAACTCCAGGCGCAGCCAGGCCGGCGGCAAGCCGTGGTCCCGCAGCAAGCCGGCGACACGCTCGGGCAGCGCCGGGTCGTGCAGGTTCCACATCGAGAGGTTGACGGACACGTCGAGCAGCAGGCCGCCCCGTTGCCACGCGCGGCCCTGGCGCACCGCTTCCGCGAGCACCCAGTCGGTGAGCGGCGCGATCAGGCCGGTTTGCTCGGCCAATGGGATAAATGCGTCGGGCGGGATCGAGCCGCGCTCCGGGTGCGGCCAGCGCACCAGCGCACCAGCGCCTCGACCCCGCAGGCGCGCCCACGTGCCACGTCGACCTGCGGTTGATAGTGCAGCGCGAGCGTGCCCCGTTCGATCGCCGCGCGCAGGTCGGCGACGAGGGCGAGCCGCTCCGCGCTGTGGTGGTCCTGCGCCGGCTCGTAGAGGGCGTGGCCCCGGCGGGCGCGCTTGGCGGTGTCCATAGCCACGTCGGCGCGGCGTAGCAGGGTGGGCCCGTCCGTGCCGTGAGCGGGACCGAGCGCGATCCCGACGCTCGCCCCCGTCTGGAGCGCCTGCCCCTCAACGCGCAGGGGTGCGGCCAGCGCGGCACGAATGTCCGCGGCCACCCGCGCTGCCCCCGGCGCATCGCAGCCGGGCAGGACACGGCGAACTCGTCGCCCCCCAGCCGCGCCACGGTGTCGTCCCCGCGCACCACGCCGCGCAGGCGCGCAGCGACCTGGCACAGCAGCGTATCGCCCTGCTCGTGGCCGAAGGTGTCGTTGACCTCCTTGAAGTGGTCCAGGTCGAGCAGCAGCAGCGCGAGCGGCCGCGGGGCGTCGGCCTCGTCGCCGAGCGCCGCGGCCATACGTTCGTGCAAGAGGGCGCGGTTGGGCAGGCCCGTCAGGGCGTCGTGCCGGGCCTGGTGGCGCAGCGCCTCCTCCGCCCGCACGCGCTCGGTGACATCCTGCACCGTGCCGCGCAGCCGCACCGCTCGGCCCCCCTCGTCGCGCACGACCTCCGCCTGCGTGTGTAGCGTGCGCTCCGCGCTATCGGGCCGCCGGATGTGATAGTCGCGGTTGTACCCCTGCCTCCCACCTAGCGCCGCCGCGAGGCCGGCGCGGTCGGCGGGATGAACCAAGCTCAGGATGCGCTCCGTGGTTGGTGTGAACGTCCGCGGTGCGACGCCGAAGATGCGGTAGATCTCGTTGGACCAGCGCAGCTCCTGGGTCGCCAGGTCGAGGTCCCAGTCACCCAGGTGGGCGATCCGCTGGGCCTCAGCCAGGCTGGCCTCGCTGCGCTCGAGTTCCTCCCGCGCCCGGACCTGCGCGGTGATGTCGCGCACGATAGCCTGGAGACGCCCGTCGGCGAGGAGCGTCGCGCTTACCTCAACGGGGACAACCACGCCGTCCTTGCGCCGCACCCGCCGTTCGCCGCGGATGGCCGCGCCCGCGTCGATCTCGGCCATCCGCAAGGGCGTTCCGATCAGGTTGGCGGCGTCGATCACATCCGCAAGTCCCAAGCGCAGGAGGTCGTCGCGCGTATAGCCCAGCAACGCGCAGGCCCGTGCGTTGACCTCGACAAAGCGACCCGCGGGGTCCGAGAGAAAGATGCCGTCCGCGGCCTGCTCGATCAGGGTGCGATAGTCGCGCTCGCTGGCCCGCAGCGTCTCCTCCACCTGGCGGCGCTCCGTCATGTCGCGCCCGTTCACGACAAACCCCTGGATGGCCGGATCATCCAGATGGTTGCTCGACACGGCCTCCTGCCAGCGCCACGACCCATTGGCGTGTTGGATACGGAACGTATACAGGACGGCCGCGCCGCTGTCACGGGTCTGGACGTGTGCTTGCGCCTGTGCGTGCGGCACGTCATCGGGGTGCATGAAACCAAAGATGCTGCGGCCCACCAGGTCCGCGGGCGCATAGCCCGGCAGGCGCTGATGCGAGGGGCTGGCGTAACGTATGATGCCCTCCGCATCGACGATCCGTACAAGGTCGCTGGCGTGCTCGGAGAGGGCGCGAAATCGCGCCTCGCTCAGGCGTAACGTCTCCTCCGCGCGCATCCGTACGGTGACGTCGTGCCCGGTGACGATGACGCCCCTCACGGCGGGGTCGTCCAGGCGGCTGGTGGCGATGACGTCGAGGATGCGCCAGGAGCCATCGGCGTGCTGGAAGCGGAGCGTCAGATACCGCGGCGCGTCCCCGCCCTGTACCCGCAGCGCGAACCGCTTCGCGGCCTGTGCGCGGTCGTCCGGGTGCAGGAACCCGAAGACATTGGCCGTCAGCAGGGCGGCGGGCGCATACCCCAGGAGAGATTTATGGGACGGGCTGGCGTAGCGGATGGCGCCGTCCGCGTCCAGGATCTGGACAAGGTCGGAGGCGTGTTCGGAGAGGGCGCGGAAACGAGCCTTGCTCCGGCGGAGCGCACGGCGCGCGGCCTCCGCGCGGAGTGCGGAGCGTGCGGCGGAGCGCGTGGCCTCGTCGATGCGCCGCTGGTAGGCGTTCAGGACAGCCGCCAGACCCGGTACGGCGCGGCGGGTCATGAGCGAGGCGCGGCGGGTCATGCCCGGTCCTCTGCCCCCATCCGCGCACGCCCGAGCGGCGAGGAGGCAGGGTCGGTGAGTTGGCGTGCGTAGGCGTCGATATCGGCGGCGCGGAAGCGGAGGGCGTCACCGGGGGTATGGAAGGCGGGAGCGATAGCGCCGCGCAACGCGGCCCGTGGGAGGGTGGTGCGCGCGAGATGTAGGCGACGGGTAGCCGCCCCTGTACTCAGATACGGCGCGTCGTTGGGTTGCATACACTGTTCTCCTCGGCGCCGGTGGCGCGGTTGCATCGGTTGTCGCAATGGGACAAGCATACGGGACGCGGCACGTGAGCGCAATGACCCAATCGGAGACCGGTCATAAGCGGACGCCTGCCGCATCGCCGGTCAGCGCGGGAATGAGGATTGGGTGGAGAAGATGGACTGCCGCCTGCGATTCGCCACGCTATCACGCTGCTCCGTCCCACCACAGGGTGACGACGGGGCGTGGAGGCAGGCTCCAGCGGTTCCTGCGCGCGCTACAGCGCCATGGCGGCCACGGACGATGCGCCCGAGGTACCGCGCGAGGGCCTGGACGCCATGTTCGAGGCGGCGGGCATCCTGGTGCGCCGGCTGCGTCTGGGTCATAGCAGGCGCTGGCGGGCGATGCCGGCGGGGGCGCGCTTCGATGTCCGCCGCACTATGCGCGGCGGCTTGCAGACCGGGGGAGAGGCCTTGAAGCCGCGCTGGCAGGGCCACCCCCGGCGCAACCCGCGCATCGTCGTCGTGGATGGTAGCCGTTCGATGCGCGAGTCTGCCGGGATCATGCTGCAATTCGCCTACGCCCTGAGCCAGCGCATGCGACGGCTGGACGCCTTTGTGTTCTCCACCGGCCTGCGCGACGTCACGCGCCAGCTGCGGCGACTGGGCCGCGGCGACGGGCTGCGCCTAACCGACCTCACGGAGGCCTGGGGCGGGGGGACGCGCATCGGCGCCTGCCTGGAGACCCTGATCGGGGAGTACGGCCACCGCTGTCTCTCCGAGCACACCCTCGTATCCTCGTATTGATCCTGAGCGACGGACTGGACGTGGGCGACCCCGAGCGCCTGCGGCGCGCGATGCGCGAGCTAAAGCGCCGGTCGGCGGGCGTGGTATGGCTCAACCCGCTGGTGGGGACGCCCGGCTACGTCCCCTCAACCCAAGGCATGCAGGCCGCGCTGCCGTACGTGGACCTGTTCGGCGCCGCAGGCGCCGTGCAGGACTTCAAGCTGCTGGCCCAGACGGTGCGGCTATGATGCTCGCGCTGCTCGTGTCGCCGACAGACGGCGGCACTGCACGCGGGGCTGGAGCTGTGGGACGCACTGAGCGTGGCCGACGCGCGGATCTGGACGCAGGGGTGCGGAGCCTGCGGCATCGCTACGCGCCGCAGGCGGGGGTGTATGACCTGCGGGTCGGGATCGAGGGGCCGCAATGCAACTTAACGGCTCCTCGGTGCTCTCCGCGACGCGCGATCTATAATGCCCGCCCTGATGCATTACCCGCGCCCCGCACGGTTACACCGACAGCCTCAAGCTAGTTTGGCTAGGACACGCGCGAGGTGTGCCGCATCACGGGGCGTCCGCACATGTTCGCGCTGTGCTTGGAGCGCAGAGATCACCGTGACGCGGTACCCTACGTCACGCTCGCCGATGCGCACGATCGCTTCAAGCGCTTCCCACCGAACCTCCGCACGTTCGTCCTCCAGCCGATCAAGGAGGGCGGGTAGAGCCAGGCGGTCGCCCAGGACGCCTAACTCGTCGCTCGCCCACAACCGTGCGCCCGCATGTGGTGAGGAGAGAGCGGCGATACACACGGGCTGCAACTGCTCATACGCGGGCTCGTAGACGGCTTCGAGGGTATGCCGCAGCCCGCGCATCATCTCGCCGGGATCACCGTAGCATGCACGGTCGAGGAGCAATGGCACCCCCTCCCGTAACCGACGTGCGCTGATGACATCACTCAACGCCACGAAACTATAGGCATGACGCCAGGTACGTTGATCAGCCCACGCTGGATCGCCTTCATCTGGTAAGACGGGAAGCGCACGCAGGTCAGCAAGGATCTCCGCATCGCTACGTGCGCTCAATTCTTGCACCAAGCGATTGATAATATCGGTGGGGCGCTCTCGGTCAGTCATGCATCCTCCGTGATCAATCCAGCGATCACCTCAATCTATGTTGTACTCATGACGGACCGGGGACGGGCGGGACGCCCGCAGCCCCAAACTGCGGACCGGGGACGGGCGCGACGCCTGCGGCCCCAGATTGCCTGGTGTGCCAAGGACAGTGCATAGACATTGGGAAGGTGCTGCGCTCAAGGTCTTGTCGATGGGCTGACTGGGTTTCGACCAGGGACAGCAGGCGGTTAGAGAATCCAGGTTGTATCGCTTCGTATCGCTCGAGCACCTCGGGTGGAGGGATCGGTGTCGGATAGGCGGATGCCGAGATTGCTGTTACTTGCCAGGCAGGGGCGCTGTTCGTCGAAGGGTCGGTTGCCTGGGTGCGAGGTGTGGTCGCCGGATCACCTGTACGTCGGCTTGCTTTGCCGATGACCTAGTGCGTGATTGCCGTGGGGGTTTGGGGCCGCTGCTCACGCATCGCGCCTAGCTGCGTCGACGCCTGGTCGACTTAGAGGCCTTCTGTTTGGCCGGGGGCACTAGTTGCCGGAACGCTGAGTTGAACGTCGCGGCGACGGCGTTCCAATCGGAGCGGAGTGCGATTTGATCGGCCTGCTCCGGGCTGAGGGACTGGTTATACTCGGTGAGGGTATCGCCCATGTCGATGACGCGCGCTGCCCCACCGACAAAAGAAGGATGCGCGTACAGGAAGTTCGAATAGTTGTTCATGATGTTGGTCCAGGCCTCCTGTTGCTCCACACGGATACGCTTTGGGGTCGTCTGTAGCGCCAATTCTGAGTTGAGCCCCCAGTTATCCCCAGGGTTATCCACATCCCCTTGCTTTATCACTGTAGCGCATTTGATCCCGTCATGGGGATATGGCCGCCTACCCAGGGGGGCACATTGGCATTTTGTGGCCGGTCAACGGCCAGTGAATCCTCAAGCAACTCGCCTCCGTGGTCGCCTACCCCTGTCGTGAATTAGGTGTTTAGACGGCTGTCGGCAATTAGTGACCTTTTGCACGCCCACGGACAGCGATGTGTCGCGCTTTGACGGCGCCCTGCAATCCGGAGTAGGTGCGGACGATGTGCGCGCCGTAGACCTCCAGATAGACGTCAGCGCCACGCGTCGTTGCACTCACGCGCAGCCGGAAGGTACGACCCGCCAAATCGACCGGACGGTGATGACCTGTCATGGTCCCGATGAACACACGGCCTGTCACGTCCATCGTTAGGCCCTTGGCGCATGATAGCGACTGATAGCGCGTGTCGGAGTAGAACGCGACATGTCCATCGTCGAACATCAGCGGACGCGGCGAGGTCACGTGCAAGGTGTGTTCTGCTGTGCTCACCAGTTCGTTGACGCTGATGGTGGGTCGGGTGTAGAAGCTTAACCCTGCGAAGGCGAAGCGCGAGCCGTAGAGGAACAGAACGGGGACGCTGCACGGCCCATCTGGCGGGACGACCGCTGCCGTCGGATGAGGACGTGGGGCCCTCATCGGAGTGATGGTCGCGATCACAGACGGATTCGGTGTCGCCGAGGGTGAGCGACGTTGTGTGCTCACCGTGGCCGTCGCGATCGCCGCGGTACTCGTCGTCATCAACGGGATCGCCGTGTTCGTTCCCGTCGATGGGACCGCCGTGTTCGTCGCGGTAGCGATTGTCGTTGACGCATGCGACGTAGCCGGCGCGTTCGTCGTTGCGGCCTGTGGGCTAGCGGTTGACGATGGCAGGATAGTCGTTGGCGTGCCGGTGGCCGTCGAAACCGTGGTTGGGGTCGAGGTCGCTGTGCTGGTCGGGGTCGGGGTCGTTGTGTTGATCGCTGCATTCAGTATGGGGGTACGAGTCGTGGTTGCCATGATCGGCATGCTCGTGGCTGTTGTTATGGGCAAGACAGTGGGGGATGTACGGGTAGTGGCCGGCACCGTGGGCGACGCAGTATCAGTGGTTTGTGCGGGCGCCGTGAGTATACTCAACGGGGTGTTGGTGCGGGTAGCCGTTTGCCCGGCTTCGGCTGTCTCGCTTGCTACCGCGGTCAAGTTGCCCGCTACAGATGTTGGGGGTTGGCTCGTTGCGGCCGTCGGGCTCGCTGCGGCCGCGGTTGGGCTTGCGGCCGCGGTTAGGGTCGCGTTTTCCACCACTGCAGTCTGCGTCTGTGCGGCAATGGCCGTTTCATCGGTCCCTGCCGTCGCGGTTTGCTGCGCTTGCGCCGTCGCTGTCGCGGTCTGCTGCGCTTGCGCCGTCGCTGTCGCGGCTGCCGCCGTGCTCAATTGCTGTGCTTGTTCTGTGCTCGATTGCTGCGCTTGCGCCGTCGCTGTCGCCGCCGTCGCGGTCTGCTGCGCGGCGTTCAAGCCGACGGTGATACCCGTCTCGGCGTCGGCGAGGGCGGGACTTATGGTGTCCGTCGCCGTGATGCTCTGCATTCCCACCGTCTCCAACGTTGCCGTGAGAGCGTGGGTTCCCGCATCCGTGCTGGTGAAGGTATAGTCGGGCGCGAGGGCGGCGTCGGGATCGCTGCTCGTCAGGTGGATCGTCCCGGTGTAGCCGGTGGCCACGTTGTCGTAGGCATCGAAGAGAGTGACAGTCATGGTGTGCGTCTGCCCGGACAGCGTCTGGGTTGGGTATCCGTTGAGCAGTAAACGGGATGCCGTTGCGGGGGCGACCGCGATGGCGGGCTGCGTCCCGGAGATAGCCGGGCTGACGGTGTCGGTCGCGGTGATGGCCTGTGGGCCGGCCGTGAGCAGCGTCGTGGTGAAGACGCCTATCCCATTAGCCAGTGTGGCCGGCGCTCCATAGGAGGCTTGCGCGTCGGAGCCGGAGAGCATGACTGCCCCGTTGTAGCCAGTGGCAACGTTGCCTGATCCATCGTAGGCGGTGACGGTGAGCGCGTGTGTCTGACCGGCCACGGTCGTGTTCGGGTAACCAAACACCGTGAAGGAGGCAGCGGGACCTGGCACAACCGTCACCGTTGTGGCCCCGGTGGCGACGACGTGTCCGTCCGCCAGCTCCACCGCGGCGGACACGGGGGCCTGCCCTGGCGCGGTCTGCCGCGGGCAGGTCCCGCTGGTGCTGGCCCCTGCCAGACCATAGGCGGACCCACCGGTACAATTGAAGGCAAAGAAGAGGGCTTGTGGGGCGCCGGCGGCGGAGGCGGTGGTGACGCCCGTGACGGTGATGACGGCGTCTTGCCCGGCAGCGACCGGGCTGTCGGTCACGATGGTGGGGCTGACGATCTCGACGGCGCCGATGTCGCAACCGGGCCCCTGAGGGCGGGGCACGCCGCGTTGGTCGCCCGTTGTGGAGATCGAGAGACAGGGAGCTGAGCCGGATGGGATGGCGTCGACGGCGGGGCTATTTGGTCGCGGTGCACGGGTATAGGTGGGGCCGCCATTATCCGTCAGGGGGGCCAGGACGGGGTCCACCGGCCGCGTGGCTGTGCCGGAGATGTCCCCCCTCCCTGCCACAACGGTGCAGCCCGTCGCGTCACCCAGCAGGGTGTAGCCACCTGACGCGATACTGCCGTGACAGTCGGGGTCGCTCGTGGCAGCGTTGGAGGCCAAGATGGAGGTGGTCAGCGTTGGAGCGATCAAGGAGGAGGCGATACCACCCCCGGTACCGGCCTGGTTGCCGGCGATGGTGGTGAAGCCGACGGCAAGGGAACCGGTGGTGGAGATAGCGCCGCCGCGGCCGAACGCGGCGTTGCCCCCCAGGGTGCTATTTGTCAGCGTCAACGAGCCGCTGTTCACCGCTGCGCCGCCGTCGGAGGCCGCGGTATTGCTGACCAGAGTGGTGTCGGTCAGGGTCAACCGGCCGCCGTTGCTGAACGCTCCGCCGCCATAGGAGGCCGCGTTGCTGCGGAAAGTGCTCGAGAAGACCGTTATCGTCCCGCCATCGGTGGAAACGCCTCCGCCGTCGGTCATCGTCGCGTCGCCCGAGGATGCGGTGTTACCGGCGACACTATCGGCGGTCAAGGTGAGGATACCGGTTGGGCCGACGTAGGCGCCGCCGCCGGCGTCGAGGGCGATGTTGTCGAGCAGGTTGCTTGCGTTCAGCGCGAGCATGCCGGAGGTGGAGAGGCCGCCACCGTAGGCGCTCGTATTGCTGATGATGGTGCTGGCGGTCATGGTCAACGCGCCGGAGTTGTCGACGCCACCACCTTCATTGGCCGTGTTGCGGGCAATTGTGCTGGAGGTCAGGATCAAGGCCGCCCCTCGGTCGACGACGATACCTCCACCGTGACCGCTGTCCGCGCTGGTGTTGGACCCGTTGGCGTTGCCGCGCTGCACGGTGAGGCTGGTCAAGGTGATGGGTAGCGTGGTGCGTGCGGCGCTGATCTCGAACACGCGGTCCTTGTTCGAGCCATCGATGACTTGCGCGCCGTTTGCAGGGCCGGCGATCGTGACGGTCTTGGTGAGGTCTAATTCGCCGTTGGTCAAGCCGATGGGCCCGAGGACGGGAGTGAAGGTGATGGTGTCGCCCGTGGCGCCATCCGCGTTAACACGGCCCAGGACTGCTCGCAACGAGTGGACGTACCCGGGGTCAGTGGGGTCGTCGGTGGGCGAAGTAACGGTGTAGGTGGCGGGCGCGCCTGCCTCGACCGCCCCGATGTCGCACGTGTCTTCGCCGTCATCGGGGCGGGGGGCGCCGCGCTGGTCGGTCAGCCCCATCGCGGGGCACAGAGCGGCGCCGGACGGGATAGCGTCGGCGGCGGGGCTAGCCACGCCGGGCAGGAACGTGGCAGTGGGGCCACCATTGTCCTGCAACGGGCCAAGCCTCGGGTCGCGTCCCACGCTGTCGCCGTGGGCGCCATCGACAAAGCCGCAGGTAGACAGTAGTGAGCCGGATTGATGCTCGAGGTTGTATCCAGCGTCCGAGGCGCCCGACCCTCCACAGGGGCTGCCGTCGAGGATCGTTCCTGCAATGGTGAGCGCGGAGCCGCTGTTGAAGATGCCGCCACCAAGGGGAGCACTATTGCTGACGAGCGTGTCGGCGGTCAGCGTGACCGATCCGCCATCACTCTCGACACCGCCGCCATGGAGCGTAGCCGTGTTGCCGGTGAGCGTGTCGGCGGTCAGCGTGACTGGTTCTTGGGCGTCCACGGCGCCCGCCACGGACGCGGTGTCCGCGACGAGCGTGTCGGCGATGAGCGTCGTCGGCCCCCGTGCGTAGACACCTCCGCCGGTGGTAGCGGTATTAGCGGTGAGAGTGCTGTTGGCGAGCGTCAGCGCGCTGGCCTGGTCGACCAGGATAGCGCCCCCATTGCCGCTATCGACGCCCTGGGAGCCGGCCGCGTTCCCGTTCTGAATGGTCACATGCGTCAGCGTCACCGCCGTGCTCGCCGTCACCGTCCCATTGGCATCGGTCGCGCCGATCTCGAACACCCGGCTAGCGCCGCGGCCGTCGATGGGTTGCGTGGCGCCCGTCGGCCCGCCGATGGTCAGGGTTTTGGTCACGTCCAATTCTCCTTGCAACAAGGTGATAGGTCCGGTGACAGCCGCCCCGAAAGCGATGCGATCCCCTGGCTGTGCGGCGGCGATGGCGCACCGCAGTGACAGGGCGGGCAGGCCCGCGCTCGGAAGGGGACACGCCGACGGATCGTCCGCCGTGGTCACGAGCAGCGCCGCGCCGGTCTCGACGGCCCCAATGTCGCAGGCGCCCTCCTCGTCGTCCGGTCGGCCATAGCCACGCTGGTCGGTTGCCGAGCAGAGCGTCGTGGTCATCGGCACCGCGTCGATAGTCGGGCTACCGACGCCGGGCGCCTCGGTAGCGGTTGCTCCCGTCAGGTCGGCGCCCGTCTGCCCCGTGCATCCGGATGGGTCCTCAATCAGGTTGTAGCCCTGTGAACCGAGGTCGCCGCTGCAATCGGGACTGCTGGCCGCGACATTGCCCGCCAGGATCGTGGCGCCGAGGTGGGCGACGCCGAAGTAGTTGTAGAGACCGCCTCCCATGCCGGAGGGATTGGCATTGTTACCGGACAGTGTGCTGCCTTCTATCGTCACGTCTCCGGCAGAGGAGTTAAAGATAGCGCCGCCGAGGCCGCCAGGAGTATTGTTGCCGCTCAGCGTGCTCGCGCGCACCTCCAACTGACCATTGCTGAAAATGGCGCCGCCGAGACCGCCCGAAAAGCTGTCCGAAATGCTGTTATCGCTCAGCGTACTGCCGATAATAGTCGCTTGTCCGCCGTGATCGTTCTCAAGGGCGCCGCCCGTTAAAGACGTAAAGTTGTGCGACAACGTACTTCCGCTAATCATGAGCGTGCCAGAGTTGTCGATGGCGCCACCGTAGTAGACAGCGTGGTTGTCGGATAGGGTGCTGTCGGCGATCGTGGTCGTGCCGCCGTTCAGGATGCCGCCGCCAAGTTGAAAGCCGTTGTTGCCTGACAGTACGCTGTGGCGCACCGTCAGCGTGCCGGCGTTGGAAATACCGCCGGCGCTGTAGCCGGCGCTATTATCTATAACGACGCTATCCAGCAGTGTGAGTTCGTTCCCGGAATCGACCTTGATGCCGCCGCCGTCCCTGTAATAACGGCCATGCTGGATCGTCACGTTGATCAACGTGACAGCTACGTACGCTGTGATGGGGCTATTGCTGGTCGCGGCGCCCGCCTCTATCACCCGATCCGCATTGTTTCCATCGATGACCTGCGACGCGCCGGGCGGAGCGGCGATGGTGATCGCTTTGGTGATACCGAGTTCGCCGCTGGTCAGCGTGATCGGCCCCGTCACCGTCACCCTGAAGGTGATCGTGTCGCCCGCCGCCGCGTCCTGGATGGCTTGCCGGAGGGATCCCGGTCCGCTATCGTTCGTATTAGTCACGGTGCGCGTAGTGGATGCTTGTACCGCACTGATCGCTGCCGAAACCGTGGTCCGTCCCGACCCTATTGTCCGCGCCATCCCCCCAAACACTAGAAGGGCTACGATGATTGTTCGCCCGAGCCCAGGCCCTCGTCCCAGCATCACATCAACCAATCTCTTGAGTACGATTTGAGTCGTCTATAGTATACGTTTTTTGCCTCTATGGTTGCGCTGGCTCCTAATACTCGTATACTCATCCATGAGTCGATGGATGAGTATGGTACCGGGCAGACGGATAGGATCAGGGTATCTGATGGATGGAGGGTTCGAGGCCGCGGATGGTGACGCCCTGGTAGGTATACTCGTCGAGCTGGAGCTTCTCATGGTCGAGGTAGTCGCGGACGCTGAGCTCGCCATAGTGGACGGCGTCCCATGACACGAGGCGCGCCTGGCCCAGGGTGAACCAAGCGGCGATGTGGCCGACGAGGCGGGCGAGGGCGGCGGCGCCGTCCGGGAGCCCTGACTCGGGAACGATGAAGAGCAGGGACACGTCGTACGGCGGGCTGCCGTCGACGGGCGCGACGCGGATCTCTTCGAGGGGATCGAGCGCCGCGAGGTCGAGGCTGCCGGCTTGCTGGAGCCCGCGCAGGCCGTCGAGGATGGGTCGCGTGACGGCCGCCACGATGGGGTCTGGAAAGGCGTAGCGGCTAAAGCGCGCCGCGACCCAGCGGGCAAAGCGGCGTTCGATGGACGCGTTCGGCGCCCCAGGCCGTGGCGTCACCGTCGCGAGCACAGGCTTCTCGATCACGCTGAGCGTCGTTGCATCCACGATCAGCCGTCGATCAGGATCTAGCAAGAAGGTGCGCGCGCTGTTGCTGGCCGCCGCGCTCAAGGTACGGTCGTTATCGGTGGTGTAGACGCGCATGGCGAGGACGGTGGGTTCATCGTTCTCCGCCCTGGCGATGTCGCAGGCCTGACTGATCACGACGAATGCGTCTGTCTTGCGAGGTATGCCGCTGGCCACGCTATGGGACGGGCTGTTTGGGATGGTGGTCGTGTCGGCGGGAGGGATGTCCCTGGCGCGTTTGGCGATGCCCGTCAAGGCGTGGCCGGGCAGGAAGACGACGGTCGACGACACGGGAGGCAGGAGGACGCCCTGCTTCCAACCCGCGTCGACGAGGCGCTGACCGAGGGACGGGTCGGCCATGGCTAGTTGACGGCGAGGACGTGGGCCGCGAATAGGGGCGTGTCGTCCTCGACCTCGCCGCCAACCGGCACGTCATCATTGAGAGTGAGCGGCGACGGGCTGAGGCGAGCGCGCGCCTCCTCCCAGGAGGCGGCATCGCGCGGCACGGTACGGGCCAGGCGCTTGACGGGACGCAGGCGGCTGGGGACGCCGCTTGCCTGGCGGACGGCCGCGGAAACCGTCGACGGGGGGACAAGGGGAGCACGCTGGCGCAAGGCGAGGCCAATGACGGCGCGTGTGTCGCCGTCCGCAAGCAGATCGAGGGGACGGCCCGCGGGCGTCGGCGTCTCCAGGAACGCGCGCAGATCGGAGCCACGCAGCTCCTGCAGACGCTGGATCGTGGCGAGGACCGCTTCCAGATGGGCTGTCTTGCCGACGGCCATACCCCCTCCCGTGACCCATTTATGGAGCGCCTGGCGTGAGACGCCCGCGAGATGGGCCACCGTCTCTTTGGGGAGATCCGCCACCGCGAGGAGTTCCTCCACGACGGAGAGAGAACTCTCGTTACCGTCGATGGCCGCAGTGGCGCCGTCGTACATCGACCAATGGTAGACATCGCGGAGCTCGATAGCGGCCGCCTTGTCAGGGGACGCGGTCATGGGCGGCGTGCCCCGGAGCGGCGCCAGGCGTGGGGGCGGCGGGAGCATGGGCATAGGCGAGGCGACGAGGGTCGCGATCGTGAGCGACGCTCCCACCGTCGTGTCGCGAAGATAGTCGGCCCAATTGGTTGCGCCGAGCATGGTTAGACCCCCTTCAGGTGGCGATACAGCGCGCTGTCGCCGACGAACCAGCGGAAGCCGCGATAGATGATGTCGTTGTAGGCCTGCATGCGCGCCGCGATGTCCGGGTTGAACGGGACCGGCGCCTCGTCGTAGTAGTCGAAGTCGAGCAAGTAGAACGGACCACCCTTGAGAGGGCGTTGCCCGAGCGGCGCGACGGTTGCCCCGGTCAGGAAGCCATGACGCACGAGGAGGGCGCCGTCCGAGCGGCGGGTGCGCAGTTCATTGATCGTCTGCTCGACCAGGCCGCCGAACGGGTTGACGGCGCCGACGCCGAGCACCTCGGGGCGCAGGAGCTGCTGCCACTGCTCGTAGGTGTCGGCGTGCGGCATGCGGAACTCGTTGATGAAACGGAGGCCGAAGCGGAGCTGCACGCGCGGAGCAAGGTACTGGGCGATGTGGGCCATGATCCGAGCGAAGCGGCCGGACAGGTCGTCGATGTCGGTATAGCCACGCGTCTCGAGTGACGCGAGCTCGTTGGTCAGGACGACAGACCAGGCCGAGTCGACCGTGGAGAAGCGGAGTAGGGGCGCACCAGCAGGCGCGGGGACGATGCCCTGGGGCGTCAGCATGAGATTCATCGCGTGCTCGACGCTGGAGATAGGATAATCGTCGGCGAGGTCCTCCTTTAGCGCATTGAGGTTCTTCTCGTCGCCGAAGCGGGATGCGGGTGGGAAGCGGACCTGGACGATGCACAGTTCGAGAGCCGCCGCCGCGAACATTTCGCGGGGATACTGAGGCAGCGGGTCACGCGTCGCATCCATAGCCGATCCTCTCATTCGCCTCTTTTGGTTTACACTTTAGTTTACTATAGGTAGATTTTGCCGGCGAGTCAAGGGGGATGGGCACAGTCCTGACCAATGTAGGACTATCGGGCAGGCCAATGAGGCTCTTTAGCCGCCTACTCTCCTAATCGTGACCGACACCTTGTTTATGGCAAGTTGTTCAGCTGTTTGACTGCGTTGGGAAATGCTACGTCGTCCTGCAGCTCTTCACTATTGACGTGCCCAGCGACGGCGCTCCGTGGATAGGGGTGATCGATGCTCCTCGATAGTTCAGCCGGCGCGCATAGTGGCGACCAGTTGGCGCAGTTCCGCGATGGCGAGCGGTTGGCCGGCTTTCCGATGCAGCATGCGGTGGCAGTTGGCGCAGAGGACGGCCATGTCTGTTCTGGGATCGACCTCGATCTCGCCAGGGTAGCTGGCGATCGGCCGTAGATGGTGTACCTCTATGAAGCCCTCGCCTCGCGGTGTACATGCCGGAACTCCTAATGCGTTCTCAGAGGGGTTAGTTTGCGACGATAGGGCCTGCGACTGCGGTCGCATGGCAAACCACGGGCCGACTGCGGTCGGGTGTGGAGCGCACCGCGTCAAACGTTGCCCTCTGATTTTGCACTAACTGGCGGACGGTTATCGCTACTGCCCGCATCGCCGACAGGAAGCGCCGGTAGTGCGGCGTCGGGATGGGTGAGATAGCTGCCGGGATATTGACACCGGGGTATAGTAGCATGATGCCGGTTAGGGGCACAAGGAGGGGGGGCGGGCGAGGGGGGCGGCGATGAGTTTGGTGGGACGGATTCGGCGGTTGGAGGGGAGGCCGCGGGGGGGACGGTTGTCGGCGGGGGACCTGGCGGATGTGGAGCGGTTTACGGTGGTGGCGGGGACGCGACTATTATGGTCGTATCAGGCGGAGGTGGCGTGTTTGATGACACGGCGTCGGGGCAGATGAGTCCGGCGGTGGCGCGGCCTTCACGCGCTGGCTATGCGACATTTCGCTCTCTATAATATTGCTTCGCGTCTTGTTAGCGGACAAACGACGGGAACGGACAGCACAGGAGCCAGGCAAACAGGCGCGCAACGGGGTAGGTGAAGCCGGATATCACGTCCCCGCCGTCGAGCAGGTCGTCCACCCCTAACGTGACCGGACCGCCCACTCCGGGACGCCACACATCTACCTGCCGGCGCTTGGGCCACACCACCCACACCAGGGCCGTTTCCTCGGTAAGGTACCGCGCGGCCTTGGCCTGCATGCCTGGCCGGTATTGCTTCGATGAGGCGACCTCGACCGCTAGATCGGGGGCGAAAGGATAGGCCTCATCAGGATGGACCAACGCCTTGCGCGAGGCACGGTAGAAGCCGATATCGGGCAGCAAGCCGGTATCCTTTTGCCCCCCGTTTTCTCGACGTCGTAGACTTCGTCGGGTCCGGTCACCTGCCCCAGGCCATGATCTTAGACGTAGACGGCAAGCCGCGCTTGAAGACGAACGGTGATGTGCCCAGCGGCGGGCCTGCTTCCTACCATGCGGACAAGTACCCCTTCCACCAGCTCATAGCGGTAGCCGTCATCGTCAGGGCGGTCGAGAAACGCGGCTATGGTCATGGGATACGGCGCGTCGGGCACGATCTCCGCCCACGGCGCCACAGGGGCCGGCGGGTGCGCGCGTACTGCTGTCATGTGTCTCGTATCCTCTCGGAAGGTTTGTGAAAAGTTGCTGGTACGGCGATGGGAAGGGCGTTTTTGGGGGAGCGTCCCGCTCCCCCGATCGACAATTCACGGACCCTGTGTCCTCTTGCTATTCCTCGCTAGCAAGCCGGATGCGGAACGTGCTGATGCCGTAGGGGCGCACGGCGACGCGTAGGGCGCGGCCCTCGAAGGAGGCCGTGCTGACCGGCTCCTCCAGCATGTTGGTCTCCTGGGCCGAGGCGATGGGGCGGGCAAAGGTCAGCGTGCCCTCGCCGCGCGTGCCGTAGGCGTCGTAGAGGCGCACGATCAGCCCGTCGCCGTCCTCCGCCGGCTTGACCGTCTCGATCACCAGGCCCGGCCGGTCGGTCGCGACGAGCGACCGCGCCGCCGGCAGCGCCGCCGCGGTAGCGGGCTCATTGCCGGTCGACGAGGTTCCCGGCAGGAGGCGCGCGGCGGCGGGCATGTTGAAGAGGTAGGCGTGGCGCACGGTCTCGCCCGTGCGCCAGTCGCCGGCGTGGGGCAGCAGCGCGTAGGAGAAGACGTGCGCGCCTTGGTCGGCCTCGGGGTCGGGGTAGCTCGCGCTCTTGATCAGGGTCAGGCGCATGGTGTGGCCCTTGACGTCGTGGCCGTACTTGCAGTCGTTGAGCAGCGAGACGCCGTAGTCGCCCTCGGAGAGGTCGATCCACTTGTGGGCGCAGGTCTCGAAGCGCGCCCAGTCCCAGCTGGTGTTCCAGTGCGTGGGACGCTCCACGTTGCCCCACTGGATGTCGAAGGTGGCGCGCGGGCTCTGCACCGTCACCGGGAAGGCGACCTTGAGCAGGGTCTGGTGCTCGCGCCAGTCGACGTGGGTGGGGAAGTCGATGCGCGGCACGTCGCGGTAGAGCAGGATGCGCTGCGTGATGGTGCTCGCGCCGTAGCGGCGCACGATCTCCACGCCGCCGCGCAGAGGACCCTCCTCCACGACCCGCCAGGAGGTGACGTCGTCGACGGCGTAGGGCTTGTCCTGGTAGTACAGGTTGATGTCCCAGGCTTCAAAGGTCAGAGGACGATCCTCGAAAGCGATGAAGCGGTTGGCCGCTTCGCCCGGAGCTACCACCTCGCGGCCGGCGCGCTTGTCGTAGAGCGAGACGATCTCGGCGCGCTCGTCGAGGTGCAGGCGGAAGAAGCGGTTCTCCAGCACGTCGCGCGCGATGCGCAGGTCTCCCGTTTCCTCGGCGTCGGCGCCCGTGTCGGTGTTGCCCTGTCCCCCTGGTGCGTTCAGGACCTGGTAGCCCAGCGCCGGGGCCGCCGCCGCCAGCAGCAGACGCTGCTCGCCGTCGTTTCCGTCGATGGTCTGCCTTGTGATGGGTCGTCCGGCGTCGTCGGTCAGGCGTGGCAGCGTGGGACCGGTTGGCAGCGTCACCTCCACGGGGTCCTCGCGCGCGAAGGGCGCGGGGTTGAGCAGCAGCAGGGCGTCGCGCGGGCCGGTCAGCGCCCGGACGAGGTCGCGCAGGGCGGCGTCGCGGCCGCTCTGGCCGAGGCGCGCGATCTCCCGGTGGTCGGCGCGGGCGTCGCGGTAGACCTGGTTGATGGACGAGCCGGGCAGGATGTCGTGGAACTGGTTGAACAGCAGGCTGCGCCAGCCCACGGCCAGTTCGGCCTGGCGCGCCGCCATGACCGCCGCGCCGTCCTGGCCGTCCGAGAGTACGCCGGCTGCACAGAACCACAGTTCGGCCTCGCGGTAGAGCAGCTCGGCCTTGCGATTGGCGCGCTTGATCCAGGCCTGGCTGGTGTAGGTGCCGCGGTGGTATTCCAGGTAGAGCTCGCCCACCCAGCGCGGCAGCGCCGGGTCGTCCCACACGCGCCGCTCGAGGTCCCGGAAGAAGGCCTCGGCCGGACCCTGCTCCAGCCGCGTGAAGCCGGGCAGGTCGCGCACCCGCAGGGCCGTCTCCTGCATCTCGGCGGTGGGGCCGCCGCCGCCGTCGCCCCAGCCGAAGAGGTAGAGCACCTGGTCGTTGACCTCTTTCTGGCGGTAGGCCGTCCAGTTGCCGGCCACCTCCTCGGGCTTGAAGGAGCCGTTGTAGGTGTAGAAGCGCGGCAGGCGCTCGGAGTGGGGCGTGGCCGTGGCCGTGACCATGTGCGTCAGCACCTCGGTCCCGTCGATGCCCCGCCAGCGGAAGGTGTCGTAGGGCAGGCGGTTATACTCGTTCCAGGAGATCTTGGTCGTCATGAAGTAGGAGGCGCCGCAGCCCTTGATGATCTGCGGCAGCGCGGCGGAGTAGCCGAACACGTCGGGCAGCCACAGGATTTGGGGATCGACGCCCAGCTCGTCGCGGAAGTAGCGCTTGCCGTGCAGGAACTGACGCACCAGCGCCTCCCCACCGGCGATGTTGCAGTCCATCTCCACCCAGGTGGCCCCCGTCGCCTCCCAGCGGCCCTGGGCGATACGCTCCTTGACCTGAGCGTAGAGAGCTGGCTCGTCCTCCCTGACCATCTCGTAGAGCGCCGGTTGGCTGGCCGAGAAGACGTAGGCGGGGTACTGCTCCATCAGGCGCAGGGCGCTACTAAAGGTGCGCGCGCCCTTACGGCGCGTCTGCGCCACCGGCCAGAGCCAGGCCAGGTCGATGTGCGCGTGACCCACGGCTACCGTGCGCGGCTCGTCGCCGCCGGCGTGGCGGCCGTAGGCTTCCTCGCGCAGGATGGCCCGCGCGGCCGGGACCGAGCGCAGGTAGTCGTCGGAGAGCGGGTGGCGCAAGTCGAGCACCGCGTAGGCGCGCTCCAGGGCGCGGGTGAAGCGGGCGCGGTCGGGCGCGTCGGGCGGCATGGTCAGGATGGCGCCGTGCAGCACGCGCAGGTCGTGGTACAGCGCCTCGGCCTCGGGGTCGAGGCGCACCAACTCCAGGGCGCGCAGCGTCTGTTTCCCCGACAGGAGGGAGCTGTAGGCCTCCAGGGCCAGCAAATGCGTCGCGCCGCCTTGCACCTTGTCGCCGAGCACGATGTCACGGTGGTGGTAGGCCAGGCCCTGGGCCACGGCGCCGTCGAGGTAGGCCAGCGCCTCCGGACCCGACAGGTGGTCGAAGTACTGGCCGTAGTCGCTCAGCTGCACGTGGACCGCGGCGCGCTGTCCCTCCCACGACTCGGGCACGCGCACCGGCACGCGCAGCCAGCAGGTGACGTCCGGTCCGCCCCAGGGATCGCCCACGTCGAGCGTGCTCCAGGCGCTGTCGTCGTAGTCGGGCCGGTACGCGCCGGGTCCCGGATTCTCGGCGTAGTGGGCCGGGCCAAGGGGCAGGGTCTCGCGGCGCGCCGCGGCGTACAGCTCGGGCAGGCGCGCAGCAATCACCTCCAGAGTGAATTTCACGGCTTTCTCCTCCTCAATGGTATGGTATCATCGTCGCATGACGGACGAATCCTCGCCGCGCTTCCCCTCCGAGATCGCGGCGCATTACGGCGAAGGGATCGAGCAGCCACGCCTCGACCGCGGGCCGGGCAGGCTGGAGTTCGCGCGCACCTGCCTTATCCTGGAGAGGGTGCTGCCCCCGCCCCCGGCGCGCGTCCTCGACATCGGCGGGCCCGGCCGCTACGCGCAATGGCTGACGGCCAGGGGCTATGACGTCCACCTGATCGATGCCGTGCCCCTGCATGTCGAGCAGGCGCGGGCGCGCTCCAACGGGTATACGGCCGCGTTGGGCGATGCCCGCGCGCTCCACGAACCCGATGCATCATGCGACGCCGTGCTGCTCTTCGGCCCGCTCTATCACCTCACGGAGGGAGCCGACCGGCGGCGCGCCCTGATCGAAGCGGGTCGCGTAGCCCGTCCCGGCGGCCCGGTCGTGGTCGCCGCGATCTCGCGCTTCGCCTCGCTGCTCGACGGGCTGTGGAGGCGTCTGCTGGACGATCCCGCCTTTGAGCCCATCGTGGAGCGCGACCTGCGGGAGGGGCAGCACCGCAACCCGGAGAACAGGCCCCATTGGTTCACCACGGCCTATTTCCATCACCCGGACGAGCTGGCCCAGGAGGTCCGCGACGCTGGCCTGGACCTCGACGGCGTCCTGGCCGTCGAAGGGCCGGGTTGGCTCCTGCCGGACCTGGAGGCGCGCTGGGGGGACGAGCGGGGACGGCGACAACTGCTCGACGTCGTCGCGCGCATCGAGCGGGAACCGAGCACCATGGGCGTGAGCGCCCACCTCCTGGCCCTGGCGCGTCGTCCGATCGAGTAGCTGATTGAGAAACCGTAAAACCGCGAACATTCGCGCCGTCAGGGTGTCGATTGTGCGCGGCCTCGTTCGACGTCTTTGTGACGGGTACTTTGGCCCGCTGATGGAGAGTCAAAAGGGAGGACAAGATGCGCTACGCGTTGCTGATCCATGCCGATGAGGCGTTGTCGAACCGGATGAGTAAAGAGGAACAGGACGCCGTGATGGCGGCATACGGGGCCTTCGGCGAGCGTTACAAGGACAAGATCGTCGGCGGTGATGCGTTGCTGGGCATCGCGACGGCGACGACGGTGCGCACGCGCGACGGCAAGACGCTCACGACCGACGGGCCATTCGCGGAGACGAAGGAGCAGCTCAACGGCTTCTATATCGTCCGGTGCGACAATCTGGATGAGGCCGTCGAGATCGCGTCCCATATCCCCGACGCCGAGTACGGCTCCGTTGAGGTGCGCCCGGTCATGGAGTTTGACCAGGCGTAGCGCACGCGGACAAGGGCGGCGACAAACTCTTGCGGGCGCCGTCGACATCTCTCTCGCTGGCCCGTCATGGTCATCAGCGCGCGCGTTTTGCGCTCCCACGCATTGACACGCGGCGCAAGAATAGCCATGAACGGCACGCCTCTGAGCGACGGCGCCCCCGCCCCACTCCTTTGTTTAGAAAAGTCAGGAGGACTACTATGACACCCGTCGTCACCGTCACCGGCGCCACCGGCAAGATTGGCCAGGCCATAACCGTGCGCCTGTTGCGGAATGGGACCCACGTCCGGGCCGTCGCGCGGAGCGCCGACAATCTTGCTCCGCTCTCAGCCCAAGGCGCCGACGCGCATGCGGGCAGTCTGGACGACACGGCCTTTCTCACCGCGGCGTTTCGCGGCGCCGACGCTGTGTTCGTCCTGCTCCCCGGGTCACCTCCAAACGCCCCCGACTATTTGGCTGACCAAGCCCGCTTAACCGCCAGCCTGGCGCAGGCCATCAAAGCGAGCGGTGTCGGGCGTGTCGTCGCCCTTAGCGCCCAGGGCGCGGGCCTGCGCTCTGGGTCCGTGGCCGCGCTTACCGGCCTGGAGGAGGCGTTGCGGTCCCTGGACGGGCTGGCGGTGGTGGCGCTGCGCTCGTGCTTCCACATGACGAACCACCTCCGCACCATCCCACTCATCAAAAGGGCCGGGATCAATGCTGGCGCCGTACACGCTGATCTCCCGCTGCCGATGATCGCCGCGCGCGACATCGCCGCGGTCGCCGCCACGTATCTGCTGGAGCCCAACTTCAACGGATACCAGGTGCGCGATCTGCTCGGCGCCCGCGCGTATACCCACCGCGAGGCCACCGCGATCTTGGGGGCCGCGATCGGGCGACCAGACCTGCCCTACGTCGAATCGTCGTATGAGGAGTACCGCAAGAACCTTGTGGGGATGGGGTTCTCGGCCAGCGCGGCGGAGACATTGGTGCGGACATGGAGAGCGGTCAATGAGGGGCCGGGCAACCCCTCCCCGAGTTGGGATGCAGCCACTACCACGCCGACGACGCTCGAAGAGTTCGCGCGTGACACGTTCGTTCCCGCCTATCAGGCAAGCTGAGAGCAGTGACTGACGCGGGGGCATCCGGGCAACTCACTCTGGCTCCCCCACATGTACGACAGCGTGTCCACGCCCGACGGCGCATGCAGACCGCCAATGCAGCAGGCGACCCCCGCACGGCCTCGTCGGTGCGCCCGAGGCAGGGAGCCGCCACGCGGAAGGTCGGCGGCGGGGCGTGGGTACGTGGAGTCACGCGCCCCAACACATCACGTAGACTGAGAGAAAGGGACGGTCCCACCATGATCAATGCGGCATTCCCCTACGAGAAGCAGCGCGTGTCGGTCCTCGAGCAGACGATGGCCTATGTCGACGTCGGCGCCGGTGATCCAATCGTCTTCCTCCACGGTAATCCTACCTCCTCCCACCTCTGGCGCAACGTCATGCCCCACCTCCAGGGGCTCGGGCGCTGCATCGCCCCCGATCTGATCGGGATGGGCGATTCCGCCAAGCTCCCCGACAGCGGCCCCAGCTCCTACACCTTTGTCGAGCACCGTCGCTATCTGGACGCCCTGCTCGACGCGCTCGGCGTGCGGGAGCGGGTCACCCTGGTCGTCCATGATTGGGGCTCGGCGCTCGGCTTCGACTGGGCCAACCGGCATCGCGACGCCGTACAGGGCATCGCCTACATGGAGGCCGTCGTGCGACCGGGAACCTGGGACCTGTTTCCTCCCGAGGCCCGACGCCTCTTCCAGGGGCCGCGCTCGCCGGCCGGGGAGGCGATGGTGTTGGACGAGAATATCTTTGTCGAGGCGATCCTGCCCCAGGGCATCCTGCGCACGCTGATGGACGCGGAGATGGCGGAGTACCGCCGACCTTTCGCGGCGCCCGGCGAGGGGCGCCGCCCCACGCTCACCTGGCCACGGCAGATCCCGATCGATGGCGAGCCCGCGGACGTGGCGGCGATCGTCGATTCCTACGCGGCGTGGCTGGCGACGAGCAGCGTCCCGAAATTGTTCGTGAAAGGCGAGCCGGGCGGGACGCTCAGTCGGGGCGCGCCGGTTGAGTTCTGCCGCACCTGGCCGGCGCAGCGGGAAGTGACGGCGCCGGGTACCCACTTCCTGCAAGAAGACGGGCCGGACGAGATCGGACAGGCGGTCGCCTCCTGGCTCACGGACATACGGCGCGGGGACTAAGGGGGAGAGGTGCGCGATGGAACAGGTCTCTCGCGTCGTCGAGCGGGTCTTCCGCCAGGAGTCCGGCCGCATCCTAGCCGCGCTCATCGTCGCCACGCGCGACTTCACTCTGGCCGAGGACGCGCTGCAGGACGCCTGCATCGCCGCCTTGCGGCAATGGCCGGCCTCCGGCGTCCCGCGCAACCCCGCGGCCTGGCTCAGCGGTATCGCCCGGCGCAAGGCCATCGACCGCCTGCGCCGCGACGCGACGCTTGCCCGCAAGCAGGAACAACTCCAGGCCCTCGCCGCCCTCGAAGGGGTGGGGGGAGGCGCGCTGGAGGACGAGGACGAGGACGAGGGCGCGGAGTTCCCCGACGAGCGGCTGAGGCTCCTCTTCACCTGTTGCCACCCCGCGCTGGGATTGGAGGCGCGGGTGGCGCTGACCTTGCGCACCCTGGGCGGGCTCTCCACCCCCGAGGTCGCGGCGGCCTTTCTCGTGCCGGCGCCGACCATGGCGCAGCGCCTGGTGCGGGCGCAGCGCAAGATCCACGACGCCGGCATCCCCTATCGCGTGCCGCCGCTCTCCCTGCTGCCCGAACGGCTCGACGGCGTGCTCGCCGTCCTCTACCTCATCTTCAACGAGGGCTATAGCGCCACCTCCGGCGACGCGCTGATCCGCCAGGAGCTTTGTGACGAGGCGATCCGGCTGGCGCGGGCGCTGGTCGAGCTGCTGGCGCGCGAGCCGGGCATCCCCGACGACCCCGAGGCCCGTGGCCTGCTCGTGCTGATGCTGCTCCATCATGCCCGGCGGCACGCGCGCGTGGACGCGAACGGCGACGCCGTGCTGCTGGAGGAGCAGGATCGCGGCCTGTGGGACCACGCCGCGATCGCCGAGGGCATGGCTCTGCTCGACCGGGCGTTGGCCCTGCGCCGCACTGGCCCGTACCAGATCCAGGCCGCGATCGCGGCGCTGCACGACGAGGCTGCCACGGCCGCCGCGACGGACTGGCCGCAGATCGCCGCGCTCTACGGCACGCTGGCGCGCCTGACGCCCTCGCCGGTGGTCGAACTGAACCGGGCGGTGGCCGTGGCGATGGCGGACGGGATGGAGCGCGGGCTCACCCTGCTGGACCACCCCGCGCTGGCCGCAGCGCTGGCAACGTACCAGCACTACCACGCCGCGCGGGCCGATCTGCTGCGGCGCTCCGGCCAGCGTGAGGGAGCGATGGCCGCGTACGTGCGGGCGCTGGAGCTGTGCCAGAACGTGGCAGAGCGGCGGTTCTTACAACGCCGAATGACCGAGGTCGCGGCGCCGTGACGTCGGGTACGCGGCCAGCGGGCGCACGCCTGTCGCGGACGATCCATCCTGATATGGCGTCCACGCTATACTATCACCATGTCGATTGCTCTCTGTTCGTCGAGGCCGTTGCTCGTGCTGGTGAGCGGTAAGCCGGGTTCCGGCAAGTCGACGCTTGCCCGTCGTCTCGCGGACGCCCTCTCGACTCCCCTGGTGTCCCGCGACGCCATCAGGGGCGGGCTGGCCAAGACGCGCGTCATCGCGGACGACGACCTCGCCGGGATATCGGCCGTGACGCAGGCCTCGGTGGACGTGTTCTACGGCACTATCGAGTATCTGCCGCGTCACGGTGTAAGCCTCGTGGCAGAGCAGTCCTTCCGTCGCGGGCTTGACGAGCGCCATATCCCATCGCTCGCGCATCTTGCCCGCATCGTCATCGTCCACTGTCACGTATCCGCCGCGGATGCGCAACGCCGTTTCGTTGAGCGTGAGCGTTCCTCCCGACCCGACGGGCGCCCACTGCCCGCCGCCAGGACGCACATTGACCGCATGGAGCGCGGCATCTTCGATTGGCAGGTGTTCGACCCGCTGGATGTGGACGTGCCGATGCTGCGCGTGGACACGACCCACTCCTACACGCCCGACCTACACGGCATCGTCGCCTTTTGCCGAGGTGCCCCACCCGATGCATAGGCGTGAGGTTATCAACGAATCGGCTTATAGAGCAAAAACGCACCAGCTTTGGCGCTTTGAGTTTAGAATAAGCCCTCTGGCTATTGATAAAGTCTTCGACAAAATCAAGGAGCAAGAAAGATGAGCCAATTGCAAAAAAGCGAAACCAACACGCTGTTAGGGTATCCGGCTGATGCTCGCTTATTGATTATTAACGCCGATGATTTTGGGATGTGTCACGCCATCAACGAAGCGATCCTTCGCTCACTCAAGGACGGCGTGGTCTGTTCCACGACCTTGATGGTCCCCTGTCCCGGGGCCTTACACGCCATGTGTCTGCTCAGAGAAAATCCTGCTATCCCCTTCGGCGTTCACCTGACGGCCATCTGCGATACCGTCAATGACCGTTGGGGTCCGCTCACTTCCAGGGACAAGGCACCTTCCCTGGTTGATGAGACGGGCTATTTCTATAGCCTGGAACGCCTCTCCGAATTTCTGGCTCAGGCCACGCTGGATCAGCTGGAAGCCGAATTCAGAGCGCAGATCGACACCGTGCTGGCTGCCAACCTCACGCCGACTCATCTGGATTGGCATTGCCTGCCCAGCGGCGGGAGAGCCGATATCTTCGACATGACGCTTGGGCTGGCGAAAGAATACGGACTCGCGGTGCGCGTCGCCGAGCGACCTTTGATCGACAAAATGCAGCGTCAGGGCTTGCTCACCGACGACCATGACCTGCTGGATAGCTTTAGGCTGGATACGGGTGATAAGGCAGCCCGTTATGCTCAACTGCTGCGAGACCTACCGGTGGGGCTGAGCGAGTGGGCGGTTCATCCCGGTCTCGACGATGCGGAGTTACGGGCCATACAACCCGATGGCGCGCGGGTGCGGCAGACGGATTTCGACGTCATGATATCGGCGGAAGTGCGCGAGATCATCCAACGGGAAGGGATCACGCTGCTCAGCTACAAACCGCTTCAGGAGGTTTGGCAAGGTAGATAAACCGTCACCCCCAACATGCGAGAATAGGGGTAGTGAAGGAGGGTGGAAAGATGACCAGGACACCGACGCTCGGGACGAGCCCTCTCGACGCGGACTATCGCCGGTTGATCGAGGCGTTCCCGCTTGTCTCCATTCAGGATGACGCCCACCTGGATGAGGCCGTGGCGGTCATTCACCGACTCCTGGACAAGGGACCGCTGTCCTCGGGCGAGGAAGCGTACCTGGGCGCGCTCACCGATCTGGTTGAAACGTACGAGGACGCGCACATCGTTATCCCCGATATCGGCGGTGCCCGTTTGCTGCGGCATCTCATGGACGCCAACGACCTCACCCAGGCCGACCTGGCGCCCCTCTTTGGCGCGCCCTCGATTGTAGCGGACGTGCTCACGGGCAAGAGATGGATGACCCTCGCGCACAGCCAGCGTTTGTCGAAGCGGTTCAAGCTGCCGGCTGATGCATTCGTGGAGCCGCCAGTGGCAAGCGACACGACCAGCGGAGACTCAGACGCCTTTGACTCCTGATAACGGTTGTGCTTTGGTAGGCAAGTCAGGTGACTGAGTTGAGCAATCAGGATGCCATCAACGCATGGGCAAGCGCGCATGACCACGTGGATGATTTCGGTGACGAAGGGGATTTCACGCGACAGCAACTCTTGAATCCTGCCATTTTTGCGTTACTGGGACCGGTCGAGGGTCGCAAGATCTTGGACGCCGGCTGTGGTCAGGGCTATCTATGCCGTTTGCTAGCCCAGCGCGGCGCCATTGTCACCGGCGTCGAGCCGGCAGAGCCGTGGTATCGGCGTGCCGTGGAGCGCGAGCGGCGCGAGCAATTGGGCATCACCTACCTGCAGCAAGACCTCTCGAACCTGACTGATCCGCGTGGCGAGTTCGACACGGTCGTAGCCAACATGGTGCTGATGGACATCCCTGACGACGAGGCTATCCTGCATAACTGCGTCCTGTCACTATGCACAGGCGGGTCCCTTATCTTCTCGCTGCTGCATCCCTGCTTCGAGGAGCCGAGCGCGGAGTGGGGCCAGAAGGGCTACGTCGAGGTCAGTGAATATCTGCGGGAGCACTCGCGACAGCAGGCGTTTGCGCCTCTCTTCCATCGACCGCTCGGCCACTACCTCAACCTGGCGATCGACGAGGGCTGTATCTTGCGAAGGATCGTGGAGCCGGGGTTGGACCGGTCGTGGAGCGCGTCGGGGCCGGCGTACGAGCGCAACACGCATGTGCCGAGCGTTATCATCATCCACGCGATCAAAGCGTGACAGGAAGATGAGAATAAATCGTGAGCGTGTCGATCCGATTGGGACGACATCCTACGCCAAGGAACGCCGTTGATCGAGCTGAGCCCGGACGACGACGGGCACGTGCTCGTCACGTTCCTCTGGCGCGCCGCCGGCGAGATCCGCAATGTGGTCGTGGCCGGCGGTCCGGCCGCGTTCAACGATGTCACCGGCAGCCAGATGGCCTGCTTACCCGACAGGGTGCACCTTGAAATTGTGGAATCCGACCTGCGACCGCGGTCGCAGGACAAACGACGGACACTGCGGTGTCAAAACGGGGCCAAGAGCAGGGTGATGGAGGACCGCACCCGACCGCAGTCGGCGTTGGTTTGCCATGCGACCGCAGTCGCAGGCCCGTTCCAGCCGCATTCCACTTTTTTGGGGTGCACCCTACCCGACACGCACATCTTGACACGGCGTCCTCCACGCCCTACAGTATAGAGGAGAGCATGACACGCTCCGGTGAGGAGGGTAGACGCGATGGGACGAGTTTCTTGTGCGCCGATGACGGCGCGGCCCGCCGCGCGCAGCGTGGCCCGACGCGTACCTCCCCTCACCCGCGGGTGTATCCTCCCGATGTCGTAACCCGACCGGAGTCACATCGCCCATAATCGTGGACAGCGCGGAGCGTGCCGTCCACAGTTTTTCTTTGCGCGCCCACCGCCGCCTACTTCGACGCATCGTCCTGTCGCAACGGATGACGGCCTCACCCCACACCCATGCCACCGCTCTCATCGCGGCGTGGCTGTCGGGGGACGCACGAAGGATGGTGGTCATGGCAACGGTCGACGACGCGACAGCGCAACACACGCACCCCGGCCCGCTCCGGCACAACCGCGATTTCTGGCTGTTGTGGGGCGGCCAGGCAATTTCACAACTGGGGTCCCAGGTCTCGAACCTGGCACTGCCCTTGCTTATCCTCGCCCTCACTAATTCCCCGGCGCAGGCGGGGCTCATTGCCGCGCTCCAGCGCCTGCCCTATTTGGTCCTCGGGCTCCCGGCAGGGGCGCTCGTCGATCGCTGGGATCGCAAGGCGGTCATGATCGCCTGCGATGCCCTGCGCTGCGTGGTGTACGGGTCGATCCCCCTCGCCGCTGGCGTGGGACAACTCTACCCCGCGCAGTTCTACTTCGTCGCGCTCCTCGGCGGCGGCGCCCTCGTCTTCTTCGACGCGGCCGACAACGCGTCGTTCCCGCGCGTTGTCCCGCCCGCGCATCTACCGCGGGCGACAGCTGTAATGGAGAGCACAAACGCCTTCATGGACCTGCTCGGGCCGGGCCTCGGAGGCGTCCTGGTGAGCCTTGGCCGTACCATCGTGGCCGGAGCGGCCTTCGCGTATGCCGCCGACAGTCTGTCTTATCTGGCCTCGGCTATCTCCCTTGTAGCCATCCAGGTCCCCTTCCAGGCCGAGCGAGCGGGCGGGACCGCCCGATCTTCTCTCCGCGCCGATATCACGGTGGGGATAGATTTCCTGCGGCGCCACCGCCGCCTGCGCACCCTTGCGGCCTTCAATACAGGGGTGCTGCTGCTGATCGGTCCCGCGAGCCTCGCCGTCATCGTGCTCGCTCATGGCGCCCTACGCGCCGACGCCCGCACAATCGGCCTGATCTTCGCCCTTGGCGGCGCGGGCGGGCTCGTCGGCGCGCTCGCGATGCCCATGGTGCAGGCTCGCTTGCGCGTCGGTCAGACCTTGATCGGCGCGGTCCTGGTGTGGCTGCTCTCCATGGTCCTACTCGCCGTCGCCCCCTCCCCGGCGTTCCTCGTCGTCGGCTGGGCCTTCGTCACCGTCGTGAACCCCATCTATTTCACGACCCTCTACGCGTACCGCGTGACGCTCATCCCCGACGAGCTTCAGGGCCGCGTGAACAGCGTCTTCCGCCTGCTGGCCTTCGTGGGGAGCGCGGTTGGCCCCGCTATCGGAGGTATCCTCTTAGGTCCGCTCGGCCCACGCCTCGAGCTCGGCTTAAGCGGCCTGGGCTTGGGCCTATGTATCGTCGCAGTGGCTCGAACAGACGTGCGGAAGGTTTGATGTAGCTCGAACCGGTGCGCGGACGGTCGGATGGCGATGGAGCCCTGCTTGTCATGGGTCTTGACCGCCTGCCCCATAAATTGGAAGACATAGACGGCGCTCCGCGGCAGGTTGAGCGCCGTCGTGTAGCGCGCCTACACTCCCGGATCGCCCCGACTCTTCTAAACCGAGCGCCAACGACAGCGTGCGGACTGTGTTGACCTTGCCGCGGAGAGGGCCGTATCTTGCGATATCGTTATCCACGCGATCAAAGCGTGACAGGCAGGGAGGCTAGAACCTACTCGTGAGTGTGTCGATCCGAAACATCATGCCCGCCGACCTTGACATCGCGGATACGATCCTGGTCTCCGCCTACGAGGGGGGACGCAGCCGGAGGAGGGATTTGCAGCGCGGCCTGGGCTTGCAGCCCGACGGCTGGTTCCTGGCCCTGCTGGACGGCCGCCCCGTGGGTGTGGGCGGCGCCCTCGATTACGGACCCTTCGCCTCGATTGGTATGATGGCCGTGCTGCCCGACGCCCGGCGCCAGGGCGTCGCCGCCCGCCTGGTCGAGCGCATCCTGGCCTGGCTGGACGACCGCGGCTGCCCGCGCGCCGTGCTCAGCGCCACGGAGGCCGGCACGCCGCTCTACCGGCGCTACGGCTTCGTCGACGACGGACAGACGCTGGTGTTCCGTCCCCAGGACGACATGCCCCTGCCTAAACCCGCTGTGGTCCTGTCCCCTTCGGTCCCGGTGACCACGCTTCACCGCGAGGAGTTGCCCGAGTTGGCCGCCTTCGATGCCCCGATCTTCGGCGCCGACCGCGCCGGCCTGCTGGCGGGGTATTGGGCCGACGACTCGCGCCGGACGCTCGTCGCGCGCGAGGCAAACGGCGGCATTGCTGGGTACCTGGTAGCGCAACCGCGTATCCTGGGGCCATGGGCCGCGACGACGGAGGAGGTCGCGAACGCGCTGCTCCTGACTGCGCTGGCGCTGCCGTTCGAGAGCGGTCCCATCGCCATCGTCGGCGACACCAGCGCCGCCATCGAGGTGCTGCCGCGCCACGGCCTGACCCACCAGGGCGCCTTGTTGCACATGGTGCGAGGGGCAACGGCGATGTCGGGACAGCCCGCATTGATCTACAGCCAGGCCAGCTTCGCCCTTGGCTGAGAGAAGACTATGAACACCATGGGGAGTATATCCATGCCCGACCTGACCGACCCGGCGGCCCCGCGCACCCTGATCGATCCCGCCGCCACGCCGCGCGGCGCCGTGTATCACCTGCTGAATAGCATCGTGGCGCCGCGGTCCATCGCCTGGGTCAGCACGCTCAGTCCCCACGGCGTCGCCAACCTCGCGCCGCATTCCTACTGTATGATCGTCTCTTCCGACCCGCCGATCATCGCCTTCTCGTCCTCCGGGGCCAAGGATACCCTGGCCAACGCCCGCGCCAGCGGCGAGTTCGTCTTCAACCACGTCTCGGACGCGCTGGCCGAGCCGATGAACCTCTCATCGGCCGATTTCCCGCCCGAGACCAGCGAGTTCGACTGGGCCGGCTTGACGCCCGTGCCCAGCGTCGTCGTCGGCGCGCCGCGCGTGGGCGAGTCGCCCGCCGCGCTGGAGTGCCGCGTGCGCGACATCCAGCAGTTTGGCTGGGGGGACAGTTCCAGCTACCTCATCATCGGCGACGTGGTGCATATCGCGGTGGACCCGAGCCTGCTTGCGGACGGCATCCTGGACGACCGGCGCACGCGACCGGTGGGCCGTCTGGCCCGCACGGGCTACAGCCACAGCCGCGACTTCTTCGATATGCCGCGCCCGACCTATCGCGGGTTGTTGGACGCGGGACAACAACCGCGGCGCACGTCCCGCTGAGCCTCACCGAGTCCTCAATAGACGCGCTCGTACGTGCTGGCTGGCATAAGTTTGTGATACTTTTTAGCCATTAAAGTACTCTAGTGTTTATGGTGTGCTATGCGATCGGTGTCCATAGAAGTGGGCAGGAATGAGAGGGTTGCGCGGAGGACACGCGCTAGGCACACCTGGTGGCCGACCGGGCCGTCCCCGACCAGCGCCTCTTCGGGGCCTTGCGCCGGGTGGGGCTGGACCATCTGCCCGCGCGCCCGCGCGCCCCGCTGCCGGTCACGGTCGGCGACGAGCGCGTGACGGTGCGCGCCCTGATGCGGCGGGCGCGGCCGGGCAACGCCGCGCCGCCTGAGCTTCCTCTGCCCCTATTCCATATCCTGCCTACTCCTATGGACCGCGGTCGCAGGTCCACATCATGTTGTACTATTGGCCTCTGACGACGGATGACCACGCCACGACGGTGATGGTGTAAGGTAACGATAGCGAACAGCATTTGCATTCCGGTACAGTAGCAGTAAAGCGAAGGATCGTTCAATGGTCATACAGGTACCCACGGACCGGGACAAGGCGCGCAACCCCGATGTGTTGACCGACGACACCGAGGAGGATTTGGTGGGCACGGATCTGCACCAGAGAGCGATCCGCACACTGTGCGAGAACCTGTTGCTCGTGCAGGAGAAGCGCGGCGCGCCCTGGCATGTGGGCATGCAGTTGACGACGCTGATGGGCGACGTGCCCGGCAAAAAGGACTGGCGTCCCAGCCCCGATGTCCTGGTGCATCTGACCGCCGGCCCGGGCAACCTGTCGTCGCTCGACGCGGTGGCCCTGGGCGCGCCCCAGCTAGTGGTCGAGGCGCTAAGCGAGAGCACGTGGGGCCGAGATGTCAAACTCAAGAAGGAAGGGTACTGGTACGCGGGCGTGGAGGAGTACCTGATCTTTGATCCGACGACCACGTACCTGGGGACAGACGTGCAGGCGTGGCGGCGCGGCGCCCGTGGTTTTGTGCCCTGGCGCGCCAGGACCGGCGGCCGTTGGCATAGCCGGATGATCGACGTCGCCTTACATCCCCAGGGCATGCTGCTGCGAGTAACCGACCGTGACGGACAGCTGATGCCCACGCTGAGTGAGGCGGTGCGCCTGGCCGAGCGGGAGCGCCTGGCCGCGGAGCAAGAGCGCCTGGCCGCGGAGCAAGAGCGCCTGGCCGCGGAGCAAGAGCGCCTGGCCGCGGAGCAAGAGCGCCGCAGAGCCGACGAAGCACTGCTTCTGGTGGAGCGGGAGCGCCGCAGAGCCGACGAAGCGGTGCGGCGTGCCGAGGAGCAGGCGCGCCAGATCGCGGCGCTTCAGCAGGTGTTAGAAGCACAGCAACGCGAAAAGGAATAGGTCTTTTCCGTGCCGCCACCTGGACACTGCGCAGTAGCGCGGAAGGAGGATGCAGCCATGGCCCTGAGCCTTGCCGATCTACCGCCGGACGTCATCGACCAAATCATCCCGTGCAGCTACGATCGCTTGATCGAGGTGCATGAGTCGGGGTCGCCTCTCATCTGGCACAAGAGTGACCTCGACAAGGAGTATGCGCCCGACCTCCTCGACCTTGAGGGCTATCACGTGCTCCTGCCCGTGGGCAAGCATAACCATCGCTACATCAAGAGCTTGCGCTGTATCGTCGGCGATGGCGGGGCCTACCTGACCATCTTCCTGCGCGACAGCTATCTACACGTCAACTATCCCAAGAATTATCCCGACCCCGAGGGCTGGTACCTCGAACGAGTGGCGATCTGCGAGCGCGTGCCGGGGCAAGATGTCTACGTTACGATCCTGTACCACCAGTGCAGCGTTAATCCGTCCGTGTTCGCTCAACACGTTCAACAGTAAGTGTTGCCGGTCACGGCGCGATGAGGAGAAAATCTATTTATGGTACAAGCGATGCCCGATGCGCAACCGGCGCCGGCCGTGGCGCACAACGCCGGGATGGTGCGTAACGCCATCGACGAGACGTTCGAGCGGCTGCGCGCCGTGGGCCGGCTGGCTTTCATGCCCTACGTCACGGCGGGCTACCCCGACCGCGACGTCTCGCTCGACCTCGGTGAGACCTACGCCGCGCATGGGGCCGATCTGATCGAGTTGGGCGTACCCTTCTCCGACCCGCTCGGCGACGGCCCCACCATCCAGCGCTCCAGCAGCGGCGCGCTGGCCGGCGGCATGACCACCCGCAAAGCCCTGGCCCTGGCCGCTGACCTGACGGCGCGCACGTCTAAACCGCTGGTCGTGATGGGCTACTACAACCCTATCGTGGCCTACGGTCCCGACCGCTTCTGCGCCGACGCTGCGGCCGCGGGCGTGCGCGCGCTGATCGTGCCCGATATGCCCCTGGAAGAGGCCGATGAGTTGGAGGCGGCCTGCCGCGCCCACGACATGCACCTGATCCACCTGCTGGCGCCAACCTCGACCGAGGCGCGGCTGACCGCGGTCGCCGCGCGCGCCTCGGGTTTCATCTACTGCATGGCCGTGACCGGCGTGACCGGCGCGCGGACCGAGATCTCCGCCGACCTCGGTCCCTTTCTGGCGCGGGTGCGCGCCCATACCGACGTGCCCCTGATCGTCGGTTTCGGTATCTCGCGTCCCGAGCACCTGACGGCCCTGCGCGCGCTTGGCTCGGCCGACGGCGCGGTAGTGGCCAGCGCCCTCGTTGACCTCGTCGACGCCACGCCGCCCGCCGAACGCGCGGCCGTCATCGGCGCCTATATCGAAAGGATGAGCGCGGCATGCTCCGCTTCCTGACAGCTGGTGAATCGCACGGCCCGCAGCTGACCGTTATCATTGACGGCCTGCCCGCCGGATTGGAACTGACCAGCGAGGCTATCGACGCGCACATGCGCCGGCGCCAACTGGGCCATGGGCGCAGCGAGCGCCAAAAGATGGAGACGGATCACGCCGAGCTGGTGGGCGGGGTGCGCGGCGGGGTGACGCTGGGCAGTCCCGTCGCCCTGGTCATCGCCAACCGCGTCTGGGACCACTGGCAGGACCGCATGCATGTCGAGCCGGGCGATACGGGCGCCAAGGTTACGGCGGTGCGCCCCGGTCACGCCGACCTCGCCGGTGCGCTCAAGTACGAGCACGACGACGTGCGCAACGTCCTGGAGCGCTCCAGCGCGCGCGAGACGGCCGCGCGCGTGGCCGCGGGCGCCGTCTGCCGCGCCCTGCTGGCCCACTTCGACGTCACGATCCATAGCCACACCCTGGCGCTGGGGCCGGTGCGCGCGCCAGGCCTGCCGGCCGGACTGTTAGTCCGCGCGGCCACGGATGACCGCGAGTCCCTGACACGCTTCTGGCAAGGGGTGGAGGACTCCCCGGTGCGCTGCGCGGACGCCGAGGCCGGCGCGGCGATGGTCGAGGCCATCGACGCGGCCAAGCGCGACGGCAACACTCTGGGCGGCGTCAGCGAGCTCGTGGCCTACGGGCTGCCGGTGGGCATCGGCAGCCACACGCAGTGGGACCGCAAGCTCGACGGCTTGCTTGCGGGCGCCCTGATGAGCATCCAGTCGATTAAGGGCGTGGAGATCGGACCGGCCTTCGAGAACGCCTCTATCCGCGGCTCCGAGGTCCACGATGTCGTGGGCTACCAGGATGGCGAGTGGCGCCGCTCTACCAATAGGGCCGGCGGCCTGGAGGGCGGCATCACAAACGGCGAGCCGTTGCTGGCGCGCATCGCGGTCAAGCCGATCAGCACCATGCGCCACGCCCTGCCGTCGGCCGACCTGGTGACGGGCGAGCAGACGCCGGCGCACTACGAGCGATCCGACACGGCGGTGGTTCCCGCCGCGGGCGTGGTCGGCGAGGCCATGCTGTCCTTCGTCCTGGCCGGGGCGCTGCTTGAGAAGTGCGGCGGCGACTCGCTGGCCGAGGCGCGCCGCAACTACGACGCCTTCGTGCTCCAGCAGCGTGAGCGCATGCCACAACCATCATCATAGAGAGGAGAATAATGAGCATTGATTTATCGAGGGAGCATCTGACGGACGCGCTGGAGCAGGAGGCCATCCGCGCGGCCGTCCCATCACGAACCCGCGTGTTCAGCGGTATCCAGCCGACGGGCGGGCTGCACCTGGGCCGCTACGTGGGGGCGGTGGAGAACTGGGTGCGCATGCAGGACACGTACGACTGCATCTACTGTATCGTGGACCTGCACGGCCTGACCATCGAGTACGACGCGCGGGGCTACCAGGCGCGCATCATAGGGCTGGCCACGGACCTGCTGGCGGCGGGACTCGACCCCGACCGCTGCATCATCTTCGTGCAGTCGCACGTGCCCGAGCACGCCGAACTGCAGTGGCTGCTGTCCACCGTCTCATCGCTGGGCGCGCTGGAGCGTATGACGCAGTACAAGGACAAGGCGCAGCAGCACCAGGACAACATTAACCTGGGCTTGCTGGCCTATCCCGTGCTGCAGGCCGCCGACATCCTGCTCTACAAGGCCGGGGCCGTGCCGGTCGGCGAGGATCAGTCGCAGCACCTGGAGCTGACGCGCGAGATCGCCCGCCGCTTCAACCACCGCTTCGGCGAGGTCTTCCCCGAGCCGCAAACCATCCTGACCAAGGCCAAGCGCCTGCCGGGCTTGGACGGTCTGGGCAAGATGAGCGCCAGCAAGGGCAACGTGATCGACGTCAACGACACGGCCGACGAGGTGTGGGCCAAACTGCGCCCCGCCGTCACCGACCCGGCGCGCAAGCGGCGCACCGATCCGGGCAACCCCGACCTCTGCCCCATCGGCCTGATGCACTATGCCATCTCCTCGCCCGAGCAGCAGGAGTACATCACCTGGGGCTGTACCACGGCCGGGATCGGCTGCATCGACTGCAAGAAGGTCCTCAACGAGAACGTCAACGCCCTGCTCGACCCCATCCGCGAGCGACGCGCCGCGATCGAGGCGCGGCCCGGCTACGTGCGCGACGTGCTGCGCGAGGGGGCTGAGCGCGCCCACGCCATCGCCGCGCGGACCCTGCGCGAGGCCAAGGAGGCGATGGGGCTGGCCTGACGCCGGCCTCATCGCGCTGTGATGGGTACGCTCGATACCACGCGACCTTGATCGACCGCTTGTCCGCGCTGCTGGCGGCTGCCGATGGCGCGTGAGCGACGTATCAACCTGCTGCAAAAGAGGAGGCTCTCATGCGCGCGACGAAGCTGATCCTCCTGGAGGGTGTGCCGGGATCCGGTAAATCAACTCTGGCCCAAACCCTGCTGCGACACCTCCATCGCCAAGGAATCGCCGCGACGTGGTGGTACGAGGAGGACGTGCAGCATCCGCTCTACATCTTCCACGACGAGGTCTCCTTACGACAGGTCCTCGACGATCTGTCGGGCGGCCACTATCGTCGCGTCGTGGCCCGGGCGCTCACTCAATGGCAGCGCTTCGCCGACGACCTGCGGGACGCGGAGGGCGTCGTGCTGCTCGACAGTTGCCTGTTCGGGTACCTGACGTGGAGCTTGTTCCCACTGGAGGTCCCGGAACAGGAGATCCACGCGTACCTTGCCGCTGTCGAGCGGATCATCGCACCTATCGATTCATGCCTTATCTACCTCTACCAGGACGATATGGCTCGATCGCTGCGGCGGGTCTGCGACCATCGCGGCGCGGACATCGAGCGCGCCTATATTCGACGTGTGGAGGAGTCCGCCTACGGCAAGCGGCGCGGGTTGGCCGGCTTCGACGGGCTGGTGGCCTACTGGACGGCCTACCGCGGGATCACCGATGCCGCGTTCTCGGCTATCAGCTGGCCCAGGTTGGCCATCGAGACATCCGCGGGCGCGTGGCGCGACTATCAATATCAGGCCCTCGATTTCCTTGGCCTATCACGCATCGATGATGTTGATGTGGCCGAAGGTCTGGAGCGTTTCGTCGGATTGTATCGTTCCGTGGACAACATCCCCTCTATCACGTGTACCGTCAGCTTCGAGCAAGGCTCCCTGCTGCTCGATGGGCTGCCGGAGGTGTGGCCGCGCGCTCGACTCTTGCCGAAAGCGCCGTCCGTGTTCGAGGTCGCATCACTACCGATAGAAGTCAGCTTCGAGGTAGACGCAGCGGAGAACACGGTCACGATGACCGTCGTGGGGCCGCATCTATTCGGCGGCGAGGTCGCCGGCAGGTTCGAGAAAGAGTCCGATGAGATTGCGTAAGTAGTAACTCGAACGAGCCTATCACCAGCCTTGGTATGATGGAAACCATGGACGGCGGCGCGGTCTTACCCGGCTTCGGCCTCCCCGTCACCCAATCGGTGGTATCCTGGGAAGAGACGATAAGGGTCGACGCAAGCGGCCATATGGGGAGGTGACCTATGCTGCCCGACACGCTGGCCTCGTGGGCCGAACTGGACCCCGACCATCCCTATCCGATGACGGCCGATGACCTCGCGGCACTGCCGCGTGGTAGTTGGACCTATGAATTGGTCCACGGGAGGGTTGTGCGTATG
>JAABUX010001354.1_pt1 | contig 37432 bp, 40 predicted proteins | sample 5561851 | NCBI WGS metagenome assembly JAABUX01 (sample SAMN10711883, study PRJNA513361) | rock metagenome | isolation source: Antarctica rocks | place: Antarctica: Victoria Land, Richard Nunatak red sandstone | collected 2016-01-03 | reverse complement strand
TCGAGATGTTGTTCGCGCACCTCAAACACATCATCGGCCTTGACCGACTACGGTTGCGAGGTCCCTGCGGCGCCCGGGACGAGTTCCTCCTCGCCGCAACCGCCCAGAACCTCCGCAAGCTCGCCAAGCTGACCCCGCTCCCTCAACCCGCGACGGGATGAGGGCAGCACCGGCTGACGCCAACCCTCTGGATGCTTTCGCAGGAAAGCGCCTTTTTTCAACACCATCGGACGGGGGCGGACGCGAGCGACGACAACGCCGACCAAAGATGCTCCTTCACCTCGGGCGTGACGGGCACCTTCTCGCGGGCGAGGACGGCGGCGACCCACTCTGCCGCCCAGGCGCGCTCGCCGGGCTCGTCGATCCGCACAAGCGGCTGCAACGCGACCGGCTCGGCGGCATCGTCCGACAGGCTGCCGCCGAGATCGTGCCAATCCCCGCCCATGGCGAGTGCAGCCGCGCGGATCGAGCCGCCGAAGTCGAAGGCGAACACTTGGGCGCCCGCGTAGCGACGGAACTGCATCGCCATCAGCGCGAGCAGCACCGACTTGCCCGCGCCGGTGGGGCCGACCACAAGCGTGTGACCGACATCGCCGACGTGGAGCGACAGCCGAAAGGGCGTCGACCCTTCCGTCTTGCCGAACAGGAGAGGCGGCGCACCGAAATGTTCGTCGCGCTCCGGCCCTGCCCACACCGCCGACAGCGGGATCATGTGGGCGAGGTTGAGCGTGGAGATCGGCGGCTGGCGGACGTTGGCGTAGGCATGACCCGGAACGCTCGACAGCCACGCCTCGACCGCGTTGACGGTCTCGACCATGCAGGTGAAGTCGCGGCCTTGGATGACCTTTTCGACCAGCCGCAGCCGCTCGTCGGCCAGCCTGGCGTTGTCGTCCCAGACGGTGACGGTGGCGGTAACATAGGCCTGCCCGATCATGTCCGAGCCGAGCTCGACCAGCGCGGCGTCGGCATCGAGCGCCTTGTTGTGCGCGTCGGTGTCGAGCAGCGCCGACGCCTCGTTGGTCATGATCTCCTTTAGGATCGCCGCGACCGACTTGCGCTTGGCGAACCATTGGCGGCGGATCTTGGTCAGCAGCTTGGTCGCGTCGGTCTTGTCGAGGCAGATAGCACGGGTCGACCAGCGGTATGGGAATGCAAGCCGGTTCAAGTCGTCGAGCAGCCCGGGATAGGTCGTGCCCGGAAAACCCATGATGGTGAGGGTGCGCAGATGCGCGCGACCGAGGCGGGGTTCGAGGCCGCCGGTCAGCGGATCGTCGGCGAGGATCGCGTCCAAGTGCATCGGCGTCTCGGGAACGCGGACGCGGTGGCGCTTGGTCGACACGCACGAATGCAGGTAGGTCAGCGTCTCGGTGTCCGACAGCCACTCGGCCTCGGGTACGAAGCCCTCGACCAGCTGCAGCACGCGGTCGGTGCGATCGACGAAGCCGCGCAGGATGTCGCGCGCGTTTGCGCCCTCCTCGCGGGCGCGGTTCTCGTACAGCCAGCGCTCGGCGCGTGCCGCGTCTTCTGCGGGCGGCAAGTAGAGGAAGGTCAGGAAATAGGCGCTCTCGAAATGCGCGCCCGATTCCTCGAACTGCGCGCGCCGCTCGAAGTCCACCAGCGACGAAGCCGCGTCGGGAAAGCTCGACGGCGGGTAGGCGTTCGCAGGATTGCGCTGCGCCTCGACGAATACCGCCCAGCCCGAACCGAGACGGCGCAGCGCGTTGTTGAGCCGCGCGGTCGCGCCGACAAGTTCGGCGGGCGTCGCGCTGTCGAGGTCGGGGCCGCGGAAGCGGGCGGTGCGCTGCAGGCTGCCGTCCTTGTTGAGGATCACGCCCTCGCCGACAAGCGCCGCCCACGGCAGGAAGTCGGCGAGCGTGGACTGTTTGGTCCGGTATTCGGCGAGGTGCATCATGCCCGCTCAGACCCCGAGATGGCCGGGGATGCGCAGGTGACGGCGCACAACATCGACGAACTGCGCATCTCGCTTGGCGGCCCAGACCGCAGCGGCATGGCCGATCGCCCAGAGCACGATGCCCGCCACCCAGAGCCGAAGCCCCAGGCCCAGCGCAGCCGCGAGCGTGCCATTGACGATCGCCACCGCGCGCGGCGCGCCGCCAAGCAGGATCTGCTCGGTCAGCGCGCGATGGACCGGCGCCTCGAAGCCGGGGACGGACTCGGGCGCGATCATCAGATCAACGCCCCGCCGCCGAAACTGAAGAAGCTGAGGAAGAACGAGCTGGCCGCAAATGCGATCGACAGCCCGAACACGATCTGGATGAGCTTACGCGAGCCTCCCGACGTGTCGCCGAAGGCGAGCGTCAGGCCGGTGACGATGATGATGATCACCGCGATGATCTTGGCGACCGGGCCCTCGATCGATTGCAGAATCTGGTTGAGCGGCTGCTCCCACGGCATGTTCGAGCCGGCCGCATAGGCGGGTGCCGTTGAGAGCAAGCCAAGCGCGCCGACTGCGACGGAGGTGAGCAGGCGGCGAAGGCGGGTAGTTACGAGCGAGCGCATCAAAGGTCTCCTGCGTAGGTGAGGGTGTAGTCGCCGTCCGAACCGAGGCCTGTTACGCGGGCGAGTTCGGACAGCTGTCGGTCCGCCCCGCGGCCCGTCAGCACCGCGACGAAGTCGATGGTCTCGGCGATCAGCGCGCGGGGGACGGTGACGACGGCTTCCTGGATCAGCTGCTCCATGCGACGTAGCGCGCCGAGCGCGGTGCCGGCGTGGATCGTGCCGACGCCGCCGGGGTGGCCGGTGCCCCACGCCTTCAAGAGGTCGAGCGCCTCGGCCCCGCGCACCTCGCCGATCGGGATGCGATCGGGGCGCAGCCGGAGCGACGAGCGCACCAGCTCGGAGAGCGAGGCGACGCCGTCCTTGGTGCGCAGCGCGACGAGGTTGGGCGCGGCGCACTGGAGCTCGCGCGTGTCCTCGATCAGCACTACCCGGTCGCCGGTCTTGGCGACTTCGGCGAGCAGCGCGTTGACCAGCGTCGTCTTGCCCGTCGACGTGCCGCCCGCGACGAGCACGTTGCGGCGCTCGGCGACGGCGGCGCGCAGCACGTCGGCCTGCTTGGCGGACATGATGCCAGCGGCCGCGTAGTCGTCGAGCGTGAACACCGCGATGGCGGGCTTGCGGATCGCAAAGCACGGGGCCTGGACGACGGGTGGGATCAGGCCCTCGAAGCGCTCGCCCGTACCGGGCAGTTCGGCCGAGACGCGGGGGCTGCCGGGGTGCACTTCCGCCCCGACGTGGTGCGCCACGAGGCGAACGATGCGCTCGCCGTCTGCAGGCGAGAGGCGCTGGCCAGTATCGGCGACGCCTTCCTTAAGGCGATCGATCCAGAGGCGACCGTCTGGGTTGAGCATGACCTCGACGACGCCCGGGTCTTCGAGCCAGGCCGCGATATCGGCGCCGAGCGCGGTCCGCAACATGCGGGCACCGCGCGCGTGAGCTTCGGTCCGGAAGGGGATAGTCGCCACGGTCACTCGCTCGGTTGGGAACGCGGCGAGTAAAGAACGGTGGAAACGGCAGTCCGCAACAAGGTCGAGGGCGTAGTAGCGGTCTAGCGTGTAAAGGCAGGCGATCGGCGGGGTGCCGGTCAGCCCTCGTCGGAACCCCGGTCGGGATCGCGGCCGGGAACGTCTTCGAGCACTTCGCGCACGACACTGCGGCCGCTCGCCATCCTGCGGCCGAGCGCCTCGACGAAGTTCTCGAACCGCTCGCGACCTTTCGCCTGCGCTGCCGCCTGTGACGTATCGGGCGCAGGCGGCGTTGCGGTCAGCCAGAATCGCACGAACAGCGCGAGCATCTCGATCGAGATGCCGATGTCGCGCTCGAGCCGGTCGGCTTGCCGCGACACGCGGTCGAGCCGCCGCGTGAACGCCGCCTCCAGCTTGTCCGGGCCGTCTGCTGAAAGGAACGAGGCGATCGCGGCCTCCGCGACCAGCGACTTCGATTTGGCGCGACGATCGGCGTAGACAGCGAGCTGCTTCATCACCGCGGGGTCGAGGTAGACCGACAGGCGCTCCTTCACGGCCTCGCCCTCGTCACAGCGCAATCCCGTCGCCGGGGTCCATCGAGGCTTGGCGCGCGACGGCGCGGAACTGCGTCCGAAGGAGGCGGCTCTTGGCGGCAGCTTGATCCTCGTCGTCCCGGTCGTCATCGAACGCGAACTCGCGTGTCGGCTTCGTCGGTTCGGGTGCGACCTGCTCATGCTCGGGCAGCTCGGGCTCGCGCCGAATGCCTGCGTTCGCCGGGTCCTCGGTTTCCTTAGCACCGCCCGCTGACTTAGAGGCGTTGGGTGTGGGCGCGATCGGCGCGGGCAACGCGCTCCATTCGTCGTTCGCCAGCTGCGGCCGCGATTTTGCGGCCGAACGCTTGGGCGGATCGAAGACGCGCGCCTTCAGCCGTGCGTCCTCGTAGTAGCGCGCCTTCTTGGCCCGGATCGGGTGCAGGCCAGAGACAAGCACCAGCTCGTCGGCGGGCGGCAGCTGCATTACCTCGCCCGGAGTCAGCAGTGGCCGCGCCGTCTCCTGCCGCGACACCATCAGGTGCCCGAGCCAGGGCGAGAGGCGGTGGCCGGCGTAGTTGCGCTGCGCCTTCATCTCGGTCGCGGTGCCGAGCGCGTCGCTCACCCGCTTGGCCGTGCGTTCGTCGTTGGTCGCGAACGAGACGCGGACGTGGCAGTTGTCGAGCACCGAGTTGTTCGCGCCATAGGCCTTCTCGATCTGATTAAGGCTTTGCGCGATCAGGAACGCCTTCAGCCCGTAACCCGCCATGAAGGCGAGCGCGCTCTCGAAGAAGTCGAGCCGACCCAATGCCGGGAACTCGTCGAGCATCAGCAGCAGACGGTGCCGCTTGCGCTTGGCTTCGAGCTCCTCCGTCAGCCGACGGCCGATCTGGTTGAGCAGCAGGCGAACGAGCGGCTTGGTACGCGCGATGTCGGACGGCGGCACGACGAGGTAGAGCGTGACCGGCCGCGCGCCCTCGACCAGGTCGCCGATGCGCCAGTCGCAGCGGCTGGTCACACGAGCGACGACGGGATCGCGGTAAAGCCCGAGGAAGGACATCGCGGTCGAGAGCACGCCGGATCGCTCGTTCTCGGACTTGTTGAGCAGTTCGCGGGCTGAGGACGCGACGACCGGATGGACCCCCTGTGGTCCAAGATGCGCCGTGGTCATCATCGCGCGCAGCGTCGTCTCGATCGGGCGCTTGGGGTCGGAGAGGAAATTGGCGACCCCCGCGAGCGTCTTGTCAGCCTCGGCGTAAAGGACGTGCAGGATCGTACCCACCAGCAGCGAGTGGCTGGTCTTCTCCCAGTGGTTGCGCTTCTCGAGCGCGCCCTCGGGATCGACCAGGATGTCGGCGATGTTCTGGACGTCGCGAACCTCGCGGTCGCCGCGGCGGACCTCGAGAAGCGGATTGTAGGCGTCGGAATCGTCGCTTGTCGGATCGAACCGCAGCACGCGCGTGAAGCGCGCGCGCCAGCCGGCGGTCAGCGTGTGGTTCTCGCCCTTGATGTCGTGCACGATCGCGGAGCCGGGCCAGGTCAGCAGCGTCGGCACGACCAGGCCGACGCCCTTGCCGCTTCGTGTTGGCGCGAAGCATAGGATGTGCTCGGGTCCGTCGTGCCGCAGGTAGTCGCGGCCGAGCCGGCCGAGCACCGCGCCCGTCTCGCCAAGCATCCCAGCCGCGCGCACTTCCGTTTCGGTCGACCACCGCGCCGACCCGTAGGTGGTCGCCTCGCGGACTTCGCGCGCGCGCCAGACCGACATCGCGATCGCGACGGCGATCGACGCGAACCCGCCCGAAGCCGCGATATACGCCCCCTCGACGAAGATGCTCGGCGCGTAGGCGTCGAACGAGAACCACCACCAGAAGAACGCGGGCGGAGCGTAAACCGGCCAGCCGTGGCGCAGCTCGAACCACGGCGCGCCGAGCTGTGCCTGGAAGCCGAGCCGCCACGCCGTCCACTCGGTCGCACCCCAGACGAACGCCAGCACGATCAGGCCGACGACGAACAATTGGCCCCACAGGATCTTGGTCGCGGACATGACGGCTCCGTCGGTGGACGGATCGGCAACAGGATGCGGACGTTCGTGTGCGCAAGAGGCGGCGGGAGCGCGGCGCGCTGCCGGATACCGCGGAGCGCAATTGCCGGGTTAGCCGATGCCGAGGCCGCGCTTCCTACCAAAGCTCCAGTCGACACCGCCTGCCGTCGCTACGCCCGTGACCTGCTGCCCCAGGTGTTTCTCGAGCGCGGGCGTCCATGGCACTAAGCTGAACCCGAGTCCGTCGTCGATCATCGCGAACCGACCAGACGCGAGTGTGAGGCGTCGGCGGTAGAGGCCGCTGACGTGCTCCCCATCGGCGACTGGCCGGTGAGGCAGACCGGCTGTCTCGGCAAGGCGAGCGGCGGCGCCGTCCAGCTCGCGCCGCTGCAACGTATCGAGGAGGTCGCGCGCGAACAGCACGCGCTGTCCCTGCCGGCGCGCCAAGCCCTCCCCGACCAGGTGCTCGGTCCGGGCTTCGAGCGCGGCCCGCACCTCGCCGCCGAATGCAGCCTCGCTCGTCGGGATCGGCGTGCGATCGAGCAGCCGCCGGTCGAGCCAGGTCGCACCTGGTGCGGACACCTGAGCTTCGATCGCCAGGTCGGAGCGGACGGCGAGCGCCACCCGCTCGTGGCCACCCGCGTCGGTGAAGCGGCGCAGTTCGACAACGGCACCGGGCGCGGCATCGCCTGTCGCGTCGAGGTGCGGCAGGCGCAGGTGGTGCGCGCGCCCGTCCACGCCGTCGACGATCGCGTAGGCGGTGCCCTTCAGCTCGTCGTCGAGCCCGCGCGCGACCAGCCGGCCGATTACCGGATCGGCGCCAGCCTCGCCGGCGAGCACGAACTCGGACGCGCGTCGATCGGCCATCGCGTGGTGCAGGCGTTTGATGATATCGCCGCGCTCGCCGAGTGCGCGGAGCGTCGTCTCGGCGTCGGGCGAAACCGCCCATCGTCCTGAAGCGACTTCCTCGGCGATGCCGAGCTGCTGGAGCTTCTCGAGCCGACCGACCCGGCGGCGGTGGGCGTCGTCCGGGCGCAACACAGCATCGGGCCGGAGATCGATCACGCCATCCCGCGCCGCGGCGTCGCGCGCGAGCGCCTTGTCGAGCGGTGTCCAGCTCTCGGCCTCGACCTGCGCGTCGAGCGTGCGCCTGATCTCCACGTCGGTGCGAAGCCCCAGTTCCTGCGTGATAAGCGCCTGGGCTCGGCTGCGTAGCCCCTCGCTGATGTAGTCGCGCGAGATGACGAGGTCGCTTCCGTCGTAGGCGCGGCCGCGAACGAGCACATGGACGTGCGGGTGCTGGGTGTCCCAATGCTCGACCGCGACCCACTCCAGGCCGGTGCCGAGATCCTTTGCCGCCTGGCCCATCAGGTCGCGCGTGAACGCCTTGAGGTCGGCCATCTCGGGGCCGTCCTCGGGCGAGACGATGAAGCGGAAATGGTGGCGGTCGTCGTCGCAGCGGTCGGCGAACGCGGCGGCGTCGACGCCTTCGCGCTCGGCATCGAACAGCTGGCCCGGCGCGCCGTCGCGGGTGACGCCGTCGCGACGCAGATACTTCAGGTGCGGGCCGAGCGGCGCGGTGCGCGAGCCGTGCCGGACCACGCGCGCCTTGACCACGCAGACGCGGGACCGCGGGCCTTGGCGATGTCCGGCGGTCAGGCTTGCCGGGCGGCCGCGCCCGAAGGTGCTCGCCCGCTTGGCCGAGGCGATCCGCGGTGCTCGGCCTCCGGCGCGCTCGGCGGCGGCGAGCGCCTTGGCGATGAAGGAGCGGGTGTTGGCGTCACCGCGCGAGCGCACGCGCCCGGGGCGAATGCGAAGATTGTCGTCGCGGGTCACGATTGTTGCCGCGATGTGCAATAAAGCTTGGTGGAACAGGCGTCTGCGGCTGCCGACACCTCGTCGCGCTCTGGCGCACATCGCGCCAAGTGCCAGGAAATGCTGCGCTGAACCTCCAAACGACCGGGCCGCACCTCGCGGCTTGAATCTTGCCGTCCTCTTCTGCCGTCCTTCTCCGTGCCCCACACCCTATGTCCAAACCCTACCCAAACACCGCCGACGTGCGCCCGAAGTCCCGACAGAGCACGCCACGCTACGCCGAAGGTAGCTTTGCTCATCGCTGGAGTTCCCGCGAAGGCGTGCGCGGCACGAACAGCGTGTTCGTCACTGCAACGGACGGCGGTTGATCGACTGCTGGAGTAAGTGACCGGGAAGAGGAGGAAGGTGGTCCGGCTGCTCGCTCACCGCCGTTCGGCTGCTGGTCGGCTGCCCGTCGAGATGTCGCGAAAAGGCCGTTCGGCTGCGTGTCGGTCAGCCCTTCCACTGCGGCAACTTGGATGAGACCCGGCAAGATTATGTGGGGCCGATCGGCCGCCCGTCGCACCCCGAGCGCAACGAAGATCGGAGCCGTCTCGAGCCTGATCGGCGGCGCAGCCACTGCCAAAGTGAGCGTTCTCCCGTCGCGCGTGCCGAGCATCGGTGCGAGGCGAGCCACGTAGCGTAAGGTCTCGGGCGGCAGCGGTCGCACGCCCGCCAGGTGATCTTCCCACCGTCCCGGCCCAGCGTTGTAGGCCGCCAGGAAGCCGACGTCGCCGTAGCGGTCGTGCAATTCCCGAAGGTAAGCCGTGCCTGCCAAAATGTTGTCGCGCGGGTCGTATGCGTTTGCGCCAAGGCCGAGCCGCGCCCGCAGCGTCGCGTAGGTGGTCGGCATGACTTGCATGAGTCCGATCGCGCCGACACGCGAGGTTGCCGTCGCATCGCCTGCGCTCTCGACGCGCATCACGGCGGCGATCCACGCTTCGGGAACGCCGAAACGACGCGACGCTTCGGACACGTAGGCTGTGATCTGGTCGCGGGCCGAAAGCGTTGGCCGGCCAGGAACCGCGACAGGCTGCGCGAGCGCTGAAGGCGTCATGGATGTGGTCGCAACCAACGCGAGCACGGCCGTTCGGAAAGCGGAGAAGCGCATCTTCAGCGCGTTTCGGCCGTCCAGAGCGGAACCGCCCGTCCGACGATGCTGCTGGCGGGCAACGGACCGAAGTAGCGCCCATCTAGCGACGCGGGTTCGCTTGCGTTCAGCAGGAAGACCTCGGCCCGTGCGATGCTGCGGCACCCGCTCCAGAACGGAAGCTCGTGCCCGGCGTGATCGCGCTTGCGCGCCTCAGCAACTACTCGTCCGTCTACGCTGATGGCGAAACCATTGCGGCACACCGTCTGGCCCGGAAGCGCCGCGATATGCTTGATGAGCGGCACGCCCGTGGGAAGGTAGCGACCGTCGGCGAGGAACGTGGCGAGCGGCTCGGGCGGTTGTGCGACGACAAGCTCATCGACGCGCGGCGTGCCGACTGGCCGCACTGCATACAGACCGATCGGCACGCTGGCGCTTTCGTTCCATATCAGCAGCGGCGCAGGTCGCCACAACGCCGTGAGCGCGACGATACCAACGGCGACGCTCGCCGTCGCAGGGATCACGGAGCTCTTTCTCATGCTTCGATCCTTTGTCGGAGGAGCCATGCGCGGTGGCGGTCGCGCGTGTAGGGCCGAGGCTTGAGGTCGGCCGTGAGGCGGTTGTGGACATGCCGCCAATGGTTCGGGTCAATGTCGGCCGGATCGACGCCGAGCGCGTCGACCTCGTCGATCGCCGCGAGCACGCGCTGGACACGCGGCCAGCCCGAGAGGCGCAGTAACACCTCGGCACCGGGGGTCACGCTCGGGATCGTGGTTCGCGCTTCGCCCGCCCGGACCGCACGCAGGATGTCGATCCGCGAGACGAGCGTGCCGTGGTCGTTCGAGGCCCAGCGGACGAACGCGAACACGGCGTCCGGCGCGAACACCAGCACGCGGCGGCGGCGGTCGAGGATGCACTCCTCGACCGCGTGACCGAAGCGGATCCAGCGCTCGATCCGGCCTTCCTGCCAGTAGAGTTCGACCTCGGTCAGCGTGCTCATCGCGCGCTCCCGGATTCGCCGCTTTCGCTCGCCGCGTATTCGCGTTCGAGCAGAGCGCGCAGCATGTCGGCGACGGTCAGCCCGCGCTGGAACGCGGTCACCTTGATCCGCCCGCGCAACTCGCGCGTGACGTCGATCGTCAGCCGGGCGGTGTAGGGGTTCGGCTTCGCGGCTGACCCCGACGTCTCCGGCATCCGGACCCAAGCGTCGGGATCGCGCGGCCGAGTGGCGAAGCCGAGCTTGGGATCGCGCGTGGTCACGGTGCCAGCCCCGCCACCTCGGCGGCGAACGCACTGATCTCTCGCGCCGCCGCGCTCGACGACTCCAGCTCCCCGACGAGCCGCCCGGTTCGCGCAGCGTCGGCGAAAGCGATGCGCTGGCCGATGCGAGACGCCAGCATCGGCGGCTGCTGGTCGGCGAGCACTTCGGCCGTCTCACGCGCAATGATCGTCCGCGCTGCGCAGCGGTTGAGGACGAAGCGCGCGATGAGTTCGGGCCGGAAGATGCACGCTTCCTCGAAGAGGCGCAGCATCTCTCCCGACGCCCAGCCGTCGAGCGGCGAAGGCGTTGCCGGGATGAGCAGGACATCCGCGGCGAGCAACGTGGAGCGCGCGATCCCGGTGACGCGCGGCGGTCCATCGACGACGACGTGATCGGCGTCGCGGGTGATTGCGGGCAGCTCGCGGTGCAAGGTCTCGCGGGCGAGGCCGAGCACGCCGAACAGGCGCGGCAGGCCCTCGCGCTCTCGCTGCTCGGACCAGTCGAGCGCCGAGCCTTGCGGGTCCGCGTCGACGACAAGCACGCGTGTCCCTTGCGCCGCCCATGCGCCCGCCAAGTGCAGGGCCAGCGTCGTCTTCCCGACGCCGCCCTTTTGGTTGAGGAGCGCGACGATCACCGCTTGCTCTCCTTCCCGGCAGGACTGCTGGAACGAGAGAGATCTGGGTCGCCTACTACAATAGAAGAGTTAGATTCTAAGTTAGAGAAGTTAAGCGCACCGAGCGCCAGCGTAAGCTGCTGATCTGGCTCGAAAAATAAGTCATCCGTATTTACGGCTTGCGCCTGAAGTCCCGATGGTTGTGCGCCCGAAGTCCCGATAGTGGTTGCGCCCGAAGTCCCGATTGGGACGAGAGCTGTCCCCAGCTTATCCACAGGCCCGCCCAGAAACGTCGGCCGCATGACGATCAGGTCGCGTGAGGGCCGGGCTGACTCGACGATCCGCTCCAGCGCCAGCGCGTAGCCAGGCAGCGGTTGGCGGGCGACGATGCGGCGAAGGTCGAGCGCGAAGTCCGAGAAGCGCGCGGTACTGGCGCTTTTGGCGTGAAGGTGACGCAGCTCGAAGCGCCAGCCTTCGGGCTGACGGCCGGCGTGCTTGCGCGCGACTCGATACAGCCAGCGCTCGATGCCGCCGGTCAGCGCGAAATATCCTTGGTCGATCGTCAGGACGAGCCGACGGTCGAGCACGCCCTGATAGAACCAGTCGGGTAATACGAACTCCATGCCCTCGACGCGCCCGGTGCGCGTGACGAGTTCCTCCCATTCGTTGATCCAGGAGAATTGCTGCCGTCGCCAATGCTCGCCGTGACGGATGGTGGTGCGGATCACGGTCGACTGCAGGCGCGTGAGCGCGCCGCGCAGGAGCTGGTATTCGCGGTTGCCTGTCGCACGCCCGACCGCGGTCAGCAGCTGGTAGGGCGTGAAGCGAAAGAAGCGTGAGGTCGGCAGCCCGCGGTCGGCGGCCTCGACCAGGTGTGACGCCGCCCAGATCAGCACGTCGGCATCCCAGATCGTCGCCATGCCGTGCTCCGGGACGGCGTAGACCTGCACTTCCGTATTGCCGAATTTGTAGTGGATCGGCGTCACGCGCTTGCTCTTGGCCAAGCTGAAGAAGGGCCGCTCCATAAGGTCGCGCTGGTCGCGCGGCGGCACGTCCCCGGCGAGTGCCTCGAACGGGTCGAGCGTGGCGCGCTCGCTCGCGGCCGACAGGCGGCGGCGGTTGGGGGGAGTGAGCGTCACGCGGGGTCGTCAGCGACGCAGCGCCGGGGACCCGGCGTAGGGCGCCAGCGGCTCGTGACGCTTGGCGGGCAGCACCGGGGTGTTGCAGGTGTCGGAGGTCGACGCCTTTGCGCCGCGGTTCACCCAGGCCTGCAAGTCCTCGACCTGGTAGACCACGCGGCCGCCGAGCTTCGCATAGCGCGGGCCGGTGCCATAGGTGCGATGCTTCTCGAGCGTGCGGCCGGAGAGGCCGAGAAAGCGCGCCGCCTCGGGCGTGCGCAGGTAGCGTGGCGGAAAGCCGGCGAGTGGGTCTGGCATCGTAGCGCCTCCGGATGTCTGCGAGCGCCGCCGCTGGTCGGCGGCGGTTCGTGGGACATCCTGGCGAAGCGCAATCGGCGGGGTTGATGCCGGAGTTATCGGCGGGGGTGCGGCACCCTGGCGCCAAGGCGGGCACCGCCGAGGCAGGCGTCAGCGGTCTCGGTGGTCCGGACGAAGCAGACGGAGGTAGCCGCCCTGCATCAGCGCGCGGCCGTCGCGGACGAGGCGGATCGTGAAGCTGCGAAGCGGGTGCGAGCGCCAGGCGATGTCGTGGGGCACGCGACCGGGGAACAGGCCGTACGCGATGGTGCGATAGCTTTCACCGGCTAGGTGGGCGTCGAGCGCGCGAAGGACGAGCTTGAGCCGACGGCGGCGATGCGCGGTGATGCCGGTCGGCTTGACCTTGGCGCGGCGCGCCAGCGCCCGCCAGACGCGTCGTGCGGTCTGTACGCGGTCGTCGAACATCGCATCGAGCGGCAACACCACGGCGATCGCGCTGCCGTCGCTCATGCCTGGCGAGAGCAGGCCGAGGTTGTCGGGAGGGAGCGCGCTCAGCCTCGCGTACGTACCCTCCTCACCCGATGCGACTAAGCTCGGCCGCGCGTTAGCGAGAGATGGCCCATCTGCCAGTTCCGTTTGGATCGAGGTGAGGAGGACCAGGTTGGGGTCGTGACGCGCAAGCCAGACAGGTTCGACTTGATCTCCACGCAGCGCCGGATCGACCGCGAAATCGCAACCCCCAACGGGCGCTGAACGCCGCCGCCTCAGCAGGGCCGCTCGCGTCCAAAACCCGGCAGCTAGCGGCGTAGTCGCCGCTGCGGCGCACGAACTCGAAGGTGAGCTGCTCCGAGGTCAGCTCATCGAAGTAGTCGTAATCGGCGCTGCTGCGCCACTCGCCGATGCTCGGCATGGTACGCGCTCCACTCTGGGCGGCCGCGTCGCATGATCGCCGAACACGCCGGATCGTGGAATTTACGAGCGTGTTGCGCGGTTGCGGAGTCTCTCGTCGAGCAACGGGCGTTGCTTGGGACGCACCGCGATCAGTGCGTCCCAAGCCCGCCGAGCAGGTCGCGGTAGCCGGTCGTTGTCATCCAGCGCGCGCGTTCAAGGTGCGCCGTGTGTACACGGCGGGCATGATCGGGCGCGCTCGCGGGGTCGAGGCCGAGGACGATCGAAGCGACCTCCCGCCAGTCGGCGTGCTCGGCGGCCGCGTCGAGCAGGCGGGCGTACGTCTTGAGGTGGCTGCGATCATAGTCGGTGAGATGTTCGGAGGCTGGCGGCGCTTCCGCGATAGTGGTCTGCGAAGTCATGCGTGTCCCGATCCAGCTCGACGTTTACGAACAGCGATTGTGCGGTCGACTACCAACCCGATCGTGACAGCTGCAATCGCGACCCGGCGAAACGTGGTCGGGCGCAATCGCTTCGAGACGAAGGCTAGGGCCGGGTAAGCAGCTCCGCCGGCTGGACACCGAGCACTTCGGCAAGTTTCTCGAGCATGTCGACGGTCGCGGCGTGTTCCGCCCGCTCCAGCATTCCAACATAGTTGCGGTTGATGTCGGCACGGTCGGCGAGCTCCTCCTGCGAAAGCCCGCGGGCGTTACGCAGCTGGCGTAGGTTTCTGGCGACGACCTCCCGCAGAATCATGCGGAGAGACGGCCGCGCTACCTAATATACTGCCACCCAATATACTGGGTAATCAACAGCGCAACGTAAGTTCTTTCGCACGCGAACGCCCCGCTCCGGGTGGAGCGGGGCGCGGGCGGGTCGGTCAGTCGCCGTTGCGGCGAGACCAGATCAGGCTGTAGCTGCCCTCGTCCTCGCCCTCGACCAGGGTGGCATAGATCGGAGCCGGGAAGCTGGGGTCGTCGAGCTTGACCGAGAGATAGCCGCGGCCCTCGTTCGAGGTCTTCTTCCAGGCCGCCCCGAACTCGACATTGGAACCGGCAAAGACGCGGTAGTCGGGGGACTTGTCGCTGCCCTTGTCCGCCGCCTTGATGGTCGTCTTGGCGTTGATGTTGAGGGTCTTGACCGAGCCGCTGAAGGTGTCGCCCGACTTGGTGAAGGTGCCGATGGTCGCCATGGTGAAGTCTCCTGTCTGTCTATCGGGCCGCGCCCATCGCGGTCTCGATGGCGATCGTCCGGCCGGAGGCGATCGACGACGCAGCCGTCAGGCCCGCAGCGCAGCGAAGGATGGCGGGAGGCGGCTTTCTTGCCTCGCGAGGAATGCGCGGCACGCGCAGGGGAAGAAAGTTGCCGGACGCCGTTGCGGCAGTGGCGATCGAGGCGCAGCCGTCCTTCGGCCAGATCAAGCCGTGAGAGACCGCGTGGGTCGTGTGCCCGGACAGACAGGGAAGCGAACTGGCGGCCCGCTCACCGGGTCAGCAAGGGGCGGCAGCTTGGATCGTGCAATGACCTGCTACGGCGCACAGACGGCGGCGCTCGACACTGAAGGCGACAGCCTCAAACGTAAGCGGCTGCTTGCCTTACACTGGGTAAAGTGGGCTTGGTTGGAGGAGAGCTACGTTGGCCGCGCAACTGGGTAGGCTGACGACCCGTGCCGGTTTGATCCGCCGCTCTGGTCGAAAGCGAGGGCGAGGCTAACTGAATGACCCTTTGGTCCCGACGCAACAGACGGACTGTCTCGCCCGCGGCTGTTCCAACCGGAGCGGGGGCGTTTGCGCGCTTCTCGCGTCAGCGATCAAGCCCGAGAGGGGCGAAACGGCGAAGCCGGTTCGAGCGCAGCCGACGAGCGCGGCCCGAAGGGCGACGCACATCCCTCCTTTCCGGCTCTCCCGTTATCGCACCTGTTCGATGTCCAGGCTCCCCGTCGGCAACGCGCGCAGCAACTCCGCCTCTGGCAACGTCAGGTCGAGCCACGCCGTCCAGTTCGCACGGTTCAGGACGACAACCTGTCGATTGTGGATCGGCGCGACATCCGGTCCTGGCTCCGTGGTCAGGATTGTGAATGCTTCGGGCGCATCACCGCTTGCGGCCCGCCACAGCCCCGCGAAGCAGAACCACGGCTCTCCCACTTTGGTGAACCGCCACTTCGATTTGGGCGCCTTCGCTCCGGTGAACTCGAAAAAGTGGATGCGGGCACTAGGCAGCGGCCGTTCGGAAAGCGCCGACCTTCGGAGCGGAAGTTGATCACCGGCGGCGCCTTCGGCCGTCCCGGCGCAAAACCCCAGCGCAGCTGCGCCAGCTCGACGCCACCCGCGTGTGGCCGGATGACAGGCGCAATTTCGGTTGGCCAAATGTCGTCGCGTGGCTCGAGATTGGGCGGCGCGATCGGCAGGCGCAGGGGTAGCTTGATTTCGCTGAAGGCCTCGACGTACTCGCTATAGGCGACACGGTTGCCGTAATCGTTACACACCCTCGACCATGCCCCGCGAAGGCGTGCGCGAGGCGGGCACGAGCGGCGTGGCGAGCCGGGCCAGTGACGCGCCCGCGACAGCGATCGCGCCGACGCCCGCGAAGATCGGCTGCCACAGCCCATGCGCACCGCCGATGTGCGACAGGCCGAGCACGACGTGATAGCCCGCGAAAGCGGCGGGTCCGGCGAACGCGATTACGATGATGGCGCGGAGCGCCGTCGAGCGTGTTGTCGCCAGCACGAGCTGCGCGACGCCGAAGGCGACGGCGGCGGCGATCAGGCCGACGACGATCGCGCCGAGAACACCCGAGCCGGTCGAGTACGCGAAGCGGCCGACCGCGACGGCGATGAACAGCGGCAGCGCGAAGATCGCCATCTGGAACATGAACGCGATCATGATTCCGATGCCGAGCAGTCCGAAGATGATTCCAAGTATCATGACACATCCTCCTTGATGAAGATTCTGCCGCCGTTGCAGGCGTTTGTCTCGCGCGATCTTTTCCGGTTCGCCGCAGACCCGCTGATGCGTAAAGACGTGGAAGCGACTCGGCGGAAAGCCGCTTCCACGCGGGACCGGGTGTCAGATGTCGAACGGGTCGAAGACGTGGATGATCGTCGCGGCGTCCCCGTCGAACTCGGACGAGGGCATGACGCCGAATGATTGACCGGCCCGAAACAAGGTGACGCAGACCATGAGGCTCTTGGCGAGACTCCACGCGTGGCGTTGTGCGAGGGAAAGCGACATCGATCCGGCTCCTGTCTGGGAGCGGGGACCGCCCCCGCTCGACAGGCGCCCGAAGTGTCCGGCGCGGGGCCGCGATCACCCGGAGGCAAAGCCGGAGTGGCGGCACGCTTTGCGTAGCCGACCCCGAAGCGGGTTGATCGAACAAGGCCCCGCGCTGGACCAAGGATCAGCGACTATGAGGGCGGGGTGGTGCTCGCCTATGCAGGAGCCGTTGCCGCAACAAAGGACATCGCCATGCCGGAGCTGGACGGGCGTAATCTGCACCTGGTCAAGAAGGCGCTCGCCATCGCAGTGCTGACGATCCAGCGCTCACCCGATGGTCCTTTCCGTTCGGATACCGATATGAGGGACATGAAGGACCTGCTCGACGGCATGATCGTCTCGGATATGGAACCTGAGCATTATGCGCGGGCGGCACAGATAGCGGTGACGGGCATGCCGGACTGAGCCGGGACGGACGAGCGCTTAAAAACGGGGAGCCGACCCAGAAATCCGGACCGGTGCTCCGTGGTTGGCCGGCGCTCACGCGCCGGCCTTTCGGAAGTCGAACAACGGGATGCCGAGCTTGCGTGCCTTGTCTGCCAGATTGTCCGAGATGCCCGAGCCCGGGAAGACGATGACGCCGATCGGCATGGTGTCGAGCAGCGCGTCGTTGCGCTTGAACGGTGCGGCCTTGGCGTAGCGGGTCCAGTCGGGCTTGAAGGCGATCTGGATCACCTTGCGAGTATCGGCCCACTTCGCCGCGATCAGCTCGGCTCCCTTGGGGCTACCCCCGTGGAGCAGCACCATATCGGCGTGCTTGGCGCGGAGCTTGTCGAGCGCGGCCCAGATGGCCGTGTGGTCGTTGCAGTCCATCCCGCCGGTGAACGCGATCTTGGCGCCCTTGGGGATCAGCACCTCGGTCTCGGCCCGGCGCTTGGCCGAGATGAAATCGCGGCTGTCGATCATCGCGGCGGTCAGGGCCTTGCGGTTGACCCTCGATCCGCTGAGCGGCTTCCAGGTCGAGCCGACATGCGCCTCGAACAGCTCGGCCGCCTGGTCGCGGATGGCCTCGTAGATGTCGCGGCGGTCGATGCGGTCCTGCCCTTCGACGAGGAGTCGTTCGAGTTCGACCGACTTCACCTCCGAGCCGTCCTGCTCGCGCTGGCTGCGCTTCTGGTCGTCCTCGTTGTCGTCGAGGTCGCGCTGCGCCTTCTCGCCCATGCGATGGAAGACGAGGACCGTCGACCAGAGGAGCTGTTCGAGATCGCGTTCGAGCGGCGTGTCGGTGAAGGTCGAGACCAGGGCGTCGAAGACGTCGGCCAGCGCGCCGTGGACGGTAAGCGGTTCGGGCATCGGACGCGGGTCGTGCTCGCCCCGGACGGGGTGGAAGCCGTGCAGTTCGAGTTCCTCGACGATGTGCGCGGTGGGGCTGCTGGCGTGCGGGGGTTCGTAGTCGTGGCTGTCGCGGTCGGTCGCCATCGGGGTCGTCCTTCTCTGGCTTGAAGCCGCGCCCATCGCGGCCTTCGTGGCGATCCGAAGCCGGAAGCGGGACGGGCTTGCACAGCCGGGCTCTCGCCCGAGCGGCCGCAGCACAGCGAAGGACGGCGGAGGGCGGCTTTCTTGCCTCGCGAGGAATGGGCGTAGCCCAGGGGAAGAAAGTCGACCGGAGCCGTTGCCGGCCCGGGCCGCTTCCGGCCGAAATCGCCCTCTCAGAAGGCCGTGGGCGGCGGCCTCTCGCCAGATCAGGACAGACGCGGCGACTGTCTGCGCCCATCAGCCACGATGTCGACGGATCCCGTCAGCCTGCCATCATTTCCCGGCGTCGATCCAGCAGGGACCGCACCGCGTCCTCCGGGGCGAGCTGTGGCCCGATCGCCTCGACCAGCGCCTCGGGCCCTTGACGCCGCAGGTCCTCGTTAAAGTCGCCCAGCATCGACCACAGCTCGCGCAACTCGATCCCGCGCAGGTCCTCCCGGTCGCGTAGTCGCGCCGCCGCATGGCGGCCGGCGCGGTCGTCGTCAACGGCGACGTAGAGGCGCCGCAGCCCTGCCGGGAGCAGGAGTGCGGCGAGGTGGTTGGACGAGAGCGCGGCGACCATCGGCATGGTGGGCAGCACCGTGCGCAGCGACAGCATCGTCTCGAGGCCTTCGCCGGCAGTGAGCACGTCGTGTGCCGTCTCGAACCTGACGCCGTTACCAAGGAGCTGCCCCATGGCCTTGCGCGGCGTCGCCAGCTGCGCCTTGGTCGCCTGCGCCGGGTCGAGCCAGGTGCGATGCACGCCGGTGATCGTGCCAGCGAGGTCGGTGACGGCCGCGAGCAACGCGGGTCGTGCCTCGCGCGGTCCATGCGCCCCCGACTGGTGGTAGCAGTTGGGGTGGAAGCGGAGCGGCAGCGATCGAACATCGGCGGTGATGCCACGGCCGAGCAAATAGTCATGCGCGAGCGTGCCCCGGAGTGGCTTGCCCATGGCGTACAAACGCCGCGACGCTTCGGGCGACGATCGTGGCGCCGGGACTGGCTGCGGCGGTTCGGGCCTCGGCAGACTGAGGAACAGGCGCGCTTCGTCCATCGCCTCGCCGACCGTCGCGAGGTTGCGGCTCAGGCGCACGATATCGAGCAGGTCGCCGTGCTCACCGGTAGCTGCGTCGGTCCACTTGCCCGCTGCACCCTTGCCGGACTCGGGTCCACGCAGGCGAACATAGAGGCTGCGGCCCGCCGAGTTTGCGACGTCTCCGACGAGCCAGTAATTGCCCTCGCGTCGGCCGTTGGACAGATATTGGCGGCAGACCGCCTCGGCATCCTGTGCAAGGCGGCGAGCCAGATCCGATGCAATGGTCGGCATCGTCGCCTCCCGAGATGAAGAAAGGGGCCCGCCGTTGCCGACGAGCCCCGAGGTTGGACGGGTGCGGGGAGCTACTCGGCCGCGATCGCGAGGGTCTCGAACGCGACCTCCTCATCTTCGGCCAGAGCCTCGTTGTCGCCCATGGCCGATTCGCCGCCGTCGGCCGCCGTTTCTTCGACGGTCGCTCCTTCGGCTATCTCCGCCTCCAGCTCGGCCGCCTCGTCCACGGCCACATCTACGGCACGACCCTGCGTGCGCAGCGGCTCGGGCAGCCAGCCCGACCCCGCCAGCAGCTCCTCCGCCCGTTCGGCCATCTCGCCCTTCTTCAGGTGCTCGATGCGGTCGCCCGCGCGCGCACCCTTCGCCTCGCGGACCGCGGCGACGATGCGCGCCTTGGTCACTCGGCCGAAGAAGTTGTCGACGGTCGGCGTCCAGCCTGCTTGCACCATGTCGAGATCGACCGCCTGCGCGAGCCGGTCGGCGTTGGCGAGCGCGCGGGGCCGTCGGTTGTAGGCGTCGAACGTCGCGTTGACCGACGCGCCGACGCAGTGCGCGAACAGCATCGACCGGCTGTCGGCATCGAATGCGGCGAGCGCGTCCCAGAGGTCGGTCGGCTCCTTGGGAAGGCGGGCTTCCCACTCGCGCTGCCGCAGATCGAGCGACTTGGCCGCCGACGTGTCGGCCAGCCCCGGCGCCTGGTGCGCGAAGCCAACGCTCTTGATGTCGAGGTCGAGGCAGCTGTCGAGCGCGTAGCGGTAGAACAGCTTGAGCACGAGCGCGTGCAGGGCCGCCAGGAAGGCGATGTGCGGGTCCGAACCGAGCGCCTCGCGCAGCGCCACGGTGCGATGCGCGGTGAGTTCGCTCAGCAGCCGGTCGGGGATGGGCTTGATGCCCTCGTCCTCCTCAGGCTCGAGAACCGCGTCCGGGCCGGCGTGGATCGTCGCGTCATCGCCTTCGGTCCTCGCAGCGACCGCGTATGCCGCCGTGCCGTCGTCGGCGTGATCACCTTCGGGCTCGGCGACCGGCTCCGGCTCGACCCGCAGCTCGTCCTCGGGACGCACGTAGCCCCGCTCGACGCGGAGTTGCCCGTCGGCTGCGATGCTGACGAGCGCACCCGCGCGCGCCACCTCGTCGGCGTCGAAGGTGATCGGCCGGTGGTCGAGGGCTTCCAACGCCGCCTCGATCTCGCTCAAGCGCTGATCGATACCCTCGGGCAGGTCGCTGTCGGTCCCCGAATAGGTCTCCTCGATCGCCGCCATCTCGGCCTGGAGCGCGTCGCGGGTCTGCTCTTCCTCATCGCTCAACGGGGTGATCTCGCCCCGAAGCTGGCGCAGTCCGTAGGTGTGGCCGTAGCCGAAGTCGGGCGCGACCTCGATCCACTTCCAGCCTTCGGCCTGGATTGCCGCCGCTTCCTCGCGCAGCTTCTCGGCCACCATCATGTCGACGAGGCCGACGTCCTGCAGCCAGCCCCCGTCGTCGCCCTGGAACAGGTCGTTCATCACTGCCCCACCCGCCTCGACATAGGCCTCGACGCCGATGAACTGGGCGCGCTTGTCGGAAGCTCGCACCGCGCCCTCGGTCAGCATGCGTCGGATGGTGTAGGGCTGCTTGTCGTACGATTGTGCCAGCCGCTCGAACACCTGCTCCTGCCGCGCGTGGTCGCCGCTGATCGTGAACGCCATCAGCTGGTCGAGCGTCATGCCGTCCTCGGCGTAGATGTCGAGCAGCTTGGGGCTGACCGACGCCAGCCGCAGCCGCTGCTTGACCACCGCCACCGAGACGAAGAACACCGCCGCGATCTCCTCCTCGGACTGGCCCTGCTCGCGCAGTGTCAGGAAGGCGCGAAACTGATCGAGCGGGTGCAGCGGCGCGCGCTGGACGTTTTCGGCGAGGCTGTCTTCCTCGGCCGTGGTGGGCGCGTTGGCGGCGCGCACCACGCACGGCACGGGTGCGGTCTTGGTCAGGCGCTTGGCCTTTACCAACCGCTCGACGGCGCGATAGCGGCGGCCGCCGGCGGGCACCTCGAACATGCCGGTCTCGGTGCCATCGGCGTCCACGACGGGTCGCACGTTGAGGCTCTGGATGAGCCCGCGCCGGGCGATGTCGTCGGCCAGGTGCTCGATCGAGACGCCGTCCTTGATGCGCCGCACGTTGTTCTGGGACAGAACAAGCTTGTTGAACGGAATATCGCGCGCGGTGTTGAGCGCGATCTTGGCAGTCTGAGTCATGGTCGTTCTCCACGACGGGCGGCCGCGAGACCCTCTCTCGACCCTAAAACCCGTCACGAAGCGAAGCGCAGCCCTCTTCCTCTATGAGGCCGAGAGCTGCGCAGAACCGCAAAGGCGTAGAGCCGCAGAACCGGCTTCACGCTTTCACGGATGTTATCGGACGCTGGCGAGGAGCTTGGCGGCCTTGCCCTCCAGCTCCAGCCGACCGTCCTGGTGCGGCTTGCCCCGCGCGACCGCCGTGATCCCCTGGACGAAATCGAAGATGGTCTCGGGCGGGCGGCCTTCCTCCTCGAGCACCGTCGCTATGATCTTCGTCGTCTCGTTGGCGCTGAAGCCACGCTTGCGCAGGAAGGTCTCGCGGTCGTCGTCCTTGCGCGCGACGATCTGTTCGCGCGCCGCCCTGATCCCGGCCACGAAAGGCGCGGGCGACGAGGTCGCGAACCGTTCCAGCGCCGGTGCGGCCTGATGCGCGAAGCGGTGGCCTGCGAACTTCGAGTGCCGGATCGAGATCTCCTCGAAGCCCTCGGCACCCCAGATGTTGCGGTTCATGCACACGGCACGGAGATAGAAGCTCGCCATGCCCAGCGTCTTCGAGCCGACCTCGCTGTTCCAGATGCCGTAATGAGCCTGACGCCGGCCGAGCTGGCGCGGTGATTCGGGAGCGGCCGGCGGTCGGTCGCGGCAAGCTGGGAGGTGGTGTCATGGAGTATTTCGTTGGGATCGACGTCTCGCTCGATCAAAGCAGCATCTGCGTCGTCGATGCGACCGGCAAACTGGTTCGGGAAGCGAAGGCGGCGAGTGATCCGGATGTGCTCGCACGGACGCTGGTCGAGTTCGGCTGTGGCGACGCGCGGGTTGGCCTGGAAGCAGGTGCGCTGTCGGAGTGGCTTTACGCCGGACTGACCGGCGCGGGGATCGATGCGGTGCTGCTCGAGACGCGCCATGTGCAGGCCGCGCTCTCGGCGATGGCGGTGAAGACCGATCGCAACGACGCCCGCGGGATCGCGCAGCTGCTGCGCCTCGGCTGGTACAAGTCGGTCCACGCCAAGTCTGCCGGAGCACAGGAGATCCGGATGCTGCTGACCGGCCGCAAGCTGCTGCAACGCAAGCTCATCGATCTCGAGCTGGGGATGCGCGGCATGCTCCGCGCCTTCGGCCTCAAGGTCGGCAAAGTCAGCCGTGGTCGCTTCGAGGCTCGTCTTCGAGCCCTGATCGACGGCAACGCCATGTTGGAGACGGTTATCGGCGGCATGCTGAACGCGCGGGCGGCGTTGATAGCCGAGTTCGCGCGGCTGCACCGTGCGGTGCTCAAGCTCGTCCGCGTCGATGACGTCTGCCGGCGGCTGATGACAACGCCCGGCGTCGGCGCGATCGCGGCGGTGACCTTCAAAGCCGCGGTCGACGACCCCGCCCGCTTCCGATCCTCCAAAGCGCTTGGTGCGCACTTTGGCCTGACGCCGCGCAAGTACCAATCGGGCGAGACCGACTTCACCGGCCATATCACCAAGGCCGGCGATGCCTCGGTGCGTACGGTGCTTTACGAAGCCGCCAACGCGATCATCACGCTCAAGGTCCGCCCGTCGTCGCTAAAGACCTGGGCGCTGGGCGTCGTCAAGCGCCGCGGCGCGAAGCGTGCCAAGGTCGCGCTCGCGCGCAAGCTGTCGGTCATCCTGCATCGGATGTGGGTCGACGGCACCGAGTTCCGCTCCGGTCGCGAGGAGATGCTGGCCGCAGCGTAGTCGAGCTCTTCGGGCCGCCCACCAAGGCGCGGTCGGAGAGGGTCCCGTCGCCGGGACGGGAGCCAGGCGAGTCCGGTTCTACTGTCGTGAGGTCGGCCCCGGTCGCCCATCACGTGTTTTCCAGCTTGGACCGCCGGTTCCGCACTTAAGGGCATGGTGTAGCGGCCACCGCGCCGACTACGGACAGAAGCATGTGCCCGGCGACTGGTCGTTCTCCGCAAACGCCGAAAGAGGGTTGGCTCATTACAGAAGCAGTAGAAGCCGCGGAAGTAGAGGTCTGAATCGCCGTTCGGCAGTCGGCCTGCCTCGATCGGATGCGCGTCGTCGACGAGGAACAGGAAGACATCGCGGTCGCTCGCGTAGAGGGTGGTCGTGTCCTTGGTGACCTCGACGAACGGGTTGTGCGTCATGGTCGACCAATCGAGCAGCCCCGGGACCTTCCAGCGGGTGTCGCCCGTGCCCTGGCCGGCGATCTTCATCACCGCTTCGACCAGCTCATGGTCCCAGATGCGCCCGTAGTCGGGGCCGGTCACGGCGCGCAACTCGACCCGGCCATCGTCGGCCTCCAGCGTCTTCACGAGCTCGGCTCGGTGCGAGAGCAGGCCGTGCTGGAGATTGATGCCGGCGAGCGGCGCGGGAAGCTGGCGCAGGTAGCCGGCCGGTGCGCCGACCAGGCTGCACATCTGGCCGAACGACCAATGCGTCGGCGCGACCGGCTCGTCTCGCCCGGGCACGACCAGAGCTAAGCGCTCGGCGTTGTCGCGGCTCGCCTCGACCCGCAGCGCCTTGGTCTCGACGGTGCGCGCGGTTGCGCGCTCGGCGCGGTCGCGCACGGCAGCGTAGAGGTCGCCGAGCGATAGGTAGCGCTCGTCGTCGGGCCGCGAGAACCACTCCGATGAGACACGGCCGATCCGCTCGCCGCGCGAGATGTCGACCTTGTAGCCGGACACTGGCGAAACGGCGGAACCGAAAGTCCGGGGGGTCACGCGACCGGGAAGGGCGTTCAGGGGGGTCAGGGCATTCATCGCAAAAAACTCCGCGACGGGCGGCCGAGAGACTCTCTCTCGACCTCCAACCCGCCACGGCGACAGCCGCAGCCCTCTCACTCTCGCCCTGCCCCGACGGGCATTGCTCCTCAGCAGCGCCTCCCACCTGCCAGTCGAGACTGAAGCAGGGCGTTGGGGCGCGCGGCCTCGTTGGGATGGGTCGGCCAAGACTGGGCTCTGCCGAAGGGAGAGACGTCCTCCCTTCGCCCTTGCGTGAACATCCTGGAAGTGGGATATAAGAGCATGGCTCGCGCATCGGCGGTAGGTGAAAAGCCGCTCGATTGGGTAGGCACGTCCAAAAAGGACTTCCTGGCGTTTCCCGAGCCGGTGAAGGACGAGATGGGCAATGCGTTGGGGCTGGCACAGTTCGGGGGAAAACACCCCTCGGCTAAGCCCTGGAAGGGCCACGGTTCGAGCGTCTTCGAGGTGGTGGAGGACCATGCCGGGGACACCTACCGGGCGGTCTATACGGTGCGCTTTAAGGAGGTCGTGTATGTGCTGCATGCCTTTCAGAAGAAGTCGCCCAAGGGGATCAAGACAGCACAGGTCGATGTCGACCTGGTCGAGCGGCGGTTGAAGGTCGCGCAACAAGATCACGAGGTTCGCTATGGCAAGCCGAAGCGCTGAGACAATGGACGACGAGACGATTACCCGCGGCACGGGCAACGTGTTCGCCGACCTCGGCTATGTCGATGCCGACGAACGGCAGACGAAGCTGCGCCTTGCCCACGCCATCAACGGCGTGATCGCCCGCCGCCGACTTACGCAGGCTGCCGCTGCCGAGAAGTTGCACATCAATCAGCCGAAGGTTTCTGCGCTAGCGAACTTCAAGCTCGACGGCTTCTCAGTCGAACGGCTGATGACGTTCCTGACCGCGTTGGATCAAGACGTCGAAATCGTAATTCGCAACAAGCCTCGCTCCCGCTCAGCCGGGCGCATTTCAGTCGTCGCAGCGTAATGGAAGGCACCGGTTTTGCGGATTGATCGCGTTCATATCGAGAATTTCCGCTGTGTCCGTGATCTGGATCTCGTTCTCGATGAAACCACGGTGCTGATCGGCGCTAATAACGCCGGCAAGACTGCGATCATGGAGGCAATCCGCATCGCCCTATCCCGGCGTTGGGGTCAGCGCGGAACCGGATTCACTGAGTATGACGTGCATTGCCCGGGTGAGGTCGGCGATCCGAAGACCGCGCCCCCGGTGACCGTGTTGCTGGAATTCAGGGAAGACAGCGAAACTCCTTGGGACCCCGATATGGTCGCCGCCCTCGACGACCTAGTCATGCTGGCCGATGGAGGCGGCAACTTTATTTCACTTCGGGTGACTTGCCAGTGGAACGAGGAGAAGGAGGCGTTCGACCCAGCTTGGGAGTTCCTGAACGCTGCCGGTGAACCGCTAACACAGAAGGCGCAGCGCGCGACCAACTTGTCCGGCTTCTTTGCATATGCGCCTCTGTTCTACCTCGCGGCTTTGCGGGATGCTGCTGACGAATTTGGCCCCAGATCGCCACTTTGGGCGCGTCTGCTCAAGTCGATCCGGATTCCGGCAGAAGTCGAGGGCGATGTTAAGGTCGCCCTCGACCTTCTCGATGCACAGCTGCTCGCTGCGGACCCAAGGCTGGCGGAGATCGCCACGACGATCGGTTTGGCGGCGAAGGTCGCGATCGGTCAAGGCGAGGGCGACGCAAGGCTGCGCATGTTGCCCATGAACACCTGGGACATGATTTCCAGAGCCGGCGTCGTCCTGCAGAACGAGAGCCTTCGCCCATGGCTCCCACTGGATCATCACGGTCAAGGTCTCCAGAGTCTGTCCGTTATCTTCCTATTCCAAGCGGCCGTGTTCCAACAGCTCGAAGAGGATCAACCCGGCACGGAGCCAATCTTTCTCTTGGAGGAACCTGAAGCGCATTTGCATCCTCAAGCCGCGCGCACGCTTTGGGATAGGATATCGGCCCTCCCCGGACAGAAGGTCGTTACAACTCATTCGCCCTACTTCGTGCAACACGTCCCCTTGCGGAACCTCCGCCTCGTGCGAATTCGCGACGGTGCGAGCGCCGTCTGTTCGATGCCCAAGTGGGTGAAGTCAGCGCTACCTTGGAACCATAACGTCGCGCTGCTGTCCCAACATACTGGCGGCGTTTTCATTGAAGATCCAGAGAGCCATTGCGTCTGTGCGGCTACCTGGTTCGAGCCCCGACTTGGCGAAAACTTGGCGGGCTGCTTTCGCGGAGCTGGCGACGACGTTCGGACGGGCACCGCCATCGAGGAGCTGCGCCATGCCAGCCGTGGCTTGGTGACTCGTCAGGAGGAACACGAACTCTCATTCATTGGTCGGCGTATTCGCGGCGAAATCTTCTTCGCTCGCCGGTGGATTCTGGTCGAAGGCCAGTCTGAGTATGTTCTCCTACATGCTATCGGACGAGCCCTTGGCTATCCTCTCGACATGCACGGGGTCGCCGTTATCGACTTTCAGAACAATGGTGATGCCGATATCTACCCAGCCCTTGCAACGTCGTTCGGTATCCCTTGGCACATGATTACCGATGGCGACGGTGCGGGAGCCGACTTCAGGGCGCAGCTCTTGAAGCGTGGATTCTTTGAAGCCGACTTAGCCGGCCGTTTAGTGACGCTCCCGGAGCCCCGAGACCTAGAGGCTCAATTGTTGGAAGACGGCCACGGCGAGCTTCTCCGAGATTTTTTAGTCGAGGCCACCTCGAGCCGTAATCAGAATCTACAGCACGAAGATTTTGTGCGCCTCCTGAAGAAGAACAAAGTCCCCTGCATGAGCCGCCTGGCGCTTCGCGTTGAGCATGACCCTGCCTTGGCGCGTCGGATGCCCTCCGCGTTCGTCGAACTCGTCGATCATTTGCGGGGCGGTAGCGAATGACACCTGAGCTCGAATCAGTCCTGCAAAGTCTGAGGGGAAATCAGGGTGAGGCCGCACTCTGGGGTGAGCAGGCGAGCCTCGTTTTGGCCGGTCCGGGAGCGGGCAAAACTCGGGTGTTGACGGCGCGGATAGCCAAGATTTTGGATGACAGTCGCGGTCGCAATTTCCGAGTCCTCGCGCTGACGTTCACAACGAAAGCGGCTTCGGAAATGCGGGAACGAGTTGATCAGCTCGTCCCTGGGCTTGTCGAACGGTCGTTCATCGGAACTTTCCATGCCTTCTGCACGCAGCTGTTGCGCCAGCACGGATCGCATCTTGGTATTTCGCCCGACTTCGCAATTTTCGATCAAGACGCCGATCGAGAGGCGGTCTTGGTCGATGCTCTTACTGACGCCGCTGACCGAGGATCGCCTGTGTCGGCAGACGACGTTCGTTGGCTAAAGGCCATCGACGAGTTGAAGGCCAAGCTGATTGTGCCGGATAAAGCTCAAGCGCGGTTTGCCGATCCCCAGGCCGGCGCTCAGGCAGCGCGGGTGTATGAGATCTACGAAGCCGCGCTCGTGCAACGCAATGCGATGGACTTCAATGGCCTGATACTTGGCGCGTGCAAACTACTCAGAGATGTTAACGGCGTCGCTCAGCGAACACAGCGAACTTATCCCTATTGGCTGATTGACGAATTTCAAGATACCACGCCTGCCCAGTATCGCCTGCTTAAACTTGCAGCAGGCGATTTGTTCAAGAACGTGTTCGCCGTCGCCGACGATGATCAGATCATCTATCAGTGGGCGGGAGCGAGTTATCGTCAGATACAGAAGTTCAGAGCCGATTTCTCGCCGCAGCTCATCCAGCTGGTCGAAAACCACCGCTGTCCGCCCGAAGTGGTGGAGGCGGCAAACCTTCTCGTAGTTCACAATACAGCACGCACGCCGGAGAAGCTGCCGCTGGTTGCTGCCAAAGCGTCGGTGGCCGATGCGATTGGTGTGCGTGTCTTCGACTCCGACGCGTTGGAAGCGGAGGGAATCGCTGCGGAGATCGCGGAGTGTGACGCGGCGAGCCGAAGCGGGACCGCCGTCCTCGGCAGAACCCGGGCCATGCTGCTGCCGATTCAGCAAGCGCTACACTCGAAGGGCCTGAAAGCCGTCATTGCGCAACGTCGGGATCGGTTCATCTCCCCCCAATTCACATGGCTTCAAGCGCTGCTGGACCAAGCCCTTCGTCCCGCCGATGCTAGGACGTTCAAGGTCATGGTCGATGCCGCCAATCGCGTCGCATCTGCCGATCTGGACGCAGCGATCCTAGCCGCCGAAGCGGAGGCGGCAGGGATGACTTTTTTCGAGCATTGGGGTCGAACGTGCGCGTCATCCGACATCCCGCTTTTGCGTGACCTCGGCGCGCAAGCCCTCGCTTTGGCGAAATCTCGAGCTGGTTGGAAGGCAGTCGTTCGCACGGTTGTTCCCTTGCTTGTCACATCGGCGGCAGCGGCCGAGGGGGCGATAAGCGATGCTGACGACGATCGGTCAGCGTGGGATGCCTGCATGAAGGAGATCAGGGCGGAGAAGGGTGGCGAGCTGGACCTTGATGAAGTCATTCAGGGATTGGCGCTTAGGTCGAAGGAGCCGCCGAGAGATCCAACGGCAGTCACGCTGTTGACGGTGCATGCATCTAAAGGGCTTGAGTTCGATACAGTCTTTGTGGTCGGCCTGGCGGAAGACGTGCTCCCTTCGTGGCAAAGCGTGAAAAAAGGAGAGACCTCAGCCGAGATGGAAGAGGAGCGCCGCAACTGTTTCGTCGCGATCACGCGAACCCGACACAAGGTAATAATATCCCGAGCCACAACGTATCGGAACTGGTCTAAGGCTCCATCACGATTCTTGGCTGAGATGGGCCTCGGACCGGCATAATGGACCTCAGGTCCAGACCTGGTCCGGTCCTATCGAGAACAAGCGCCGCTTTTCCACATCGGCGACAAATTCGTCACAGATCGTTGTTCCTTGCCGCGGCGCCGCGAAGGCGCGCTGCTCGATCTTCTCGGCTGGACTGATCGCGGTCTTCGTTCCTCAACGTAAGACGAGACGAGCAGGTCTTCCCGGTTATGCCGCCTACCGGCAAGCGAGGTGATCGGGGACTTACTGCGCTAGTCGCCACCGTGTGTCTTCATGGCATCCTCTTCAGGCCGCTTCTGCCACTTCGCTATTGGCACGGAAGCCGTCCGGTGTGGCGTTGAGTCCGATCTGGTAGCGACCGTGGCCGACCCGGACCAGCAATCCTGCCTCGCATAGCTTTTTGAGCTGGCAGCGGTAAACGCAAACGCCGCCGAGCTGGTCGGCGGTCACGGTTCCAAATTCTCGGGCAAGGGCGACGGCTCGCTCCCGATAAGTCGGCTTCGGTATTCGTAGTGCCCTCGGTGGCCTTGGCGCGCTGCCGGTCGCTCCAGGTCGTCGCCGGCTTTCCTTGGGTAGTGGTATGTCGTAGGAGAACTCATCGGCTTGCTGCGACCCGGGGAGCCAGCGGTCTCCCCATGGGCACCAATATCGATCTGGTAACTCAGCAATCTCAGCCACTTAGCTGATATTTAGACACCGATTTTCTGGTCGCAACCGACCCAGTGTGACCAGCATTGTCCCATTGTGACCAATCGCGACATCCTGATGGAGGGCGCGGTGAATGCGTCTGAGCTGGTGGCTGGCTCACGCCGAGCAACTTGACCCGGAGTGTTCCTTCGTAGCCACGCCATCGGTCTCGAGCATCTCCGCTCTGACGACTTCGGAGCGTTTTCGCTTCCCGCAAGACCTCCCTGCTTGCCGTCATCGGTGGATCGACTGGCCGTCCATTGCCTACTCCGTCGTCCCGTTTCGACCCGGTATCATGAGAATTGTCGCTTCCACCTGACATCGCCAACGCTCATTGTCGGGCCAACGACACGGAGGGAGAACGCCCGTGAAGGCCGACAACATTCTTGACCTGCGCGCCAGCCAAACCTGGTACGACCAAGCCTCGTGCAGCCTTGATGAGCTGCGCGCGCTGGTAGCCCGAACGAGTTCGGGCTCGGACTATCCGCTTGCCTCGCGGATTGCCGCGAACGTCCCGGTCTATGACTGCGAGCGGCTGCGGACGATGACCGGCACCGCGACAGGGCGTCGGCAGGTGATGGCCGAGTGGATCGCCGTCCTGCGCGACGGCCCCGGCCTGGTGGTGCTCGAAGGCGCGTTTGCCGACACGGCACCGGTCGATGCGGTGACCGGAGCCTTCGAGGCACTTATCGCCGAGCAACGCGCCGGCGGCACAGCCTCGGGCGACCACTTCGCCAAGCCCGGGGCCAACGACCGCGTCTGGAACGCGCTCGAGAAGCTATGCCTGGCGGCACCCGAGGCGTTCGCCCGCTACTACGCGAACGACATGATCGCGCTTGTCAGCGAGGCTTGGCTCGGCCCCTGCTACCAGGTCACCTCGCAGGTGAACGTCGTCAATCCGGGCGGGGCCGCGCAGACGCCGCATCGCGACTACCACCTAGGCTTCCAGCCGGCCGAGGCGGTGCGGCACTACCCCGCACACGTCCACCTGTTCTCGCCCATGTTGACGCTGCAAGGGGCGGTGGCGCATTGCGACATGCCGCTCGAGAGCGGACCGACACTGTACCTGCCGTTCTCGCAAAGTTACGGCCCGGGCTACCTCGCGGCACAGGACCCCGAGATCCGCGCCTGGTTCGACGCCACGCGCACCCAGTTGCCGCTACGAAAGGGTGACGCGGTATTCTTCAACCCGGCACTGCTGCATGCCGCGGGCCATAACCAGTCTGCCGACATCCGCCGCATGGCCAACCTGCTGCAGGTGTCGTCCGCCTATGGCCGGGCCATGGAGAGCATCGACCGCACCGGTATGACAGCGGCCCTGTTTCCGGTGCTGCGTCGGTTGGCCGATGCCGGCGAGCTCTCGACCGACGGGATCGCCCGCGCCGTCGCGGCGTGCGCCGAGGGCTACCCGTTCCCCACCAACCTCGACCGAGACCCGCCGATCGGGGGCCTCGCGCCGAAGAGCCAGCAGGGGCTCACCCACGAGGCGCTGACCGAGGGGTGGGACACGGCCCGCTTCGAGGCCGCGCTACGCGAGCAGGCCGGCCGGCGTCTGACCTGACGACCTTGACGCACGACGGCCGTTGCGGTGGCGGGTCGTCCGAGCCCAACGTCAAGTCTCGCGCGCCCTCTGGCCGTCAGATCAACGCAGGCCCTCGGCCGACAGCGCGATTGCCAGCGACGCCTTGTCCTTGGTGATCAGGTTCGGACCGGACGGCACGCTGCCACCGGGGATAACCCCGTACTTGGCATACTCGGCGAGGAACACGACAGGCAGGAAGCCCTGCAGATACTGTTGCTGGTCGACGCAGAACTCCGCGTCGCCGGCCGCGACCGCCTTGAGGAAGCCCGGCGAGAGGTCGAACGTGGCGATACGCACCTTTCCGGTCTTGCCGGCGGCCTTGATCGCCGCGAGCGACGGCTCGCCCGCCGTTGCCGCCCCAAGCGCGATGATGGTGTCCACCGCCGGATCGGTCTGCAGCGCCGCCCTCACCTTGGCCGTCGTCTCGGCTGGGTCGAGCGAGACCGGCACGACCGTCACGTGACCCTTGAAGCCCTCGCCGAAGCCCTGGCAACGCTGGTCGAGTCCGACGTTGCCGACCTCCTGGTTGACGCAGAGCGCGTCCTTGCCGCCCTCGGAGGAAAGCTTTTCTCCCGCCGCGCGCCCCGCCACGATCTCGTCCTGGCCGACATGCAGCAGCGCGCCGAGCGACTTCGAGACGCCGGCGCCGGAGTTCATCGTGATCACCGGGATGCCGGCGGCGACCGCGCCCTTGATCGCGCCGCCGAGCGCGTCGGCGTCGGGAACCGAGACCACAAGGCCGTCCGGATGCTGCGCCACGGCCGCCTTGATGATCTGGGACATGGCGACCATGTCGAACGTCTCGGGGGCGCGATAGGTGACGTTGACCCCCTCCGCCTTGGCCGCGTTCTGGGTGCCGTTTTTGACCACCGACCAGAACGGGTCCGACGCCTGTCCGTGGCTGACGACGATGATGTTGATGTCCTTGGCATGCGCGGCGGTGGTGACGGCCAGTGCGGCCGCAGCCAGGAGCAGGGTCTTGAGCGTCATGTTGAGTCCCTCCGGTTCTTGTTCGCTAGATACGGCCGCGACGCGGTCAGACCGTGCCGCCCAGCTCGGACGCCAGCTCCTGCAACTCCTTGCCACCGGCCATGAGCGTCTGCAGGCTGTCCAGGCTGATCTCTGACGTCGCGTAAGTGCCTAGCGTACGACCCCGGTTCAGCACGGTGAACCGATCGCCGACGGCGTAGGCATGGCGTACGTTGTGGGTGATGAAGATGACGCCGAGGCCGCGCGCGCGGACTTGGCTGATGTATTTCAGCACCATCGAGGTCTGCGCCACGCCCAGCGCCGAGGTCGGCTCGTCCAGGATCAGCACGCGGGCGCCGAAGTAGACCGCGCGGGCGATCGCCACACACTGCCGCTCCCCGCCCGAGAGGGTGCCGACCGCTTGGTTGGGGTCGCGCACGTCGATGCCGATCCGCTGCATCTCGGCCCGGGTGACGGACGCGCAGTGCCGGAAGTCGATCCAGCGGAACGGGCCCACGCCCCGGGTCGGCTCGCGCCCCATGAAGAAGTTCCGGGTGACCGACATCAACGACACCATCGCCAGATCCTGGTGGACGGTGGCGATGCCGGCGTCGAGCGCGTCGCGCGGCGAGGCGAAGGCGACCGGCCGCCCCTCGACCAGGAAGGCACCCGTGCTCGGTGGATGCACGCCGGACAGCGTCTTGATGAGGGTGGATTTGCCGGCCCCGTTGTCGCCGAGCAGACAGAGCACCTCGCCGCGCCCGACCGAGAGCGAGACGCCGTCCAGCGCCACGACATGGCCGAACGTCTTGCCGAGGTCGCGGACCTCGATCAGCGGCGGGTCGGCCATCACCGCTCCCCGGTGACCTTCTTGCGGACGAAGTTGTTGAACAGCACCGCAAGCAGCAGCATCCCGCCGAGGAACACCTGGAACCAGTCGCTGTCGAAATTGGTGTAGGTCAGGCCGATCGAGACGGTGCCGAAGATGATCGCGCCGAAGAACGCGCCGATCGCCGAGCCGTAGCCGCCGGTCAGCAGGCAGCCGCCGATCACGGCCGCGATGATCGCCTGGAACTCCTTCTGCGTGCCCCGGGCGGCGTCCGTGGAACCCGCGTCCATCACGGTCAGGATCGCAACCAGCGCCGCCGAGCAGGCGGTGATGACGAACAGCCCCGTCTTGACCCGGTCGACCGGCACGCCCGAGTTGCGCGCAGCCCGCGGGTCGCCACCGACGGCGAAAATCCAGTTGCCGGTCCGCGTCCGTAGCAGAACCCAAGTCGCGACCGCCGTGCACAGGATAAACCATGGAATCGAGATCGGGATGCCGTCGGCGGCCGGATCGCCGTTCCCAAGCGAGGCGATGAGGTTCCGGCGCGCCAGCCAGACGAACAGGCCGTGCAGCGCGCTGCCCGAGAACAGCGCGGCGAGCGGCGTGTCTCCCAGGGCGTCGTGGATGCCGCGAAGCTGCGTCGTCCCGCCGGTGGCAAGCTTCAGCCCGACCAGCGACAGCCCGCGTAAGATGAAGAGGAACGCCAGCGTCACAATGAACGACGGTAGGCGGGTGCGGATCACGAGTTGCCCGTTCAGCACGCCCACGCCGGCCGCCACCGACATGGTCGCCACGATCGCCGCCCACATCGGCCAGTGCGCGTCGACAACCAGGACGCCGAACACCAGACCCGCAAAGGCGACCATCGAGCCGATCGACAGGTCGAACTCGCCGCCGATCATCAGCAGCGCGGCCGCAATGGCCATGATGCCGAGTTGCGCCGCCGGCGACAGGATCGTCAGGATGCCGGATAGGCTGAACATCTCGGGGCTGGCCGTCAGCGCGAAGAAAACCACGACCAGGATAAGACCCGCGATCGCGCCCAGCTCCGGCCGGCGCATCAGCCGCGTTGCCAGGGAGACCCGCAACAGCCGCTCGTCCGGCGTTGCAGCCGCGGACGCCACGGCCTCCGCCGACTGCGCAACTCGTCCCAACCCGACCCCCGACGCTCGCCGTTCCGACATGGTCCCTTGTCTCGACGGTGGCGTGGCACACCAAGCCTGTCAAATACCGCGTGTTGCGGCCAATTTTTAAATCGACATGAAAGGCGCTTGCGCGATGCCGCGACGCGCGCGGCCGGCACCTGCTACGACCACTTGGCAGGCAAGCTGGCCCTGCCCCGAGCCGACGCCATGATCGAGCGCGGGCACATCGAGCGATCGCCGGACGTCGGTGCCGTGACGCCGAACGCGCCGGTGTTCTTGCCGTCGCTGGGCGTGGACCTTGGCGCGGCGGAGGCCCGTGCCACGAAACGCGTCGGCAGCGAACGGGTGTGCGACCGCCCTTGCTGGATAGGAGCGAACGCCACCGCATGTGGCCGGCGGTCGCTTCGGCGCTTGCGATTGCTGCTGCACACTGCCTTCGACGCTTTGATCCATTCGGTCGATTCGATCCACACGACCGCCTGGAATACCCATCGCTTCGATCCAAAAATGTCTTTCGAGAGCGGATGACGCAACGATTACTCACACCGCCGACCGAGCAGACTTAGCTATACCGCTGGCCAAGGATCGCTATTTCGATGTTGCTCGATGGGTGGAGCGTAGCGTCGGCAGCCGATAGGCGCACTGTCGAGCGCACGTTCGGCGAGAGGCCTTGCCGCGCGTGCATAGCCGTCAGGCGCTCGAGGGTCGCCCGAAGAGGCGGCAGCAATGACGCTGCCGGCTTAGCCCTGGGATCGAGACGACGCTCTGTGACAACGACCTCCGCACGTCTGGCGAGACCATCAAGCACATACGCCATCTTGCTTTTCGGCCCGATCGCGTTCGAGTATCCGGCGGTCGATCGCCGATCCGACACGAGCATGGCCGTCCACCAAGCCGCGACCCCGGCGGACGCCGCAAGATCAGGGCGTTGATTGACGATGGCGACCCGCCGTCACGCTCGCCTGCACTCCCGACACGGTACAGGCCGGCTGCCTGCCGAACCAACCGCAACACGAGCCGTCAGGCTCGACGAGCCGGAGCTTGCGTCATGGGCAACCTGAAACTCGACATCGCCTTCTGGAACTACGACCGTACGCGCGCCCTGGCAGACGGCTCGGTTAGGATCGACGGCGTGGATGCCAGCTTCCACAGCGCACGCATCGTTCCAGAAATCTTCGAACAGATGATACGGCAGCGGGCGTTCGACGTGTCGGAGCTGGGCATGACGTACTTCCTGCGCGCCATGGAGGTGGACCCGGAGTTCCTCGCCATCCCGGTGTTCCCGAACCGGGCGTTCCGGCACTCAGCGATCTACGTCAACAAGGCCAGTGGCATCGAGCGCGCAGAGGATCTCGCCGGAAAGAGGATCGGCGAACTGGCGCTCTACGGCCACGATGGCGGCGTGATGCCCAAGGGCATCCTGTCGGACGACTACGGCGTGACGCCCAACCAATGTCGTTGGGTCGTCGGCGGGATCGACTTTCCCATGAAGCCGATCGACTTCGTGCCGCAGCCGCATCCTGCCGACGTCGATGTGAACTGGGCTGCCCCGGACGACGACCTGGGCAAGATGCTCGAGGCGGGCGAGATCGACGCCCTGATCTCCGCAGACATTCCCGAATGCGTGCGGCAAAGGTCGCCGAAGGTTGGGTGCCTCTTTGAGGACTACGAAGCGGCCGAGCGCGACTACTACCGGCGAACCGGCATTTTTCCGATCATGCACACGGTGGTGGTTCGCAAGACGTTGGCCGACGAACACCCGGAGGTCGTCAAGGCCGTCTACCGAGGCTTCTGCGCCGCCAAGGACGCCACCACAGAGCAATTCGTGAGGGGAATTACCTTCAACAACATGGCCGTGATGGTGCCTTGGCTGACCAAGCGCATCGAGGAGAACCGCGATCTTTTGGGAGAAGACTGGTGGCCGTATGGGATCAAGGCCAACCGCGCCGCGCTTGACGCCATCCTGCGCTACCACCACGAGCAAGGCCTGACACAGCGCCGGTTCACTGTGGAGGACCTCTTCGTCCCCTATCTTCTCGATAGCTGACGGCGGGTCAGTGCCCACGCTACTGCCGCTGCTCGGCGTGGCGCGGTTGGACGCCACGGCCGGCGCCCGCTTACCGAGCGCGCATCATAACGGTCAGCGTAGTAGGCCGGCGACCAGGACGGTCACGACGACGGCGAACGACATGGTGTGGCGCGCGACGAAGTCGCCATCGAGCTCGTCTGGTAAACGATGCTCCTGCAAGGACGATGCTCCTGCCAGATGCGTCCTGGTGAGACATCATGCCATAGCCGGATGGCCGCCAACCGCAGTCGGGCCCGGGCACGACGGCGCAACGCCGCGCTCACTTGACCACCTGTGGGCTTGCTGGTGAGGGGTCCGACGTGCCGCCGGCCTCGCCGTCGGCGATCAGCGCAGCGCGCCGCTGGGCGTTGATGCTGCGCAACGTCGCGTAGTGGTCGAGCGACTGCTTTTGCAGCGCGTCCGTGGTGGGTAGCAGGCGGGCTCGCCCGTCGACGACGCCCAGGCCCGTGCCCGCGATGCTCGCGGTCGCCACAGCACCGCCAGGCACGAAGCTGAAAGGGTTGGTGACCAAGCCGACAACCCGGCCTGCACTGTCACGCATGTTGGACGGCCCGAACAGCGGCAACTGCACCGCCGGACCGGGGCCGACGCCCCAGACGCCGAGCGTCTCGCCGAAGTCGGCGTCGCGGTGCGGCAGGCTCCAGTCGGTCGCCGCGATCATGCGTTCGCCGTATTGACCCCCGGCCACATCCAGCAGGTTTTGCCTCACACTCAGTGACAAGGCCTCGAGGTTTGATGGTAGCACGCGGGGGCGACAGTTCGACGCCGGCCCTGCCGCACATCGGTAAGCGCACGGCCAAGGCCGTGGTGGCGGGTTAGGCGGCGATTCGCTGATCGAGCCGCTGGTGCAGGCCGGTGGTGTTCTATGGCAGAAGGTCACTGACGGCGTTGACCGGGTAGTCGGCGATGCGGTTGAGCACGTGGCGCAGATACGCCTGCGGATTTAGGCGGTGGAGCTTTGCAGTCTCGACTAGGTGTTTGGTCCCGGAGTGTGATGGTGCAAGTCTGACCCGGCAAGCGGAGGACGCACGATGGCAAGCCTTCTTCACGGCAGCGCCCGAACGACGCCGCGTGTGCGAGCCGAGCTCCAAAG
>JAABUX010001353.1_pt1 | contig 37433 bp, 37 predicted proteins | sample 5561851 | NCBI WGS metagenome assembly JAABUX01 (sample SAMN10711883, study PRJNA513361) | rock metagenome | isolation source: Antarctica rocks | place: Antarctica: Victoria Land, Richard Nunatak red sandstone | collected 2016-01-03 | reverse complement strand
CGCCGCAACCTGGTCGGGCTGGGTGGGCTGATCCTGTTGGTGTTGGTGACGTCGAGCTGGCTGACGGTGCGCGCGGTGGCCGGGCCGATCGCGTCGCTGACGCGGCACGTGCAGCGGATGGCGCGCGGCGACACCGACGCCGACACCGCCGGGGCGACGGGGTTCGCCGGCCGGCACGACGAGATCGGCCGGATCGCGGCCGCGCTGGAGACGCTGCGCGGCGCGGTGCGGCGGGCCCACACCCAGGCGCAGATGATCGAGCAGGCGCCGGTCGGCGTGCTGACCGCCGACGCGGCCGACGGGTTCCGCATCACCTACGCCAACGCCGAGAGCCGGCGCCTGCTGGACCGGGTGGCCGGCCAGCTGCCGGTGGCTCCCGACGCGCTGGTCGGCCAGGGCGTCGACATCCTGTTGCGCGACGCCGCCCAGCGCGGCGCCATGGTGGCCGGCCCGGGGCAGCTGCCGCACCGCGCGACGAGCCGGATCGGCGACGAGACGTTCGAGGTGACGGTGTCGGCACTGTGCCGCGCCGACGGCGGCTACATCGGGCCGATGCTGAGCCTGTCGCTGCTGACCCAGCAGGTGCGGCTGTCGGACACGTTCGAGCGCTCGGTGGCCGGCATCGCCGGCGCGGTCGGCCGGGCGGCGGCCGAAATGGAGCGCAGTGCGGCGGTGATGAGCGACACCGCGGCCGGCAGCGGCCGGCGGCTGGCGGTGGTGGCCGGCGCCTCGCGGGCGGCGACCGGCACGGTGGCCGCGGTGGCCGCCAGCGCCGAGCAGCTGGCAGGCTCGGTGGCCGGCATCGCGCGCCGGGTGGCCGAGAGTGCCGCGATCGCCCGCGACGCGGTGGCCGAGGCCGAGGCGACCGACCGGACGGTGGCGAGCCTGGCCGAGGCGGCGGCGCGGATCGGCGACGTGGTCAAGCTGATCGGCGACATCGCCGGGCGGACCAACCTGCTGGCGCTCAACGCCACGATCGAGGCGGCGCGCGCGGGCGAGGCGGGCCGGGGCTTCGCGGTGGTGGCCACCGAGGTCAAGACGCTGGCCAACCAGACCGCGCGGGCGACCGCCGACATCGCCGCCCAGATCGCCGCCATGCAGGGGGCGACCGGCCACGCGGTGGTGGCGTTGCGCTCGATCGGCGGCACGATCGGCCGGATGAGCGAGATCACGCGCGCGATCGCCGAGGCGGTCGAGGCGCAGGGGCACGCGACGCGCGAGATCGCCCAGGGCGTCGCCGAGGCGGCTGGCGGCACCGCGGCGGTGCACGGCAACATCGCCGAGGTGGCCGTCGCGGTCGACGAGACCGGCGCGCGGGCCGGCGCCGTGGTGGTCGCCGCGCGGGCGCTGACCGGCCAGGCCGACACGCTCGGGCGCGAGGTCTCGGAGTTCCTCGGCGCGATGCGGGCCGCCGCCTAGCGTTGGGTGGTCTGCCAGTTCTCCGACGCGAACACCGGCAGGTTCGACGCAGCCAGCAACGGCCGGTCGAGGATGTGGTCCGCCGCCTTCTCGCCGATCATGATGGTCGGCGCGTTAAGGTTGCCCGTGGTGATCGACGGCATAATCGACGAATCGACCACGCGCAGTCCCGCGACCCCGATCACCCGCGCCGCGTCGTCGACCACCGCCAGCGGGTCGGCCTCGTCGCCCATCTTGCAGGTGCAGGACGGGTGATAGGCGCTCTCCACCTTTCGCCTGATGAATGCGTCGATTTGCTCGTCGTCGGTGACGTCGGCGCCCGGCTGGATCTCGCGTCCCCGAAACGGGCCGAACGCCGCCTGAGCGAAGATCTCGCGGGTCAGGCGGACGCAGGCGCGCATCTCGGTCCAGTCGTCGGGATGGTCCATGTAGTTGAACCGGATCGTCGGCTTGGCCATCGGGTCGGCCGAGGCGAGCCGCACCCAGCCCCGGCTTTTGCTGTGCATCGGCCCGACGTGCGCCTGGAACCCGTGGCCTTTGGCCAGCGACTTGCCGTCGTAGGTCACCGCCAGCGGCAGGAAGTGATATTGGATATCGGGCGTTCGCTGGCCGGCGCGGCTGCGGATGAAGCCACAACTTTCGAAATGGTTGGTGGCGCCGAGGCCGTCGTGGCGCAGCAGCCAGCGCGCGCCGATCATCGCCTTGCTGACCGGGTTCATGACGCTGAACAGCGTGACCGGTTGGGTGCACTCGACCTGGAAGTAGAATTCCAGGTGGTCCTGCAGATTCTCGCCGACGCCGGGCCGGTCGGCGATCACCGGAATGCCGTGCCGCCGCAGTTCCTCGCCCGGCCCGACCCCCGACAGTTTCAGCAGCTGCGGCGACTTGATCGGACCCGCCGACAGGATCACTTCGCGCCGCGCCCGGGCCACGGTTTCATGGCCATCGCGAACATAGCGAACGCCCACCGCGCGCCTGCCCTCGAACACGACGCCGGTCGCCATCGCGTGCGTGACCACCGACAGGTTAGGCCGCTTCAGCGCCGGTTTTAGATAGGCGTTGGCCGCACTCCAGCGGCGGCCGTCGCGGACGGTCATCTCCATCCGCCCAAAGCCCTCCTGCTGGAACCCGTTGTAGTCGGGCGTCGCCGGATAGCCCGCCGCCGCCGCCGCCGCGAGCCAGGCGTGGTGCAGCGGATTATCAAGCGAGCCGTAGCGCGTCGCCAGCGGACCGGCGTCGCCGCGATAGCCGTCGCCGCCCTCGTCGCGGGTTTCGGCGCGGCGGAAGTACGGCAGGACGTGCCTAAAACCCCAGCCGTGGGCGCCCTGTCCCTCCCAGCCGTCGAAGTCCGCCGGATTTCCGCGCACATACACCATGCCGTTGATCGACGACGACCCGCCCAGCGCTTTGCCACGCGGCGTATGCAACCGGCGGCCGTCGAGGTTCGGTTCCGGCTCGGTCTCGAACCCCCAGTCGTATTTCGGCATGTTCATCGGCATCGACAGCGCGCTCGGCATCTGGATCAGCACCGATCTGTCGGAGCCGCCGAATTCCAGCACCAGCGCGGTGTGCTTGCCGTCCTCGGTCAGCCGGTCCGCCAGCACGCACCCCGCCGAGCCCGCGCCGACGATGACGTAATCGAACTCCATCTCAGTACCGCCTCAGTATGGTGAGTCGATGTCGGCCAGCGCCACGTACACGCTCTTCAGCTGTGTGTAGTGCTCGATCGCCGCGCGGCCGTTCTCGCGGCCGAGGCCGGAGCCTTTCACGCCGCCGAACGGCAGCTCGATCGGTGTCACGTTGTAGTGGTTCAGCCAGCAGGTGCCCGCCTGCAGCCGCGCGATGACGCGGTGGCCGCGCGCGAGGTTCTCGGTGAACACGCCGGCGGCGAGACCGAATTCGGTGTCGTTCGCCCGTGCCACCACCTCGTCCTCGTCGTCGAACGCGAGCACCGTCATCACCGGCCCGAATATCTCGTCGCGCACGATCGCCATGTCGTCGCGGCACCGGTCGAAAATCGCCGGCGACATGAACGCTCCCTGACCGAGTGCCCTGGACGTGACGCGCTTGCCGCCGGTCAGCAGTGTCGCACCCTCCTCGACGCCGCGCGCGACGTAGCCGAGCACCCGCCGCAGATGCGCCTCGGAGATCAGCGAGCCCACCTGCGTCGCCGGGTCGAGCGGGTCGCCGATCCGCAGTGCCTCGACTCGTGCGGTGAGCCGGGTCAGGAACTCGTCCTTGACGCGGCGGTGGACGAACACGCGCGTGCCGTTGGAGCAGACCTCGCCGGCGGAGTAGAAATTGGCCAGCATCGCGCCCGCGACCGCGTTGTCGAGCCTTGCGTCGTCGAACACGATCAGCGGCGACTTCCCGCCCAGCTCGAGCGTCACGTATTTCAGCGTCGCCGCGGTGTCAGCCAGAATCGTCCGGCCGGTCGGCACCGACCCGGTCAGCGAGACCTTTCGCACCGCCGGGTGCCGGGTCAGCAATCGCCCAGTGTCGCCCATCCCCTGCACCACGCCGAACACGCCATCGGGCAGGCCGGCCTCGACGTAGATCTCGGCCAGCCGCGCGGCCGTCAGCGGGGTCATCTCCGACGGCTTAAAAATCATCGCGTTGCCGCACGCGAGTGCGGGGGCCGATTTCCAGCAAGCAATCTGCAGCGGGTAGTTCCAGGCGCCGATCCCGGCGGTGACGCCGAGCGGTTCACGCCGCGTATAGCCGAACGCCGTGGGGCCGAGGTCGATGTGTTCGCCCGCGATCCCGGCCGCGAGGCCACCGTAGTACTCCAGGCAATCGGCGCCGGAGACCACGTCGACCACCGACGTCTCGGCGATCGGCTTGCCGGTGTCGAGCGTCTCGAGCCGCGCCAGCGCGTCGTTGTCCCGCCGCAGCAGGTCCGCCGCCCGCCGCAACACGCGGCCCCTCGCGGTCCCGGTCATCGCCGCCCACACTGCCTGACCGCGCTGCGCCGCCGCGACGGCCTGCTCGACTTCAGGCACGCCGGCGATCTGCACGTCGGCCAGCAGTTCGCCGGTCGCCGGGTTGTGGCTCTGGAACGTGTCGCCGGCCGCGTCGATGAACCGACCGCCGACATGATTGCGCAGCGTGACCGGCCGGTTCATCGCCGAAGCATTCCGTCGGCGGTGCCGCCGGTCAAGGGGAGTCCGAGAAAAGCCATGACAACTTGTTCCGCGCTTGATTAGATGCCCTATCACTGAGTGTTGACGATCACCGTGTAAGGAAAGTGCCGATGCGAGTAGCTCTGGTCGCCGCGATCGCGATCGCCTGCGTGCCGGCCGCGGCCATGGCCGCCGATCCGGCCACCTGTAAGGCGGTGCGCTTTTCCGACATCGGCTGGACCGACGTCACCGCGACCACGGCGCTCACCAGCCTGATCCTAAAAGACCTGGGTTACGCGCCGAAGATCGTCGTGCTGTCGGTGCCGGTGACCTACCAGTCGATGAAGAACAAGGATATCGACGTGTTCCTCGGCAACTGGATGCCGTCGATGGAGGCCGACCGCAAGCCGTTCGTCGACGACAAGTCGGTCGACGTGCTGCGGCCCAACCTGGAGGGCGCGAAATACACGCTGGCCGTCCCGCAATACGTCTACGACAAGGGCCTGCACGATTTTGCCGACATCGCCAAGTTTGCCGGTCCGCTGCACGGCAAGATCTACGGAATCGAGCCGGGCAACGACGGCAACCGGCACGTGCTGGACATGATCAAGGACAACGCCGACGGCCTAGGCAAATTCCAGCTCGTCGAGTCGAGCGAGCAAGGCATGCTGGCGCAGGTCGAGCGCGACGTCCGCACGCAGGAGCCGATCGTGTTCCTGGGCTGGGAACCGCACCCGATGAACACCCAGTTCAAGATGAAGTACCTGACCGGCGGCGACGGCACGTTCGGGCCGAACTACGGCGGGGCGACGATCTACACCAACACCCGCGCCGGCTATGCCGCGCAGTGTCCCAACGTCGGCAAGCTGCTGGCCAACTTGCAGTTCACGCTGCCCGCCGAAAATGAGATGATGAAGTCGATCCTGGTCGACAAGCAGGACCCGGACGTGGCGGTCAGCGGCTGGCTCAAGGCAAATCCAGATGTGTTGAAGACGTGGCTGGCCGGGGTCACGACGTTCGACGGCAAGCCGGGCGAGGCGGCTGTGGCACAGACGCTCGCCAACTAGGATGAACGGGTTCGAGGCTTGGATCACCGGGCACAAGATCCCAGTCGGCCACTGGATGGCCAACTTTATCGAGCTGTTCAAGACGCGCAGCGCCAGCGTGTTCGACGCGATCTCGAGCGGGCTCGGCACCGTCGTCGACGGCACGACGGCGTTGATGACGGCGATCCCCGGGCCGGTGCTGGTGCTGATCCTGGCGGCGTTGAGCTACCTGATCCGCCGCTCGTGGGTGCTGACGGCGTTCGTCACCGCGTCGCTGCTGTTCATCATGAACCAGGGTTATTGGGACGCGACGGTCGAGACGCTGTCGCTGGTGTTGTTCTCCGCCCTGGTCTCGACGCTGATCGGCGTGCCGCTCGGCATCGCGGCGGCGCACCGGCCGGCGTTGTACCAGGTGATGCGGCCGGTGCTCGACCTAATGCAGACGCTGCCGACCTTCGTCTACCTGATCCCGACGCTGGTGCTGTTCGGCCTCGGCACGGTACCGGGCCTGATTTCGACGGTGATCTTCGCGCTGCCGGCGCCGATCCGGCTGACCCACCTCGGCATCACCTCGGTGCCACGTCCGCTGCTGGAGGCCGGCGAGGCGTTCGGCGCCACCCGCCGGCAACTGCTGTGGAAGGTCGAGTTGCCGAGCGCCCGGGCGACGATCATGGCCGGCGTCACCCAGTGCATCATGCTGTCGCTGTCGATGGTGGTGATCGCGGCCTTGGTCGGCGCCGGCGGGTTGGGCGTGCCGGTGGTGCGGGCGTTGAACCAGGTCCGCATCGACATGGGGTTCGAGGCCGGCTTCGCGATCGTGCTGCTGGCGATCATCCTCGACCGGGTCTGCCGCCCCGCCGACCGGGCCGAACCACGTTGAGCGTCGTCGTCGACTTCCGCGACGTCAACATCCTGTTCGGCAAGACCTCCGCGCGGGCGCTCAAAATGCTGGACGAGGGCCATACCCGGTCCGAGGTCGCCGCCGAGACGGGCAACGTGCTGGGCGTGGCCGGCGCCAACCTTTCGGTCGACCGCGGCGAGATCTGCGTGCTGATGGGGCTGTCCGGCTCGGGCAAGTCGACCCTGCTGCGCGCCGCCAACGGCCTCAACAAGGTCGCGCGCGGCAAGGTGCTGGTGGGCGAGGGCGCCGACGTTATCGACGTCGCGTCGTGCGACGAGCGGGCGTTGCGAAAAGTGCGGCTCGAGCGCGTGTCGATGGTGTTCCAGCAGTTCGGCCTACTGCCGTGGCGGACGGTGCGCGAGAACGTCGGCCTCGGCCTCGAACTACGCGGCGGCGATCCGGCGGCTCGTAAGAGGATCGTCGACGAGCAACTGGCGCTGGTCGGGCTCGACCAGTGGGCCGACCGCTACGCGAGCGAGCTGTCGGGCGGGATGCAGCAGCGGGTCGGCCTGGCGCGCGCGCTGGCGATGAACCCCGACATCCTGCTGATGGACGAGCCGTTCTCGGCGTTGGACCCGCTGATCCGCACCAAGCTGCAGGACGAGTTGCTGGCGCTGCAGGCCGCCGTGCGCAAGACGATCCTGTTCGTCAGCCACGACCTCGACGAGGCGCTGAAAATCGGCAACCACATCTCCATCCTCGAGGGCGGCCGGATCGTGCAGACCGGCACGCCCGAGGACATCGTGCTGCGCCCGGCCAACGATTACGTCGGCGAGTTCGTGCGCCACATGAACCCGTTGACCGTGCTGCGGGGTGCCACCGTGATGCGTCCGGCGCCGAGCCTGTCGTCGGACGGCCGGCGCATGTGGCTCGACGACGACCGGCGGTATGCGCTGAACCTCGACAGCGGTGGCCGACCGGTAGACGCTCATGTCGGCGGCATTGCACATTCCGTCACCGCGTTCGACGACATCGCGCGCGCCATGTCGTTCCCGGGCGGGCTTGTGATGGTGCCGTGCCAGACGTCGCTCCGCAATGTGCTGGAGCTGCGGCAGTCCAGCGGCCACCCCGTCCTGCTGAGCGAGGATGGGGTGTTCCGCGGCGTTTGCGGCGACGCGGACATCCTCAAAGCTTTGTCCGGCGTCGACCGCCCGCGCGCGCGCGTGCCCGCCGAGGCCTAAGGCCGGGATACGAACGGCTGGTATTCCGTCCCGTGCGGTGTATGGATCGACATCGATACATATAACGTGCAGGACGGTTGATGCCCGGAGTCAAGACCAGCCTGACCCACCCGCTCCTTATCGCCACGGTCACAGCACCCGGCGGCGGACTGATCGGGATGACGATTTGCCCCGGAAAGAGACAAGCCAGTGCCGTAAGCGGCACTTGGCATCGTGATCTCGGCCTCGACCTCGACTTAATCCGTGACTGGGGCGCCGTCGTGGTCGTCTCGTTGATGGAGGCGCACGAGTTCGCCCGCTACCAAGTTGCCGGCATCGGGGGCGCGGTGCGGGCGCGAGGCATCGCGTGGTTTCATCTGCCGATCGTGGACGTCTCCGTTCCGGACGCCGCGTTGGAACGCGCGTGGGCCGTCGCCGGCCCGGAGTTGCGCGCCCACCTTCGAGCGGGCCGTAGGGTTCTTGTGCATTGTCGTGGCGGGCTCGGCCGGACCGGCACCATTGCCGGGCGGCTGCTGGTCGAGCTGGGAGTGTCGCCGGACGAGGCGATCGCGCAGATCCGCAAGGCGCGTCCCGGCGCGATCGAGACGGCGGCACAGGAGCGGTATGTGCGCGAGGTGCGTCGCCCCACCGGGGACCCACCATCGGCCGACGTGTTGGATCGGGCGCGGGGCGCACTGCTCGGCCTCGCGGTCGGCGACGCGCTCGGCACCACGATCGAGTTCAAGCGACGCGACAGCTATCCAGAGCAGACCGAGCTGACCGGGGGTGGTCCGTTTGGGCTGGAACCCGGGCAATGGACCGATGACACCAGCATGGCCCTGGCGCTGGCCGACAGCCTGATCGCGCATCCCGGATTCGACGCCGACGATCTGATGCGGCGGTTCGTGTCGTGGTGGCAGGACGGCAAGTACTCCTGCACCGGACATTGCTTCGACATCGGGGTCACCACCAGTCAGGCCCTCTCGCGCTATCGACGGACGGGCGACCCGTTCGCCGGCTCGGCCGACGAACAGACCGCCGGTAACGGCTCGCTGATGCGCTTGGCACCGGTTGCCCTGTCCGCGCTATACGATGCCGACGAGGTGCGCCGAATCGCGCGCGAGCAAAGCCGAACCACCCATGGAGCACCCCAGGCTGTCGAGGCGTGCGAATGGTTTGCCGACGCGCTGCGGCGGGCGATCCTGGGCGCGTCCAGGCAGGAGGTGCTGGCCGCTCGCCCATGGGCCGGCCATCCGGCGGTGGCGGCGATGGCGTCCGGTGCCTGGCGCGGCAGGCCGCGGGTGGATGTCCGCTCGTCCGGCTACGTGATGCACACGATCGAGGCGGCACTTTGGGCGATCGACCAGACCGAGACCTTCGAGGCGGCGGTGCTGCTGGCGGTCAATCTCGGCGACGACGCCGACACGACCGGCGCGGTGACCGGGCAGCTGGCGGGCGCGCTATACGGCCAGCACAGCATCCCGCAACGGTGGCTCGAAAAGCTGGCGTGGCGTCCCCGGATCGAGTCCATGGCGGACGCGCTGCTACGTCGGAACGAGGTGGCGCCAGTGCCCGTCGGGGTCGCGCATCAGGCGGGGTGAGGCAAGCTCGCGCGCGGCCAGCACCAACCGGGTCGCCGCCGCATTGCGCGCGCCGGCGGCGAGCGGGAAGTGCGGCGCCGCAGGACAAAGCGTTGTCCAGCGTCGGCCGCGCCCGCCCGGGTCGCCGAACCGGTCTAGCCCGGTCGGCGAGCCGTATTATCCTGCGGCGGCAGCATCCGACTCAACAGTCCGTCGCGCCGCACCGCCACGTGCCAGACCGTCGCCAGCACGTGCAGGGCGACAAAGCCATAAATCGCCCACTGGCCGGCGTTGTGCAGGATCCGTGAGTAGTCGTCGACCGCCTGGTTCTTCGGAAAGCCGGGGATGTTGAACAGGCCGAGATAGGACACCGGCCTGCCGTTGCCCGACTGCAGATAGCCGCTGATCGGCATCAGCAGGATCGCCGCGTACAGCAGCCAATGCGTCGCCCGCCCGACCAGTTCCATCGCCCTCGACGTTCCGCCGGGCAGCGGCGGTGGCGGATTGGCGGCGCGCCACGCGAGGCGGACGACCACCAACGCAAGGATGGTGAGGCCCGCCGACCGGTGCAGCACGAACAGCCAGGCCCGGTTCGGGTCGTCATGCGGCAGCGACTGCACGACCCAGGCCAGCGGCAACACCGCCAGGATCAGCGGCACGGTCAGCCAGTGCAGCGCCTGCGCGGTCAGGGTGTACCGCGTACGGGCGGGCAGCGCCTTAGAGTAACTCGGAATCGAACCGTCCACGTCTACCTCGGAATGAGTTGCAGCCAGTGCCCGTCGGGATCGCGCATCAGGCGGGGTGAAGCAATGTCGTTAGCGGCCACCACCAGCCGGGTTGCCACACCGTTGCGCGCGCCGGCGGCGAGTGGGAAGTGCGGCGGCGCGTGACGGTAGCCCAGCAACTCGACATGCGGCGTCGCCGTCACAGGTCGCATCGCCACCACGTCCACCATGGCGTCCGCGACGTCGTCCAGCGCCGCCTGCGCCGCACCCTGGTTCAGCGTTCGCGGACCGAGCGTCATGCCCAGCTCGTCGCGATAGAACGCGATGCTGCGCGCGATATCCGAGACGCTGATCGCCGAATGGTCGTAGCCCAGCAAGCCCGGTCCGGCCGTCGACCAACGCGGCGGGGCCTGGCCGGTCGGGAACGCCAGGAACTCGAGCGGGTGGCCCTCCGGATCGCGGAACTTGAACGCGGTCACGCGGCCGGCGTCGCGCGGCAGGTGGCTGACGCCGCCTCGGCTGATCGCGGTCCAGCCCTCGGCCGCGCGCAGCCGTGCCATCGCGGCATCGATGTCCGGCGCGACCAGGGCGATGTGTTGGAACCACGGGTCGGTCGAACGGGCGGGCAACGGATAGTCCGCACCCGGCGGATCGAACGCGACCAGCTCGACGGCCTGCTCGCCGACCCACATCACGCGCGAGACGGCGGTCGGGGCCTCCGCCAACGCGGCCTGTTCCGGCGCGGGCCGGGCGTCGTCCGGCCGAAAGCCGAGCGCCGCATAAAACCGCGAGAGCCGGTCGAGGTCGCCGACGACGATCACCACGCGGTCGAGCCGTTCGACGGTCAGGGCCACACGGCACCCCGCACGTTCAAGAAGATCGAGAACAGCGTCTCCGAGGCGCAAATAAACAGCCGGTCGCGCGAGAGCCCGCCGAACGCCACGTTCGACACTATGGCCGGCACCCTGATCCTGCCCAGCAACCGACCATCGGGCGACAGGCAGTGCACGCCGTCGCCGGCCGAACACCACAAATTGCCGTGCTCGTCGCAGCGAAACCCGTCGGCGAACCCCGGCGAGACACGCGCAAAAAATCGACCCTCGCTCAGTCTGCCCTCTGCCGTGACGTCGCACACCTGGATCGACTTGGTATGGTCGGCGGCCAGCAACACTCCCGTCGCGGCCACGTACAACTGCCGCTCGTCAGGGCTGAAACACAGTCCGTTCGGCCCGACGACATCGGAGATCACCGGGGTCAGCGTCCCGCTGTCCGGCTCCAGCCGCCAGACGTGCTCCGGGATCTCGCTCGCCTGCTTGCCGCCCTCGTAGTCGGTGCTGATGCCGTACACCGGGTCGGTGAACCAGATCGTGCCATCCGACTTGACCACCACGTCGTTGGGGCTGTTCAGCCGCCGGCCCTCGAAATGCGTCGCGAGTTCGGTCACGCGGCCGTCGTGCTCGATCCGCAGCAGGCAGCGGCGGCGGTGCGAACAGGCGATCAACCGCCCCTGCCGGTCGCGCGCCTGGCCGTTCGCGTAATCCGACGGCTCGCGGAACCGTTCCACGCCATGCTCGCTCCAGCGCATCGTCCGGTTGCGCGGTAGATCATTGAACAGCAGCGCGTTGTGGTCACCGAACCAGACCGGGCCCTCGGTCCAGCGGAACCCGTCGGCCAGCTTCTTCAGTCCCGCGTTGCCGAGCACGTAGGACGCAAACACCGGGTCCACGACCTCGATGTCGCGCATGCGCTACTTGAACCGGCCGGGCTGGTCTATCGTCGGCGGGATGTCGAGTTGCACGCACATCATCACGCACGGCGCGTCGCCGACCGTGCCGGAGAGGTGACCGAGCTTGCCGCGCGCGTCTTTGTGGGCCAGCTGGTCCTCGCCGAACGACAGTTCGCCCGGCCCCATCTCGACGCGCGTGCCGTCCATCGTCTCGACATACCAGCGGCCGGACATCGGGATCACCCACTGCGGCTTCGGGTTCGGGTGCCAGTCGCCAACCCAGCCGGGCGGCAGCACCATGAACTCGACCGTCGCCTGCGCCGGCTCGCCGTTGTGCATGAACTGCGGTGCCGCGTCGCCGCCGACGGACTTCAGATCGAACCGCTCGATCGCGTGGCGGGTCTGATGGCTGACGCCCTGGCCATCCACCCAGACATGCCAGTACGGCGCGGAAGGGTTCAACGGGCCGTCGGGAACATCGGCACCGACGATAGCGGCGCGTGCATGATTTCGGTGATCGGCATGGAGCCTTCCTGCAGCATGAACAGGATCAACCCGCCGGCCACCGCGAAGTTCTTCAGAAAGTCCCAGAAGTCCAGCCGCGCCGCACTCTTGCCCGGATGCCAGAAATCCGGCTTCGACCAGAACGGCTTGTAGAGGATGGCGGTCGCCGCACAGAAGCCGGCCAGGACGAAGGCGGCGAGCCGGTCGTGCCAGCCGAACAGGATCCCGAACGGGCAGGCGAGCTCGACCACGATGGCCGCCGCCAGCAGGAACTGGCCGCCCGGCAGGACCGAGGATCGCGCCTGCGCCACTGTGTCCCTCCAGTCGAGGATTTTCTCCATCGCACTGGGTGGGAACAGCGCCACCAGGCAGAAGCGCGCGGCGACGGGCACGATCAGGTCGAAGGTCGTCATCCGCGAACTACGTTCCGACCCGCGGCAAGGTTGCGGCCCTGGAACGGCGCGCCAACTCCGGCGTTCGCACGCGCGAAACAAAGGGTGGACGAGATGCGGGCAGTGATGGCGCAGGAGATCGGCGGGCAGCACTTCGACGTGCTCATCATCGGTAGCGGGGCCGGCGGCGGGGCCGTGCTCGACCGCCTGGCACCGACCGGCAAGCGCATCCTGATGCTGGAGCGGGGCGGCTATCTGCGTCGCGAGCGGGAGAACTGGGACGCCCAGGCGGTGTTCGTCGAGGCGCGCTACCAAGCCAAGGAAGACTGGTTCGACGGCAAGGGCAACGTGTTCCACCCCGGCCTGCACTATTTCGTCGGCGGCAACACCAAGGTCTACGGCGCCGCCCTGTTCCGCCTCCGCCGCGAGGACTTTTCGCCCCGCGCCCACCAGAACGGCGGCACGCCCGGCTGGCCGCTCGGCTACGACGACTTCGAGCCGTATTACGGTGACGCGGAAAGGTTGTTCCACGTGCACGGCGAGCGCGGCGTCGATCCGACCGAGCCGTCGTCCTCGACGCCATACCCGCACCCGCCGGTCAGCCACGAGCCGCGCATCCAGAAGCTGTATGACGACATGGTGCGCGAGGGCTACCACCCGTTCCCGCTGCCGCTCGGCATCCTGCTCGACGAGGAGAACGGCAAGCCGGCGCCGCACAGCGCCTGCATCCGCTGCGACGCGTTCGACGGCTTCCCGTGCCTGACCAACGGCAAGGCCGACGCGCAGGTGGTGGCCGTCGACCCCAACCTGCCGCACCCCAACGTGACGCTGGCGATCGGCGCATACGTCGACACGCTGACCACCGACGCCGCCGGGCGTGCCGTGACAGGTGCCAAAGTGCGACGCGACGGCCCGGCGGGCGAGGCGGTCGGGACCGTCACGGCCGACATCGTCGTGGTCGCGTGCGGCGCGCTATCGTCGGCGTTGCTGTTGATGCGCTCGGCCACCGCCACGCACCCGGACGGGCTCGCCAACGGCTCCGGCCTGCTCGGGCGCAACTACATGCGTCACATCAACTCGGCCTTCATGGCGGTCAGCCGCGTGCCGAACGACACCAAGTTCCAGAAGACGCTCGGCTGCAACGACTTCTACAACGGCGCGCCGGGCTGGGACTACCCGCTCGGCCACATCCAGATGCTCGGCAAGAGCCACGGCGACCAGGTGCGGGCGGACGGCCTGCCGTCGTGGCTGCAGGCGTTCATGCCGAACGCGCCGTTCGACTTCATGGCCCGCCACTCGGTCGACTTCTGGCTGACCAGCGAGGACGTGCCGAAGCCGGAAAACCGCATCCAGCTTCGACGTGACGGCCGCGTGACGCTCGACGTCGACGACGGCAGCCTGGAGCAGCACAATCGGCTAAAGCACCAGCTGGTGGAGATGCTCGACAAGGTGGACGTACATCCGCACCTGATCGATCGCGAGCTGTACTTTGGCCAGGGCATACCGATCAGCGGCACCGCCCACCAAGCGGGCACGGCACGGTTCGGCACCGACCCGGCGAACTCGGTTCTGGACCTGTCGTGCAAGGCGCACGAACTGGACAACCTCTACCTCGCCGACGCGAGCTTCTTTCCGTCGATCGGGGCGGTGAACCCGACACTCACCATTGTCGCCAACGCGCTGCGGGTGGCGGACGGGATCAAGGCGCGGCTAGGGTAGCTCCTCGCCGGCCTGCTCCAGCGTCTCGATGTCAGAGTCGCTGAAGCCAAAATGATGGGCCGCCTCGTGGATCAGCACGCTGCCAACCAATCGCGCCAGGGTCTCGCCAGTCTCGATCCATTCGAGCAGGATCGCCTGGCGGTACAGCACGATCAGGTCCGGTAGGCGGCCGCCGTCGTTGGCACCGCGCAGGTTGCGCGGCACGCCCTGGTAGAGGCCGGTCAGATCGTATGGGCTCTCGATCCCGAGACCGTCGAGCGTCGCATCATCGGCCAGCTCCTCGACCGCGATGGCGATGCAGTTGAGCTGGCTTCGTAGCGCGTCCGGGATCCGTGACAGCGCCGCCTCGGCAAGGGCCGCTATCGCATCACTGTCGGGAGCGGTCGTATACGTCATGCAAAGGCCATGAAGGTGTCCCGGCCAGCACGTCAAGTGACCGAATCGTGAGTTTTTCGTAAACGGATAGGAGCCGAAGTGATACGCAACATTCATGCCGGAGACAAGTCGTCATGATTGCGACCCTGGACGCGGAACAAAGATTGGCGCTCGGGCGCGATCTGCCGTCCTGGGCGATGGCGAGCGGTCGTGACGCCCTGGTGCGGCGCTGGAAGTTTGCCGACTTTTCAGCGGCCTGGGGGTTCATGTCGCGGGTCGCGTTGCTGGCCGAAACCCAGGATCACCATCCCGAGTGGTCGAACGTCTACAGCCGGGTCGAGATCGTGCTCACCACCCACGACGCCGGCGGGCTGTCGGCGCGCGACGTGAGGCTGGCCCGCGCCATCGATGCGCTAGGCTGACTGCCCGGCGCGACGCGCGAGGCTCGCCAGCGTCGTCTGACCGAGCGCGCCCCGGAACGCGCGCTCTGCGTCGGCGAACGCCGCTTGCAGCACCGGCGCGATCGGATCGACGACGGTTCTATCACCGCGTTCGGTGGAACTCGCCTGCAACGGCACCAGCGGCCGGTCGGCGCCGGCGTTCACGGCGGTCCAGACGTCGTTGAGTGTGATCGCCGCCGCCGGGCGCGCCAGTTCCGCCCCGCCACGGCCGCGATGGACCCGAAGCAGGCCCGCCCGCGCCAACTGCCCGGTGATCCGGCGCACCACCACGGGATTGGTGTTGACGACGCCGGCCAGCCGGTTGCTTGTCGCGGCAGCGGGCCGGCCCACACGGTCGGACCGCGACCCGAGCGCCAGCAGGACCAGGATGTGACTAGCGACAGCGAACCGGACCGCGACCATGAGATACCGCTAAAGCCGAATTGCGCACCCGGTTCCCCGCCGAGCGCCACCGTCACGGACGTTCCGATACCGGAACGCACGCGGGTGATCCGCCGCGCCACCGCCCGGCTCTGCCGGAACCTCGGCTGGGCGGCGTTGCACGAGGTGGCGTTGCCGAACGGCCGCCGCGCCGACCTGCTGGCGTTGCGGCCCGACGGCGGGCTGGTCATCGTCGAGGTCAAGTCGTGCGCACGGGACTATCTCTGCGATCAAAAATGGCCGGATTACCGCGCCCACTGCGACGCGCTGTTCTTCGCGGTCGACCTCGACTTCCCGCACCGCTTGTTGCCGGACGGGCCAGGGCGAATCGTCGCCTGTGCCGAGGGCGCCGAAATCGTCCTCGACGCGGCGGCGCATGCGCTAGCCCCGGCGCGCCGCCGCGCCCTGTTGCTGCGGTTCGCGCAACTGGCGGCGGCACGCTTGGCTGGGCACGAAGACCCCGAGGGGATGGCCGCCGCCCGGATGGCGCTAGCGGCCGAGTAGCGCCTCGACCGCCGCCGCCAGCCGCAGCAGGTTCGCGTCGCCCACCGGCCCGGCCGACAGCATCAGCCCGACCGGTGCCGTCCCTGGCTGGTGGCAGGGTAGGCTGATCGAGCAGCCGTCGAGGAAGTTGATCGCCGATGGCGCGGACAGGACGGCGAAGTTCACCTGCGACGCGAGCGCCGGGTCGGCCAGCAGTGCGGCGATGGGCGGCGCGGTCAGCGGGCAGGTTGGCATCACGACCGCGTCGCAGTCGGCCCACACCGCCGCCATCTCGCCGATCAGGCGCTGGCGGGCTTGCAGGACGTCGATCAGGTCGGCGGCGGTCATCGTCGAACCCCGCTCGATCCGGCTCCGCACGAACGGGTCGTAGCGCTCGCCGGCGCGGGCCAGCAGCGCCTCGTGCCAGACCCAAGCCTCGGCGTTGACCAGCGTGCCGCGCGCGTTGGCCTCGTGGACGGCCGCCAGCTGCGGGATGGCGCGTTCCTCGACCAGCGCCCCGGCCGCCCGCAACCGGGCCAGGGCCGCCGCGAACGCCGTCTCCACGGCCGGTTCCAGCGCGCCGCGCCACGCGCCGGAGGGCACCACGAACCGGCGTCCGGCCACGCCGTCCGGCGGCGGCAACGGGGCGGGGCCGCCGGACAGCACCGCGTCGATCGCGGCACAACAGGCGACGGAGGGGCCGAGCGGGCCGATGCTGTCGAGCGACGGCGACAGCGGCAGCGCGCCGGCGAGCGGCACCCGGCGCTGGGTCGGCTTGTAGCCGACGATGCCGCACAGCGCCGCCGGGATGCGGCACGAGCCGCCGGTGTCGGTGCCGATGCCGACCAGCGCCATGCCGTCGGTGACCGACACCGCGGCACCCGACGAGCTGCCGCCAGGGATGCGCGGGTGGGCACGGTCGAACGGGTTGGCCGGAGTGCCGTGATGCGGATTCAGCCCCAGTCCGGAATACGCGAACTCCGTCATATTGGTCCGCCCGACCGGCACCAGCCCGGCCGCCAGCAGCCGCGCGACGATTGCGGCGTGCGCCGTCGCAGGTGGTGTCCCGGCCAACACGACCGAGGCGGCGGCGGTGGTCTCGCCGGCGACGTCCAGCAGGTCTTTAAGGCTGATCGGGATGCCCGCCAGCGGACCCGGCGCGCGGCCGACCCGCCGTAGTGCGTCGATCGCGTCCGCCTGCGCCCGCGCCTCGACGCCATACACGCGGAGGAACACGCGCGCGCCCTCGCCGTCGTCGATCCGGTCGAGGTATTGCTCGACCAGCGCGCGGCTGCTGGTGGTGCCCGCATCGAGGGCGGCGGCTGCGGCGGCGATCGTGGTCGGCGACATGGTTGCACCCGTTGACGTGACCGGCGTTGGAGGCATCAGTGCATCCGAGCGGGAAGGACGAAGCAATGGCAGCGCCGGCGATCGAGGGGAAGGTGGAGCTGGTGTGGGACATACGCTGCGGCACCGGCGAAAGCCCGACCTGGAGCGACGCCCGCGACGAGCTGCTGTTCTGCGACATCCCGGCCGGCCGCATCCACGCCTACGGCCCGGGAAACGGCAGGCGCGAGACGTGGAAGCTGCCCGGCGTGGTGGCGAGCTTTGGCATCTGCCGCTCCGGCCGGCTGGTGGTGGCGCAACGCGACCGCGTGGTGCTGTACGATCTCGAACGGGACCGGATCAGCAACCTGACGGACGCCGTGGAGATGCCCGCCGACAGCCGGTTCAACGACGGCAAGGTCGGGCCGGACGGCGCGTTCTGGGTCGGCACGATCGCCGGTCCGGACAGGCACCCCACCTCGACCCTATACCGCGTCACCGCCGACGGCCGCGTCGAGGCCAAGCAAACCGGCTACGTCACCTGCAACGGCCTCGCCTGGAGTGCCGACGGACGCCGCATGTTCCACTCCGAAAGCCGTCCCGGGTTCGTCGATCTGTGGGATTTCGATCCCGCCACCGGCGCCATGGCGAACCGCCGCAAGCTGATCGACTTGGCACCCTTTGGTCGCTGTGACGGCGGGGCGGCCGACGTCGAGGGCAACTACTGGTCCGCCGCCCCGGCCGGGCAGCACCTGAACCGGGTCGGCCCGGATGGCGCGCTGGTCGGCCCGTTGCGCCTGCCAATCCCGTCGCCGACCATGCCGTGCTTCACGCCGCATGGGCTGTTCGTCACGACGCTGCGCGACGGCCGCGACGAGCAGGTGGCCGAAAACCCGACCATGGGCGGCCTGTTACGGGCGGAAGTCGCGGTCGCCGGCGTGCCCGTCCACCACTTCGCCGACTGACGAAGGAACCGCCGATGAACCAGCCGACCCGCCCGGTAATGATCACCGGAGCCTCCGGCGCCCTCGGCGGCGCCGTAACCGAGTATCTGTCCGGACTCGGCTGGCCGCTGCGGCTGACCGACATCGCGCCGTTTCCGGGCGAGGTGCCGGCCGGCTGCACGTTCACCCGCGCCGACCTCGAGGACGGTGTCATGATCCTGCGCATCGCCGAGGGCTGCGGCACCATCCTGCACTTCGGCGGCGTCTCGTTCGAGCGGCCGTTCGAGGAGATCCTCGGCCCCAACATTCGCGGCATTTTCCACGTCTACGAGGCGGCGCGGCGCGAGCGGGCCCGTGTGGTGTTCGCCAGCAGCAACCACCCGATCGGCTTTCACGAGGTCGCCGAGCCGCTCGACGCCGACTGCTCGTTGTTGCCGGACACGTTCTACGGATTGTCGAAGGCGTATTCGGAGCTGATGGGGGCCACCTACTGGCACAAGCACGGGGTCGAGAACGTCAACCTGCGGATCGGCTCGTGCTACCCGGAGCCGACCCAGGCACGGCATCTGGCGACCTGGCTGTCATACGGCGACCTTAACCGCTTCTGCGAGCGGGCGACGTTGGCCGACGCGACCGGACACCTGATCGTCTGGGGCGCCTCGGCCAACAGCCGCACGTATTGGCGCCAGGACGGCCGCCACGCGATCGGCTGGGCGCCGCAGGACAGTGCCGACGGGTATGCGGACACGCTGGCCGACAAGATCGACCCCAACCCGGTGGCGCAGCGCTACCAGGGCGGTTTCTTCGCCGCCATGGACTACTCTCGCGACACGTAGCATCGAGGGAGGGCGGCTAGCGGAACACGAGCTTAGCTGTATTCGCCGCCCGCTCGACGAGGATCGTTTACGAGCTGTCAACCACGCTCCTGTAAACCGGTGCCAGAGGTAAGCTGGAGCGAGCGCTTTGCGGTTGAACCTGTCCATCGCGTCCAAGCTCGCGGCTGCATACGTCCTGTTCTTGCTGCCGATCGGCTACCTCGGCGTCCAGACCGTATCCGACAAGGAAGCGAGCATCGGGTTCGCCCGGAAGGAAATCACCGGCCTCCGCTACATCGCCACCGTGCGCCGGGTGCAGGACGCCCTCGCACGGGGCGGCGACGGAACCCGACTTGCCGCCGACCTCAAGGCCATCGAAGCCGCCCTCGGCGCCGACCTCAAGACGGCACAGGCCGCCGCCACGCTGGGTCAGGCCTTGGCGGGGAGCGACCGGCTCGCGGCCACGCAAGAAGCGGCGGACCTCATCGGCAAGGCGGCGGACGGCTCCAACCTCACCCTCGATCCCGACCTGGACTCGTACTACACGCAGGATGCGCTGACGGTGAAGGTGCCGGCTGCCGTGACGGCCGTGGCGAGCTTGGCGGCGACCGTCGCCGGCACGGCGGGACGCGTGATGGAGGTCGCCGACCAGGTCAGCTTGGGGGTGCGGACCGGCGTGCTGCAACCGACGCTGGACGGGCTGTCGTCGGACATCGACAGCGCCATACAAGGCAATCCCGACCACACAGTGGCCGGCGCGGTGGCGGGGCCGGTCGCCAAGGTCGTGGAATCGTCGGCGTCGACGCAGTGGTCGTTGGCCGATCACGACAACGCGGCGAACGCTTCGGCTGTCGTGGGTCCGCTGCTCGACGCCCTGACCGCGGCGGGGACGGCCGACGCCGCCGAGGTTGAACACCTGCTGCAGGCCCGCATATCCGGCTTTCGGACGGTCGAACTGGCCAATGGCGGCATCGCCTCGGCACTGTTCCTGGTGGCGGTCTGCTACGTGCTGGTGGTGGTCCAGCGTGGTGCGATCCGGCCGCTTCGCACCCTGACCGCGACCATGCGGAGGCTGGCCGCCCGCGACCTGTTGGTGACGGTCGACGGCTCCGGCCGGGCCGACGAGATCGGCAGCATGGCCCGCGCGGTGCAGGTGTTCAGGCACACCATGCTGGACGCGGACGCGCGCGCCGTCGCCGAGGTGGCCGAGCGCGCCTCGAAGGAGCGCCGTGCCGCCGCGTTGGAGCATCTGATCGAGGGCTTCGAGAAGGAGGCGAGCGGGCTGTCCGCCATCCTCGCCGCCGCATCGTCCGATCTCGAAGCCACCGCTCGCTCGATGGCGGCATCGGCCGACCACACCAGTGCGGAATCGCAGATCATGGCCCACTCGGCGGACAGCGCGTCGAAGGGAGCACAGAGTGTCGCACTGGCGGCGGACGAACTGCGGGCGTCCGGAACGGAGCTGTCGCTGCAGACGCAGGCGACGGCGCTAACCAGCCAAGCGGCGGTGATCGACTTCCAGCGCACCGCCGGCATCGTGCGGTCGCTGGCCGAGGCCGCCGACGCGATCGGCACCGTGGTCAAGGTCGTCGACGCGATCGCCTCGCAGACCAAGTTGCTGGCGTTGAACGCGACGATCGAGGCGGCGCGGGCCGGCGACGCGGGCCGGGGCTTCGCCGCCGTGGCCGACGAGGTCAAGGCGCTGGCGAACAGCACGACGCTGGCCACGGCGGACATCGGCGAGCACGTCGCCCACATCCAGAATGTTACCCGCGACGCGGTGGGTGCCATCGCCGGCATCGCCGCGGTGATGGAAGAGGTCAGTGGCACCTCGCGACACATGGCCGCCGCGGTCGAGCGTCAGGGTTTGACGACGCGCGAGATCGCCCACAACATCACCGTCTCGGAGCAGGCGACGGCGATCGTCAGCACCGCCGTGACCGGCGTGAACCAGGCAGCGTTGGCAACGGGCCGGGCAGCGGGTCAAGTCCTCGCCTCCGCAGGAGAACTCAGGAATCGTGCCAACCACTTGGCCGGGGCCGTCGCGACATTCACCGCAGGCGTCCGCACCGCCTGAGCCGCGTCCACCGGTGTCGCCGGTACGCCCACACTCGCCACCGCCGAGCCGCGCCGGACGATGCCGCAGGCGACTGTCAGCCGGTTCGAACGCATCTGCCGCGAGTGTCGCGACGTGTCGAACGGTGCGCGAGACCTCGGCATGAGCGCGCTCGTGGCCGCCTTGGCGGTTTCCGCCTGCGTCTTTCTCGCCGGGTTGGCGGGGCTGTATGGCCACGGAAGGTTGCCCGTCCCGCACCAGTCCAAGGAGACCCTCGACGTCATACGCCTGGGCACCGGGATGCTGTCCGTGCTGGCGTCGTTGGTGCTGGGGTTGCTGATCGGCTCGGCCAAGGGCTCGTGGGACGCGACGGACCACGCGACGCGCAGCTATGCCGCCGACCTGATCCTGCTGGACGAGACGTTGCGCGACTACGGCGACGCCGCAGCCGCCCCGCGTGACACGCTTCGCGCCTACACGCGCCAAGTGCTGGACGACCGCTGGCCGCAGGACGGCCGCAGCGGCAACGTGGTCGAGGACCAGGCGGCGGGCGCGCTGATCGAACGGGTCCGCAACGAGATCCGCGCGCTAAAACCTTCGGATGTCGCGGCCAAGTCGCTGCAGGACCAGGCGCTTGCGACCCACGCCTCGCTGTCGCAGCAACGCTGGCGGATCGTCGAGCAGCAGGGGCCCACCGTGCGGCTGCCGGTGCTGGCCATCCTGGTGTCGTGGATCATGCTGATCTTCGGGAGCTTCGGCCTGAACGCCCCCCGCAACGCCACCATCACGACGGCGCTGCTGCTGTGCTCGCTGGCGATCGGCGGCTCGGTGTTCCTGATCTTCGAGCTGGACAGCCCGTTCGCGGGGGTTCTGGCCGTCTCGTCCGTCCCGATGCGGAGCGCGCTCGAGCATATGAGCACCCACTGAACACGGCCGACCCGGTCAGGCTATAGGGTCAGGCGCCGGTTTCGGCACGGACGCCCAGCGCCGCCTGGGCCGCCGCCAGGCGCGCCACCGGCACCCGGTACGGCGAGCACGACACATAGTCGAGCCCGATGCCCTCGCAGAACAGGATCGATGCGGGGTCGCCGCCGTGCTCGCCGCAGATCCCCAGCTTGAGCCCCGGCTTGGTCTTGCGCCCCCGCTCGGCGGCGATCGCGACCATCGCGCCGACGCCCTCGACGTCCAACGTGACGAACGGGTCTTTCGGCACGATGCCCATCTCGACGTAGCGCGGCAGGAACCGGCCCGCGTCGTCGCGCGACAGGCCCCACACGGTCTGCGTCAAATCGTTGGTTCCGAAGCTGAAGAAGTCCGCCGCCTGGGCGATCCGGTCGGCGGTGATCGCGGCGCGCGGCAACTCGATCATCGTGCCGACCAAATACTCGAGCCGGCGTCCGGCGGCGTGAAACACCTGCTCGGCGATCCGGTCCACCTGCGCGCGGGTGATCTCCAACTCCTTCAGCGTGCCGACCAGCGGGATCATGATTTCGGGCACCGGCGGCTCGCCCTCGACGGCGAGCGCTCCCTCGAAGATCGCCCGCGCCTGCATCTCGTAGATCTCGGGGTAGGAGATGCTGAGCCGGCAGCCGCGATGGCCCAGCATGGGGTTTGCTTCCGACAGCTCGGCCAGCCGCCGCTGCATGGTGGCCAGATCGGTGCCGAGCGCCGCCGCAACCTCGACCAGTTCCGCCTCCGCGTGGGGCAAAAACTCGTGCAGCGGCGGGTCGAGCAGCCGGATCGTCACCGGCAATCCCGCCATGATGTGGAACAACTCGGTAAAATCCGCGCGCTGGAACGGCAGCAGGCGGTCGAGTGCCGCGCGGCGGCCCGACTCGTCCTCGGCCATGATCATCTGGCGCACGGCGCCGATCCGTTCGGGGCTGAAGAACATGTGCTCGGTGCGGCACAGGCCGATGCCCTCGGCACCGAAATTCCGCGCGACCTCGGCGTCGAGCGGGGTTTCGGCGTTGGCCCGCACGCGCATCCGCCGCACTGCGTCGGCCCAGCCGATCAGCGTCGCGAAGTCGCCGCTGACCGCCGGCTCGATCATGCCCACCGACCCCACGAACACCTCGCCCGTGGCGCCGTCGAGCGTCACCGTCTCGCCCGCGCGCACCATCAACCCGCCGGCGGACAGGGTCTGCGCGCCATAGTCGACCTGGATGCCGCCGGCGCCGGCGACACACGGCCGGCCCATGCCGCGCGCCACCACCGCCGCGTGGCTGGTCATGCCGCCGCGCGTGGTCAAGATGCCGCGCGCTGCGTGCATGCCGTGGATGTCCTCGGGGCTGGTCTCGACCCGCACCAGGATCACCGCCTCGCCCCGTGCCGCCCGGAACTCGGCGTCGTCGGCGGTGAACACGACCACCCCCGACGCCGCACCGGGCGAGGCGGGCAGGCCGCGCGTCAGCAGCGTGCGCCGTGCCTTCGGGTCCAGCGTCGGGTGCAGCAACTGGTCGAGTGCAGCAGGGTTGACCCGCCGGATCGCCTCGTTGCGGTCGATCAACCCGGCATTGGCCATGTCGACCGCGATCTTGAGGCTCGCCGCCGTGGTGCGCTTGCCGTTGCGGGTTTGCAGCATGTACAGCCGGTTCTGCTGCACCGTGAACTCGATGTCCTGCATGTCGCGGTAGTGCGCCTCAAGCGTCCCGCGCACCTCCAGCAGGGCGGCGTAGGCGTCGGGCAGCGCCTCCTCCATGCTGGTCTCGCCCGGTTTGGCGGCGGCGCGCGACAGCGGCTGCGGCGTGCGGATGCCGGCCACCACGTCCTCGCCCTGCGCGTTGACCAGGAACTCGCCGAAGAACACGTCGGCCCCGGTCGACGGATCGCGGGTGAAGCAGACGCCGGTGGCGCAGTCGGTCCCCATGTTGCCGAACACCATCGCCTGCACGTTGACCGCCGTGCCCCACTCGGCCGGGATGTCGGACAGTTTTCGGTACGTGATGGCGCGCTGGTTCATCCAGCTGCCGAACACGGCGCCGATCGCCCCCCACAGCTGCTCGTGCGGGTCCTGCGGGAACGGTCTCCCCGTCTCGCCGGCGACCAGCCCTTGGTACTCGTCGACCACGCGCCGCCAGCTGTCGGCGTCGAGTGCCGTGTCCTCGATCACCCCGGCGTCGATTTTCGCGTGCTCGAGAATTTCCTCGAAGCGGTGGTGGTCGACGCCAAGCACCACCGAGCCGTACATCTGGACGAACCGGCGGTAGCTGTCCCAGGCGAACCGCGCGTCGCCGGACGCGGAAGCGAGGCCCGCGACCGTGGTGTCGTTCAGGCCGAGGTTCAGCACGGTGTCCATCATGCCCGGCATCGACGCGCGGGCGCCGGAGCGGACCGACACCAGCAACGGGTGGTTCGGATCGCCGAATTTAAGGCCGACCGCCTGCTCGATGCGGGCCAGTGCCGTCTCGACTTCGCCGCGCAGCTCGGCCGGGTAGTGGCGGTCGTTGACGTAGAACGCGGTGCAGACCTCGGTCGTGATGGTGAAGCCGGGCGGGACGGGCAGGCCGATGCTGGCCATCTCGGCGAGATTGGCGCCCTTGCCGCCGAGCAGGTCGCGCATCCCGGCGCTGCCCTCGTTATGGCCGGCACCAAAATTGTAGACCCACTGTGGCATTCTCTTACCCTTCGATGCGGCTGAAATCGGCCACCCGGTTCATGGTATCCCGAACGGCGGCGAGGAGGCGAAGGCGATTTTCGCGCACCGCCGGATCGTGGTCGTTGACGACGACCTGCTCGAAGAACCGGTCCTGGGGAGCCTGGAAACGCGCCAACGACTTGATCGCCTCCTCGTAGAAGCGTTCGGGAAGATAGACGTCGAGCGCCTTGCCGATGGTGGTCACCAGTCGGGCCAGGGTGCGCTCCGCCTCGTCGCGGAACAGGCCGTCGTCGAACGGCCCGGCATGCGGGCCGTCCTTCGCGTTCTCGATCTTCAGGATGTTCGCGCCGCGCTTATAGCCCGGATACGGATTGTCCGGGCTGCCGACGGCCACGAGGTCGGTCAGCGCTTTCGCGGCCTTGGTCAGGTCGTCCAACCGGTCCTCGCCGGGCGGGAACGCCGCGCCGACGATGTCGTGGCGCATGCCGCCGCCCCGCAACTGGATGCGCCACCGGTCGAGCAGGAAGTTCAGCAACGCCGGCTTCTGGTCGCCCGCCGCCGCGCAATCGAGCAGATCGCCGAGCCGCGCGTTGATGCCGTTCTCGCTCAGGATGCGCAGCACACCCAACGCCGCCCGCCGCAGCGCGAACGGGTCGCCGGAGCCGGTCGGGATTTCGCCGATGCGGAAGAATTGTATCAGCTGGTCCAGCTTGTCGGCCAACGCCACCGCGACCGAGACCGGCGCGGTCGGCACCGGGTCGCTCGGGCCACGCGGCTGGTAGTGCTCGCGGATCGCCTCGGCCACTGCGCGGTCCTCGTGCTCGCGGGCGTAGTAGCCGCCCATGACACCCTGCAGCTCCGGGAACTCGCCGACCATGCCGGTCGTGAGGTCCGCCTTGGCGAGCAGTCCCGCGCGCGCCGCCTGCTCCGGGTCGGCGCCGACCAGCGGCGCGATTTTTCGCGCGGTCGCCTCGATCGCCCGCGCCCGCGCGCCCTGCGTGCCGAGTTTCGCGTGGAACGTCACCGCGTCCAGCGCCGGCAGGCGATCGGCCAGCTTGGTGCGCCGGTCCAGGTCCCAGAAGTGCCGGGCGTCGGAGAACCGCGCGCGCAACACGCGCTCGTTGCCGGCCACGATCGCCGTCCCGCCGTCGCGCGCGGCGATGTTGGCGGCGAACGCGAAGAACGGGGCGGCGGCACCCTCGGTCGTGCGGAGTGCCAGATATCGCTGGTTCACCCGCATCGAGACCTGCGTCACCTCGGGCGGCAGGTCCATGAACTCGGCGCCGATGCGCCCGATCAGCGGCACCGGCCATTCGACCAGGCCGGAGATCTCGTCGATCAACCCGGGATCGTCGACGACGGTGAGGCTGTGTGCCGCCGCCTCCGCCGCGATGCCGTCGGCGATGCGAGCCCGCCGCTCGACCGGGTCGGCCAGCACATGCCGCGCCCGCAGCTGTTCGAGCCACTCCGCCTCGGACGACACCTCGAACGTGCCGGGCGACATGAACCGGTGGCCCTCGGTCAGGTTGCCGGATGCCAGGCCGTGTCCGTCGTCGCCGCCCTGCGCCAAGGCGAACGGCACCACCGCGCCGTCGAGCAGGCAGACGATCCGCCGCAGCGGCCGCACCCAGGTGAACGCGCTGTCGCTGCCCCACCGCATCGACTTCGGCCACGAGAACCGCCACAGCACGCCCGGCACGGCCCCGGCCGCCAGGGTCGCCGCGTCGACCCCGGGCTTTTCGCGGTCGAGCAACCAGAAGTCGCCCTCCTGCCGCACCTCGTCACGGGTCGCCGCGTGCTTGCGGAGAAAGCCGGCCAACGCCTGCTCGGGTGCGGCCAGGCGCGGCCCCCGCTCCTCGACCCGCGCCGCCGCGATGCCGGGCGCGACGGTCGCGGCATAGGCGATGCGGCGCGCGCCGAAATACGTGCGGACGTTGGCCGGTGCCAGTGCGGCGAGCGCCTCGCCCAGCAGCCGCGCCAGATCGTCGGCGGCACGCGCCTGCATGCGCGCGGGGATTTCTTCGCTGAACAGTTCGAGGAAGAACGCGGGCATTAGTCGTCCAACGCAGAAGCAATGTCTGTCTGACTAAAAACACTACCTTTGTAGAGCAAAGGCTCGTTTGCCAGACTTGCCACGGCATAGGCCATGCAATCGCCGAAATTCAGCGCAGCAGGATGACGGCCACGGCCGAAACGCCGAAACGCATCCCGCGCGACGTGAGCATGACCCGAGCTAAACGACACCAAGGTGATCAGACCGCAATCAAGGAACTCCTGCAATCTTAGTTTCGCTTCCTCATGACCCCGGCCCTCGATCACCATGGCCGTCTCAAGCCAGTTCGGGGTGCCCATTCGAGCACTCGGATGGCTGGACAGACAGGCAGTGTAGCTCTCGTGATCGGGCTCGCGAAAAAAGATCGCGATCGATGCGGGGGAGTCGACAATCAAATCGGTAGTCCGTTCTCGTCATACATCCAGGTGTGGTCGGAGGATGTCAGCGGCTGATCCAGGTCGGCGTGAATCGCGGCCGCGATCGTTCCGATCAACTCGAACCTCCGGGCCGTTTCTCGCTCGTGTTGCAGGCCCAGCTTTAGCGCCGATGCCACGGCGTCGTGGATGCTTACCTTCCGCAGCTCCGCCAGCTCCTCCGCAAGCTGGACCACGTCGACACCTTCGATTTGTAGAGCCGCGCCCATCAGGCCGCCTCCCCCGTCAGCCACGCCTCGCAACACCCCTTCGCCAGCGTCCGCACCCGGCCGATATAGGCCGCCCGCTCGGTGACGCTGATGACCCCGCGCGCGTCGAGCAAGTTGAACAGGTGGCTCGCCTTGATGCACTGGTCGTAGGCCGGCAGGGCCAGCCGCTCCCGCAGCAGCGCCGCGCACTCCAACTCGGCATCGCCAAAGTGCCGGGTGAGCATCGCCACGTCGGCGTGCTCGAAGTTATGCGCCGAATATTCCCGCTCGGCCCGCAGGAACACGTCGCCGTAGCTCACTCCCGCACTGTTGAAATCGAGGTCGTACACCCGTTCCACGTCCTGGACGTACATCGCCAGCCGCTCGAGCCCGTAGGTCATCTCGAAACTCGGGATCGCGACCGGGATGCCGCCGACCTGCTGAAAATAGGTGAACTGGCCGACCTCCATGCCGTCGCACCAGACCTCCCAGCCGAGCCCCCAGGCGCCGAGCGTCGGGCTTTCCCAGTCGTCCTCGACGAAGCGGAAGTCGTGCAGCAGCGGGTCGAGCCCGATCACCCGGTAGCTGTCCAGCAACAGGTCCTGCGCGTCGTCCGGCGACGGCTTCATGATGACCTGATACTGGTAGTAGTGCTGCAGCCGGTTGGGGTTCTCGCCGTATCGCCCGTCGCCCGGCCGCCGGCTCGGCTGCACGTACGCCGCCCGCCACGGCTTTGGGCCCAGCGCCCGCAGCGTGGTCGCCGGGTGGAACGTGCCGGCCCCCATCTCGACGTCGTACGGCTGCAGGATGACGCAGCCTTGCGCCGCCCAGAACGCATGCAGGCGCAGGATGAGGTCTTGAAAGCTAGGCCGATCCGCCATCCGGACCCGTTCCTCCTAAGGACGCGCTACATACCGCTCGACGGGCCGCCCGGCCATAGGCGCGGCGGAACCGCCACGACCCGGCTTCGTTACACCAGCGCACCCGCGTCTTGAACCGTCGATGGGGTCTTGCCACGTCTGCGCTGCCCACGTCCGTAAACGAGAGGGTCTTATGACCAACGAGGAACGCGACTTGATCACCCGCTTCATCGAGCGCGTGGGAGGAACGGCTACGGCCGGCTCGGTCCCCGGCAGTGGCCAGGCGTTGCCACCGGTCGACCGTGACGCCGACACGCTGATCGCCGACTTGTTCACCCGCAACCCCGAGGCGCGGTATCGCCTAACGCAGCTGTCGTTCGTCCAGGAGCACGCCCTGACCTCGGCTCAGCAGCGCATCAAGCAGCTCGAAGAGCAAGTGCAGCAGGGTGCCCAACAGCAGCAGGCGGGGGGCGCCTCGCCGTGGGGCCAGCCCGCGTCGCAGCAACCGCAGCAGTCGAAGGGCTTTTTCTCGTCGCTGTTCGGTGGCGGCAGCGCCCCGAGCCGGCCGATGGCGCCGCCCCCGCAGCAGTATGCGCCGCAGCAGCCGATGGCGCCGCAGTATGCGCCGCCGCAGGGCATGATGCAGCCGCAAGGTTCCGGCTTCCTCGGCGGCGCATTACAGACGGCCGCCGGCGTCGCCGGCGGTGTCGTGGCAGGCAACGCGCTGATGAACCTGTTCTCCGGCAACCGAGGCGGCGGCGGCATGTTCGGCGGCGCGTCCGGCCCTGATTTCGGCGGCGGCGGCGGCGGCTTTTTCGGTGGTGCCGGCGCGGGCGGCCAGGACGGGTTCGACCGCGGGGGCGAGGCAAAAGGCGATCCGGCCTCCGACCCGTTTGCGGGCGGCGGTGGCGGTGGTGGCGGCACGGACCAGACCGCCTGGGAGCCGAGCCCCGACCCGAGCGGCGGTGGCGGCTGGCAGCCGGCGGCCGACACCAGCGGCGGTGGTGGCTGGGGTGACAGCGGGGGCGGCGACAGTGGCGGTGGCAGCTGGAGCGACAGCGGCGGCGGTGACGGCGGCAGCGTCGACGTTTAATGGCTAAGGCGGCGCTCGCTCCGGCCGTCGAGGCGTCTGGCTTCGACGGCATCGGCCCGGGCGCCTACGCCTTTCTCGACGGCCTGTCCGAGAACAACGAACGGGCTTGGTTCGTCGCGCACAAGGCCGACTATGAAACCGAAGTGTTGGGGCCGGTGCGGGCCCTGGTCGCCGCCGTGTCCGACCGGCTGCAGGAACTTGGCGTGCCGCTGGTCGGCGACCCGCTGAAAGCGGTGTTCCGGCCCAACCGCGACGTCCGGTTCAGTCGCGACAAGCGGCCGTACAAGACGGAAACCGGAGCCGTGCTGTCGCGTGACGGCAGCAAGAACAGCAACGGCGTGCTCTACATCCATATCGGCTCGCGCGGCGGGTTCACCGCCTGCGGCTTCTACCAGCCCGATCCGGCCGACTTGCAGGCGCTCCGCACCGCGATCGCCGCGCGCCCCAAGGTGTTTGCCGACGCGATGGCCAGGATCGAGCTGTCGGCTGAGGACGCGCTGACCCGCATGCCACGCGGCTTCGAGCAGTATGCGCAGGAGTCGTTCGCACCGGTGCTGAGACTGCGAAACCTGGTGGCGTTGCGGCCGCTGTCGCGCGACGACCTAGCGCGTCCCGGTGCGGTCGAGCTGATCGCGGCGCATGCGGCCGCCTGCCGGAAACTGTTGGAATTCGGCTGGTCGGCGACACATGGCGTGGTGCAGCAACGGAGAATTTGATGCGCACGATCACGGTGGCCCTGGCCATGCTTGTCGCGGCACCGGCGATGGCGCAATCCCCCGGCGATTGGCGCAACGACACGCCGGGCCATGTGCGGCGGATCAACTTGGCGGCGCTCCCTCCGCCGTTCCTCACGTCGTCGGCCAGCAACGCGCCGGCCATCGTAAGTCGGCCGGCCGGCGTAATGCCCAAGGTTCCGGCCGGCGACACCGTCACCGCCTGGGCCGCCAACCTCAAGGCGCCGCGCGCGATAAGGACCTTGCCGAACGGCGATGTGCTGGTGGCCGAGACCGCCGCCGGCCGTGTTGTGGTGTTGCGTCCGGAAGGCGACCACGCCAGCGTTTCGGTGTTCGCCTCCGGCCTCGACGGCCCGTTCGGCATGGCGGTATGGCCGCCGGCGAGCGCCAACCAGGGGCCGCCGCGCTACCTGTTCGTCGGCGAGGAGGGGCGGGTGGTCCGCTTTCCGTACGCGCCCGGCGACCTGCGCGCGACCGGCCCGGCGCAGGTGGTGGTGCCCCGCCTGCCGACCGGCGGCCATTCGACCCGCGACCTCGCGGTGGCCCCGGACGGTTCCAGGCTGTTCGTTTCGGTCGGCTCGGCCAGCAACGCCGGCACCGGCATGCCCGACCAGCCGCCGGGCGGCATCGCGGCGTGGGAGGCGGCGCATGGGCTCGGCGCCACCTGGGGCAGCGAGCGCGGGCGGGCCACGGTCGAGTGGTTCACGCCGGAGGACGGCACCCTGCACTCATACGCCAACGGCTTGCGGAACTGCGCCGGCCTCGCGGTGCAGCCGACCACCGGCGCCGTGTGGTGCGCCACCAACGAGCGCGACGGGCTCGGCGACGACCTGCCGCCCGACTACGCGACGTCGGTGCGCGAGGGCGGGTTCTACGGCTGGCCCTGGTACTACATGGGCCCGCACGCCGACCCCCGGTTCGACCACGCCCGGCGCGACCTCGCGTCCAAGGTGATCGTGCCCGACGTGCCGCTGTCGCCGCACAACGCGCCGCTCGGCATCGCCTTCGGCCCGGACGGCAGCGGCTATGTGGCGTTGCACGGCAGTTGGAACCGCGCCACCCGCTCGGGCTACAAGCTGGTGCGCCTACCGATGCGCGGCGACCGGCCGACCGGCGAGATCGAGGACGTCATGACCGGGCTCGTGCTGAGCGACGACGAGGTCTACGGCCGGCCGGTCGGCGTTGCGGTGACCGCCGACGGCGCCATTCTCGTCACTGACGACGCGGGCGGAACGGTCTGGCGGATCGCCAAGAAACCGTGATCCTGGCCCAGCTCTCCGACCTGCACGTCCGGCCGCCGGGCGACCTCATGGGCGGCGTCGTCGACACCACGCCGATGGTGGAGCGCGCGTTGCGGGCGGTGGCGGCATTGGTTCCCCGGCCCGACGCGGTGGTGATCTCGGGCGACATCACCGATCGTGGACGGGCCGAGGAATACGCGATCGCCGCCCCGCTGATCGCCCGCCACCTCGACGGGCTGCCCGTCTACGTCATCCCTGGCAACCACGACGAGCGCTCGCGGTTTCGTGCCGCGTTCGCCGGCTTCCCGGGTGTCACGACGCACCCCGACTATGTCCAATACGTCGTCGACGACCTGCCGATGCGGCTGGTCATGCTGGACAGCGTGGTGGCGGGCAGCCACGCCGGCGAACTCGGGCCCGAGCGGCTGGAGTGGCTCGACGCGACGCTGGCCGCGGCACCCGATCGGCCGACGATCCTCGTGCTGCACCACCCGCCGATCCCGTGCGCCATCCCACCCGCCGACCGAATCATGCTGCGGGACGGCCCGGCGCTGGCCGCCGTGGTGGCGCGGCACCGGCAGGTCGAGCGCATCCTGTGTGGCCACCACCACCAGGCGTTCACCGGCCGGATGGGACACGCGATCGTCCACGCGACGCCGTCGGTGGCCCACGCCGGGGTGTTCGACCTGGTCAGCGATCAGGACGCGTTCGTGCTGGCACCCCCGGCCTACTCGGTGCACGTGACCGCGTCCGACGGCGGCCTGATCAGCCACGCCGTACTGGTGGACGCCTTTCCGGGGCCGCATCCCTACTGACCGTTCGGCGTTACGACCGCACCGACCCACGATGGAGACCACGATGGCAACCGAGACCCGCGACACCGCCAAGATTTGGGAGATGATCAAGGACACCCAGTTCGCGATGCTGACCAGCGACGACGAAGGCGTGTTGCGGAGCCGGCCGATGGTCGCCTCGCAAACCGATTTCGACGGCGTGCTGTGGTTCTTCACCCGCGCCAGCAGCCACAAGGTCGCCGAGGTGCAGGGCGATCCGCGCGTCAACGTGTCGTATTCCGACCCGAGCAAACAGAACTACGTCTCGCTGTCCGGCACGACACGGCTGGTGCGCGACCGGGCCGACATCGACGCGCATTGGTCCGAATCGGTCCGAACTTGGTTTCCGAAGGGCAAGACGGACCCCGACATCGCCCTGTTGCGGGTCGATGTGCAGCAGGCGGAGTACTGGGACGCGCCGAACTCCAAGATGCTGCATGCCTACGGCTACGTGAAGGCGGTGCTGACCGGGGCCTCGCCCGATCCGGGCGGCCACGGCAAGGTCACACTCGGCTAGGCATGGAAAGAATTACAGAGTCGTGAAGCAGAAAACATTTGCATTGGGGCGGTTCCGGTCGCATTGTGCGTAGCAGCAGGGCGGTTCGCCGCTTTGCTTTCTTGGACGTTTCCTCCCTAAACTTGGCGGCACCCTCGGGTGTCGCCACTTTTTTAGGTGTGTCCGGCCAAGTCGCTAGCGCAGCCCGCCTTGCCGCGCCACGAACGCCGCGATGTCCGGCACCCCGACGCCGGCCCGGATGTTAGCGAACACGAACGGCCGCTCGCCCCGCATACGGCGGCTGTCCCGGTCCATCACCTCGAGGCTCGCGCCCACATGCGGCGCCAGATCGATCTTGTTGATCACCAGCAGATCGCTGCGGGTGATCCCCGGCCCGCCTTTGCGCGGGATCTTGTCGCCGGCCGACACGTCGATGACGTAGATCGTGAGGTCCGCCAGCTCCGGGCTGAACGTCGCGGCCAAGTTGTCGCCGCCGCTCTCGATCAAGATCACGTCGAGCTTCGGAAACCGCTGCCGCAGGTCGGACACGCCGGCGAGGTTGATGCTGGCATCCTCGCGGATCGCCGTGTGCGGGCAGCCGCCGGTCTCGATGCCGAGGATGCGCTCGGGGGGCAAGGAGCCGGCGCGGGTCAAGAACTCGGCGTCCTCCTTGGTGTAGATGTCGTTGGTGATGGCGGCGACGTCGTAGCCGCTGGCGACGAAGCTGCGGCACAGCGCGTCCATCAACGCGGTCTTACCGGTGCCCACCGGGCTACCGACGCCGACGCGCAGCGGGCCGTGATCGGACGTGCTCATGAGCGGAACAGCCTCGTGTACTGGGTTTCGTGCAGGGCGGAGAACAGGTCGGCGCGCAGGCAGGCGCCACCGAGGTCGTCGAGCGTCGCGCGGCGGCTCGCCTCGGCGCAGGCGGTGATGTCCGCCTCGAGCGCCGCCAGCACCGCCAGACCCGTCGACTGCCCGAGCGGCACCAGCCGGACGGCGGCGGAGATGACGTTGGCGACCAAGGCTTGCGTGTAGCCCAGCGCCGCATCGTCCTCGGCCACACCGTTGCGCGCGGCCAGCACGCCGACCGCCACCGGATAGGTTAGGTCGTCCGGCAACGAGCCATCCCAGGCGCGGGCGGCCAGCGCGAACGCCCGGCCCTGCGCCGCCGCTTCCAGCAGGCGCTCGCGGGTCGGCTGGCTGGCGCGGGCGAGCTCGGCCACCGCCGCCGGATTGTCCGCCGTCCGATGGGCGTGCCGCAGCAGGATCGCGTCGTTGCGGCCCGAGCCGTGCGCCAGCAGGTCCACCAGCCATTCTCGTAGTGTCGCCTGGTCGCGCACGCAGCCGGCCTCGACCGCCCACTCAACCCCGTGGGAGTACGCGAAGCCGCCGGTCGGGAACGCCGGCGACAGCCACGCCAGCAGCCGCAGCAACGCGGCCGGGTCAGTCCTCGTCATGCGCATGCGAGTGGCCGCCGGCATAGGCCCCGGCTTCCGGGTCGAACGGTGCTTCGACCGCCGTCACGTGGCCGCCGAGCTGACGCACCATGTCCTCGATCACGTGGTCGTGGCGGACGCGCAGCCGGTCGCCGAGCAGTTGCACCGGCAGGTGGCGGTTGCCGAGGTGCCAGGCGATCCGCACCAGCGCCGCCGCGTCGTGCGCGGAAAACTCGGCCAGCGCCTCGGCCCGTGCGCGCACCGCGACGATGCGGCCGTCGTCCAGCACCAGGCCGTCGCCGTCGCGTAGCCGGACCGCGTGCGGCAGGTCGAGCAGCAGTTCCGCCCCCGCCTCGGTGGTCAGCAGGATGCGGCGGCGGTGGCGGCGGTCGAAGTCGACCCACACCGCGTCGGCCGCGCCCGACCACTCACCGGCCGGCCTGACCTCGTGTGCATAAAGCATCAGAACAGGAAGTAGCGCTGGGTCATGGGTAGGGTGGTCGCCGGTTCGCAGGTCAGCAGCACGCCATCGGCGCGGACCTCGTAGGTTTCCGGGTCGACCTCGATGTGCGGCGTCGCGTCGTTGTGGACCATCGACCGCTTGCCGATGTCGCGCGTGTGTCGCACCGCGACCAACGGGGTGCGGAGGCCGATGCGGCGGCCGAGGTCGTCGTCCAGCGCCGCCTGGCTCACGAAGGTCAGGCAGCTGGCGGCCATCGCACCGCCGAACTGCCCGAACATCGGCCGGTAGTGGACCGGCTGCGGCGTCGGGATCGAGGCGTTCGGGTCGCCCATCGCCGCTAGCACAATGGTGCCGCCCTTGATGACCAGGTCCGGTTTCACCGCGAAGAACGCCGGCGTCCACAGGCACAGATCGGCCAGCTTGCCGACCTCTACCGACCCGACTTCGTGCGCCATGCCCTGCGCGATCGCCGGGTTGATCGTGTACTTCGCGATATACCGCTTGATCCGCGCGTTATCGCTGCGCTCGGAATCGCCGTGCAGCGCGCCGCGCTGCTGCTTCATCTTATGCGCGGTCTGCCACGTCCGGATGCCGACCTCGCCGACCCGGCCCATCGCCTGGCTATCCGACGAGATCATCGAGAGCGCGCCAAGGTCGTGCAGGATGTCTTCGGCGGCGATGGTCTCGCGGCGGATGCGGCTCTCGGCGAACGCGATGTCTTCCGGGATCGACGGGTCGAGGTGGTGGCACACCATCAGCATGTCGAGGTGCTCGTCGATGGTGTTGGCCGTGTACGGCCGGGTCGGGTTGGTGCTGGACGGCAGCACGTTCGGCAATCCGGCGACCTTGATGATGTCGGGCGCGTGGCCGCCGCCGGCGCCCTCGGTGTGGAACGCGTGGATGGTACGGCCCTTGAACGCGGCGATGGTGTCCTCGACGAAGCCGCTCTCGTTGAGCGTGTCGGTGTGGATCATCACCTGCACGTCGAACCGGTCGGCGACGCCGAGGCAGCAGTCGATCGCCGCCGGCGTGGTGCCCCAGTCCTCGTGCAGTTTGAGGCTGCTGGCGCCGGCGCGCACCATCTCCTCGAGTGCGGCCGGCCGGCTCGCGTTGCCCTTGCCGGCGAAGGCGAGGTTGACCGGCAGTCCGTCGGCGGCCTGCAACATGCGCTCGAGGTGCCACGGCCCGGGCGTGCAGGTGGTGGCCGAGGTGCCGGTGGCCGGCCCGGTGCCGCCGCCGACCAGGGTGGTGACGCCGCTGGCCAGCGCGTCGTCGATCTGCTGCGGGCAGATGAAGTGGATGTGCGCGTCGATCCCGCCGGCGGTCAGGATCTTGCCTTCCCCGGCGATGATCTCGGTCCCCGGGCCGATGACGATGGTGACGTCGGGCTGGATGTCGGGGTTGCCGGCCTTGCCGATCGCCGCGATCCGGCCGCCGATCAGCGACACGTCGGCCTTGACGATGCCCCAGTGGTCGATGATCAGCGCGTTGGTGATGACGGTGTCGGCGGCCCCCTCGGCGCGCGAGAGCTGCGACTGCCCCATGCCGTCGCGGATCACCTTGCCGCCGCCGAACTTCACTTCCTCGCCGTAGGTGGTGAGGTCGCGTTCCACCACCGCCCAGAGGTCGGTGTCGGCGAGCCGCACCCGGTCGCCGGTGGTGGGGCCGAACATGTCGGCGTAGGCGCGGCGGCTGACGCGGGCCACCTACAGCTTGCCCTGGATGGCGCCGCCAAAGCCGTAGACGGTGCGGGTGCCGCGCAACGGGATCAGCGTTACCTCGCGCGTCTGCCCCGGCTCGAACCGCACGGCGGTGCCGGCCACGATGTCGAGCCGTTTTCCACGCGCGGCGGCGCGGTCGAACGCCAGCGCCCGGTTGGTCTCGGCGAAATGGTAGTGGCTGCCGACCTGGATCGGCCGGTCGCCGGTGTTGGCGACGGTCAAGACGGTGGTCGCCAGGCCGACGTTCAGCTCCAGGTCGCCGGCCAGCGTCTCGACCTCACCCGGGATCATCGAATCGGCTCGTGGACGGTGACGAGTTTGGTGCCGTCCGGGAATGTCGCCTCCACCTGCACGTCGGCGATCATTTCGGAAACGCCCTCCATCACCTGTTCGCGGGTCAGCACGAGGCCGCCGGTCCGCATCAGGTCGGCGACCGAGCGGCCGTCGCGGGCGCCCTCGACCACGAAGTCGGTGATCAGCGCAATCGCCTCGGGGTGGTTGAGTTTCACGCCCCGCTCCAGCCGGCGACGGGCGACCATGGCGGCGGTGGCGATGAGCAGCTTGTCCTTCTCGCGCGGCGTCAGGTTCACGCGTGGTTTCTCATAGGTTCCAGCTTCGGGGTAGGCTGCGATGATCCCGTAGGACTGACAAGGCCGCGACGACCGCCGTTCGCAATGCGGCACCGTCACGCGCCAGCAGCCGTGCAACCATCATGCCGTCCCAGCACGACGCGCCTGCCTCGACCGTTCCGGCCATGGCCTCGCGCACGGGATCGAGCATGTCGACGGCGTCGGATGCCACGTAGACCAGTGTCCCAACGGCACGGGCACCCCCGCCCACCGCGTCCCGATCGAGCGTCGCCGCCATGTCGCCGTGCAGCCGGATCGCGTCGTGCAGCAGCAATCGGCCATCGCGTCGCACCATGATCCGGTCACGCAACCGGCCGGCACGCACCTGTTTGTAGATCGGCATGGAAGATTGACCCCCTGTGGAGTGCGCCCCTGGCGGTGGACAGAATGAGCGAATTGGTTTGACCCCTCTGACCGGGCTTCCGGAGGATGGAAGTCATGGCAAGGCATCGTTCCCACAGCGCGGCGTTCAAGCGG
>JAABUX010001352.1_pt1 | contig 37452 bp, 33 predicted proteins | sample 5561851 | NCBI WGS metagenome assembly JAABUX01 (sample SAMN10711883, study PRJNA513361) | rock metagenome | isolation source: Antarctica rocks | place: Antarctica: Victoria Land, Richard Nunatak red sandstone | collected 2016-01-03 | reverse complement strand
AGTCGGCGGTGGCCAGGGCGGCGGTCTGCTGGTCGAGCAGCTGCGTCACGGCCAGCGCGGCCTGCGCGGTCCTGGTCTGCAGCGCTGCCGCGCGCTCGGCGGCGGCGGAGACCGCACTGGCCGCCGCGTCGGCGGTCGACACGGCGGCGCCGGCCCTGACACCGGTGGCCCGCGTGTCCGCCGCCACCCGCCGCGCTGCCTGCAGCCGGTCTGCCAGCATCCCGACGTCGCCGGAGTCGAGCAGCCCGGCGTAGAGGCCGAGCGGACCGCCGCTCTGGTAAAGCACCCGGGCGCGCTCCGCTGCCTGGCTACGGCCGGCCTCGGCGACCGCTTGCGCGGCGTCGGCGCCGTCTCGGGCAGCCACCGAGCCGCCGACGACGGCGGCCAGCTCGCCGGCGACGCGGTCATAGGACTCGGTGGCCACCTCGGCGCGCTGCTGCAGATCGCGCACCTCGGCGGCCAGGGCCAGCGCCCTTGCCCTGGCGTCGCCCGACGGGGACGCGGCGGCACCGCCGCCCAGTGGCCCCCCGGCGACGAGCGAGATGGTGGCGAGCGTCGCCGCGGCGACCGTCAGCTGGCGTCGGCGGGTCCCGGGCCGGCTCACGGCGAGTAGGTGGAGCTCGCGGTCGCCGACGAGCTCGTCCACGCCTTCTCCACCCGACCGATCACCACGGTGGTGGTCTGCTTGACGAGGGTCAACGTGACGCTGCCGTCGGCCGCGACGGAGAAGCTGTGGTCGCTGATGGCAGCATCGCCGTCGACGGCGCCCTTCTCCGCGGTGGCGAGCGCGACGTCGGCGCTGCGCGAGTCGTAGAAGCTGCGGGCCGCCTCGCCGGCCACCGTCTGGGCGGCGTCCCTGGTGGACAGCCGCAGGAGGCCGATGCGCACCGCGTCGTAGCCGACCACGACGATCACGCCGAGGACCACGGCGGCCACGAGCGGCCGCGGCACCGAGGCGTTGACGCGGGTCCTCACCCGGTGTGCGTCGGCGTGCTCGCTGCCTGGGTTGAGCTGGCACCGCCGGACCGCCGCAGCCGAGCCAGCAGCGGCTCCACCTCGCGCACCCGGGTCGCCCTGAGACCGGCGAGGTAGAGCGGCGGGATGATCGCGCCGGCCAGCCCCAGGCCGAGCAGGGCCCCCGGGGTGCCCGTGACCAGGTGCCCGGCCGCGGTGGCGGGGAGCCAGCCCACACCGACCGCCACGGCGGAGGCAAGCGTCACCCGCAGCAGCAGCCGCGTGGTCCGGCTCCCCCGGCCCCCCAGCCGCCGCCGGACCAGCACCGCGGCCACCCCGGCCCCGACCGCGTAGGCCGCCGAGAAACCGGCGGCGAGCCCCACCACCCGGCGCGGGCCGGGCGCGGCGGCCGCCACCCCAAGATCGAAGCCCACCGTCAGGACGGCGACGAGCACCGACAGCAGCGCCGGCGTGCGGCTGTCGGCGGCGGCGTAGAAGCTGCGCAGCAGCATCTGGTGCACGGTGAAGGGGACGAGTCCGAGCGCGAGGACCGCGAGCACCTGGCCGACGAGCACGGCACGTTGCCCGCCGGCAGCGCCGTGCAGGGCGGCGACGGCGAGCGGCACCGCCAGCGCGGCCAGCGCGAGCGACCCGGGCACCACCAGCACGGCGGCAAGCCGCAACCCGCGGCTGACGTCGGCCCGCAACAGATCCGGCCGGCCGGCCGCGGCGTGCCGGCTCATGGACGGCAGCAGGGCCGAGACCACGGACACGCCGACCACCGCGTAGGGCAGCTGGAAGAGCTGATAGGCATTCGCGTACGCCGCAACCCCTTGCCGACTGCTGGCCAGCCTGGTCACCACCACGAACGCGGTCTGGCTCGCCGCCACCGCGACGAGCACCCAGCCGGCCAGCCGTCCTGTCAGCGCCAGCCGCTCCCGCGGCAGGTCGAAGCGCCACCGCCACGGCACCCCGGCCGCCCGCAGGGACGGGACCAGCGCCAGCGCCATCACCACCACCCCGAGCGTCGTGCCGATCGCCAGCACGAGCACCTGCGCGGTGGTGGCGGTCGCGGCCTGAGGCGGCCGCGGTCCGGGCAGGGCGAGGAAGACCACAGCGGTGGCGATGACGACCAGATTGTTCAGCACCGGAACGGCGGTGTCCCGACCGAACCGCCCCCGGGTGTTCAGCACCGCGCCGGCGGTCGCGGTGACGCCGTAGAACAGCAGCTGCGGCAGGAAGAAGCGGGCGAACAGGACTGCCCGGTCGTGGTCGATGGGCGGGACCGATCCGCTCTGGTAGGCGTCCACGATCAGCGGCGCGGCCAGCACCGCCAGCACCGTGACGACCACGAGGCCCGCGGCGACCGTGGACAGCAGGGCCTGGCTGAACGCCGTACCGCCGTCGTCATCCTCGCGGTGGGCGCGCACCAGGACGGGCACCACCACCGAGGTGAGGATGCCGCCGAGGAGCAGGTCGTAGACCACGTTGGGCGTGGTGTTGGCGATCGTGTAGTCGTCGGCAAAGCCGGTGCCCACCCCTACGGCGGCGGCGACGATCACCGTGCGCACGAACCCGCTGCCCCGGCTGCCCAGCGTGCCAAGTGCTCCGAGCGCGCTGGCCCGGCCGAGCGACGGTGCCGCCCCGAGGGGGCGCGTCACGGACGGCGGGCGAGGGAGCGGCGCCGGGACCAGCGCACGCCCCGCACGACGAAGGCGAGGACCAGCACGGTCAGGGCGCCCGCCGTGATCCCCACCGCCACCACGCCGTACGCCGTGGAGCGGATCTCCACCGGGTAGTCCGGCTTCACGACCAGCCTGTCGTCGGTGTCGCTGAGAACCTGCAGCGCGGTCGGGTGGGTGCCGAGCCGCCTCGCGGTGACCTGCAGCTGTTGCTGTTGCTTGACCGCCGCTGTCCCCGCCTCCGGGCGGGCCAGCGTCACCACCAGGTCGGGCGCTGTGACGACACCGGCAGGCCCGCCGGCGAGGTGCAGCCGCAGCCGGACGGCCTCGGGCAGGTCATTGGACAGCTGGACCGGGACCGCACCCGACGGGCCGGTCAGCAGCCGATGCTTGGAGATGGCGACCTGCACCTGCCCGAGGTAGCCGGCTGTCTGTTGTCGCACCGCCCCGCGCAGGGCGGCACCGCCCGGGGCGCCGACGGTGCGCCAGAAGGTCGACAGCGAGCGGTCCAGGGCGAGCGACAGGGGTGGGGACAGCGTCTCGTGGGCGGGGTCCGCGGCCAGGGCGTGCAGCGCGGCGACCTGCCCGCGCAGCGCCGAGGTGTCGGCCAGGGCGCCGTCGGCCTGCGGGTCGGGGGGCCGCAGCACTTGTGGCACCCGGTCGGCGAAGGCCAGCGAGGGGACCGTGCCGGCGAGGTTGTCGCCGACCGAGCGGCTGGTCAGCCAGGGTGCCGTGGCCAGCCCCTGCAGCAGGGCGTCGAGCTCCGCCGCCGGGGGGTCCCAGCGCCGCGGCGCCACCAGCACGGCGCCGCGCCGGGTCTCGTCGTTGGGAGCCTCGCTGGTGATCATCGCGAGCTCGGCCAGCAGGTCCTGGGCCGCGATCACCGGCGCAGGTCCCGGGTCGGCGAGCAGCCGCTGCAAGGTGCTGTCGGTGGCCAGTGCCGGCAGCCGGCCACCGCCGAGGCCGACGAGCGCCCCGGTGCCTGGGTCGTGTTGGGCGACGTCGGTCTGCGTCGGCGGGATGTTCGACGCCAGCGCGCCGTCCGGTGTCAGGCCGGCGGGGCGCAGTTGCGCGTCGCTGACCACCGCCAGCGTCGCTCCCGCGTCGGCGACCAGGTCGACGGCCTCGGGCGCCAGCCGCAGGTCGGCGCTGACCACCGGGTTGAGCGACACCTGCACGGCGCCGCCGAGGAGTGGCCTGAGCCGGCCGGGGGCGTCGCGCAATAGGCGCACCCCGTCGCCGCGGGCATCGTGATCCCGCGCGAGGGCGGCGAGGTCGGCATCGGCATATGGCAGGGCGCTGATGGTGACACCCGGGCGACCCGCCACGGTCTTCAGCTCGGTGAGCCACTCGGTGGCGGTCTCCCGGGCCGACTGGGCGCCGCCGGTCGCTCCCGCGGCGGCGCCGGCCAGCTCGTTGACCCGCTCCAGCAGGGCCGGGTCGACGGCGAGCGTGAGCGACAGCGCGGTGGGACCGGCAGCCGGCACCCGGCGCTCGATCGCGGCGAGCAGCTGCCCGAGCCGGCCGCCCGGGGTCAGCTCGCCGACGAGCGCGTCGTTTGCCGGGGCCGTTCCGGCTGGTAGGCCGGCAGGTAGCCAGGACGGCTGCGCCGTCACCGGCAGCACGAGCGAGACCCGGATCGGCGAGCGGATGGGGGCAGTGAAGTAGGGCTCGGCGACCGTCGCCCGCCCCAGCTCCACACCTGCTGCGCTGCGCACGATGACGCCGACGGCCCCGACCTGCGGGTCGGCCAGCTGCAGGTCCGCGCCCCGCGGTGCGGTGACGACGAACGCACTGGTGGCGTCTCGGGCCAGCCGCGGGTCGTCCACCGGGTGGGACGTCGCCGGCACCGTGCGCACGGGAAGCATCCCGGGCGCGCCCCTGGCCGCGTGCAGCTGCGCCCGGTTCGGGAAGTATCCGGTGCCGACCACCAGCTCCGCGGTCAGGCCCACGAGCGGATGAGCCGTGTGGTTGACCACCGTCCCGCGCACGGTGACGGGGTCACCTGGCGTCAGCACGAGCGGTTGCACGGCGTCGAGCTGCACCCGCACCGCGGCAGAGGGGGACGGGTCGGCCGCCGGTCCCGCTGTGCCGGCCGGCCGGGCGGCCGCCGCAGACCAGGTGGCCGCGGACCCGGCCGCGACCGCGAGCAGACCTACCGCTCCGGCCAGCACGAACCGCGGGGCCCGCCGGATCACGCGATGGCCGCCAGCAGCGCGGGAACCCGCTCGACCAGCCGGCGCTCGTCGGCGTAGGCCAGCCGCGCGGTCACCTCGCCCAGAGGCACCCAGGCCACCTCGGTGACCTCCGAATCGGCATCGGAGAGCTCGCCGCCACCGGCCAGCAGCAGGAAGTGGTGCACCGTCTTGTGCACCCGGGCGTCCCCGGCGACGAACCAGAAGTCGATGGCCCCCAGCGGCCCGAGAACGACGCCGGCGATCCCCGTCTCCTCCGCCACCTCGCGCGCGGCCGTCTGTTCAGGCCGCTCACCCGGTTCGACGTGCCCCTTGGGCAGCGACCACAGCAGCCGGCCCCGCCGGTCCAGCCGGCCGATCAGTGCGGCACTGGAACCGGCACCGCGGTGGTCGAGCACGAGCCCCCCGGCGCTGGTCTCCTCCACCCGGCGCAGGCCGGCGGCCCGCCCGGTCGAGCGGATGTCGGGTGCCACCCGTGCCTGGGCTGGCTGCCGCCCCCGGGTGGGCTGCCGGCCCGCCCGCGCACCCATCCCCCGATCGTAGGTCGGCGGGCCTCGGACCCGGTCAGGCCGGGACGGGCAGGCTGCCGTCGGCAGCCAGGCGTCCTGGTGCGAGGTCGACCGGGGTCGTCCCGCTCGCGGCAAGCAGGTCGGCCGTCCGGATCCCCAGCGCCACCCGCGGGGCGCCCGTCGCGGCGTAGAGGACCGATTGCCGGGTGAGACCGCTGTCGACGAGCAGCTGGATGCCGCCAGGCAGTCCGACCGGGCTGGTGAGGGTGGCGGCGAAGTCGGTGGCGGCGCTGGTCTCGGCGCTGGTGGCCCGGCGCAGGCTGACGACGCCCAGCGCCGCCGCCAGCAAGGAGGGGGATGGCCAGGTGCCGGCGGGCACCAGCGCGGCGACGAAGGCCACGGCGGACGTGCCTGCCGACGAGTCGTGGCCGTCGACGGCCAGCACCCGGACCACGGCGCACTGCTCGGGCGGCAGGCCCAGCACGTCGGGCAGGTCGTCGTCGGAGACCAGTCCGCGGCGGAGCTGGACCATCTCGTGGGGGACGGAGCGCTCGAGCAGCCAGCGGTGCACGTCCAGGGGTCCCAGCACGTCGCCTCCGTCCGGTCTACGCCGTCACTCCTGCCCGCGGCGGGCGTCGGGAAAACGGGCGGCCGGCGCCGCCGGAGGCGCCGTACGCTCGCTCGCCGTGACGGTCACTCCCGCGGTGCCTCCGGTGCCGGGCCTCGTGGTCGACCTGCGCCACCCCCGTGACTCGTCCGAAGCCGCGCTGGCGGCGTTGCTCGAGGTGCCGGCGCTGGCCGACGAGATCGGAGGGCTCTTCGCCGCGGCCGGCCACGAGCTGCACCTGGTGGGCGGGCCCGTCCGCGACCTGCTGCTGGGTCGGGGCGGGATCGATGCCGCGATCGATGGCGGGATCGTGGACCTGGACTTCACCACGGACGCGACGCCGGAGGAGATCTTTGCCGTGGCCGGCGGATGGGCCGACGGCAGCTGGGACGTTGGCGTCCGCTTCGGCACCGTCGGGTTGGTCAAGCACGGCGTGCGGCTGGAGGTCACGACGTTCCGCACAGAGCAGTACGACGAGGACTCCCGCAAGCCGACCGTGCGCTTCGGGGACTCACTGCTGGAGGACCTGACCCGCCGCGACTTCACGGTCAATGCGATGGCCGTCTCGGTCCCCGGCCACGTCTTCACCGACCCGAGCGGCGGGCTGGCCGACCTCGGGCACCGGCTGCTGCGCACCCCGGGGACGGCGGAGGCGTCGTTCTCCGACGACCCCCTGCGGATGCTGCGGGCGCTGCGCTTCCACGTCACGGTGGGCCTGCGGTTGGCGCCCGAGGTGCATGCCGCGCTGCACAGTCTGGCCGGTCGGCTGTCGATCGTGAGCCCCGAGCGGGTCCGTGACGAGCTGGTGAAGATCCTGCTCGCGCCGGACCCGGTGCCGGCGCTGGAACTGCTGGTCGACACCGGGCTGGCCGACGTGGTGCTCCCCGAGCTGCCGCTGCTGCGGATGGCCCAGGAGAGCGGCCGGCAGCACAAGGACGTCTACGAGCACAGCCTGGCGGTGCTCCGCCGTGCGGTGGAACGGGAGCCCCGGCTCCCCGGTGGTGGGCCGGACCTGGTGGTGCGGCTGGCGGCGCTGCTGCACGACGTCGGCAAGCCCGAGACACGACGCTACGACGGCCCCTCCGGGGGAGTGTCCTTCCACCATCACGAGACCGTCGGGGCGCGGCAGGTCCGCCGCCGGCTGCGCGAGCTGCGCTTCGACAAGGCAACGGTGGAGGCCGTGGAGCGGCTGGTGCGGCTGCACCTGCGCTTCCACGGCTACGGCAGTCCTGGCAGCGGTGGGACGGGGAACGAACCGTGGACCGACTCGGCGGTCCGGCGCTACGTCACCGACGCCGGGCCGCTTCTGGACCGCCTGCACGCGCTGGTGCGCAGCGACTGCACGACCCGCAACCCGCGAAAGGCGCGGGACCTGGAGGCGGCGTACCAGGCCCTGGAGGACCGCATCGCTGCATTGCGGCAGCAGGAGGAGCTGGCCCAGGCGGCCCGACCGGACCTCGATGGCGACCAGGTGCAGCTGCTGCTCGGCATCGACCCGTCGCGCGCCGTCGGCGACGCGCTGCGGTTCCTGTCGGAGCTCAAGCTCGAGCGCGGACCGCTGGGGTACGCCGTCGCCGCGCAGGAGCTGATCGGCTGGGCTCGTGAGCGCGGCATCGACCCGCCGACCCGCCACCCGACGGACCTGCTGCCCTGGGAGTAGTCCGGATGGGCTATGCCGCGGGGGGCCCGCAGGGGGGACACTCCCCACCATGGGGCCCACGATGGGCGTGCTGGCGGGGCCGGGCCGGTCGCGGCAGGCAGTCGCCATCGGCGCCGCTGTCGCGGTCGTGCTTGGTGCTGGCATCGTCACGGCCGCCACCCGGGCCGACCCGGCCGAACGCGAGACGCGCCTCGCCGCCGCCAGCGGGGTGCTGCTGAGGCTGCCGGGGGGCGCGGTCACGACGGGTGTTGCCGGGGAGCTGCTGCCCGACGGCACCGTGGTCAGCACGGGCGCCCACGGCATCGCGACGCTGGCAACGGGTGCCCGCCGCGCGGTCCTCGCGGGTGCCGGGACCGTCCTGGTCTCCGGGGTGCACAGCTATTCCCTGCTCGGCGGGTCGCTCGTCGTCGATGTCGCCGGCCCCGCCCTCGCCGTGGCCGCCGGCTCGGTGCGCGTCGACCACCTGGCCGGGGTGGTGCGCGTGGATCGTGACTACGGCGTCCGGGTGGCGACGTACTCCGCGCCCGGCTCGCACGCCGGCGTGTCCGTGCCGACCGGCGCCACTGCCGACGTCGGCCGGCTGCGCCAGCTGGAGATCGCGGCGGTGGCATTGCCGGCGATCGTTCCGCTCCATCTCGGCGACGGGGTGGACCGCATCGCCGACGCCCAGCTCGTCACCCTCGACGTCGCCCTCACGCGCACGGCAGCCGCGGTCGACGCCGACCGCGCCGACCCCGTCGTCGACACTGCGGCTGCAGGGGGCACCGCTCCAGCGACCGCCCCCGGCGCCGGGACGGGGACGCCGAGCGAAGTGCTGATGCCGGCGGCGATCGCCGCCGCCGCCGGGGTCCCCCCCGCCAGCGCCCGGCAGCTGCGAGCCGAGCAGGCGTCCTGGGGCGTGGTCGCCGCCGACCTCGGCGCGACGACCGTCGCCACCCGCACCGCGCTGGCCCGGTTGCTCACCCTCGCGCAGCTGAGCCTGTCGGAAGCGCCGTCGCTGCTTGCGGCGGCACCCGCGCCCCCGGCCGCAGGACGTCGACCGACCGCCCCGGGGTCGTCGTCGGGCCCGGGTGCCGGTGCGAGCGGGTCCGGCACCGCCGTGACCGGCGCCCCCGGGACAGGCGCCCCCGCGACGGGCCCCGTCGGCGGGCAGCCCGGCAGCGAGCAGCCCACCGGGTCACCCGGCACGGGCGGCCAGCGCCCGACGAGCGCGGACGTCGCGGCGCCGTCCACGGCCGCCTCCACGACGTCCCACCCACCGGGCCCGAGCCCATCCGCCCCCGCCTCCCCAGCCCCCTCCGCTCCCCGCCCCTCCGCTTCCCCGACGCCCGGCCCGGTCGACGGACTGCTCCTGGCCGTGGCCTCGGTGGCGCCCCCTCCCGTCGGAGGGCTGCTCCCCACCGCCGCGCCGTCCACCCTGCTCGGCCTGCCGCTGCCGGGCGTCCCGGCCACTCCCTCGGCCCCCGTCCGTGGCGCCGACGGCGGGGGGAGTGGCGGTGGCGGCAACACCGGCCTGCTCGGGACGATGACCAGCATCATCGGTGGCGTCACCTGCGCCCTGCTCTGCCAGCCCTCCCCGAGCCCCAACCACCGCTGAGCACCGCCAGCCCCACGCCCGCCGTCGAGTAGCAGGCCGCGATGAGTCCCAGTGCGACCTCGCTGCGGCCGTCGGGTGGCAGCAGCAGCGCGGCGAGCGCCGCCGAGACGACGTAGCAGGCGTTGAACGACAGGTCGTAGACGCTGAAAGCGCGGCCGCGGAAGGCATCGTCGACCGACTCCTGCATCAGCGTGTCGGTGGCGACCTTGCCGGCTTGCTGGGCGAACCCCAGGACGAAGGCCGCGGCGGCCAGCAGTCCGCGGGAGTACGGCGCGCTGAGCGCGAGGTCGAGGGGCCCCGCAACAGCGAGCACGGCCGCGACCCAGGTGGTCCGTCCCATCCGCCTGGCCGCCGGCGGGGTGGCCACGGCCCCCAGCACGTATCCGGCGCTGCCGGCCACGCCGACGACGGTGAGACCGGCGAGGTCGCCGGTGGTGCCCGGGGTCGCGAAGTGGACGCGGAACAGCAGCACCGTCGCGACGAACGTGAGGCCGTAGCCGACCCGGGTGAGCGAGACGGCGGCGAGCGCGAGCCGGGCAGGTCGACGGGACCAGAGGTGGGCGGCACCGGCGGCGAGGTCGTGCAGGACCAGGGCGGCCTCCGCCCCCACCCGACCGCGGGGAGCCCGCGCGCCCGGACCGAGGCACCCGGCCGGGATGCGGGCTGCAGCCAGCGACGCGAACGCATAGCCGACGCCGGCGACCAGGGCCACGACGGCGAGCCGGTCGTCGCCGCCCCCCACCAGCGCCCGGATCCCGGTGCCGAGCCCGGCCCCGACCAGCGACGCGATCCCCCCCGCCGTCACGGCCAGCGAGTCGGCGGTGACCAGCTCCTCGGTCGTGACCACGAGGGGCAGCGCGGCAGACAGCGCGGACCCGGTGAAACGGCTCACCGACAGCACGATCACGGCGAGCACGATCAGCCCAGCCCCCCTCGCCCCGGCCGCCATCAGGCCGGCGACCGCGAGCATGAGCAGCGCGCGGACCGCCCCGGAGACCAGCAGCACCCGCTGGCGGCTGATCCGGTCCAGGGCGATCCCGGCGAAGGGGCCGACGAGGGAGAAGGGCAGCAGCACCGCGGCGAGGCTGGCCGCGATCGACCGCGCGTCCGGGGAGTCCTGCGGGCTGAACAACGTGAAACCGACCAGGCTGGCCTCGAAGACGCCGTCGGCCCCCTGACTGGCCAACCGGGCAAGCAACAGTGCCCGGAAGTCGCGGGCCTCCGGCCCGCGCAGGAGCTCGCGCAGCCCCGGGCCCGGGTCCGGTGGCGCCGCGGTGCTAGCGGTCACCGTAGGGGTGCGGCACCGCCACTCAGGCGACGTCCGCGTCGCCGCGGATGAACGCCTCGACGGCGTCGCGCGCCTCGCTGTCGTCGTACTGCACGGGGGGGCTCTTCATAAAGTACGAGCTCGCGGACAGGATCGGGCCGCCGATGCCCCGGTCGAGCGCGATCTTCGCGCAGCGCAGCGCATCGATGATGACGCCGGCGGAGTTCGGCGAGTCCCAGACCTCCAGCTTGTATTCCAGGTTCAGCGGGACGTCGCCGAACGCGCGGCCCTCGAGCCGGACGTAGGCCCACTTGCGGTCGTCCAGCCACGCGACGTAGTCCGACGGGCCGATGTGGACGTTGCGCTTGCCCATGTCGCGGTCGACCTGGCTGGTGACGGCCTGGGTCTTGCTGATCTTCTTGGACTCCAGCCGCTCCCGCTCGAGCATGTTCATGAAGTCCATGTTTCCGCCGACGTTGAGCTGCATTGTGCGGTCGAGCTGCACGCCGCGGTCCTCGAACAGCTTGGCGAGCACCCGGTGGGTGATGGTGGCCCCGACCTGGCTCTTGATGTCGTCGCCGACGATCGGGACACCGGCCGCGCGGAACTTCTCGGCCCACTCGGGGGTGCCGGCGATGAAGACCGGGAGCGCGTTGACAAAGGCGACGCCGGCGTCGATCGCGCACTGGGCGTAGAAGCGCGCGGCGATCTCCGAGCCGACGGGCAGGTAGCAGATGAGCACGTCGACCCGCGCGTCGCGCAGCGCCGCGGTCACGTCGACGGGGACGTCGTCGGACTCGTCGATGGTCTGCATGTAGTACTTGCCGAGCCCGTCCAGGGTGTGGCCACGCTGCACGGTCACCCCGGTCGGCGGGACCTCGGCGAAGGTGATGGTGTTGTTCTCGCTGGCCGTGATGGCATGCGCGAGGTCCTGGCCGACCTTCTTGGCGTCCACGTCGAAGGCGGCGACGAACTCGATGTCACGGATGTGATAGTCGCCGAGCTGCACGTGCATCAACCCCGGCACCTTCTTCGCGGGGTCGGCGCCGGCGTAGTACTCGACGCCCTGCACGAGGGACGAGGCGCAGTTGCCCACGCCCACGATGGCGACACGAACAGGGCCCATATCCGGGGTCACTCCTCTGGGAGGTGCTGGTGGGGGGGGATGCTGGTGGTGCGCTCGCGGTCGATCAGCTCGGAGAGCCAGCGGACCTCGCGGTCCACCGAGTCCAGGCCGTGCTTTTGTAGCTCCTCGGTGTAGAGGTCCATCCGCTCGCCCATGCGCGACAACGAGGACCGCAGTCCCTCGCGCCGCTCCTCCAGGCGCCCGCGCCGACCCTCGAGCACCCGCAGCCGCGTCGCGGTGTCGGTCTGGGCGAAGAAGGCGACGTGCACGCCGAAGGTCTCGTCCTCCCAGGCGCTGGGGCCGGCCTCCGCGAGCAACTCGCCGAAGCGCTCCTTGCCCTCGGCGGACAGCTCGTAGACGACCCGGCTGCGACCGCCGAGCTTGGTGGCGGCGAGTGCGTCGCTGGCCGTGATCAGGCCCTGGGCCTGCAGCCTGCGCAAGGTGGGGTAGAGCGATCCGAAGCTCACCCGGCGCACCGCGCCGAATCGGGTGGACAACCGCTTGCGCAGCTCGTAGCCATGCAGGGGGCCCTCGTTGAGCAGGCCCAGCACTGCGAATTCGAGCACCAGACCTCCTCCACCGTGGGTCGGCCGATGTATCGAGCCGATAGGTGGCGACGATAGGCCATCCTGGCCGATCCGGCAACGGGAGGTGATCGGCGCGTGTCGGGCAGGTGGCGGGATGCCGTCTTTAGCGTCGTGCGGCAGTCTGACCGCCGTGACCGTCGAAGCGGGCCCCGTGCTACCCAGCCACGAGGACCCGGTGGTGCGCGCCACGAGCACCCTGATCGGCGGCCCGGTCGGCGCGCACGCCCGGCTGGGCGGTCGGCGCTGGTGGACCGTGTGGCGGGTCCTCGTCGCGCTGACCGTGATCACCTGCACGCTCGGCTGGGCCCAGAAGGCGCAGTGCCGCGACACCCGCAACTGGAGCCACGCCGGCGGCACCTATCAGTACACCCGGCTCTGCTACTCCGACGTCGTGGCCCTCTATGGCGACGAGCGGCTGTCGGAGCACGCCACGCCCTACGTCGACCATCCGGTGGAGTACCCCGTGCTCATCGGCGCCGTGATGGCGATCGGCGCCGATGTGGCGCACGCCAGGCCCACGTCGCGGCTGGTCGGCACCCCCGACGGACAGCAGTACGACGAGAACCAGCAGGCGGCGACCTTCTACGACGTGACCGTTCTGCTGATGGCGCTGGCCACGCTGGTCCTCGTCATCTGCACCGGGCTGACGAGCGGGCGCCGGCGGGTGTGGGACGCGGCGCTGGTCGCGCTGGCGCCGACGATCGTCATCCACCTGGGCACAAACTGGGACATGCTCTCCGTCGCACTGGCCAGTGCCGGCTTGCTTGCCTGGGGCCGCCGCCGGCCCTGGCTGGCCGGTGCCCTGTTGGGTCTCGCGGTGGCGAGCAAGGCCTATCCGCTGCTGTTCCTGTTCCCCATCGGGCTGCTGTGCCTGCGGACCGGGCGGCTGCGCGACTTCGGCCGCGTCGCCGCGGGCACCCTCGGCAGCGCGGCGGCCGTCTGCGCGGCCGTGTGGCCGTTCTCGCCGGCGTTCGCCACCGACAAGGTCGACGGGACGTTCGCCCAGCTCGGACCGAGCGCATGGCAGGTGCTGCGGCACGGCGGCGGCGTCGGGGACGTCCTCGCCGCCTTGGCGCCGCACCACGACGGCGGCACCAACGGGCTGGTCCGGTTCGTGACGCTCAACCGCACCCGGCCGGCCGACTTCGACAGCCTCTGGTACGCGCTGGGGGACCAGCTCGGGCACCCCATCTCCGGGCACCGGCTCACCCTCGGCGTCGTCGGGGCCTTCCTCGTGGTGGCCGGCGGGGTCGCCGCGTTGGCGCTGCTCGCCCCGCGCCGCCCGCGGCTCCCCCAGCTGCTGTTCCTCACGGTGGTCGGCTTCCTGCTGGTCAACAAGGTCTTCAGTCCGCAGTACACGTTGTGGCTGCTCCCCCTCGCGGTGCTGGTCCGGCCGCGCTGGCGGGCCTTCCTCGCCTGGCAGGCCACCGAGCTGGTGCTGCTGGTGGCGCGCTACGCCTACTTCATCAACATGAGCCCGGACCGGGTGAGCAAGTCCGGGGCGCCGTACGGCTGGTTCGAGGCCACCATCGTCGTCCGCGACGGAGCCCTGCTGGCCCTGTGCGCGCTGGTCGTCGTCGACGTGCTCCGACCCGGGGGCGACGTGGTGCGGGCCGGCGGCGGGGACGACCCGGCCGGCGGCGTCCTCGACGGGGCCCCCGACACGCCGGCTTTCGCCGCGCGGCCGGCGGAGCGTCCCGAGATCTACGACGGGCACGAGATCCACGACGGGCTCCAGCCCGCGTGAGCCCACGGTGAGCCGGGCGGTCCGCGAGGCGTGGCTGGCGCTGCTCGGCTGGATCGCCGTCGCCGCCGCCCTCACCTGGCCGACCCTGCGCCACCCGGCGTCGACCATCCCGGCCGACCTCGGCGACCCGCTGCTGCAGGCCTGGCAGCTCGCCTGGGGTGGCCACGCCCTGCTGCACCAGCCGGCGCATCCGTTCGACAGCAACACGTTCTTCCCGCTGCCGAACAGCCTCGCCTTCTCCGACTCGCTGCTCGGCTGGTCGCCGGTCGCCGCTGTGTTCGGCGCCGGCCCGGCGGCGGCCCTGGTCCGCTACAACGTGGTCTTCGTGCTGGCCTGCGCGGTGTGCGGCTGGGGCAGCTATCTGCTGGCCCGCCAGCTGGGCCTGCGGCGGGCGGGGGCTGTGGTCGCGGGGCTGGTGCTCTGCGCCGCCCCGTGGCGGGCGGCCCAGGCCGGCCACCTGCAGATCCTGTCCTGCGGTGGGGTGCCACTGGCGCTCGCGCTGCTCGCCAGGGGGCACGGCCTCGGCGCCGGCGGCCGCGGACGACCGTCGCTGGACCGGGCCAGGCCCTGGTGCGCGGCCGCCGGTTTCGCCGTGGCCGGGTGGCAGACCACGATGGGCTTCGGGGTGGGCCTGCAGGCGGGCTACCTGCTCGGTCTGGTGGTGGTGGGCGCGCTCGTCGTCTGGGTGCTGGCCGGCCGCCCACCGGTGCCGCGACGGCTGGCCTGGGCGGACGCGGCCGGGCTCTCGGCGTACCTGCTCGTGGCCGTGGCCTGCGCCCTGCCCTATCTGCGGGCGGCGCGCGAGCACCCGGAATCGGTGCGGACCGAGGCCGTCCTGGGTGTCTTCAGCCCGCCGGCGCAAGGGTTCATCACCCCGCCGGCGACGAGCTGGCTGTGGGGCGGGCAGCTGACTTCGCTGCGTTCGACGCTGGCCTTCCCGCCGGAGATGACGCTCGGCCTCGGGGGGACCGCGGTGGTGCTGGCGGTGCTGGGGGCCAGCGCGTGCGGTGCGTGGTCGGCGCGGCGTCGGGTGGTGCTGGCTGGCGCGGTGGTGACGCTGCTGATCTTCGCGCTCGGGACCCGGGGGCCGTTCGGGGGCCGGCTGGGCTATCTCGTGCTGTTCCACCATGCGCCCGGCTTCGCCGGCATCCGCACGCCGGGGCGGCTGGTCGTCACGGCCACCGTGCTGCTGGCGTTGCTCGCGGCGGCCGGCGCGCAGGTGGTGGCGGACGCGGTGGGCCGACGCCACGCAGTCCTCGGCACCGCGGCCGGCCTCGTGCTCGCCGGCCTGGTCCTCGCCGAGGGGGCCGACAACCTGGCGCACCCGAGGCCACCAGCGGCACCAGCGCAGGCGTTGCGCACCGGCAGCGGGCCACTGATCGTGCTGCCCAGCGACGACGCCGGCGACGAGGACGTCATGTGGTGGAGCACCGACGGTTTCCCCTGGGTGGTCAACGGGATCTCGGGGTTCACCCCCACGGTGACGAGCCAGATCCGCAGCGACGCGCTCGCCGTGCTGTCCGGCGGCGGGGCGGCGCGGCTGCGGGCGGCGGGGGTGCGCCGGGTGGTGGTGCTGCTGGGCCGCTACGGGCCCGAGGTCGCCGCCGCCGTGCGCGGCTCGCTGCCGGCAGGCGTCGCCCGGGTCGAGGTCCCGGCCGATGACGCCGTGGTGCTGATGCTCGGCGGCTAAGGCCGGCTAAGGCCGGCTAAGGCCGGGGCACCGGGTCGCTACCGGGGGGCGACGTAAGGTCTGCGGGTGCGGCGGCGGACGAGCGTCCTTGTCGTCGCGACGGCGCTGGCACCCGGGCTCGCCGTGCTCGGGGTGGCGCTGGCCGGGCCGCCGGGCACGACCGTGGTGACGTTCACCCCGGAGGGCGTCCCATCGCCGTCGGTCGCGACAGTGCCCGCCGACGGGCTGCTCGAGTTCCGCGTCGCGGCCGACGCGTCGAGCCCGGTCGCGATCGAGCGCACCGCCAGCCCCTTCAGCATCGCGACGACATTGCAGCCCGGGGCCTCGTCCTCGCCGACCCCCGTCGGGACGTCGCCGGCGGAGTTCGGCTATGTCGCCCGCGACCTGGGACCCACGATTCTCGTAGTCTCTCCCCTGGACGGTCCAGCCGAGCCGGGGGTCCTGCGCGTCACCCTGCCCGCCGCCGCGAGTTCGCCCGCGCCGGGCGCCGGTGGTCCGGGCGGCGGTGGTCCGGGCGGCGGCCCGCCGGGTGGGGTGGGGGGTGGCGCCGGTGGTGGCAGCTCCGCTGCCGGCACGATGCCGGGCCCGAGCACGCGCACGGCTGCGGTCCCGACATCGAGGCGGTCCGCCACCGCCCCGGCCCGCGGCCGCTCGGGGACCAGCCTCCAGCAGCCGGCGACCCCGCCGCTGCTGTCCTCGGCCACACCGAGCGGCGCGGCCACCCCCGGCGTGGGGCTGCCACCGGGCGCGCTGCTGCCGCTGGCGCCGATCGACCCGAGCTTCTCCCCGACGGCGGCCGGCCCGGCTCCGCAGCTGTTCAACCCCGTCGCCGCCCCGGCCCCGCGCGCCGGTGGGATCACCACCCCGCCGGCCGCCGCCGGCACCGGGACCGCGGACGGCACGGCGGTGACCCGGCCCGGCGAGCCGCCTGGGCCGGCGAGCGGGCTGGCCGGCACGGCCGTGCCGGCGCGCGGCCGTGGTCTGCCGCTGGCCCTGGCGACCGTTCTGCTGCTGGGTGTGGGTGGTGCGGTGGGGCGGGTGGTCGCCGCAGCGGGCCGGGTCCCCCGCGCGGCGGGATAGGCTGGCGCCGTTCGTGACGCGAACAACCCTCCTGCTGCGGATCGACCGCAGCCGCCTGAGACCAGAGGAGGTGGGTCGGCCTTGCGTCGCTATGAGCTCATGATCATCCTCGACCCGGATCTCGAGGAGCGCACCGTCGCCCCGAGCCTGGAGCAGTACCTCACCGTCGTCCGCAACGCCGGCGGCTCGGTGGAGAAGGTCGACGTGTGGGGCCGCCGCCGGCTCGCCTACCCGATCATCAAGAAGGTCGAGGGCATCTACGCCGTCGTCGACCTGACCGCCAGCCCCGACGCGGTGCAGGAGCTGGACCGCCAGCTCAACCTCAACGAGTCGGTGCTGCGCACCAAGGTCATCCGCCCCGAGGCGCGATAGCCGTGGCCGGCGACACCACCATCACCCTGGTCGGCAACCTGGTGGCCGACCCCGAGCTGCGCTTCACCCCGAGTGGGCAGGCGGTGGCGAACTTCCGGGTCGCCTCCACCCCGCGAGTGCTCGACAAGGCCAGCAACGAGTGGAAGGACGGCGAGGGCCTGTTCCTCACGGTCACCGTGTGGCGCACCCTCGCGGAGAACTGCGCGGAGTCGCTGGTCAAGGGCTCGCGGGTCATCGTGCAGGGACGCCTGAAGCAGCGCACCTACGAGACCCGCGAGGGCGAGAAGCGCACCGTCTACGAGATTGACGCCGAGGACGTCGGCCCGTCGCTGCTGCGCGCGACCGCCAAGGTTGCCCGCACGAGCCGCGAGGGCGCCGGTGGTGGGGCCGGAGGCGGTTCGTCGTACGGCGGCGGCGGCGGCGGTTCGGGCTCCGGCTCCGCGGGCGGCTCGTCCGGCGGCGGGTCGGCCGGTGCCTCCGATCCATGGTCGACCGGCGGCTCCGGCGGCGGTTTCTCCGACGAGCCCCCCTTCTAATCCCCCACACGACAGAAAGTCAGGACACGTGAAGATGGCCCCGAAGGCCGCGCTGCGGAAGCCGAAGAAGAAGGCGAACCCGCTCGCGAAGGACAAGATCACCTACATCGACTACAAGGACGCAGCGCTGCTGCGCAAGTTCATCTCCGATCGCGGCAAGATCCGCGCCCGTCGGGTCACCGGCGTCAGCAGCCAGCAGCAGCGGCAGATCGCCAAGGCCGTCAAGAACGCGCGCGAGATGGCGATGCTGCCCTACACCTCGACCGCCCGCTAGGGCTGGGGGACGCCATGAAGCTCGTGCTCACGTCCGAGGTCACCGGTCTCGGTGGCCCCGGCGACGTCGTCGAGGTCAAGGACGGCTACGGCCGCAACTACCTGGTGCCGCAGAAGCTTGCCGTGCTCGCCACCCGCGGGGTGGAGAAGCAGGTCGCGCAGCTGCGCCGGGCCCGCGAGATCAGCGCGATCCGCGACCTCGGGCAGGCCAAGCAGGTCGCTGGTCAGCTGGCCGGGCTCACCGTCAGCCTGCCGGCCAGGGCCGGTCAGGGCGGACGGCTGTTCGGCTCGATCACCGCCAGCGACATCGCGGCTGCCGTGCTCGCGGCCGGTGGCCCCAAGCTGGACCGCCGTCGGCTCGAGCTGCACGCCCCCATCAAGACCACGGGCTCGCACAGCGTGTCCGTGCGCCTGCACGACGATGTCGTCGCCACCATCTCGGTGGAGGTCACGGCCGGCGCCTGATCCCCCTCCCCCCAACACCGGTGATCTAGTACCTCCCCCCGCCGGTGTTGCGGGGCAGCGCATCTCGCCCCGCCGGTGCACCGGTGATGTTGGTGGGGCGCCGGGAGTGATCACCGGTGTCGGCGCGACCCCAGATGCGGCCCCGGTGCACACCGGTGATCAAGGGCGGCTGCGGGCCGGCCGGCTGGACGACACGCCGGGTGCCGTCCGGTGTGGACAACGACCCGGGATCGACGTGCACATGGCGGTGCCTGCTCAGACGGGCGCCTGCCCCCGGTGTCCACACGCCGTCCCCAGGTTGTGCACGACCGTTCGGCCGCTGTGCACAGTGCCTGGGGACACCGGCCAGCACAGACACGCCGGACCGGTGCGGGCGTTGTCGGACCGGTCGGACAGGCTGACCCGATGAGCATCGCGGAGATGCGCCCACGCGAGGCGCCGGACGGGGAGACCGAGCGGGTCCCGCCGCAGGACCTGGCCGCGGAGCAGTCGGTGCTCGGCGGCATGCTGCTCAGCAAGGACGCGGTCGCCGACGTCGTGGAGACGCTGCGCGAGATCGACTTCTACCGGCCGGCACACCAGCTGGTCTTCGGCTCCATCATCGACCTCTACGGCCGGGGCGAGCCGGTCGACGCCATCACGGTGGCCGCGGAGCTGGCCAAGACCGGCGCGATCGGGCGCGTTGGCGGCGCGCCGTATCTGCACACCCTGGTCTCGAGCGTCCCGACGGCCGCCAACGCTGGGTACTACGCGCGGATCGTGTCGGACAAGGCGGTGCTGCGCCGGCTGGTCGAGGCGGGCACCAGGATCGTGCAGCTGGGGTATGCCGCGGACGGCACCGACGTCGACACCACGGTGGACCGGGCCCAGGCAGCGGTGTACGACGTGACCGAGCGACGCGCTGCCGATGACTACGTCGTGCTCGAGCAGCTGCTGAACCCCACGTTGGAGGAGATTGAGGCGATCGAGGGGCGAGACGGCTCGCTCGCCGGCTGCCCCACCGGTTTCGCTGACCTGGACCGCCTGACCAACGGCCTGCACCCGGGCCAGCTCATCGTCATCGCGGCGCGCCCGGCGATCGGCAAGAGCACCCTGGCATTGGATATCGCCCGGGCGGCGTCGATCAAGCACGGGCTGCCGAGTGTGTTCTTCAGCCTGGAGATGAGCAAGAGCGAGATCGTCATGCGGCTGCTGTCGGCTGAGTCGCGGGTCAATCTCTCGCACATGCGCACCGGTCGGATGACCGAGGACGACTGGTCCCGGCTGGCCCGGCGGATGGGGGAAGTGGCGGAGGCGCCGCTGTTCATCGACGACAGCCCGCACCTGACGATGATGGAGATCCGGGCCAAGGCCCGCCGGCTGAAGCAGCGGCACGACCTGCGCCTCGTGGTCGTGGACTATCTGCAGCTGATGAGCAGCCCGCGCAAGGTGGAGAACCGTCAGCAGGAGATCAGCGAGATCAGCCGGTCGATGAAGCTGCTGGCCAAGGAGCTCGCGGTGCCGGTCATCGCGCTGTCACAGCTGAACCGCAACAGCGAGCAGCGGGCCGACAAGCGACCGCAGATCAGCGACCTGCGCGAGTCCGGGGCCATCGAGCAGGACGCCGACATGGTGATCCTGCTGCACCGCGAGGACGCCTACGAGAAGGAGTCCCCTCGCGCCGGCGAGGCGGATCTCATCGTCGCCAAACACCGCAACGGCCCCACGGACACGGTGACGGTGGCCTTCCAGGGCCACTACAGCCGCTTCGTGGACATGACTCCCTCTACATGATGACGATGACGACGGCTGGAATGCCCGCGATGGCTGCTCTCCGCACCTCGGGGGCGATTCTCCGGTCAGCGCACGACCGGAGGTTCCATCCGCGTGCTCTCGGTGGGGGCGTATCCGGTGGCCGACCCGGCACCGGCGGTGTCGTCGTACCCCTCGTGATGGTCGCCCTCGGTCTGATTGGCGAACAGCCCGGCTCCGATGGACCACACGGCCGCGCTGGCCAGGGCAACGAAAATGCCGATCTTGGTGGTGATATTGTTGGCCATTCCGCCCAGGCCGGGGGGGTCGATCAAGTAGCACACGGCCAGCCCGGCGGCGGCCAGGCCGCTGGCCATCGTCACCAGCGACAACCCACGGTGCTGGCCATGTGCCGCCTTGCCGTAGGCATAGAGCACGGCGGTCACGAGGCCAACGCCCAGCAGCGCGACGAAGGGCAGCACGGGAGTCAGGTCATAACCGTTCAAGGTCCGCTCGCCCGGTCCCGCACCGACGACGCCGGTGCGGCTGCCGGCACCAATCCAGTTCAGGAAGATCGACACGCAGAAGCCGGCGACACCGAGCACGGCGAGCAGGGCGCCGAGGGGGTTGGCGCGGTGCGTGCCGCGGTCGTGCCGTTGACTGTCGCGCACTGCACCTGAGGACGTCATGCGAGGCGTGTGCCCCAGATGCAACACGTCACTCGCCGCAACCCAGTACAGGGATCGGCCTAACACGTCGAACGGTGGCGCCCATGACGACGCGCCCGGTCCCTCGCCGGTCGGCCCTGGTCGCCGCTGGTCTGCTCGCGGCGGCCGCCGCCACGACCGCTGCCGCTGCGTCGGCAGCACCCGCCACTGCCCGCCCGAGCAGCGATTGCCCCGGCCGCTGCCGGCCAGCGTGTCCCCGCGCGGCGCCGCCTGGTGACCGGGCGCAGAAGGACGGGTCAGGAGGACAAGGTGTAGGTCACGACTAGGTGCGCTGAGCACAGTGGCTTAACGTCGACGGTGCCCGCGTGCGGGCCTGTGAAGTCTCCGTGGGCCTCGGCTCCCGCCTGCTGGCCGCGGTTCCCCGGCTTGTATCCGCCCCGGGTGAGGGCCGCCAGGCCCGCGTCGCGAATGGCTGCCAGGTCACCGGGACCGCCGCTGACGTAGCCCTTCACCACGGTGGTGGCGCCCGCTTTGACCTGCGAGGTGGCGACGAAGCCCTTGATGGCCGGGAAGCCACCGGGCAGCTCGGCGGTCGGGTCGGCGGCCAGCAGTCCGCCGCAGTCGCGGCCGGCAGCACCGGAGGCCTCGCCGGCGTCGGCGCGTGACGCGCTCGGGCCGGCCCTCGTGGTCGGGGCGCCGGCGGGCGGCAGGGAGGCGGACGGACGGCGGGGCCGTCGTCCGTGCGCCGCCAGGACGCGTCGAGGCGACCGGCGAGCTCGCCGAGCCGCAGCCGGCCAGCGCTGGCCCGGCACACAGGACCGCAAGGGCGAGCAGTCGATGCATCGGGGTGCTCACCGGGGCAGTCTTCACCCTCCGCCGGTTTGCGCGAGCGTCAGCGGGGGCGTAGACAGGCGCTATGCAGCGCTGGGCCGTGACCCGTCGTCACGTGGACCACCTGCTGACCGCCAGCGCGGTCTGTCGCGGCGCCTGAGCACCGCCGCCGCGCAGCCTTCTCACGAGGACCCTCCTCACGAGGCGCGCCCTCGTCGTTGACGCCGCGGCCGCAGCTGACGCCGCAGCCGCCTGAGCCCGGCAGCCCGTCCCGCCCGCACCTCCCATCCCCTGGCACGCCCGCCCGACCGAGAAGAGGACCCCATGAGCGAGCTCCCGCTGGCCGACGAGGCCGGTCTGCCCGACATCAGGGACACCGGTGCCGACACGGCCGCCTGGTCCTTCGAGACCAAGCAGGTGCACGCCGGTGCCGCCCCCGACCCGACCACCGGTGCCCGGGCGACCCCGATCTATCAGACGACGTCCTACGTCTTCGACGACACCCAGCACGCCGCGGACCTGTTCGGCCTGGCTCGCCCCGGCAACATCTACACCCGGATCATGAACCCCACCCAGGACGTCCTGGAGCAGCGGGTGGCGGCGCTCGAGGGCGGTGTGGCCGCGGTCGCGGTGGCCAGCGGGCAGGCCGCGACGACGTTCTCGCTGCTGACCGTCGCCCAGGCGGGCGACCACGTCGTGAGCAGCGCCAGCCTCTACGGCGGCACCTACAACCTGTTCCACTACACCTTCCCCAAGCTTGGGATCGAGGTCAGCTTCGTCGACGACCCGGACGATCTCGACGCCTGGCGGGCCGCGGTCCGGCCGAGCACCCGCGCCTTCTACGCCGAGACGCTGGGCAACCCGCGCAGCAACGTGCTCGATGTCCGCGGCGTCGCGGACGTGGCGCACGCGGCCGGCGTGCCGCTCGTGGTGGACAACACGGTGCCCACGCCGTACCTGTTGCGTCCGCTCGAGCACGGCGCCGACATCGTGGTGCACTCGGCCACCAAGTTCCTCGGCGGGCACGGCACCACCATCGGCGGGGTGGTCGTCGACGGCGGCACCTTCGACTTTGGCGCGGACCCGGCGCGCCACCCGTCGTTCAGCGAGCCCGACCCGAGCTACCACGGCCTGCAGTTCTGGGAGGCGCTCGGGCCGGGGGCTTACGCCGCAAAGCTGCGCGTGCAGCTGCTGCGCGACGTCGGTGCTGCCATCTCGCCGTTCTCGGCGTTCCTGCTGATCCAGGGCATCGAGACCCTGTCGTTGCGGGTCGAGCGGCACACCAGCAACGCCCAGACGATCGCGGAGTGGCTGCAGGCGCGCGACGAGGTCGGCGAGGTCTTCTACGCCGGGCTCCCGACCAGCCGGTGGTACGACGCTGGGCGGCGCTACCTCCCCCGCGGCGCCGGCGCGATCGTCGCCTTCGAGCTGCGCGGTGGGGTGGAGGCCGGTAGGCGGTTCGTCGACGGGCTCGGGCTCTTCAGCCACCTGGCGAACATCGGCGACGTCCGGTCGCTGGTGATCCACCCGGCGTCGACCACCCACAGCCAGCTCACGCCGCAGGAGCAGGCGGCCTCGGGCGTCACGCCCGGGCTGGTGCGGCTCTCGGTCGGCCTGGAGGGCCTCGCCGACCTCACCGCCGACCTGGAGGCCGGCTTCCGCGCAGCCAAGTCAGGCTGAGGCCAGCGACGCCGGGACACCGCGACGCTTGCCCCAGCGTGGCCTGCTTCCCGACCGGTCGTCGAGACTGGTGCGGTGACCGTCGAGCCGCTGCGCGTCGCCTTCCGGCGACAGGTGCGCGAGCAGGTGCTCGACGTCGCCCACCGGCTGACGATCGAGGTCGGCTGGGAGAAGGTCCGCGTGGGGGACGTCGCGGTGGCCGTCGGAGTCTCCCGGCCCACGCTCTACAAGGAGTTCGCCAGCAAGTCCGACCTGGGCGACGCCATGGTGCTGCGCGAGATCGACCGCTTCCTGGCCGGCATCGCAGCGGTGCTCGACGCCTACACCGACGACGCCACCGCAGCGGTCACGGCTGCGGTGCGCTTCACCCTGGACGAGGCGCACGCCAACCCGCTCCTGCACGCCGTGCTGACGTCCACGCGGGGGGGTGACGGGTCGCTGCTCCCGGTGCTCACCACCCGGTCGGGTCCGCTGCTCGCGGCCGCGACCGCGGCGTTGTCGGGATGGTTCGCCCAGCACTTCCCCCAGCTGCCAGCGGCCGACGTCGCCGAGGGCGTCGACGCGCTCGTCCGCCTGACCGTCAGCCACCTGGTGCAACCGGCCGTCTCCCAGGCCGACACGGCCGACCGGCTCGCCCGGGTCGCGGTGCGCTACCTGCAGGGCGCCGGCCCCTGACCCAGGCCTTCCCCGCGGGGGTTCAGGCGGCCGGCTGGTCCTGGACACGGTTGTCGCCGGTGCCGTAGCGGCGCAGGATCCGCTCGCGCTGGCGGGGAGCGATGTTGGCCCGGGTGACGTCGCCGCCGTAGTGGGCGAGCAGCCGCGGGTCCATCACCCGGCGCCACACCGGCGGCAGCACCGCCATCAGCATCATCCCGCTGTAGCCGGTCGGCAGCTGCGGCGCCTCGTCCATGTGCCGCAGCGTCTGGTAGCGCCGCAGCGGGTTGGCGTGGTGGTCGCTGTGCCGCTGCAGGTGATAGAGCAGCACGTTGCTCGCCGTGTTGTTGCTGTTCCAGCTGTGCGCCGGCCGGGTGCGCTCGTAGCGGCCGGCTGCCGTGCGCTGGCGGAGCAGGCCATAGTGCTCGAGGTAGTTCACGACCTCCAGCAGCGAGAAGCCGAACACCGCCTGCACGGCGAGGTAGGGCAGGATCCCGGGCCCGAAGGCCGCCACGAGTACGCCGAACAGCAGCACGCTCATCGCCCACGCGTTGAGCACGTCGTTGCGCCACGTCCAGCGACTGGACCGGGCGTTGCGCCATCGGCCGGACTCGATCGACCAGGCCGAGCGGAGCCCACCGACGACCGTGCGCGGCAAGAAGGCCCAGAACGACTCCCCGAGCCGGGAGCTGGCCGGGTCCTCCGCGGTGGCGACGCGCACATGGTGACCCCGGTCGTGCTCGAGGTAGAAGTGGCCGTACGACGTCTGCGCCAGTGCGACCTTCGCCAGCCGGTGCTCCAGGTCGTCGCGCTTGTGGCCCAGCTCGTGGGCGGTGTTGATCGCGATCCCGGCGACGCAGCCGACGGTGAACGCCAGCCCCACCTTGTCCAGGACCGACAGGCCACCGCGCGACCAGAGCCAGCACGTCACCGCCAGCCCGGCGTACTGCATCGGGATGAAGGCATAGGTCAGCCGCCGGTAGTAACGGTCGGCATCCAGCGCCGGCACCGCGTCTTCGGGGGGATTGAGCGCGTCCGAGCCGATGACGGCATCCAGCAGCGGCAGCAGGCCGAAGACGAACACCGGGCCGAACCACCAGAACGCGGGGACTCCGGTCGCGCTCACCAGGCCCCACGCCACCAGCGGGAGCAGGGGGAGTGCAACGCCGAGCGGCCACAGGTGCCGCTTGGGATCACGCCACGGCGGCCGGGCTGGGTCGGCCGCCGGATCGACGGTCGGGTCCGCACCGGGGTCGGCCTGCTGTGGGGCGGGGAGAGTGGTTGTCATGCTGGGCTCCTCTGCGTGCGGCGTTGACGCCAGCCTCGCACCTGATCGGCTCGTTGACAAGAGGGATACCGTTGTCAATGTTGCGGGCAGGCATGGCACACCTGTCAGGCGCCCCCGCGTCGGCGCCTGCGGCTAGGGTTCGGACGCCGGTGATCCCGGCGCCGGCACCAACCAGCATCCGTCCCCGCCACCCCGGAGGACCGCATGGCCAGCTCGCCAGCCCACCAGTCGGACCCCGAGCTCGTCCAGCTCCTGACGCCGGAGGGCGAGCGCGTCGCCTCTGCGGCGTACGACCCCTATGTCTCGGACCTCACCGACGACGACCTGCGCGGGTTCTACCGCGACCTGCTGCTCGTCCGCCGGGTCGACACCGAGGCGACGGCGCTGCAGCGGCAGGGGGAGCTCGGGCTGTGGGCCAGCCTGCTCGGCCAGGAGGCGGCCCAGGTCGGCAGCGGCCGGGCCATGCGGCCGGGTGACTTCGCCTTCCCGACCTATCGCGAACACGGTGTCGCGTTCACCCGCGGGGTTGACCCGCTGCTGCTGCTCGGACTGTTCCGCGGCACCGACCTCGGTGGCTGGGATCCTGCAGCGCTCGGCTTCGGGTTGTACACCATCGTGATCGGCAGCCAGACGCTGCACGCGACGGGCTATGCGATGGGCATCCAGCTCGACGGCAGGGTCGGCCCGGACGGCGACGCGGTGGTCGCCTACTTCGGCGACGGGGCGAGCAGTCAGGGAGACGTCAACGAGGCGTTCGTGTGGTCGGCGGTCTACAACGCCCCCGTCGTCTTCTTCTGCCAGAACAACCAGTGGGCCATCAGCGAGCCGCTGGAGCGCCAGACCCGCATCCCGCTCTACCGCCGGGCGGCAGGCTTCGGCTTCCCGGGGGTGCGGGTGGACGGCAACGACGTGCTCGCGACCTACGCCGTCACCCGCAAGGCCCTGGACGACGCCCGCACCGGTCAGGGCCCCACGCTGGTCGAGGCCTTCACCTACCGGATGGGCGCCCACACGACCAGCGACGACCCGACCCGCTATCGGCTCGCCAGCGAGCTCGAGGCGTGGAAGCTCAAGGACCCGCTCGAGCGGGTCAAGGCGTATCTGTCCCGCACCGGCCTGGCCGACGCCGCCTTCTTCGCCGGCGTCGAGGCCGAGGCCGACGCGCTCGCGGCCAGGCTGCGGGCCGGCTGCCTGTCCATGCCGGACCCCGACCCGGTGACCATGTTCGACCACGTCTACGCCGAGCTGCCGGCACCGCTGGCGGCGCAGCGGGCCGAGTTCCTCGCCTATCACGCCGGCTTCGCGGACGCCTCCTGATGGCCGAGACGCAGACCATGGTCAAGGCCCTCAACGAGGGGCTGCGCACGGCCATGGAGGCCGACCCGAAAGTGCTCGTGATGGGCGAGGACGTCGGCAAGCTCGGCGGCGTCTTCCGGGTGACCGACGGGCTGCAGAAGGACTTCGGCGAGCAGCGCGTGATCGACACCCCGCTCGCGGAGTCCGGGATCATCGGCACCGCCATCGGGCTGGCCCTGCGCGGATACCGCCCCGTCTGCGAGATCCAGTTCGACGGATTCGTCTACCCGGCCTACGACCAGATCGTCAGCCAGCTCGCCAAGATGCGCAACCGTTCCGCCGGGCACGTGGCGATGCCGGTGACGATCCGCATCCCTTACGGCGGGGGCATCGGCGCGGTCGAGCACCACAGCGAGTCACCGGAGGCGTATTTCGTGCACACCGCCGGGCTGGTGGTGGTGTCGCCGTCCACCCCCGCTGACGCGAACGCCATGCTGCGGCAGGCGATCGCGCTCGACGACCCGGTGGTCTTCTTCGAACCCAAACGGCGTTACTGGGACAAGGGGCCGGTCGAGCCGGCCCTCGACCCGCTGCTCGCGGCCGGTCCGCTCGACCGGGCCCGGGTGGTCCGGCCCGGTGCGGATCTGACGCTGCTGGCCTACGGCCCGATGGTCAAGACCTGCCTGGAGGCGGCGCTGGCGGCCGGCTCGGATGGGCGCGACCTGGAGGTGGTGGACCTGCGCAGCCTGTCGCCGATCGACACGGCCACCGTGCTGGCCAGCGTCGCCAGCACGGGCAGGGCGATCGTGGTGCACGAGGCGGCCCGCACCGGCGGCCTGGGCGCCGACCTGGCCGCCATGATCACCGAGGAGCTGTTCCACCACCTGGAGGCACCGGTGCTGCGCGTCACCGGCTACGACACGCCCTACCCCGCGTCGCGGGTCGAGGAGTCCTACCTCCCCGACCTCGACCGGGTGCTCGACGCCGTCGACCGCTCCTTCGCCTGGTGAGGAGGGTCGCGCGGTGACCGACCGCTTCCGCGAGTTCGCCCTCCCGGACCTGGGGGAGGGCCTCACCGAGGGTGAGATCCTGCAGTGGTTGGTCTCCCCCGGTGACACCGTCCACCTCAACCAGCCGGTGGTGGAGGTGGAGACCGCCAAGGCCGCGGTGGAGATCCCGTCGCCGTACGCCGGCGTCGTCGCCGAGCTGCTCGTCGAGGCCGGCAACACCGTGGACGTCGGATCGGTGATCATCCGCTTCGACACCGACCCGGTTGGTGACGTCGAGGGCAGCGTCGAGGAGGTGGGGGCGCGGCCCACCGACGAGCTCGTGCCGCCGGCGGCCACCCGCCCACCGGCCCGTGAGGCGGTCCTGGTCGGCTACGGCGTGCGACAGGGGACGGCCGTGCGCCGGCCGCGCCGCGCGCCGTCGGCGGTGGCTCCGACTGTGACTCCGACTGTGACTCCGACGGTGGCTCCGACTGGGGCTCCGACGCCGGCTCCGGCCAGGGTGAGCGCGGCGGAGGTGGCTGCGGCGGCCGCATCCCAGCTGTCCCCTGGAGCGGGCGAGGCGGTGCCCCCCGCCACCGTCGTGCCGCTGCCCGCCCGGGTCGCCCGGGTGCACGTGCTGGCCAAGCCGCCGGTGCGCAAGCTGGCGCGAGACCAGGGCGTCGACCTCGCCACGGTCCAGCCGTCCGGCCCCGGGGGGACGGTCACCCGGGAGGATGTGATCGCTGCGGCCACCACCGCCGAGCCGGACTTCTCTGCTCTCCGGCCGCTGGCCGGTGGGCGCGCGGGCCGCCGCGTCCCGGTCAGGGGGGTGCGCCGGGCCACCGCCGAGGCGATGGTGGCCAGCGCGTTCACCGCCCCGCATGTCACCCTTTTCGCCACCGTCGACGTCACGCCGGCCGTCGAGCTGGTCGACCGGCTGCGCCAGCTGCCGGAGTTCGCCGGCGGGTCGGTGGGGCCGATGCTGCTCGTGGCCAGGGCGCTGGTGCTCGCCTGCCGCCGCCACCCCGAGGTCAACGCCGCGTGGGACGAGGCAGCCAAGGAGATCGAGATCCACGGCGGCGTCCACCTGGGTGTCGCCGCTGCGACGGACCGCGGTCTGATTGTCCCCGTGGTGCACGATGCCGACCTGCTGAGCCTCCCGGCGCTCAGCCACGCCCTCGCGGAGTTGACCGCCACCGCGCGAGCCGGGCGCGCCACTCCGGCGCAGCTGACCGGCGGCACCATCACGATCACCAACGTCGGCAGTTTCGGGGTCGACAACGGCACCCCGATCCTCGTCCCTGGCCAGGCGGCCATCCTGTGCCTGGGCGCGGTCCGGGAGCAGCCGTGGGTGCACGAGGGGCAGCTCGCGATCCGCCGGGTCACCCAGCTGGCGCTGTCGTTCGACCACCGGCTGGTCGACGGGGCACTGGGGGCGTCGGTGCTGCGCGACGTCGCCGCCGTGCTCGCGGACCCCACCCATCTGCTCGCCTGGGGCTGACGCCGAGGCAGCCGGGGCCGGAGCCGCCGACCTCCCACCACCGGTGATCTTGTGCCGAGGATCACCGGTGTCGGCGGCGAATGGATTGTGGCGTCCCCACGCACCGGTGACCTTGCACGGCCGACCGCGGTGATCACCGGTGCCCCCCCAGGCCTCATCCGGCCGTCGGATGCACCGGTGACGTTGCGCGCCGCCAGCACAGGAGTGATCTGTGGACGTTGAGCTGGCCATCCACCGATGTCCTCGGCGGCGCACGGGCGGGAAAGGGGTTGCGCCACGCTCGGTCGCGTTACCAACGACGACCGCGAGCGCGCGCTGGCGATGACGGCCCGACGCCAGGACGGCTGCTTCACCCGCGAGCAGGCGCTGGCCAACGGGCATTCGGCGTACGGCATCCGTCGCGCCATCAGCACGGGCCGCTGGACGGAGCTGTTGCCGGACGTGCTTGCCAGCTCCGCTGCGCCGGCTTCGGTCGCGACGAGGGAGCGCGCCGCCCTGCTGTGGCTCGGCCCGCAGGCTGCGCTTGCCGAATTCTCGGCCGCGAGGTTCCACCGACTTGGCGTTCAGGAGCAGCGCGAGGCCGCGGTGTGGGTGGCAATCCCGCACGGCGGACGGCGCTTGCGCTCACTCGTCATCGCCGGTGGTTTCCGGCTGCACGTACATCACACCAGGCATCCGGAATTCCAGCAGGTGACGGATGGCAGGCGGGTCACCGGCGTGGCACGGACCCTGGTGGACCTGGGTCGATTCCTGGACGAGCGCGATCTCGCCGCTGCCTTCCTCGCCGCCGCCCAGCGCGGCGCATGTTCGGTGGAGGACGTGATGGTGCGGGCCGCCCGGGTGCGCGGTCGGGCCGGCTCCGCACTCGCTGCAGCGGTGGCCCGCGAGTTCGACCCGGCGTTCGAGTCGATCTTAGGAGCAGAGCTGCACGAGGCGTTTCGGGCTGGTGGCATCAGCGTGGCCAGCGGGGTGCGCTTACTGCTCCCGAGCGGGGAGACGATCAAGCCCGACGGCTACGACGAGGAGTTGCGGATGCTCGTCGAGGCCGACGGGTGGGCCTTTCACGGCAGCGCGCAGCAGATCGCGGCCGATAAGGCTCGCGACCGTCGGGCACTCGCAGCCGGTCTGATCACCGTGCGCTACGACACCCGGATGGTACGACGCGAGACAGCGGCCATGCTGCAGGACTACCGGGCCATCGCGGCGAGGCGCGCTGTGGACCTTCGCCTCGCCCGACGATTAAGCGCCGCCTGACTGCACGCGCTCGGCGCCTAGATCTGCCCTAGATCACCGGTTCCCCCAGGGCTCGATTCCCACCGCGCCGTGACACCGGTGATCGCGTCGATACGGTCGGCATCATCACCGGTGACGTGTGGCTCTCATGTTCGAGCCTCTTCGGCACCGGTGATCAGCACCCCATGATCACCGGTGCCCGTGGTGGGTGGTGGCGGTGGTCATGATGGGGCGGGGGTTAGAAGGCGGCTTCGTCGAGCTCCATGATCTCGCCGTCGGTGGCGTCCACGACGGCCCGCCGGGAGGTGAGCTCCGGCAGCACCGTGCGGGCGAAGAACGTGGCTGCGGCGACCTTGCCCTGGTAGAAGGCCTGGTCACGCGTGCTCGGCGTGCCCTTGAGGGCTGTGAGCGCCACCTCGGCCTGACGCAGCAGCAGCCAGCCGACGATGAGGTCGCCGAGGCTGTGCAGGAGCCGGGTGGTGTTGAGGCCGACCTTGTAGATGTTCGATCGCTCCTCCGCGCTGCTGGTCAGGAAGCCGACCAGCGTGCCGACCATGCCCTGCACGTCCTCCACCCCGGTGGCCAGCAGGCTCCGCTCGCGGGCGAGCGCCCCGTTGCCGGCGTCGCCCTTGGCGAACTCCTGCACCTCGCTGAGCACGTGGGTCAGCGCCTGGCCCTGGTCGCGCACGATCTTGCGGAAGAACAGGTCCATCCCCTGGATCGCGGTGGTCCCCTCGTAGAGGGTGTCGATCTTGGCGTCCCGGATGTACTGCTCGATGGGGTAGTCCTGCAGGTAGCCCGAGCCCCCGAGGGTCTGCAGCGACTGGGCGAGCTGCTCGTAGGCCCGCTCGCTGCCGTGACCCTTGACGATCGGCAGCAGCAGGTCGTTGACGCGGCTCGCGAGCGAGGTCTCGGTGCCGGCGACCCGCCCGATCTCCACCTGGTCCTGGAATGACGCGGTGTAGGCGACCAGCGCGCGCAGCCCTTCGGCGTAGGACTTCTGCAGCATCAGACTGCGTCGTACGTCGGGGTGGTGGGTGATCGTGACGCGGGGTGCGGTCTTGTCCGTCATCTCGGTCAGGTCAGCGCCCTGCACGCGCTGCTTCGCGTAGTCCAGCGCGTTGAGGTAGCCGGTGGACAGGGTGGCGATGGCCTTGGTGCCGACCATCATCCTGGCGTACTCGATCACGTTGAACATCTGCGCGATGCCCTCGTGGACCTCGCCGACAAGGTGGCCGACCGCCGGCACCCCGTGCTGGCCGAAGGTGAGCTCGCAGGTCGTGGACACCTTGAGCCCCATCTTCTTCTCCAGGTTGGTGACGAAGGCGCCGTTGCGCTCGCCGAGCTCGCCGGTGGCCCAGTCGGTGACCTGGAACTTCGGCACGATGAACAGGCTCAGGCCCTTGGTGCCTGGGCCGCCGTGCCCGGGGGTCTCGAGCGGCCGGGCGAGGACCAGGTGGACGATGTTGTCGGCCATGTCGTGCTCGGCGCTGGTGATGAACCGCTTCACGCCCTCGATGTGCCAACTGCCGTCGGCCTGCGGGTGCGCGACAGTGCGGCCGGCGCCGACGTCGGAGCCGGCGTCGGGCTCGGTGAGCACCATGGTGGCGCCCCACTGGCGGTCGATCATGGTCTGGGCGAAGACCTTCTGCTCCGGGGTGCCGAGGGCGTCGACCACGACCGCCATGGCCGGGCCGGACATGAACATGAACGCCGCCGGGTTGGCACCGAGCAGCATGTCGGCGGCAGCCCAGCGCACGGACGGGCTGGCGCCGAAGCCGCCGAGGTGTTCGGGGAGGTCGAGCTTGAACCACTCGCCGTCCATCATCGACCGGAAGCCCTTCTTGAAGCCCTCCGGCATAGCGACCGAGAAGGTCTCGGGGTCGTAGACCGGCGGGTGGCGGTCCGCGTCGGCGAAGGACGGGGCCAGGTCCTCGCGGGCCAGCCGGTCGACCTCGCGCAGCACGTCGCGGGCGGCGTCGGCGTCGAACTGCGCGAACGGGCCGGTACCCAGCACCTCGTCAGCACCGAACACCTCGAACAGGTTGAACTCGATGTCACGCAGGTTGCTCTTGAAGTGGGACATGCTCTGTCGTCTCCTGCTCCAGGACGGAGTTACCGGCTAGTAACCTCGGCTATGTTACCCACTGGTAGCCCCTCAAACGCAACACGCGCGAGGGGTGAACCTTGTGAGGAGGTCTCGCGCCCGGGCCGGGCCGGTCGCCGCTCGTCGGCCGGACGCAGTGACGCAGGGCACGCTGTCTCGCGGGCGCAGCACCGTGGCGGCTGTGTTTCCCTGGACGCACGCGGGCGCCAGACCGGTGCGTCCGCCGGCCGCCCGGACGCCGAGTCCTGCCCCCGGGCCGATGGCCGCCAGCAGACCGCCCGGGCAGGAGCGGGGGAACCACGTTCGGCCGGACCGCGCGCAGGCGTGGCCGGCCTCGGGGTGCAGCACGCGTGAGTGCGCGTGCCGGGTGACCTCCACCCGAACCCGACAGCTCACCCCGCAGGCGCCGGAGGAGACCGCTCGTGCCCATCTTCGTCCTGCCTGGATTCGCCCTGCCCGGTGACACCCCGCTCGGGTCCACCCCGCTCGATGCCGTCCGGCTCAGCTCCGTACCGTCCCGTTCGTCCGCCCGCGCCGCGGCGCTCCTGGCCGCCGGCGTCGGTGCGCTCGCCGCCGCCGCCGTAGCGGCCGCCCCCGGGGCCGCCGCTGCCGACGGCGGAGGCGGAGATGCCCTTGCCGTCTTGCGCGGCTGCGAGTCCGGCGGCGATTACACCGCCGCGACCGGCAACGGCTACTACGGCGCCTACCAGTTCGACCTGCCCACCTGGGCCGGGCTCGGCTTGGCCGGACTTCCCTCCGACGCCACCCCCGCCACCCAGGACGCCGCCGTCGTGACGCTGGCCACCCGGGCCGGCGGCTGGTCGCCATGGCCGGTCTGCGGCCAGGGGCTCGGCGCCGTGCCGTCCGCCGAGCCCGCCCCGCCGCCGGTGGTCGTGACCGCCGGGACCACCAGCGCGGGGATCGTCACCGCGGCGATTGCGGCGCCGGGCCCGCTGGCGGCCACCCAGCCGGCGCCCCCTGTGCCGGTCCAGGTGCTCACCCTGGCCCCCGACGCCGCCCCGAGCGACCAGGTGCTCGCCTGGCAGCAGCGGATGGCCGATCGTGGCTGGCAGCTGACGGTCGACGGGGTGTTCGGGCCGGCGACGCAGCGGGTCGCCCGTGACTTCGCTGTCGAGAAGGGGATCGTCGAGGGGCTGCCCGGCGAGGTCGGCCCCCTTCTCTGGTCGGCCGCGTGGACTGCCACGCTGGCCTGACCCTCCCGAGCTGGCCCTGATGACCTGGCGGGATCCCGCGCGCACCATCGTCGCGAACCATGGCGTGGTCCCTGACTCCACCACAGCCACGTGGACCGGTCCGTCAGATCGGCCCACGCCCCCGGTGAGTTGCAGATGATTCGGTCACTTCTGGTCGAGCTCGATCGAGCCGGTCGCTGACGAGCGCGGCGAGTAGTTCGGGTTGCTCGTGCATGAGCGCGTGCCCGGCGTCTTCGATGACTGCCAGGGTGGCGTGCGGATAGCGCTCGAGCACCCGACCATCGGCCACGACGATGTCGGCGGCGGTCAGCGAGGCAGAGGCGGCGTCGAAGACCCACCCGCCGTGAAACAGCGTGCGCGGCTCAGCCATGGGACGGCAGCCGAACGACGGTGCGGAAGAAGTCGTCGATCCGGCGCACCACCGACACGAACCGGTCGAAGTCGACCGGCTTGGAGACGTAGGCGTTCGCATGCAGCTGGTAGCTGCGCAGCACGTCCTCCTCCGCCTCGGAGGTCGTGAGCACGACCACCGGGATGAGCCGCAGGGACGGGTCGGCCTTCATCTCCGACAGCACCTCGCGGCCGTCCTTGCGCGGGAGGTTGAGATCGAGCAGCACCAGGTCGGGACGCGGCGCATCGGCGTACTCGCCTTGCTGGCGCAGAAAGGCCAGCGCCTGCTCGCCGTCGCTGACGACGTGCAACGTGTGCGCCAGGTGGTCCTCGAACGCCTCGCGCGTCATCAGCACGTCGCCGGGGTCGTCCTCCACGAGCAGCACCTGGATCGGCGCGCCGTCGTCGGCCCTCACGCTGGCTCCAACGCGGTCACGAGCGACGAGCTGCTCGCCGGCGTGGCCGGCGACACGGGCGCCGGCAGGGTGAAGCGGAAGGTGGCACCGGGCGGGTCTGCCTCGGTGTCGAGCCAGAGGCGGCCGCCGTGGAACTCGACGATCTTGCGGCACAGGGCGAGGCCGATTCCGGTCCCGGCGTAGGCCTCCTTGTTGTGCAGCCGCTGGAAGATCACGAAGATCTTGTCCGCGTACGCCGGGTCCACGCCGATCCCGTTGTCCCGGACCGTGACCTGCCAACCCTCCTCCTCGTGGCGTGCCGACAGCCGCACGACCGGCGGCTCGACGCCACGGAACTTCAACCCGTTGCCGACCAGGTTCTGCAGCAGCTGCACCAGCAGGCCGCGATCACCGTCGACCACGGGGAGCCGGTCCGCGGTGACCGTGCCGCCCGCCTCGTCCAGCGCCATCGCCAGCGAGACCTTCGCCCGTTCCAATGCCTCGCCGAGGTCGACGGGGGCGAAACCGGCCGTGCTGCGCCCGACCCGGCTGAAGGCCAGCAGGTCGTTGATCAGCTGCTGCATCCGCTTGGCGCCGTCGACCGCGAAGCCGATGTAGGTGTCGGCCCGCTCGTCCAGCTGCCCGGCGTAGCGCCGCTCGAGGAGCTGGCAGAAGCTCGCGACCTTGCGCAGCGGCTCCTGCAGGTCGTGGCTCGCGACGTAGGCGAACTGCTCGAGGTCGCGGTTGCTGCGGGCGAGCTCGTCGGCCTGCGCCTGCAGTCGCAGGCGGGCCGCCCGGGTGCCCTCGAGCTCGGCCACCAGCTGCAGGCGCATCGACTCCACGTCGCGGGCCAGCCCCGCGGTGTCTGGCGGGCCGACGGCCTCCACCTCGTGGTCCAGCAGGCCGGCGGCGATCGCCCTGGCATCACCCGCGACCTGCCGCAGCGGTGTCGTCACCCAGGAGCGCAGTGCGCGGGCGATGAGCAGCAGGAGCAGCACGACGCCGAGGACGGAGACCGCGAGCGTGGCCACCAGCAGGTGGAGGTCGTCGGTGACGGCGGTCCTGGCGATGGTCCTGGCCGAGTTCAGGTCGATGGCGAAGCGGCTGTCGGCGGAGCGAATCGCGTCGAACAGCTCCTTGCCGCGGTCGGTCTGCACGGCCGCTCTCGCCTCCAGACCCCGGGCCGCCGCTGGCGCCGCGTACTGCCGGGACCACGATTCCGCGCTTGCCTCGACCGCGGCGAAGCGGGCGAGCAGTGCCGGCTCGGCAGCCAGCAGGGAATGCAGCTGGGCGTCGAGCCGGGCCGTCTCGGCGCGACCCGCGACGTAGGGGGCGAGGAAGCGCTGCTGCCCGGTGAGGGTGTAGCCCCGGAGCCCGGTCTCCTCGTCGAGCAGGGCCGACAGATATCGGGTCTCGTCGGTGCCGGCGGGGGACAGCCGATCACTGTTGCGGATCACGGCGCGGTCCAGCCGGACGAGTGCGAGCGCGACGATCGCGACGAGGGCGAGCAGGCACACGCCGGTGACGGCGTACGTCGCGCCCAGCCGTCGCCGCAGCGACCAGCTCACCCGGCGTCCCGCAGCAGGAGCAGCGCCACGTCGTCGGAGAGCAGGCCGCCGTTGCGCCGCTCGACGGCATCGATCAGGCCGTCGGCGAGCTGCTCCAGCCCGATCACGCCGCCGGTCGCCGTCGTCGACCCCAACTCCGGGGCCATCTCGAGCACGGGCTGCCAGCCGAGCCGCTCGCCCGCCGGCCCGTCGCGTCCCTCCAGCAGACCGTCGGTGACGAGCAGCAGGCACCAGCCCTCGTCCAGGGTGAGCGGCGCCGCCGCCCACCCCTGCTCGCCGGGGAGCACCCCGATCGCCGGTCCGACGATGCCCTCGGGCAGCAGGCAGCGGTGCGGGGCCAGCTGCGCCGGAGTGGGGTGGCCGGCCAGACGCAGGCTGCCCGAGCGCCGGTCCGGCGCGACCTCGAGCGTGCAGACCGTGGCGAAGACCTCCTCCGAGGTTCGCTCGGACTCCAGGACGTCCTGCATGGCCGCCAGCCGCTGCGCGTCCGGGACGCCGGCCAGCACGAGGGTGCGCCAGGCGATGCGCAGGCTGACCCCGAGGGCCGCCTCGTCGGGGCCGTGGCCGCACACGTCGCCGATCAGCACCTGCAGGGCGCCGCCGGCGTCCTCGACCACGTCGTAAAAGTCCCCGCCCAGCAGGGACCGCTGGTTGCCGGGGCGGTAGCGGGTGGCGTAGGCGACCCGTTGCGAGCGCAGCAGAGGCACGGGCAGCAGGCCGCGCGCCAGTCGGGCGTTCTCCTCCGCGCGCAGGGAGGACTCCTGCAACGCGAGCGACGCCTCGTCGCTGCGCTTGCGCTCCACGGCATAGCGGATCGCCCGCAGCAGCAGCGGTCCGTCGACCTGGCCCTTGACCAGGTAGTCCTGGGCGCCGGCCGCGAGCGCGTCGGTGCCCCGGTGCTCGTCGACGAGGCCGGTCAGCACGATCACGGCGGCGTGCGGGGCCGCCCGCAGGACCGCTCGCAGACCTGCCAACCCGCCCGTGTCCGGGCCGCTGTCCGGCAGCCCCAGATCCAGCAGGACGCAGGCGGTCTCCGCCGACAGGTGCACGGCCGCGGCGGACAGGGACCGCACCCAGGTCAGACCCGCTGCCGCGCCCGTCTCCTCCAGCAGCTCGTACGAGCAGCGCGTCGCCGTCGTCGTCCTCGATGAGCAGCACGGAGGTGATAGCGGCCGGCTCGGTGCCTACGACGGGCGGCAGGTCGTCGGGAGCCAGCCGGGAACCGGGCACGTGTGCCATCCCCCGCCTCCCGTCACCGAGCTCGCCGCGAACAGTAACTGGACGTGGCCGCCGAACGACGGGCGATACCGCTGCTGCCGGGCCATCGACTCGGCCGGCCTGGCGCCCGTAGCCGGCGGGTCCGACGTCAGGCGAAGAGCGCGCTCGCGGTGACGGGCGTCAGGCCGCGGGAGCGCAGCCCGCTCACCACGGTCGGCAACGCCGCGACGGTGGTCGCATGGCCGAAGTGCAGACTGACGACGCTGCCGGGGCGGGCCGTGGCCAGGATGGTGCGCACGACCTGAGCGGATGGCACGTCCTGGTAGTCCAGCGGGTCCACGT
>JAABUX010001351.1_pt1 | contig 37468 bp, 30 predicted proteins | sample 5561851 | NCBI WGS metagenome assembly JAABUX01 (sample SAMN10711883, study PRJNA513361) | rock metagenome | isolation source: Antarctica rocks | place: Antarctica: Victoria Land, Richard Nunatak red sandstone | collected 2016-01-03 | reverse complement strand
CCCTGGCGCCAGCAGGTACCCTGCCACCTGGTGCATACCACGCCGGAGACGCACCGGATCATCCGCGCCAATCTGCACCGCGCGCCCATGTTCAACGGCTCGATCGAGGGCATCGGGCCGCGCTACTGTCCCTCCATTGAGGACAAGATCGTACGCTTCGCCGATAAGGAGTCGCACCAACTCTTCCTGGAGCCCGAGGGGCTGCGCACGCGCGAGATCTACGTGCAGGGCGCCAACACCTCGCTGCCCGAAGAGGTGCAACTGGCCATGCTGCGGGCCATCCCGGCGCTGCGGCAGGCCGAGATCCTGCGGCCGGGCTACGCCGTGGAGTATGACTTCGCCCCGCCGTACCAGACGCTGGCCTCGCTGGGCAGCAAGCACGCCGACGGGCTGTACCTGGCGGGCCAAATCAACGGCACCTCGGGCTACGAGGAAGCGGCGGCGCAGGGCCTCATCGCCGGGCTCAACGCCGCGCGCCACGCGCAGGGGTCTGAGCCGGTGGTGCTGCGGCGCGACCAGGCCTACATCGGCGTGCTGATCGACGACCTCGTGACCAAGGACCACCGCGAACCCTACCGCATGCACACCTCGCGCGCCGAGCACCGCCTGCTGCTGCGCCAGGACAACGCCGACTTGCGCCTGACCCCCCTGGCCTATGCCGTCGGCCTCGTCGCCAACGAGCGCCATGCCCGCGTCGAGGCCAGGCGCGCCGCCGTGGCCGCGGCGCTGGAGACGCTGCGCCGCGTGCGCGTCCCCGGCGTGGACGGCCAGCCCTTCGGCCGCTCCGTGCCGGGTGACGAGGCGCTGCGCCGCCCCGACGTTAGCTTCCGCCAGCTCGCGGACGCGGCGCCAACCAATTCCGGTCTAGGCGCCGTTTCGGACGAGGTGGGGCTACAGGTTGAGATGGAGACCAAGTACGCCGGGTACATCGCCCGCGAGCAGAGCGCCGTTGCCCGCGCCGCGCGCATGGAGGACTACGCGCTCCGCGCCGACCTGGACTACGCCGCCCTGCGCGGCCTGCGCAACGAGGCGCGCGAGAAATTGGCGCGCTTCCGCCCGCTGACCGTCGGCCAGGCCGGCCGCATCGCCGGCGTCACCCCAGCCGATGTCGCGGCGCTGCTTGTGTCCACGAAGTAGTGAACAACCCTCAGCCGCTTGTGTCCACTCGCGCCTTGATCTCAGGTCCTTCATCCGTGTAGCCCAGAGCTGCTGGTCGTACTCTTTAGGCGCGGTCAACGCGCGCGGGCGCCGCGTATACTGAGAGGGTTGGCCGTCCAGTGTGGGCGGCCCTGAAGATGTGTCAGGCGACAGGGGGGATTGGTGCGATTGGGACGACGGAGCGCGCCGGTCTCCGATTTGATGCTGGTGGGGCTGGCCAACGCGGCGATGCAGGCCGGCCTGTCGGCTTATGGGGCCACCTTCACCAACTTTATCTCGGGAGACCTGCACCTCGGGGCGCAGGCGCTGGGCGGCCTGGAGTCGTTGCGCGAGGTACCGGGCTTCCTGGCCGTGGTGCTGGCCGCGGTGACGGTGCGCTTCCGCCAGTCGCGCCTGGCCGCCGTCTCGCTGATCTTGATGGGTGTGGGGCTGACCGCGATCACCGGGGCGCATTCGTGGTGGTATCTGGTGGCCAGCGGCACGGTGTGGAGTATCGGCTTCCACCTGTTCGCGCCGCTCTCCAACGGCCTGGTGCTCGGGGCCGCTAAACCGTCCGAGGAAGGACGCGCGCTGGGCTGGGTCGGCGGAATCGGGGCGGCCGGCGGCATCGTCGGCATGCTGATGATCTTCGCCATGGTCCCGCTGCTGGGCCTACGCGGGTCCTTCGTGCCCACCGGTCTGATCGTGCTGCTCGGCGCCGTGGCGCTGTTCCTGTGTCGCGAAGAGCAGGAGGTGCGGCGCTCGCGCATCCTGATCCGCCGCCGCTATAGCCTCTACTACGTGCTGACCCTGCTCGACGGCAGCCGCCGCCAGATCTTCTCTACCTTCGCCGTCTTCCTGCTGGTCAGGGTCTATCACCTGGACGTGCAGCACGTGACCAGCCTGTTGATCTTCAACGCCATCGTCACCACGCTATTCACCCCGGTGGCCGGGCGCCTGATCGACCGCTTCGGCGAGCGCCGCATCCTGGCCCTCAACTACGCCTGTCTGATCCCGCTGTTCGCCAGCTACGCCCTGGTGCACAACGTGGCCGTGCTTGGCGTGCTCTACTGCGTGGACAACGCCTTCTTCTCGTTCGGACTGGGTATCAACAGCTATCTCGGGCGCATCGCCACGCCCAAGGAGCTGACGCCGAGCCTGGTGATGGGCACGACCATGAACCACGTCGCGGCGGTCGGCGTGCCCGTCGTCGGCGGGCTACTGTGGGACCACGTGGGCTACCAGGTGACGTTCCTGGCCGGCGCGGCTACCTGCGTGCTCTCCGTGGTCACCGCGCTTGCCATCCGCGCCGACCGGTTCGGACAGACCGATACGACCACGGATCGGGCAGCCATCAAGGATGAGCTCGAGTTCGGCGTGCCGATCCTGCCGGCAACGCCGGAGCCGGCCGCGCCACGGCGAGCGGTCTAAACTGGCTCGGCGGCGCCACCTCCTCACCGTGGATGAGTGGACCCAGAGAGAGCGCCCTCTCTTATACTAATTGGTTAGGAGCAGACGAGGACCTGTGGCGATCCATGTGGCGATTGATTCGGATAATCGCCACATGGATCACCGCGTCGCGTACATGAGGCGAGCAGACCTGCGCACCGAGTGAGCCGAGAGATGAAAGGGTGTGTCACCTGGATAATCGACGCGCCATCCTATCTCACTCGTCACTAACCACTCGTCACTCGCCGCTCGCCACGGGCCACTCCAGTGAGGGCTCGGCATCGACGCCGACGGCCGTCGGCTCAACAAGGGCGCCGACGGCCGTGGATTCGGCCATGGCGCCGCGCGTAAGGTCGCCACGCCCACGGGTGGCGGTACGGGCAAGCTCCCGCGTGCGCGCGGCGTCGAGCGCCTGCCGGACAGCTTTGACGCGCTCGCGGATCTGCGGCAGATCGCTGGTGGGCAAGGTCAGGGTCAGGGCCGAGGACAGGAAGCGCAGTTCGTCGCGCCAGTCTTCGTCTTCGCCCTCGCCGGCGGCGCTATCGCGCAGCGCGCGCGACGCCTGGTAGAGCAGCGCGTCGGCCTGGTTGAAGAGGGCGATCTTCTCCTGACGCTCGTGATCCTCCTCCTGGTACGTCGTGGCGTCATCGGTCATCCGCGCCACGTCGTCCTCATTGAGCCCGCTCGACGCCGACACGGTGATCTGCTGGACGCGGCCCGTGGCCTGATCGCGCGCCGAGACGCTCAGGATACCATTGGCGTCGAGGGTGAACGAGACCTCGATCTGCGGGGCGCCGCGCGGCGCGGCCGGGATGCCGTCCAGGTGGAAGCGCGCCAGGCTGCGGTTCTCGTCGGCGATGGGGCGCTCCCCTTGCGTGACGTGGACCTCCACCGAGTCCTGCTCGTCGAGGGCGGTCGTGAAGATCTCGCTGCAGGTGGTGGGGATCGTCGTGTTGCGCGGGATCAACGGCGCCACCACCCCGCCGCGCGTCTCCACGCCCAGGGTCAGCGGCGTGACGTCGAGCAGCAGCATGTTGTCGACCCCGCCGGTCAGCGCGGCGCCCTGGACGGCCGCCCCGATGGCCACGACCTCGTCCGGGTTGACCTCTTTGCTGGGCTCGCGCCCGAAGATGCCGCGCACCAGGTTCTGCACCGCTGGCATGCGCGTCTGACCTCCTACCAGGATCACCGCGTCGATATCCCCGGCGGCCAGTTCGGCGTCGGTCAGGGCGCGGCGGCAGGGCTCGATGGTGGCCTCGATCAGGTCGGCCACCAGCCCCTCCAACCGCGAGCGCGTCATGGTCACGGCAAGGTGCAGCGGCCCCTGAGGGCCGGCCGCGATAAACGGCAGGTTGATGTGGGTCTGCAGGGTCGCGCTCAACTCGATCTTGGCCTTCTCGGCCGCCTCCTTGAGCCGCTGCAGGGAGGCTGAATCCTGCCGCACGTCGATGCCATGCTCGGCGTAGAAGCCCTGCGCCAGCCACTCGATGATGCAGGCGTCGAAATCGTCGCCACCTAAATGGGTGTCGCCGTTGGTGCTCTTGACCTCGAAGACGCCGTCGCCGAGTTGCAAGATTGAGATGTCGAAGGTGCCACCGCCAAGGTCATAGACGGCGACGGTCTCGTCGTGGTCGCGCCCGAAGCCGTAGGCCAGCGCCGCGGCCGTGGGCTCGTTGATGATGCGCAACACCTCCAGCCCCGCGATGCGCCCCGCGTCTTTGGTGGCCTGCCTCTGCACATCGTCGAAGTAGGCGGGCACGGTGATGACGGCGGACGTCACGTCCTCGCCCAACCGCGCCTCGGCGTCGGCGCGAATCTTAGCCAGGATCATCGAGGAGACCTGCGGCGGGGCGTACTCCGTGCCGCCCAGGTTGACCAGCGCGTTGTGGCCCAATCCTGGCACGATGTGGTAGGGGGCCATGGCGCGCGCCCGTTGCACCTCATCGTCGTCGAAGCGCCGGCCCATCAACCGCTTGATCGAATAAACCGTGTTCTCGGGGTTCGTGATGGCCTGACGGCGCGCGACCTGCCCTACCAGCCGTTCCTGCTCCTCCGTGATCGCCACCACCGAAGGCGTGGTGCGTCCCCCTTCGCTGTTCTCGAGGATCAGCGGTTGGCCGGCGTCGAACACGGCAACGCAGGAGTTCGTCGTCCCTAAATCGATGCCCAGCACATATGTCATCGATCCTCCTCCCGTTCTACGGGTTGCGTCACGGCCACCTGCACCTGCACCGGCCGTAGCACGCGGCCATGCAGAGCATAACCGGGGCGATATACGTCGGTCACGGTGTTCACGGGGACAGCAGGATCATGGACCCGTGAGACGGCTTCGTGCAGGCGGGGATCGAACAGGCCTTGCCAGGGGGCGATGCGCTCCACGCCCTGCCGCTCCAGCAGCGCGCGGACGCCGTGCCCGATCAGCAGCACGCCCATGACCCAGGGATCATCGCGTAGCCGCGCCGGGACCTGGACCGAGGCGCGTTCCAGGTCATCCAGCACGGGAAGAATCTCAACAATCATCTCGCTCTTCGCAAATCGGGTGAGGTCGCCTCGCTCGTACTCGCTACGCCGCCGCTGGGCGGCCAACTCGTCTTGCGCCTGGCGCAACCCGGCGCGCAACTGCCCGACCAGCGCCGCGTCGCCCACCTCCGCGCTGCCGTCACGACCGTCATCGTCGTCTTGATGCGCGCTCCCGCTTGTGATTCCGGCAGCCCACATGTCGCCATCGCCGCTATCGCCGTCACCGCTATCGCTGTCATCGCTGTCATCGCTGTCATCGCTGTCCGCAGCCGGAAAAACGGCGGGGGAAGAAAAGGTCAGGCGTAGCGCCGCGAACTCGGCATCCTCGCCGCCGGCATCGCTGCTGAACGGATGCGCCTCCGACCTGTCCGGTTCGGACCCAGGGCGCGGCAGAGGCAAAGTGAGCTTCCTGGTAACGTACGATGACGACGACCGCGGCATGCGGCCATCATCCACGTCCTCGCGCGGCCCGGCATCGCCAGCGGTTGCACAGTCCCCGTGGGTCCCGTAGGTCCCGTAGGTCCCGTGGGTCCCGTGGGTTCCATCGACGATGACGGCCTCGACAGCGGCGGCCGCTACAATCTCCGCGGGGCCGGTCGCCACGGCGGCGACCGGCTTACCGCCCGTTACAGCGTTCTTTCGCTGGCCGTGGTCACTCATCACTCTCTCCCTCTTCGTATCGCCATAGCGGCCAACGCGCGGCATCGGGGATGCCGTCGTCCGCGTAGCGCGATGATCCGCGTGGGCCTTGGGTACCCCACGATCCGCTCTGTTTTCTTATCAAGGTCCAATTGCACGGAGGCGCGTGCTGCTAGCCCATATCGGTGATATAGGCGTTGGCGGCCAGTTGGGACAATGAGAAGAGAGTACCGGCGGTCTCTGGCCCATCTGATGGAAACAGCGCATCGCTCTGTCCGCTCTGTCCATGGTCGTGACGGGTTGGATCGGGGATAATAGGAGGGATCGCCACGATAGGCGTGACAGAGCACGAGGATGGATGCGCTTGGCTTATCATGTATAGCTGCAAGGAAATATTTTTCACGCTGCAAGGCGAAGGGGCGAACACCGGGCGGCCGGCCGTCTTCTGTCGCTTCAGCGGCTGCAACCTGTGGACGGGGCGCGAGCAAGACCGTCACAAGGCGGTCTGCCAATTCTGCGACACCGACTTCGTGGGCACGAACGGTTCCGGCGGCGGCCGCTTTGCCACGGCCGATGGGTTGGCGGCAGCGGTACGACGCGCCTGGCCGGTCTCGTCCGCGCCGCGGGCGCGCCCCCTTGTGGTTTGCACCGGCGGCGAGCCGCTGCTCCAGCTCGACGAGCCGCTGATCGCCGCGCTGCACCGCGAGGGCTTCGAGGTCGCCGTGGAGACGAATGGGACGCGGCCGGCGCCGCGCGGCCTCGACTGGATCTGCGTCAGCCCCAAGGCCGGGGCGCCGCTTGTGCTGCGCGCGGGCGGCGAATTGAAGTTGGTCTACCCGCAACTGGAAGCGCTCCCGGAGCGATTCGAGGACCTTGACTTCCAGCAGTTCTTCCTGCAACCGATGGACGGTCCCGAGCGCGAGCGCAATACCGCCCTGGCCCTGCGCTACTGCCTGGAGCATCCGCAATGGCGCCTCAGTCTGCAGACGCACAAGCTGCTGGGCATCCCATGAGCCACGACCCCACGCCCGCTGCCGCCACGTCACACACCTCGGACACCATGGAAATCTTCCGCGAGTTCGGGTTCGAGGCGGCGCACCGGCTGCCCAACGTCCCGCCGGGCCACAAGTGCGCGCGCCTGCACGGGCACTCTTTCCGCGTCGAGTTGCACGCCCGCGGCGTCGTGGCGGCGGAGAGCGGCTGGGTGATGGACTTCGCGCGCATCAAAGAGGCTTTCGCGCCGCTCCACGAACGGCTCGACCACCACTACCTCAACGAGATCGAGGGGCTGGAGAATCCAACCAGCGAGAATCTGGCGCGCTGGATCTGGCGGCGTCTGCGGCCAGCCCTACCCGAACTCTCCGCCATCGTGGTGCGCGAAACCTGCGCCACGGGCTGCATCTACCGGGGTGATAGGTGATAGGTGGCGAGTAACCCTATGTTACGAACCGCGCGGCCATCCGTTGTACCATGTGGAGGGGACGTATCCTCCGCAACGACACATGGTGGCCCCAGCGGAACAGTCGGACAACAGGAGGACAGACCCATGATGCGTCGAGAGAAACGCGTCGCGCGCCTGATACGGCGATCGGCCGTGTTCGCCGCGCTTGCCCTGAGCGCGATGGGCATGGCGCCGCGCCCCGGCCACGCGGGCGCCGCGCTTATGCGGGCGCCAGCGACGTGCGCCGCCCTAGGTCAGTATCAGGTCGGACCACGTGTCCTACCCTTGGCGCCGCCGGCGATTCGCCCCGTTCCACCCCATAGCCATACGCCAGCACGCTTGATAGCCTTCTCTTTCCTGCGCGGCACGCTCACGTTGAGCAGCTACAGCGGTTGCGGCGGAACGACGAGCGGTCGCTTCGCTATCGCGCGGGCCTATGGAGGACCGCTACCAGGGCCAGAGCCGCCGCGGGGGCCACAGCGCGGCGCTATCGCCTGCCCTGAGCAAGAAATGTACTGCGGGTTTGTCCCGACAGGGATCGTCGCTGCCAGCGGCGCCTTTATGCAAGACCCGGCGCATGGGACCGACCCCGCCTATATCTCCGTCAGCGCGGTCATTACCAGCGCGGAGCCGGGCCCCGCGCTGGGAGTGCCCTGTTCCGAGCGGTACGGCTGCCCGGCGCCATCCGTCATCACGTCGACCGTCGCCTTCACCAACGTCACCGGCTATCTCCAGGTGGACGCCGACGGCGCCTCGGCGACGCTCTCGGTCCTGCCCCCGCCGCCCGGTTCCACGACGACGGGAGGCGGCGGCGCGGAGAGCCTGCTCGCGCCATCGCCGCTGATCCTATCTGGCCACAAGGGTACTGGAACTGTGCCCGGCGCGCCGTCCGGCAATCCGGGAGCAACCGCGGTCGCCGTCACTGCCGTGGCCGGGACGGCCGTGGCGGTTCCTTCCACCGTCGTCGTATCCCCTCCTCCACCTCTACCGTCACCCACGGTCATACGTTAGCTAAGTATCGTAAGCTAGGTAAGGTTAGAAAGAGTTTAGAGTACTAATCATCTGGATTCGTACCGGTGGGACGTTGTCCAGTGAGGAACACGTAGACGAGCGCGACCAGATCAACGGTCCCGATAGCGCCGCCAGCTGCGGCTCCAGGCGTGAAATGCTCGATTGTGCTCAAGGCGATAGTTCCGATGGAGCCTAGCAGCGCGACCATCGCGATCAGACGAGCGTTGGTCATCCCCGTTCGATCACGGTAAAAGCCACGGTGGCGCAGGTACTCCTGGTTGCGCTCTCATTGGATAAGCACGCGATCACGCGTCTCAGGCAAGAGCTTGTCGATCCGTTCCAGGTCGTTGAGCGAGAGATCGCCCCGCGTGGGCGGTACCATTTCCCGCGCCTGGGTTGGGCGCCGGGCAAGGGCACGGCGTTTCCGGGAGGGGACTGGAGCGTTGTCCTGCATCAGTCTCCCTACTACAGCGTTACTACTGCGCTGATCGCTCGGCGGTGATTGTGTCACGGCCTTTCCGTGGCCGACGACGCCATCGACGCTGCGGACTCCGTGCCGCGTCACCACTTCGGGTCACGGTCATCGCCCAAGCGTCAGCCATGAGACGCACTGCAACACGGGAGGTATCACGTGTCTCACGCCGAGACAACGTGCCTCCCAGGTCGAGCAGACGCGCGAGATGGGATGTCTCAGGACGCACTTGTCGCGTCGAGACGACAACCCAGGCGCAAAGGACGATGGTCGCGGCCCCCGCACTGAGCAGGGCGACCAAGACAGCGATGATGTCTATACTCTCCATAGAATTACAGTATACGCCGTTGAGCCTACTGATTATGACACATGCGCCGCCAGTCGCCGCTCAGTCACTTTGCACATAGGCCCTTAAGACATGGTTCCAACGAACTTGACGGTGTTGCACCCAGCGGAGGCTCATACTGTCAAGCAGAACCGGCTCCAAATGAACCATGTCTAACGCGTTGGAAAGGGCTCATCCGCAGACGATGCGCCAATAGCGGTAGGCGACCCCACCGGAGTACTGCGTCCAGTAGATCTTGTGACAGCCGCGTCCCTGTGCGGCGGACGGGACGACTGTTTGCGGCGGTTGCGCTGAGCCGCCGGTAGACGCGTAGGTGGGGATGGCCGTGGGCGTGCTATAGGACGAGGTCGTGCCCGTATTGCCATACGGGACGGGAGTCGCGGTCGCGGTGGGATAGGAGTAGCTTATCCCCCCTACGGGCGTCGGAGTAGCGTAGAGTCGGGTGTACCCTCCCCGTGGGGGCGACGACGCGTCGGGGGTAGCCGACGCAACCAGCGCGGGCGGCGTCGCGGTGAAAGCCGGCGGGACGTACCGCGTTGGCGTGGCGGCGGGCGGGACGTACCGCGTTGGCGTGGCGGCGGGCGGGACGTACCGCGTTGGGGGCGCGTTGATGGTGGGCGTCGGGATGACGGTTGGGTTGGTGGCGTGATAGCCCAACACCTGCTGCGACGGGGTCGACCACGTCGCCATGCGGTAGCCGGTGATGGCGTAGGCCTCGGCTGTGGTCGGCACCCAGACGTCGACGTGATAGCCGATGACGGCGCCGCCGGTGTCTTCGGCGTGGCAGGTACCGATGCCGTCGATCGTGATGTAGGTACCGAGAGGGATGACGCGGGGGTCGACGGCACAGGTGCCGGGGTGGGTATAGATGCCCGAGGCGGTATAGCCACGATCGACGTAGCCCGTCACGAGCACCTGCATCGTAATGGTGTCCGCCGTCCCGGCCCGCGCGCCGGACGCGCACCAGGCGGAGGCGAGAAGACTCGCGACGGCTACCGGTCCAAAGATGCGGGACCTCATACGCTTTCCTTCTTCAGGTACGCCATACTCCTCCAATCGGCGTGCGGTAACGCACGACTATCACGACTATTAGGCTCCCGCGCGGCCCTCGGTAGACCGCGCGGCCCTCGGTAGACCGCGCGGCCCTCGGTAGACCGCGCGGCCCTCGGTAGACCGCGCGGCCCTCGGTAGACCGCGCGGCCTTTAGATAGTAGGGGCTCCACTGTCAGGGATCGATGCCAGTCCGGCATGTTAAGGTGCGACAGGTGGCACTATACCATTGGACGTACGGCGATTGCAACCCCTACGCCCTCATTTCCCCTCTCCTGTCCTCTCTCCCGACCGCCACAGGTAAGCGTGGCCCGTCGCACTTGCATCGTTGCGCGGCACGTTCTACCCTTGTGCTAGAGGTATTACATTTTTCATTCACTGTTCATCAATAACGTAGGGGACCCACGATGAATGCCCGACTTGCCGCGAGCGTCCTGGGCGCCGCGGTTCTGGGCGCCGTCGGGTGGGCCGTGGCCAAGACGGTCGGCGGCCTCGCGGGAGACGCTCCAGCGATGCTGCTTGCCGGCCTTGTGCTCGGTCTTATCTTGACACCGTTGCTCTTTGCCGCGCCGCTGCGCCGTCTGGACGCGTACATGCGCAACGCGCCGGTCGAGGATCTTGCCGTGGCCCTCTTCGGCCTCGGCGTCGGACTCTTCATCTCCGCGCTGCTTACCTTCCCGCTGGTCCTGCTTGGTTCGCCCGTCGGCAACCTCCTGCCTACCGTCGTGGCATTGGTGGGGGCGCTGGTCTGCGTGCGCGTGGCGCTGCTGCGCCGCGCCGATGTCCGCGCCTTATTGTTCGCGGCACGGATCAGCCGCCCTGCCGACACTGGTCAGGCAGCGGCCACGGCGAACACGACGGGCGCCAGCGTCGAGAGCGGCCCTTTGAGCAGCGTGGGCAACGCGAGCAACGGCCACAACTCCCGCGTGCTGCTGGACACGAGCATCATCATCGACGGCCGCATCGCGGACATCAGCGCGACCGGCTTCATCAACGGCGAGATCATCGTGCCCCGCTTCGTGCTCGACGAGTTGCAGCACATCGCCGACTCGCCGGACCCGCTGCGTCGGACGCGTGGCCGTCGCGGCCTCGACATGCTCAACCGCATGAGCAAGGAAATCGACGCGCCCATCACCATCCTGGACGTCGACCCACGCGAGGTGCGCGATGTCCACGAGGTCGACAGCAAGCTGGTCCACGTGGCGCGCAAGCTGCACGCGCCGATCATCACCAACGACTTTAACCTCAACAAGATCGCCCAATTACAGGGCGTGCGCGTGCTTAACGTCAACGAACTGGCCAACGCGGTCAAACCGGTCGTGTTGCCCGGCGAGGAGATGATGGTGCGCATCATCCAGACCGGCCGTGAGGTCGGCCAGGGCGTCGGCTACCTGGACGACGGGACCATGATCGTGGTCGAGGACGGCGCGCGCCATATCGACCAGGAGGTCGCTATCGTGGTCACGCGCGGGCTGCAGACCGCGGCCGGGCGCATGATCTTCGCCACGCTCAAAGGTCAGAACGGCCGCGGCCCCTATATCGGGCCGCGCGGACGGTAAGCAGTGGGCAGTGGGCAGTGGGCAGTGGGCAGTGGGCAGTGGGCAGATAAGGAGCGTCGCGCCGGTTACAGAGGATGCGGCCGCCTTGGCCGGATACTCCATGGCGTCCTTTCGTGAACTGCCCACTGTCCACTGCCCACTGCCCACTGCCCACTGCCTACTAGAGAGGGCGCATGGCATACGAACGGGTAGGCGTGGTGGTCGTGGCGGCAGGGAGCAGCCGGCGCATGGGCGGCCTGGATAAGCTGTGGCTGCCCCTCGACGGCCAGCCCCTGCTCGGCCGCACGCTCACGGCCCTCCTCGCCATTCCAGAGATCAGCCAGACGGTCGTGGCGCTCTCCGCCGACGGCCTGCGCCGAGCCGAGGACCTACGGGCGCGCGCTGAGCCGCCGTGGGACCGCGTCGACGCGCTCGTGCAGGGCGGCGCCGAGCGCGCCGACTCGGTGCAGGCCGGCCTGATGGCCCTCGACGAGTGCGAGTTTGTGCTGATCCATGACGGCGCGCGTCCTCTGGTGACGCCCGAACTGGTCCGCGCCGGGCTGGCCACCGCGCGCGAACACGGCGCCGCCATCCCGGCCGTGCCCGTGACCGACACGATCAAGCGCGTCGACGCCCGAGGCTTCATCACCGCCACGCCCGACCGAGCCATGCTGCGCGCCGTGCAGACGCCGCAGGTGTTTCGTTACGACCTGCTGCGCCACGCCTATGAGACCGCGGGCCGGGCGCGGGCGCTCTGCACCGACGACGCCATGCTGCTGGAACGCCTGGGCTACGCCGTCGCCACCTTCCCCGGCGACCCGCGCAACATCAAGGTCAGCACCCCCGCCGACCTGCCGCTGCTCAAACTCTACCTCCGGGAACAGGAAGATGTACGATAATGTATGGCTGACCAACGTATCACGTCCGAGTTGCGGCAGCGCGTGCGTGAGTGTGTCCCCTGAGCATCTGGAATGAGACAGCATCTAAGCGGCACACCAATGCGCTATACTTGAAGGGCGCGGCAACCTGCCGCATGGAAGGGGTGGGATGGTGCCTGACACGGAAGGCATGGCGCTGCACGGCGCCGTGTCTGCCACCGATGATGACGTCGTGGATGCGCTGGTCGCGGACGAAATCACGCGTGCGGAGCGCGACGCGTGGGAGCAGGAACGACAAGACGCACGCGACGAGCAAGCCGACGCGGGACGGACGCTCACGCTGCTCTTGGTCTTCGTCGGCGTTGTCTGGGTGGGAGGCGTGCTGGCCCTTATCTCGGCCCTCGCACTCGCGCCGCGTCCTATCCATGTGGGGAGCCACGTGAACGACGAGCGGACGATGGTCGTGGACGTTTGCTTGGCTATTGCCGCTGTGACCGTCGGCGCGGTGGTCATCCTGGCCGCTGCATGGTACACGCAATGGCGACCACTAGCCAAGAGCGCCGCGAAGTTGCCGGCAGCGACCAAGGGGACATCGAGCGCCGACCTGGACTCATTGCGGAAGTATGTGTCTCAACATAAGGAACGGAGACGGTATTCTGAGACGAGTGGGTGAGCCCTGATGCCCGCACGCGTACCAAGGTGGCAGCAGAGGAGCGCCTCCTCCGCCGGATGCATGCGCTGCACGACAATAACGAGCGGGCTTTGCAACTCATCAAGGATCGCCATGCGATAAATGCTTCCGTTGCAGGCCCCACCCAGGCTATTTGGCTTTTTGCCATCACGCTCATGGTGGGCGCGGCCTGGGCCATCATTCTCTTGCTCGACGCGCATGGCATCCTCCCACCCGATAAAAGTATTGTGTACCTTCTCTTGGTGACGCTGTTGGCTCTGGCGGCGGCACTCGGCAATCCCTACGTGATGGGGCCCGTTGCACGACGGCGCGCAGGCCGTATCAGCGATGGCGTTCTCCGGCGGCAGTCTACCATCTATAACAAAGACCGTTTGGCCATTCTTGACGCGTATTTTCATGAGATGGAAGAGATTGAGCGTCAGAACAGACCTCAACAGGTACGTAATCATGGTGATGATGAGGCTCGTCTCGCGCTGCCTCCCCCCGAGCCAGGCATGACGTTGCACGATGACCAGCCCCGTGAGCGGCAGACGCAGGAGCGCCCAGACCAGTAGCAGTCGATGGGAGCGATCACTCTTGCGCGGAGTTTCGCACGTTGCGATCGTGTACTAGTAATCTGTCATGCGATCTCTGATAAGTTCGCCGACCTGCAATTGAGCGTCCGGCTACTTAAAAAACAATGATTGACAGGCTACTAGGTCGTGATGCGGTACACCACCATCGTCTTTGCGGGCACGATGACGGGGTGCGCCAGCGTGACGCTGTAGACCTGCCGCAGATGGGCGCCGCTCGCTTTGACCAACCAGGGGTAGACGTCGGGGAAAACGATCAGGTAGCGCACGCCCAGACGGTGGAACGCGGCATAAAAATCGGCCGCGCGCCGGCTCAGGGGCAGTTCATGCTTGAGGGCGATGAATTGCGGAGTGACCAACCCCTCGATGTCGACCACGGGCCGCCCCGAAAGATAACCGATCGCGCCGATGTCGTTGAGCGCCAGCGGCGCGCCGGCCGGGACGTGCGTCCGCACCCAGCCGCCCAGCGCCACGTGCATGTCGTCGATGTCGCGCACCGAGGCGGCGTAGTAGGCCTCCCAACGCGTCAGCGTCAGCGCCAGCAGCGCCAGCAGCGCCAGTGGCGGTAGCGCGCCGCGCCAGCGATCTCGCCTGCCGCCGGCCTCACCGGCCGCCGCGCGGCGCGTCAACCGCTCGATCCCCACCACGGCCCATAGCGCCAGGAACGGCTCTAGCGGCATCACGTAGCGGGCAAACTGGTAGAGCACCGGCGAGAAGATAGCCTGCTCGAGCAGTAGCGCCAACGGCCACGACACACTTACCAGGGCGATGAGGCGGGGCGCGGCATGGGGTGTCGCACCAGGTATCGTGCCAGATATCACGTCGAGTGTCGCGCGGCGCGTCACGACAGGCGTCACGACAGGCGTCACGACGGGCGTATTCAATACGCCCCTACCCGTCCTCGTGGCGCGCCCACGCCACAGCGCGACGGCGCCCAGCGGCGCGAGGAGCAGAGCAGGATTGCCACTGATGGTCAAGAGGATGTAGTAGACCAGGTATGTCGTCGCGGTGGACAGGGTGTGCGGACCCAACCCGCTGGCCTTGGCGTAGAACGTCGTCGGCAACGGCCGGCCCGTGGTCAGCAGCGCGAACGCGACGTACGGCAGCACCAGGAGTAGGTAGAGGCCGGCAGCCGCCAGCAGCAGACGCCCCGACGACCGCGCCTGATCACGCCAGTGCGCCAGCAGGGCGACGGCGAGCACCACCGTCAGCAGATAGCCCTCCGGCCGCGCCAGCGTGGCCAACCCGCATAACGCCGCGAGGAGCAGCACGCGGCGCGCCGGCAGTCGCGCCTGGACTGAGCCGGCGCCAGCGTCCGCATCTTCCCTCTCCGGTAGGGCCAGCACGGCGGCCAGGCTGAGCGCGGTGAACAATGTCACCTCCATGCCGGAGGGCGCCGCCCACAGCAGGCGGCCATCCAGCGCCGTGAGCGCGCCGACCACCAGCGCCGCGGTGGGCGCCAGCCCCAGGCGTACGGCCACGCGCCAGGCCAGTACCGCCGCCAGCGCCAGCGCGACGACGCCATAGACCTTGGCCACGGCCCAGAGCGGCAAGCCCAGCAGAGCGGGCAGCGTCAGCACGATGACCCATAACGGCGAGGTCGAGGCGGGGACCGCCCCGTCCGGGTTGAACGCGAAGCCATGGCCGGAGGCCAGGTTCTGGGCGAAGCGGAAGTGGATGTAGGCGTCGTCGAGCGGGACGCCCCACAGGTTTCCTGTCAGCGCCTGCTGGGCGCGCAGGAACAGCGTCGTCCCCACCAGCGTCAGGACCACAAGCAGGGCGGCGGGCACGAGGATAGCGCCGCGCGCCACGCTCGACGCAATCGTTACGCCCTCCTCCCCTGCCCTCCTCCTCCACGGCAGCCTCATGGTCATGCCCTGTTTCCCCTTCCACGCCGACACCATGCAACCCTATACGGCGCCATATGACGACTCGCTATCTGTCCACACCCTACTCTATCTTTGCACTTTTTGCCTGTCCACTACATGTAGTGGCTACGCAAGCTGCTTAACCACGATATGCAGTACTTCAACCGACATCTACTTGACGGTGATCGAAAAGTGCACGGATGATGCCCTGGCAGCCGGGGCCACTTCTTGTCTATACTGACAATCGTGTGCCCAGTGCCGAGCATCACGTGTCCCGCGAAACCCGCCGAATGGTTGACCGCGCTAGCCCCTCTTACCTATAGTAGCCCGAACGGACGGGACGCTTTCCCTCATTAAGACTATTGAGCTTCGCCGTGAACGGCGCCATACTAGCCGTACATTGCCGCGATGCTCATCATAGTCGTCTAGAGACCGTGTAGCGGCACAACGAAAGGGTACTAGCAATATGGCCACGCGCCACTGGCTTCCGACCCGTCTTCTCCCCAAACTGGGCGCCGCTCTGCTTGCCGCGACGCTGCCGCTCAGCGCCTGTTCCGCCCAGGCCGGCCCAAAGACGACCCCGTCCGCTCCACTTTCCACGTCGAGGACCGCCCCGTTGGCTCCGCCGCCCGGACCGCGATTGCTCCAGACGGTTCCACCCGATGCCTTCCCACTTAGCCATGGCGGCAACATTCGCTTCGGCGTGGCTCAGGCTGTCGACGCGGCGCCGCAGGCCGACGCCCTGCACGTCCGCTGGGAGCGCATGCCCATTATTTGGGACCTGATGCAGCCACATGGCCCCCTGGATTGGAACGTGCTGGCCAGCATCCACGACCAGCCGATCGACACCGAGCTGGCCCGTGGACGCCAAATCGTCGGCATCCTGGAGGGCTGCCCCCGGTGGGCCGAGCAACATCCGTCCGAGGGCAACCGCTCGGCGCCCCGCAACATCGACCTCCCCTGGAATGACCCGCGCAACTATTGGGGCCAGTACGTCTACCGCGCGGCCCGCCACTACGCCGGGCGCATCAACACGTTTACCATCCTCAACGAAATCAACATACCCAACGGCTCCTTCGCTGGTACCTCCGCGCAGTACGCTCAGATGCTGCGCGTGGCCTACCTGGCAGCACACGCGGCCAACCCGCACGTCGAGATCCACATCTACGGCGACAATATGTACGCCGACTATGGCGTCTACTTCAGCCACGTCATGGATGTGCTGGCGAGCTTCCCCGACGCCCGCGCCAACAATCTGTTCTTCGACGCGGCCGAAGTTCACCTCTACGATGGCGTGTTGCGCTGGGACTATCTGTTCAAGCTGTGGCGTCAGGCGATGCAGCGTCACAACGTCGACAAGCCTATCTGGATTAGTGAGTTCAACGTCGCCCCGCGCGACGATCCCGGCCACACCGCCGTTCCCAGCGGCAACAACGCCCCGCTCTCCATCCAGCCCAACTACATCATCCAGGCATTTGCCGCCGGGCTAGGCCTCGGTAGCGCGCGCATGGAGGTCTACATCATGCGCGATGGGAAGAATCCCGCGGACGGCTCCGGCTTTAACGGCCTGGTGCGCTATAACGGGACCTTCCGTCCCGAGGCCTGGGCTTATGCGACCGCCACGACCTGGTTCAACGGCGTGACCGCCTCTCGCTACGACCCCGGTTCCGAGCCGACCGACGACTCGCGCCCGGTCTTCCGCGCCACCATGGAGCGCCCGGGCGCACATGGGCAGCCAGGCCAGGAAATCCAGGTATTGTGGAACCAGAGCGGTAAGGGGGCGACCGCGGCCGTGCCCGCCCTATCGCCCACGGCCCGCGTCGTGCGGCCCGACGGCTCGGTCAGCACGGTACAGGCGATACATGGCGCGTTCACCGTACGCGTCGCGCCGTCCCTCGACAAAGACCCCGCGTTCCCCCATACTTACGACATCGGCGGCGTGCCGCTGATCGTGGTGCAGAACCTGCCGCGGGGCTATCACGCGCCTGGCCTGCACCCACTCTTCGTGGAGCGCAACCGCGCCCTCGGCGCGACCGACGCCCTCGGCACGGTGACCAGCATCGCTACCGATCCGATCAGTCCGCTGGGCATGGGCCCGCGCGCCATTGCCGACACCAGCCACGACCGTGTGATCGTCGAGGACGCCGCGGGGCGCGTCACCGCGCGCTTCGGGGCCACGGGCGGCGCGCCCGGCCTCTTCCGCGGACCCACCGGCGTGGCTATCGGCTCCGACGGTACCCTCTACGTGGCGGACCAGGGTAACGCCCGCATCCAGGAGTTCGACCTCTCCGGCCACCTGCTGGGCGGCTTCGGCTCCTACCTGGACGCCTCCAACCCGGCGGCCTCGCTGCACGCGCCCACCGCCGTCGCCGTCGCGCCCGACAATACGGTCTACGTCGTCGACGCGGCGCGGAACGCCGTGCTGCACTTCACTCGTGTGGGCCGCTTTCTGGGCGGCTGGGGATCGCCCGGCAACGGCATCGGTCAGTTCGACGCCCCCAGTAGTATCGCCGTCAGCCCCCAGGGCAACGTCTACGTCTCCGACACGCTCAACAACCGCGTGACCATCTTCGACGCGGCGGGCCACCCCACCGGTCAGATCGGCACCGGCGATACCTCCGGGCCGGCCAGCCTGCATTGGCCAACCGCCGTGGCTATCACCGGTGACGGCCGCGTGGCCATCACCGATGCCGACAACGGGCGCGTGATCGTTGCCTCCAGGCCGCAAACCTACCTCGGGGCGGCGGCGCTGCCCCGCATCGCGCAGCCCGGCGGTATGGCGATCGCTGCGGATGGCTCGTACTATGTCAGCGACACGGCCAACAACCGCATCGTACACCTCAAGGCCGATGGCCGCCAACTGGCCGCGTTCGGGACCGCGGGCCGGGGGCAAGGGCAGTTCTTTGCGCCCGGCGGCCTCGCTTTCGGCCCGGACGGCAATCTCTACGTGGCCGACGGCGGCAACAACCGCATCCAGGTCTTGACCCCCTCGGGCGGATTTGTGCGCGCGTTCGGGCGCCAGGGCAACGCCCCCGGTCAGTTCCTGGGACCGCACGAGGTGGCCGTGGACCGCGACGGCACCGTCTGGGTCGCCGACACGTTCAATGCCCGCGTGGAGCACCTCACGGCAACCGGCGCGGTCATCGACGCCACGCATCTCACACACATTAACGGAGCCTTTGGCGTGGCGCCGGACGGGCATGGCGGTGTCTACTACTCCGCGCGCTACGACATGCGGGTCTACCACTGGACGCCGGGCGGAGTCCAGCAGGTCTGGGGCGGCTTCGGCTCGAGCAGCAATCAGTTCGACCATCCCAGCGCCCTGGTGGCCACGCCTGACGGCAGCGCCGTCTACGTGGTGGACGACGACAACATGCGCGTCCAGTTCATTACGGGCGGGCGCGTGGCCGGCCACCGCGGTGACGCGGGCGCCACCGGCGCCGGCCTGACCAAGCCCATCGCTATCGCGATGGCCCCCGATGGCTCGATCGCCGTGCTCGACGCGACGGAGCATCGCGCCGTGCGCTATCAGGGCGCGACGGCCGGCGCCATCTTCCAACTGCCGATCGCCAACGGGGCCTCGCCATTGGGCCTCACCGCCTACAACGCCCACGGTCTGATCGCCTCCGTCGTCGATCCGCTCACGGGGATCTCCAGTGAGCAGCGTCTGTCGCCGACGAGCGGGCAGTAGGGCGACTCTCAAGGAGCCGGCTCCCCCATGGAGGAGCGCCACCGCCAATTGCCCTATTCGGCACGGGACATGCACCACGACCCCGCGGGCGCACCACGGTGCGCGGCAACACGTTGTCTGTTGAGGTACGTCGCGCGGGACCGCGGATTTCCGAACCGCGACCGACACGACATAGAGGTCATGCGGGGAGGCAGGCTATGAATAGGCGCGATTTCGATCCCATGGGTGGCATACTGACGCTGCGCGAGGCGATGAACCGGCTATTGGAGGAAAGCGTTGTGCCCGGCGTGGGTCACCTTGCCGGCGCAACCGGCCTTCACCTGGCCATCGACGTGTACGAGACGCGCGATGCCATCATCGTACGCGCGGCGCTGCCGGGCGCGCGGCCCGACGACATCGACATCACCGTGACCGGCGACAACCTAACCCTGCGCGCCGAGGTCCGGGAGGCGCGGCCGGGCGGAGCCGAGGCACGCCCGCATCAACGCGAGCACCGCTACGGCCTGTTCACCCGCTCCCTGACGCTGCCGGCCGAGGTGCAATCCGACCGCGTCGAGGCCACCTTTGAGCACGGCATGCTGACCCTTACCATGCCCAAGGCAAAGCGCCTGCAACCCAAGACCATCCGCATCAACACGCGCGGCGGCGCCACGCCGATCACGGCCACCGCCGCGGGCGCCAAGGATGGCGACGCCTCCGCGCCCGGCGATGGCGGGGCGACCGTGGAGCAACACCACGCCGACGATACGGCGCCGCGGACCGAGGACGTCACGCCGCACGGCGACGGCAACATCACGGCCACGCCGGCCGCGACGGAGCGGACAATCAGTGGGACAGCCGGCGCCGCCACGACACAATCGGCCTCGTCTCCCACTGCTGACGCGGCCGGACCATCGGACGCCGACGCGGATACGACGGAGTAGACAGTGGGCAGTGGGCAGTTCACAGAAGGACGCTATGGAGTATCCGGCCGGAATGGTCCTATCCTTCCGTGACCAATGAGACGTTTCTTTCTGCCCACTGCCCACTGCCCACTGCCCACTGCCCACTGCCCACTGCCCACTGCCCACTGCCCACTGCCCACTGCCTACTCCGTCTCGTTCAACAGCTCACCGATGCCGACGCGGTCGAGCATCAGGCGGCGGCGCTCGCTGCCCGAGGCGCTCTGTGTGGTGTAGGAGAGCACGAAGCCGTTGTTGAGCTCGAGCACGGAGACGTAGCTAGCGCCGGCGCGGTCGCAGTGCGCGCCAGCAGCCCGCATAAAGGCAGCGTAGCCGTAGGGGCAGTGGGGCGGACCGCCATCCGGCGGTTCCACCGCCGCGCCGCCGATGTTGGCGATCAGGGTGCGCACGTCGTTGAAGGGAAAGGTGAAACCTTCGGCGTGGACGTTGGCTTCCTCCTCAGCCGGGCGCGCCTTGCCGACATAGCCGTCGTCTACCTCGGCGACGAAGACACTGCGATAGAGTTGTTGGTCGAAGTAGAAGCCGATAGCCTCTAGCGCCTCCCTATAGGAGTAAGCGGTGCGGTCCAGGGTTGACGTCTTCTTATTGCCCATGTTTTTTACCCATGTTTTTCCCTCCTGATACCCGCGGCTTGGTGGGCTTGCGCTACTGTCGCTAGAATAGCTCTACACAGGGGGCGCTGAAATAGGATAATGAGGGGGCGGGACGCTGACCGCAACGTCCCGGCGCGCCGCATGCGTGCGGCATGCGCGGCGTCGTGTTACCGTGACAGGGAGCGATGCCCACGCGACACGTCTCCCTGGACGACCGCGCGCGTCTCGTGACACACGGATGGATTATAGGAAGGTTAGGAAAGGGTTGGAGATATCATCATGAAGAAAGTTAATCGGACAGCAACGGGCGCCTTGCTATGGCAAGCCGCGGCCGCGGCGGCGCTCGGCGCGCTCGCATACCGCGTGCCGCCGATCTTTGGCGGCGGCGGGGCGAAGCACAAGCAGTGGAAAGAAGCGCCCGCGCAGACCATCGACGCGAACAAGACGTACAGCGCCACGCTCACCACGAGCGAAGGCGACATCGTCATCGACCTGCTGCAGGACGAGGCGCCGCGCGCGGTCAACAATTTCGTCTTTCTGGCGCGCGAAGGCTACTACGACGGCGTGCCCTTCCACCGCATCATCAAGGGCTTCATGGCGCAGACGGGCGATCCGACCGGCACGGGAACCGGCGGGCCCGGCTACAAGTTCCCCGATGAGAAGGTGCGGCGACGCTACACCAGGGGGACCGTGGCCATGGCCAACGCCGGCCCCAACACCAATGGCAGCCAGTTCTTCATCGTGGACGGCGCGGACGCGGGCCTGCCGCCCTCCTATACGATCTTCGGCCAGGTGCGTTCCGGCCTCGACACGCTCGATAAGATCGTCAGGACGCCGGTCGGCGGTGGTGGCGAGGGGTCCAGGCCGCAACGCGACGTGCGCATCTCGTCGGTCACGATCGACGAGGCATAGGGTAGAGCACTGCTATGACACAAAAAGCAAAGGCGCGGGCGCGCGCGCGGCGGGACGCCGCGCGCGACGCGGAAAAGAGACAACGAACGGAGCAGGAGCGGAATCGGCGACTGGGGATCGAACCCACCGAGGGGACAGGCATGGCGGCGGCCACTCACGCGGCGGCCACCACGCCCGCGCGCGTCGTCAGGGGTGGGGCAACGGCGGCAGCCGGCGCCGGCGCCGGCGCAGGGACGACGACCTGCATCCGGCCGGCGGCTGGCGGCAACGCACGGAGCGCGCGAACGGCAGCGGGCGCCGCGACGGGGGCGGGCGCGCGTCGGCGCGCCATGCCGCAACCACGACGACGGCGGGGACCGCTGGCACGGATAGCCACGCCCCTTGGCTGGGCCATCACCGCGGGCGTCCTGGCCGTCCTGATCGTCGGGGGCTACCTGATTGCAAACGCGGGTGGAAGCAACCACGCGGCCGCCGCGCCCACGGCGACGCCGCTGATCGCCACGGCGACCGCTGTCGTCCCCCACGGCACGCCAACCGTCGCCGCTCCCGCCCCCAAGGGAGGAGGCGCCGGTCCCCTGGCTGGCGCCGTGATCGAGCAACAACAGCCTTCGTGCAAAGGCTACAAGACCTACGGCGTCCCCAACGTGGCGGCGCTCGATCCCAAGAAGACGTACAGTGCCGTGTTCGACACCAATAAGGGAACGTTCACGGCGAAGCTATACGCGCAACAAGCGCCCATCGCGGTGCAGAGCCTTATCTTCCTGGCCCAGCGCCACTACTTCGACAACGTACCATTCCACCGCGTCATCCCTGGCTTCGTGATCCAGGGCGGCGACCCAACTGGAACCGGCGGCTGCGGTCCGGGCTATAAGTTCAGCGATGAGAATTTGGGCAAGCCGTATCCGCGCGGCACACTGGCCATGGCCAATGCCGGCCCCAACACCAACGGCAGCCAGTTCTTCGTGGTGCTCAAAGACAATCCGGGCTTGGGGCCACTCTACACCCCCTTCGGCCAGGTCACCAGCGGCCTGAACGCGGTCGACGCTATCGCCGGCGTGCCATTGGGACCAGGTTCCGACGGACAGAACTCATCTCCGAAGGTCAAGGTGTATATGAAGAGCGTGCGCATCGTCGAGTCGTAACGAGGAGCCCTCACCCCCTCTCCCGGCCGCGGGAGAGGGGAGGGAACCTGCAACCGCGGTCGCATGGCAAACCAACGCCGACCGCGGTCGGGTGTGTAACGTGTTGCTCCCCCTCTCCCGTATGCAGGAGAGGCGCGCTGGACCGGCGATCCCGCGGCTAGGGATCGGGGGGCCAGTCAGCCATGGGGCGGGGGGGAGGGCTTTACCGGTACGCCAATGTCTAGCGCGAGTAGAGGAATTATGAAGATCATACGAACCACAACGGCCATTACCTTTGCAACGACCGGCGCCTTCCTGGCAACCGGTCTCGCCGTCGCTGTCGCCGCGTCGGTCCATAGTGGGGGCACGGCTCCCCTACGCGGCGCGACCGTCGCTCAACAAGCGCCCGCGTGTCACGGCTACAAGACCTACAAGGTGCCCAGCGTAGCGCCGCTCGATTCCAAGAAAACCTACCAGGCCGTGGTCACAACCAACAAGGGCACGTTCACCATCACTTTCTTTGCCCGGCAGGCGCCCGTCACGGTGCAGAGCTTTGTCTTCCTGGCACAACATAAATACTTCGATGGCGTCGTCTTCCACCGCGTTATCCCTGGCTTCGTGATCCAGGGCGGCGACCCAAGTGGGACGGGCGAGTGTGGTCCCGGCTACAAGTTCAAGGATGAGAACCTGGGCAAACCCTACCCGCGCGGGACGGTTGCCATGGCCAACGCCGGCCCCAACACCAACGGTAGCCAGTTCTTCGTGGTGCTCAAGGACAATCCGGGCTTGGGGCCGCTCTATACCCCCTTCGGCCAGGTCACAAGTGGTCTGGGCGCGGTCGACGCCATCGCCGCCGTCCCCCTGGGGCAATCGCCAACCGGAGAGAACTCGGCGCCGCAAGTCAAGGTGTACATGAAGAGCGTGCGTGTCGTCGTCAAATAGCACCCCTCACCCCCAGCCCGTGACGACTGGCCCCTTGGCCCTACCCGCGGGCCAACGGTCCAGCGTGCTCTCCCAGCTGCGCTTTGCGGACTGGCCCCCGACCGGCTGCGGCCGGTCCCGGTCCAGCCGACCGCGGGAGAGGGGAGCAGCGGCCGTAGTTCCCGAGTATGCGGGCGACTCTTGAGGGGAGGACCATACCGCATACGCCAAGGTTGCGCTGGATCGCGCTGCGACCTGGGCATATGCACTACGCCCCTCGCCAACCTGGCCGATAACGATAAGGGAGTAGAGGCGAAGGACATCAGGAGGATGGGATGGACGGCGAAGCGATAGGGATGGCGTCAGGGACGCAGGCGACCGCGAGCGAGGCGCCGACAGGGGCTGCCCTGGCCCTGTCGGAGGCGGAGAACCCGGCGGACGTGGCGGCGCGCGTCGACGAGCTGCGGCGCGTCATCGAGGGCCACGACTACCGCTACTACGTGCTGGACCAGCCCACCGTCAGCGACGGCGAGTACGACACGCTGATGCGCGAACTGCGCGCCCTCGAAGAGGCGCACCCGGAACTACAATCGCCCGACTCGCCCACCGTGCGCGTCAGCGGCGGGGTGTCCGAGCGATTCGTCGAGCGCCGCCATCCCGTCCCCATGCTCTCGCTGGCCAACGCGCGCGCGCCCGAGGAGCTTGATGAGTGGTTCAAGCGGTTGCGCCGCCACGTCACCGACGAGTCGGAGGCCATCGACTACGTCATGGAGCTCAAGATCGACGGCCTCGCCGTGGCCCTGACCTACGACGACGGCGTCTTCACGGTCGGCGCCACGCGCGGCAACGGCATCACCGGCGAGGACGTGACGCGGAACCTGCGCACCGTCCGCCAGTTGCCCACGCGCCTGCACGGCAACGCTATACCCAAGCGCGTGGAGGTCCGCGGCGAAGTCTACATGTCCATCGAGAGCTTCGAGCGCCTCAACAATGAGCGCGCCGCGGCGGGACAACTGCTCTTCGCCAACCCGCGCAACGCCGCTGCGGGCGCGCTGCGCCAGCTCGACTCCGCGATCACGGCGGAGCGGCGCCTCTCGGTCTTCCTCTACCAGATCGGCTATATGGAGGGCGGCCCGGAGTTGCGCACGCACCACGAGGCGCTCGAGCAGATCGCCGCCTGGGGCTTCCCGGTCAACCCTCATATCGAGCGCACCGGCGACACGGCCGTGGTGCACGCCTACACCCAGCAGTGGCAGGCGAAGCGATCCACGCTGCCCTATGAGATCGACGGCGCCGTGGTCAAGGTCGATTCCCTGGCTCAGCAGCAGCGCCTGGGCGCCGTGGGCCGCGACCCGCGCTGGGCCATCGCCTACAAGTTCCCGCCCATCGAGGCCACCACGCGCCTGCGCGAGATCGCGCTCAACGTGGGGCGAACCGGGGCCATCATCCCCAACGCGCGCCTCGACGCGGTCAACATCGGCGGCGTGACCGTGGAGCGGGCCACGCTGCACAACTTCGACTTCGTGCGCGAACGCGACCTGCGCGTGGGCGATATGATCGTGGTGCACCGCGCCGGCGACGTGATCCCCTACGTGGTCAAGTCTATCCCGGAGGAGCGGCCCGCCGACGCCGTACCCTACGAGCCGCCGACGGAGTGCCCCTCCTGCGGCACGGAGCTGGTGCGAGAGGAGGACGAGGCCATCCTACGCTGCCCCAACACCTGGGCCGGCTGCCCGGCGCAGCGCCTGGAGTTGGTGCGCCACTTCGTCTCGCGCGGCGCCATGGATATTCAGGGCGTGGGCGAGCGCCTGTGCGAGGCCTTGGTCAACGCCGGGTTGGTCGCGGACCCGACGGACCTGTACGCGCTGAGCGAGGAGCAACTGCTGACGGTCGAGCGCATGGCCAAGAAGAGCGCGGCCAACGTGCTGGCCTCCATCGACGGGAGTCGCACGCGCCCGCTGCCCAACGTCATCTTCGCCCTGGGCATGGACCGCGTGGGCGGCGAGACCGGCGCCATCCTGGCCGAGCGCTACGGCTCGCTTGACGCCCTACTGACCGCCCCCGAAGAGGAGATCGCCGCCGTCCCGCGCGTCGGCCCGGTGCGCGCGGCGGGCATCGCCGCCTGGCGGGCGCGGCCCGAGAACCTGGAGATGGTGCGCAAGCTCCACGACGGCGGGGTGCGGCCCGAGGCGTCGCTCCCGGCCAAAGAGGGCCTGCCCCTCTCCGGCCAGACCTTCCTGATCACCGGCCGCCTGGCGAACTACTCGCGGGTGCAGGCCGAGAACGCCCTGGAGGCGCTGGGCGGAAAGATCGCCAGTAGCGTCTCCAAAACGCTGAGCCACCTCATCGTGGGCGAGGAGCCGGGCTCCAAGCTGGCCAAGGCCCAGAAGCTGGGGGCGCCCGTGCATGACGAGGCCTGGCTAGTGGAGACCTTGAGTGGCGTGACGCCGCAGGACTCGCCGGGCGAGCCGAACGCCGACACCGCCGACACCGCCGACACCGCCGACACCGGGCAAGGCATCGCCCAGGTGGCAGCGGCCGTAGAGGACGGGGACAACGATACGCGGCAATTGCCGCTGCTGCCGGAGTAGGAGCCTTCACTGCCACCCAGCTTTGCCTAATACATATGACAACGTTAGGACCAGCCTGCGACTGAAGTCGCATGGCAAAAGACGACGACTAAAGTCGTTGGGGCGGCGCGCGTGGAGACACTTTAGTGTCCGTTGTTTGCCATGCGACTTGGGTCAGCAGGCCCATGTCACGTTGTAATGCTAAAAGCGTATGGTGTAGGCATACATTGTGGGCATGCGGGGATTGTGCCTGGAAAGAAGGATTGTTCTCCCATGCGTGAACCGCCCGCCAATCTCCCCGACGAGGCGCTGCGCGCCTGCCTACACGCCCGGTATGGGCTTATCGTCGACGAACTCACCTTTCTTCCGATTGGGCATGACTTCTCGGCGTGGGTGTACCGCGCGCGGACGGCAGGCGCCGGCGAGTATTTCATCAAAGTCCGCACGCAGGTGACCAACGAGCCTGGCCTCCTGGTCCCGCGCTATCTCCACGACCATGGAGTCGAGCGCGTCGTCGCTCCGCTCCCAACCGGCGAGGGCGCGCTGTGGACCACCGTCGCCGACTATGCGCTCATCCTGTACCCCTTCGTCGCCGGGACGACCGGCACGGAGCGTGGGATGTCAGAGCGGCAATGGATCGACTATGGCGCGATCCTCGCGCAAATCCATGCAACCACGCCAGCCTCTGATCTCGCGCGGATGATGCGGCGAGAGACGTTTACGCCGGTGGGAGCGAGGGCGATTGAAGACGTGGACCAACGCATCCGCGCACGGTCCTACGACCATCCCGCGGCCCATGAGCTCGCGACATTTTGGCGGTCGCGGCAAGGGGACATTCGCACGCTGCTACAGCGCGCGGACGACCTGGGGCGCCGGCTGGCCCGAAAAGAGCCGTCGTTCGTCCTCTGCCACGCGGACATCCACACCAACAACGTGATGCTGGGCGCCGACGGGCAGGTGTGGATCGTCGATTGGGACGAGACGGTCCTGGCCCCAAGGGAGCGCGACCTGATGTTCGTGACCGGCGGCATTATCGGCGGGCTGGTGGGGCCGCGCCAGGAGGAGTTGTTCTTTCAGGGTTACGGCGAAACCAGCGTCGACCCGCTCGCGCTGGCCTATTATCGCTACGCGCGGGCGGTGGAGGATATCGGAGACTATGGCGAGGAGGTCTTCTTGCGGCCGGACCTCGGTCCAGGCGACAAGCGCGCGGCGGTCGAGGGATTTATGAGCATCTTCACGCCCGGCAGTATCGTCTCGCTGGCGTTCGCGTCAGACGGTCAGGCAACGTGACCATCCGCCAGCGATGCCAGGCCGTCATGAGGCGTGTCGGCGCGGCCAGCGTCATTAGGCGCCGGCAGGCAGCAGGGCCTGTGAGTTCTACGTGCATAGGGCCTGCGACTGCGGTCGCATGGCAGCGGACGACGACTGCGGTCGGGAGGGCGGGTAGAGCCAGGCGCATCGCCACGCCTGCTCCGGCGCCGCAGTGCCCGTGTGCTGCCATGCGACCGCAGTCGCAGGTGTCGAATGCACCGACCGTGCAGCGGCCGATTGCAGCTATGTCCGCGCGAGCGGATACAATACAAGTAAGGGACAGCACACCCACGCAAAGGAGCCTATCGTCGTGAATCTCGTGGATTTTACACACCTCGATCCCGGCCGCGCCAGCGCGACCGTCGCCGCGCACGTGGCTCATTTGCACGGCCTGGTGATCGCCGCCAGCGGCGGCAATGGCGGCGGCATCAACGCGGGCAACAACGTCCACGTCGACAATAACGCGGCCCTGCCGTACCTGGCCGTGGCCTATGCGCTGTTCTTCATCGTCATCTTCGCCTACACGATCAGCCTCTCGCGCCGGCAGTCGCGGGTGCAGCAGGATGTCGCGCTGCTGCGCCGGGCCATCGAGGAAGAAACGCCGTAGCCATGCTCACAGGGCTCACAGAGACCGATATCGGACAGGTGGCCGCGCTGCTGGCCCTGGCCAGCGCGGCCTATAGCGCGGTTGCCGCTGGGCTGGGGGCGCGGCTGCGTCGGCCCGAGTTGGTGCGTAGCGGGATGCGCGGCGTCGTGGCTACCGGCCTGCTGATCCTGCTGACCGCGGGCTCGCTGCTGTGGGCGCTATGGACGCACGATTTCGCCGTGAAATATGTGTTTGACTATAGCAACCGCGAGTCGGCCCAGATCTACAACCTCAGTTCGCTATGGGCTGGTCAGGCTGGGTCGCTGATGCTATGGTGTCTGATGCTCAACCTCTTTGCCGGCGTGGTGCTGTGGCAGAACCGCGGCGGGCGCAACCGCGCGTTGGTCCCGTGGGTCATCGCCATTATGATGGCCTACCAGGTCTTCTTCCTGGGGCTGATCAACTTCGTGGTGGAGTCGCCGTGGACGCGCTACAGCGCCGCGCCGCGCGACGGGGTGGGCCTGATGCCGCTGCTGCAGAACCCGACCATGATGGTGCATCCGCCCGCGCTCTACACCGGCTACGTCTCGCTGTCCGTGCCCTTCGCCTTCGCCATGGCCGCGCTGATCACGGGCCGCGTGGGCGACGAGTGGATCCGGGCCACGCGGCGCTGGACGCTCTTCTCGTGGTTCTTCCTGGGCTGCGGCCTGCTGTTGGGCGGCAACTGGGCCTATAACGAGCTTGGCTGGGGCGGCTACTGGGCCTGGGACCCCGTCGAGAACGTGGCGCTGCTGCCCTGGCTGACCGCGACGGCGTTCCTGCACTCGATCTTGATCCAGCAGCGGCGCGGCATGCTCAAGATCTGGAACATGTCGCTGGTGATTGTCTCCTTCGCCCTGACCCTGTTCGGGACGTTCATGAACCGTAGCGGCATCGAGTCGAGCGTGCATGCCTTCGAGACGAAGGGGCTGGCCAGCCCCTTCATCATCCTGATCGGCGCCACGCTGATCGCCTGCTTCGCGCTGGTCTACTGGCGGCTGCCGGGGCTGGGCGCCACCAATCGCCTGGACGGGTTGCTCTCGCGCGAGAGCGCCTTTTTGCTCAACAACCTGCTGCTGGTCGGCATCGCCTTCGCCGTGTTCTGGGGCACGATCTTCCCGCTGATCTCGCGGGCCGTGCGCGGCGCGGCCGGGGTCATCTCGGTGGGCGCGCCCTTCTACAACCGCGTGACCGGCCCGCTCTTCCTGCTGCTGCTGCTGGCCATGGCGGCGGGGCCGCTGTTGCCATGGCGGCGCGCGTCGGGCGAGACGCTACGCCGCAACCTATTGCGCCCCGCGCTGGCCGCCGTGGCCGTCGGCGTGGTCTCGACGGTCCTGGTGGGCAACGTTGCGGCCGCGCTCTCGTTCGCCGCCTCGTCGCTGGCGCTGTTCACGGTGGGGCTCGAGTTCTACCGCGGGACGCGCGCCAAGCGCCACGCCACCGGCTACTCGTGGGTCCGCTCGCTGGCCCATCTGATCGACGGCAACCACGGGCGCTTCGGCGGCTACCTGGTACACGCTGGCATTGCCCTGGTGGCCGTCGGCGTAACCGGCTCGATCGTGCTCAAGGCCGATAGGCAGGACACGCTGCGCATGGGCCAGTCGTTGGCCGTTGGCTCGTACCAGATCACGCCGCTGAGCCTACAGTTCGGCACGGTCCCTAATGTCGGGCCCGAGTGGCAGGCCACGGTGCGTGTCGCCAAGGACGGGCAGCCCGTTGCCACGATGCGGCCGCGCTACATCCTGTTCCAGCAGAACACTATCCAGGCGCGCGCGACAGGTAATCAGGCTATCCCTGACGTTGCCCTGCACAGCACACCGCTCGAAGACTTCTACATGACGCTTGCCGCGGCGCCCAGCGCCGACGGCACGCGCGTCAATCTGCACGTCCTGGTTAACCCGCTGCTGTGGTGGGTCTGGGCCGGAGGCTACGTGGTCATCCTGGGCGGCCTGGTTGCCTTTAGCCCCGACGCGCGCGAGCGACGCAGCCTCGTTTCCGCTCCGGACCCGGCGACAAGTCCGGCGGTCGTTGGTCGTTAGTCGTTAGTTATTAGTCGTTAGTTGTTAGTTGTTAGTTGATGGCACGCAAGGGTAGGGGCGTGGTGGAGCGGCGCTGCTAGCGACCTGACCCTGAAGGGTCATGGCAGGGACGAGACCTTAAAAGGTCTGTGGGAGAGTGTTGCCGAGCCGACCCTTTAGGGTCCGTTCCCTTCCATGGTCCTTCAGGGCCAGGCGCGACCGCAACGGGAGGGGAGTTAAGGATTATGGGACAGACTGACGAGCGAGTGGGGTTGTCCCGTCGCGCGGGCCCCATCAGCGGCGCGGCTCGTCCACGGAGAGCGCGGCGTGGCGGCCTGATCTTCTGGCTGGCCGTGGTGGTCGCCGCCGCCCTGGTCGCGGCCCTGGCGGTCGCGGCGTTGCGCCCGGTGCGGGATGATGTCACCGCGCGGCCGAACCTGCCGGCGCGGGACTTCACCATGTCGCTCTATCAGGGCGGTTCGCTGCGCCTGGCGGCGCTACGCGGCCACACGGTGGTGGTCAATTTTTGGTGGGCGGGCTGCCCGCCCTGCCGCGATGAGGCCGGCATCCTGGAACGCGCCTCTCGCGCATGGAAAAATAAGGGTGTCGTTTTCGTCGGCGTGGACACCCAGGACGATGCGCCCACGGCGCTACAGTTCCTCAAGGACCATCACGTGACCTACCCGAACGGCCCCCAACCCGGCGCGCTGGACATCGACTACAGCCTCACGGGGACGCCCGAGACCGTCTTTATCTCGCCCGATGGCATCGAGCGCGTCCACTACAAGCAGCCGTTCCCGGACGACGCGACGCTCAATAACGCCATCCGGCAGGCGCGGGCATGAGCAGCCGCCGCGGGACTGCCCGCTTCACCGCGCTGCTGGGGTCACGCTCGGCGCGGGACCAGCGTCTCCTCGCCATCGGCCTGGGTGTAGTCACGCTGGCGGCCGTGCTCTGGCTCGTCGCGCTGCTGCGCGCGCCGGGCGACAGCGGCTCGCTCGATGCGCGCGCCAACGCCGTGGGCGAGACGGTGCGTTGCGCCGCCTGTCCCCAACCCATTTCGGTCAACGACGAGCAGAATAGCGTCGCCCAGGACGAACGCCAGCTCATCCGCCAGTTGCTCCAGCAGGGGCTGAGCGAGGAGCAGGTGCGGCAGGCGCTGGTAGCGCGCTACGGCCCATCGATCCTGCTGGCGCCGCCTCAGCAAGGTTTCGATTGGTTGATCTGGCTGGTCCCTCCGGTTGCAATCGCCGCCTGCGCCGCCGCGGTCTTCCTTGCTGCGCGCCGCTGGGCCGGCGGTTCACATGCTCCCGAGTTCTTTGGAGCTAACGCGATTGGTCCGCCCGCGCCGAGCGATAGGGCCGTCGCGCAGGCGTCCGGCGCGGCGACTACGGCCACGCCGACGGCGGCCAACCCGGACCTGCGCCGCTATGAAGCGATGTTGGACCGCGAGCTTGCTGGGTGGGACTAGCGACGATATGATCCTGCTGTTCACGTTCCTGCTGCTTGCCGTGGTACTTGCCTTTGTCGGCTATCCTCTCCTGGCCGCGTCCCAGACGGCCCCGCATGACGAGGCCGTGGCCACGGGGGCCGCGACGGAGCAGCGCGAGCGGCTGATGTCCGAGCGCCAGAGCGTGCTGGCGACGCTCAAAGACCTGCGGTTCGACCACGAGATCGGCAACCTCTCGGATCGCGACTACGATGCGCTGCAAGGGCCGCACCGCCGCAAGGCCGTGACCATCCTGCGCGCGCTCGACCATGCCGACGACTCCGCGCCGGCCACGGCCGAACGGGCGTCAGCCGGGACACTCGAACAACTGGCCCTCGACGACCGCCTGGAAGCGAAGATTGCGCGGGTACGCGCCCGGCTGTCCCATCCCGATGCCGGGACGACCGCCAACGGATCACCGTTCGCATCCGCATCCGCATCCGCCAGCATGAGTTGCCCCGACTGCGGCGCTCCGCATGCCCTGGGGGCGCGCTACTGCACCAGGTGCGGGAGCCTCTTCGATGCGGCGCTGACCTGCCCGGACTGCGCCGCGCCGCGCGGGCGCGACGATGAGTATTGCGCCAGTTGCGGCCACCCTTTTCGAGCGCGTGACGATGAGTGACGACCGCATGGGGGGCCCGCGACCGCGGTCCCATGACAGTGGGCGGACGAGACGGGGCCTGCGACTAAAGTCGCATGGCACACCACGGACGAGACGGGGCCTGCGACTAAAGTCGCATGGCACACCACGGACACTGAAGTGTCTGAGGCGGCTAGTAGATACACTACGTTGTCTCAACCTAGTTGTACTAGCACATGCGGGCCGATATGCATTGGCGGTATACGTGGGTCGTGGAGACACTTCAGTGTCCGTCGTTTGCCATGCGACTTCAGTCGCAGGCCGTCGCCGGCAAACCTATGTAAGCCAACGTGTCCTGGTAATCCTCCTGTCCACAACGGTCGCCGTCGCGGCCGTCTCCCCTCTCCCACGATTGGGAGACGTGCTGCTCCCGTCTCCTGCCGCTGGAGGGGAACCCTCACCCCCCACCCCTCTCCCGCGCACGGGAGAGGGGGTGGGGGTGAGGGTTACTCCTCTGCGCGGGACCGTCGTCGATGGGACGACGGGGCGGCCGGTCGCGCATTTGCCTGTCACCGTGCAGGCGTTAGCGGGGCAGAGCGGACAGCTCCGCTTGGTGGCGCGAGGGATGACGGACGGGAGCGGCCGCTTCGCCCTGTCCGTCACGCCGATCTCCGGCGCCATTGGCTACGGCCTCACCGCCGTGTACAAAGGTGTGCAGTATATCGAGCCAGCGCGGCCAGGCCAGAACGCCCTGGTGCGACTCGCCGTCTACGACACCACCGCGCGGGACGCAAACCTGCTTGCGCCCAGGGTCACGGTCGGCATGCGGCGCACGGGGCAGGGGCTCGCCGTGATCGAGGAATGGACGATCGTCAACGTCGGCACGACGACCGTGGTCGGGTCGGACGCGCGAACCGGCCGCGGCGCCGCTACTATCCCGCTGCCGCGAGGCGCGTCCAGCGTACAGGTACAGAGCGTCGAGGCGGGCGCCGCGGCGCGCGTGGAGCAGGGCAGCGTGGCGCTCGACGATGTGATCCGCCCCTCGACCGGGAACAACCCGCAAAGCTACCACCAGTTGACCTTCAGCTACAGGCTGCCCGGCGGCGCACGGAGCGCGCGTGGCGCGGGCAACCATCCCACGCTGCCCATCAGCTCGCGCTATGCTATTGGCAACCTGTACGTCTTTGCCCTCGGGGCACGGCTGGTCGCGCCGGGTTTCGCGCCTACCACGCTCGACCTTGGCGCGCGGCGGGTCACGGCGTACGTCCGGTCGAACCTTGACGGCAACAGCACCACCTGGGTCGGGGTCGACGGCCCGCCAGCCATCCCCGCGTCCGCGCCGTCCGCGTCGGCGACAGTCCCCATCACGGTGCTGCCGTCCTCATTCCCGGTCGCAGGCGCGACCATCATGGCCGTCCTTGGATTCGGCCTGCTGCTCGCGCTGGGCCTGTTCGCCCGCATGCGCGGCCTCTCCGCTCTGACCGCCGACGGATCAGGTGTCGGACCCGGGTCGAGAGCGGGCGACCATCGTGCCCTGCGGCGCGAGTACGCCCGCCTGCTGGTTGCCATCGCCGAGCTCGACCTGCAGCGTGAGCGCGGGCGCGTCGCGCCGTCCGCGTACGAGCGGCGGCGGTCCAGGGAGAAAAGCCGTCTGCTCGTGCTGTCGCGACGGCTGGACAGATGAGCGCGCTGGAGCCAGCGACCCTGGGGGCGGGCGAGCAGCGCAGCGAGCGTCCCGCGCTCCCGGACCATCCCGCCCGTATGCGTCCCCCCAAGGATGCCCAGACCGTGCCTGTTGTCCCGTCCGTCGAGGCCTGGGACGTGTACAAGGGCTTCGGGCGCCGCGCCGTCCTGCGCGGGGTCGACCTCTACGTCCTGCCGGGCCGTACCCTGGCCATCGTCGGCCCCAACGGCGCCGGCAAAACCACCTTGCTGCGCATCCTGGCCACCCTGGCGCGCCCGACATCGGGGATCGTGCGCCTGTGCGGCGGCGACGCCGTGCGGGACCCCGTGGCGGCGCGGCGGCGGCTGGGCGTCGTATTCGGCGCGACCTTCCTCTACGACGAACTGACCGGGCGCGAGAACCTGCGGCACTACGCGCGCCTCTACGGCGTATCCGACGCCGGGGGGCGCATCGCGGAACTGGCCGCGCTGGTGGGGCTGCCGGCGAGTCGCCTGGACGAGCGCGTCGGCGTCTACTCGCGCGGCATGGCGCAACGCCTGTCTATCGCCCGCGCGCTGCTGCACCGGCCCGACGCGCTGCTGCTCGACGAGCCGGACGCCGGGCTCGACCCCGCGGCCACGCGCGACCTGCCGCGCCTGCTGCGCGGCGATACCACCACGCCTGGCGCGGCCGGCCGCGCCATCATCCTGGTCACGCACGACCTCGACCTCGCCGTCGGTCTGGCCGACGACGTAGCCATCCTGGCCGGCGGCCGCTTCGTCTACACCGCGCCGACGGACACGATCACCACGGCCGACCTCCGCCGCGCCTACGACGAGGCGACATCGCAAGGGGCGGCAAATACTGCCTTGTGAGACGCCAGATTCTCGTCTCCTACGACCCCTTCACCTGGCTTCCGTGACGACGCGCCCGCAACCATTGTGACCGCGGGCGCGTCGTCGCTCACCTCCCTTTGGCCGGAACCTATGGGTGTCGCCAAAGGGTACATGGCACGTACGGATGTCTATCGAAAGACGGCGTTGCCGTTGGCCCCGTCGTTGACAGGTAATAGATCAAGCCCGAGGTGGTGGGCAATCGCTCCGCGAACTGCCGCGCGGATGGACGGGTTTGTGAGGTAGTCCTTGAGCGATTGTATGCGCAAGAGCGATACCGTGCGCATCTGTTGGCACAAGATAATGCCAGGTAGGGTTTGGCCCGCTTCCCCCTCGGGGATGGCAACCTCTGTTGGATAACGTGGAACGCTGTACGCGGCGGTGATCGGACAAATCGTCGCATTCTCAGATTGATGATAGGGCTCGTATGACACGACGAGCGCGCGCCGCGTGGCCTGCTGTTCGTGTCCCACCGTGGGGTCGAGGCCGACGACAAAAACGCCCCATCGTAAGGACCGGCTTGGAGGCATGATGCTTAACCCTCCCACGCCCGCAGATCATCCTCGGCAAAGAGAGCGTCTAGCGCCTGTACCTCCGCCTGGTACACTGGGTCGTTTGCGGCTTGACGCCAGAGGCGCGCCTCTTCCGCATCGCCTAGGCGCTGCGCGTGAGAGATAATGGCATCCTCGACAAAGGAATCCTGGCTCGGCGCGGCGTGCAAGACCTCAACACTGTGCTTCACAAGATCGACAGCTGTCGTCGAAATGTTGTACGTGCGCTTCGTTTTCGTGACCGTGGGCATCGTATAGTCCTCGCACCTTGATTACATCTTCATAACGCTGGTCATAGTGACACGTGTAATCTTAGCGTTATAGAGCAACGCGATTACACGTCATCTCACGCTATTATGAACGATAGGAAATGACACGTCAAGTAGCACGCAGAGCAGGTTGTCCCTGCTGTGTAAATTGCGGAGTTTCATTCGTGGGGGCGTCCCGCAGGGACATGACAATCTGCCATGCGACTTTAGCCGCAGGCCCCGGCCCCGACCCGGTTCGACGCGGGACGGACGGTCAGCATGGCCACGGCGGCGGCCGCGATCAGGACGCCGGCCCAGATGAAGGTGTGCCGATAGGTGAAGGGCAGCGCGCTGGTCACCAGCAGCCCCGCGCAGAACGACCCGGCTGGCTGCACCACCGACCACACGAACGACCCCAGTCCGATGAACTCGCCCATGCGCGCCGCCGGGCTGAGGTCGGAGAGCAAAGGGATCGCCAGCGCGGTGGGGCAGGCGTTGCCCAGGCCGACCAGCACCATCAGGGGGATGACCCAGCCGAGAGACGGGGCTTGCGAGGCCAGCAGCGTCCCGGCCGCGAACAGCGCCATGCCGCCGATGAGGACGGGCTCCTTGCCGACGCGATCGGCCAGCTGGCCGGCTGGCACGGCGCCGAGGGCGGTACACAGCACCAGGATGATCAGCAGGAAGAAGGCCGTGCCGCTGGACACGCCGAGCGCCTTGATGGCGAACAGGGTGACAAAGGGCGTCGCGCCGCCCGCGCCCAGGTAAAAGAGGCTCAGCGCGCCGACATAGCGGGCCAGCGCGCGGTGTTCGCGCAACTCGCGCAGATAGCGCAGGGGATTGCGCGCCACCCTGGGCGCGATGGCCGTGGGGGGCGGCTCGCGCACGGCGACGAAGGTGACGCCAAAGCAGACCACGAGCCCCGCGGCGGTGAGCCCGAAGACGGTACGCTCGTGCGCCGCCCACAGGAACCCAGCGGCGAGGTTGAAAAGGATCGCGCCGAGCATGCCCGCCACCGCCAGGGCCGCCCCCACGCGCCCGCGCTGGGCCGGCGGCGTGATGTCCGCCATCATGGCCAGGTACGGGTCGAAGGCGATGAACAGGAAAAACGCGGCCACGGGCACGATCAGGATCATCACGACGAACGGCGGGTGCAGGCCGAGCACCAGCAGGGCGGCCGCGGCAAGCGGGACGCCGACCAGGAAAAACGGGCGGCGGCGGCCGAGCGGCGTGCGCGCGCGGTCGCTGAGGCGGCCGACAAAGGGCTGGATGAAGCCGCCCACGAACGAGCGCTCGTTGGCCAGCAGGCCGATCAGCGCGGGGCGCAGGTGATAGCTGTCCAGGTACTGCGGCATGGCAAAGTTGAAGAAGGCGAACACCAGGTTCGCGCCCAGGCTGGCCACGCTAAAGAGCAGCACGGTCGGGAGGGGCAGGCGGCTCACAGCCGCGCCAGCTCTCGCTCGACCCGCCCGGCGTCGTCGCCCGCGCCCAGGCGCTGGAAAATCTCCAGTGCCTTCGCCAGTTGCCGACGCGCCGCCTCATCCTTTCCTCGCGCACAATGCATCAGCCCGTAGATCTGGCGCAGGCGCGCCTCGGCGTAGGGATAGGGCAGCCGGCGCGCCAGGCGCAACCCGCACCGTAGGGCGCCCACGGCCTCCGCCCACCGCCCTCGACGCGACGCCACCAGGGCTCGCGCCCACAGGGCATC
>JAABUX010001349.1_pt1 | contig 37490 bp, 33 predicted proteins | sample 5561851 | NCBI WGS metagenome assembly JAABUX01 (sample SAMN10711883, study PRJNA513361) | rock metagenome | isolation source: Antarctica rocks | place: Antarctica: Victoria Land, Richard Nunatak red sandstone | collected 2016-01-03 | reverse complement strand
GCGGGCAACGTGTCCAGCGAAACGATCAAGCGGTACATCGCGGAGCAGACGGCGCGCTGACGCGCGCGAAGGGCGCCGATTCATCCACACCCCTAAAGGGGTGGGCTTTCTCGGCGGGCTCCTGTAAAACGAACCGAGTGCGGGGCAGGTGGTTTCACACATAGCCCTCACCCCGTATCGTCCTCTCGCCCCCGCTCCCTCTTGGGGCAGGACGCCGTCCCCCTCGCTCACTGACCAGGATAGATCAGCTGTCGCCGACATGGCTGTTACCTATCTAATGTTGGGTGTACGCTTGAGGGTGTAGAATGGCGATTTCTTCGGCAAGGCGGTGCGGTAATGGGAACGATTGATACGGGGCAGCGCGCGCGGATGTCGACCGCGACGATAGGGTCGGCGTGCGCGAGGTGCGGGACGCCGTCGCGGGGGGGCGCTCGTTTTTGTGGCGGTTGCGGCGCGGCGACAGGTCTGGCCCAACCAACCGGTCTCGCGACCGTATCCGGGGCTCGTCCAACGATCGCGCGGGCCGCGTGGCGCCGCGGGCTGGGCGCCGCGTCTCACGCGGCCGGAGACCTGCTGTACGTCGTCATCGCCGCCGTGCTGGCGCTGGTGTTGTCGCACCTGCCCGTGCTCGACGTGCTGATCTACCCCTTCAAGCTGTTCGGGACGTTCGTCCACGAGTGGTCGCATGCCCTGGTGGCGCTGGCCACCGGCGGCCATGTCGTCGCCCTGCAAATCAACCCTGACCTGAGCGGCGAGGAGTGGTCGGCGGGAGGCATGGGCCTGCTGATCGACAGCGCGGGCTACATCGGCGTGGCCGTCGCCGGATCGGCGCTGTTGCTGGCGCCGTTGCGCTGGGCCAACCGGACGCTGACCGGGATCGGCGCCGCTGCCCTCCTGTTGCCGCTGGCCGGCGCGGTACTGCAGGGCGCCAACTTCACGCTGACCACCTGGTTCTGGAGCGCCGTGTTCGCGGCGGTCGCGCTGGTGGTCGGGGCGCGCGCGACGCCGCGGCTGGCCCGTTTGTTCCAGCAGTTCCTGGCCGTGGAGTTGTGCCTGACCGCGCTGGACGCGCTGCGTCAGCTGATCTGGCTGGCCCTCAACGCCCCGCGCGCCACCACCGACGCCACCATCGCCGCCGCAGCCACGGGTATTCCCGCGCCGCTATGGGCCGTCGTCTGGAGCATCGTTGCGCTCATTGCCATCGGTCTTGCCGCCGTGCGCGTGGCGCGCCGCTCGCTATCGGCATAGCGGTGTGCCGCTCGCTATCGGTATAGGAGACATGCGGGTTAGCCTCCCGCTCGCACGGTCTCCAGGATGGCGTCAGCGCCACTGGCCAGCAGGCGCGCGGCCAGGCGGTCGCCGAGGGATTGCGGTGAATCGACGGGGCCGCTGAGGGTGTCGCGCACGAGCCGGACGCCGTCCTCCGAGGCGACGACAGCCTGTAGCGCCAGCGTCGCGCCCTCCACGCGGGCCAGGGCGCCGATGGGGACGCGGCAGCCGCCCTCCATGACCTCTTGCAGGCGCCGCTCCGCCTGGCAGCAGACGGCGGTGATGGGATCGGAGAGCGGAGCGACCAGCGTCCGTATCGCCTCGTCGTCCGCGCGCGTCTCGATACCCAGCGCGCCCTGCCCTCCCGCCGGCAGGATGACCGCCGGGTCGATATAGGCGGTGATGGCGTCGCCCAGGCCCAGGCGGTGCAGGCCGGCGGCGGCAAGTACCAGCGCGTCATAGTCGCCGTTCTGGAGCTTGCGCAGCCGTGTATCCACGTTGCCCCGGATCTCCTCCAGCCGCAGGTCGGGCCGCAGGTACCGTAGTTGCGCGCGGCGGCGCGGCGCGCTGGTGCCCACGCGCGCGCCGCGCGGCAAGTCATCCAGGCCGGTCGCGCCACCCGGCATGACCACCAACGCCTCGCGCGGATCTTCGCGCGGCGGGACGGCGGCCAGGGTGAGGCCGGGCGGCAGCGCGCTGGCCAGGTCTTTGAGTGAGTGGACGGCGAGGTCGATACGGCCGTTCAGCAGGGCGTCCTCGAGCGTCTTGGTGAACAGGCCCTTGGTACCGAGCGCGGCAAGCGGCACATCGGGCGCGGCGTCGGCCGCCGCCACGATACGTTCAACCTCGACCGTGAGGTCGGGGTGATGACGCCGCAATTCCGCCGCCACCCAGTTGGCCTGCCACAACGCCAGCGCGCTGCCGCGCGTGCCAATGACCACCCTTTGTCCCGTGTCCACCGGCGCGTCTACTCCTTACGGTATAATACGCGGGAGTGCCGCGACGCGGCTTGCGTCCGGCTGGGTACGCGTATCTTGGCCATTGACTCTCTACTAGGAGGATAGCAGTGCTGCGGTTCCTTTTCCGGATCATCCTGTTCGGCGTGGGCATCGCCCTTGCCTACCAGCTCGTCGGCCGCGCCTCGGGCGCCTATGCTCGCACCACCTGCCCCCACTGCGGCAGCCCCGTCGGCGTCTTCTTCCCGCTCGAAGGCATGGAAGTCTATTGCGACTCGTGCAACCAGCCCATGGTTATCAACAAGCAGGGCAACCGCTGGACGACCGAAGCCGTCTCGTAGTGACGAGTGACGAGTAGCTTGTCACGCGTGGATTGAGGAGTTGCACAGACTGGGAGCGCGGGCACTCGCTGCGCTGCTTGCCCGCGCTCCCAGTGAACGTGTCAAAGTTCGCTTGGCGGACTACTAGCAGTTGTCCGGGTTGTATGCAAGAGGGGAGGGGAGGCGCACCACGCCACGGTGCGCCTCCCCTCCCAATTTGTGTAGGAAGGTAGTTATGGGCCCCCGGCCCCTCTCCCGCGCGCGGGAGAGGGGCCGGGGGTGAGGGTTGCCCCCCGGTCGCGGGCCCCTTGTCAGCCAAGGGCGGCAAGCCGCGCGGGCAGACCCATCACGGCCAGCACGTCGCCCTCCGCCAGCCGGGTATCGGGTGAAGGATTGAGCGTCAGGCGGCCGCCCGTGTGCAGGGCCAGCACTCCTACCCCGCGCAGGTGGTCGCGCTGGGCCTCGCCCACGCTCAGGCCGCGAAGTGGCGAGCCGGCGCCGATGCGGAGGTCCTTGAGCGTCACCTCATCGTCGCGGTTGTGCAGCACGGCGTCCACCACCTCGACCGACAGCGGGCGCAGGGCCATCGCCGCCATCAGACGGCCGCCGACGGAGTAGGGCGAGAGCACGCGGTTTGCGCCCGCCCGCTCCAGCTTGAGCGTGGTGTCCGGGTGATTGGCCCGCGCCACGATGAACAGGTCGGGCCGCAGCACGCGCGCCGAGAGCGTCACGTAGATGTTCTCGGCGTCGTCGTCCAGCGCCGCGATCAGGCCGCGCGCCGTGTCCAGGTGGGCGTGGCGCAACACGTCGTCGCCGGCCGGGTTGCCTGAGATGACCAGCTGGCCCTGTCGCGCGGCCGTTTCAAGCCGCTCCTGGTCGATGTCGATCAGCACGAACGACGTGGCTTCGCGCGCGAACTCGTTGCCGATCTCGCGCCCGACCCGTCCGTAGCCACAGATGATGTAGTGATCGCGCAACCCCTCGATGGCCCGTTCCATGCGCCTCCTCCGCAGGTTCTGCGTCAGCCGGCCCTCAACCACGAATACGGCCAGGGCGCTGAGGATATAGAAGCTGGTCGCCACGCCGATCAGCACGTAACCGATGGTGAAGGCCCGGCCGGCCGCCGAGGACGGACCGATCATCCCCAGCGTGGTCAGCGTGGTGACCGCGGCGTAGAGCGCCAGCCCGGGCGACCAGCCTTCCGTGACCACGTAGCCGACCGTGCCCACCAGGACCAGCGCGACAACCAGCAGCAGCGCCGCCCGCAGGCTCAGGCGTTCGGACACAGCGACCCCGCGTAGTTGCCAGTTGCCAGTTGCCAGTTGCCAGTTTCTAGTCTCATCATTATTGTAGTCGGCGGACACGCCATGGCTGGAACGACATTGTAGATCCTAATCCTCAAGGCTATCGACATCGAAGAACTGGCAACTGGCAACTGGCAACTGGCAACTGGCTATTGCCTATTGTCAATCTGCGCGCGCTGCAGGACGCCGCTGTAGTCGACGTAGACGCTCTTGATCTCGCTGAACCCGTCTATGGCGCTGGTCCCGGCCTCGCGGTGGCCGTTGCCCGTGCCCTTGACGCCGCCGAAGGGCAGTTGGATCTCGGCGCCGATGGTGGGCGCGTTGACGTAGACGATGCCCGCCTCCAGCTCGTCGATGGCGCGGAAGGCCTTGTTGACGTCGCGCGTGTAGATGGCCAGCGAGAGCCCGTAGGCGGTGCCGTTGGCCACCTGGATAGCTTGCTCGAACCCGTCCACCGGGATGACCGAGACGCTGGGGCCGAAGATCTCCTCCTGCGCGATGCGCATGCCGGGATCGACGTCGCCGAAGACCGTCGGGGCGTAGAAGTAGCCCTCGCCCAGCGCGCCATCGGTCAGGACGCGGCCGCCCGTCAGCAGCCGCGCGCCCTCGCGCTGTCCGATCCCGCTGTAACTGTGCACGCGCTCCAACTGCGGCGCGTTGACCACCGGTCCGACCTCGACCTCGGGCCGCAACCCATCTCCCACCATCAGGGCCTCGGCGCGCGCCACCAGGCGATCCTGTACCTGTGCCACCACGTCGCGCTGCACGATCAGGCGCGACGAGGCGGTGCAGCGCTGGCCGGCCGTGCCGAAGCCGCCCCACACCGCGCCGTCGATCACCAGATCGAGGTCGGCGTCGTCCATCACCACGATGGCGTTCTTGCCGCCCAGCTCCAGCGAGACGCGCTTGAGGTTGCGCCCGCAGGTCGCGGCGATCAGGCGGCCCACCTCGGTCGAGCCTGTGAAGGAGATGGCGGCCACGCGGGGATGCTCCAGCAGCGGCTGCCCGGCCTCCTCGCCGTAGCCCGTGACCAGATTGAGCACGCCCGCCGGGACGCCCGCCTCGGCGAAGATCTCCACCAGGCGGGTGGCGCAGGCCGGGGTGTCCTCGGCTGGCTTGAGCACCACCGTGTTGCCGCACAACAGCGCGGGCAGCAGCTTCCAACAGGGGATGGCGATGGGGAAGTTCCAGGGCGTAATCAGTCCAACCACGCCGAGCGGCTGACGCACGGTCATGCAGAACTTGTTGCGCAGCTCGGAAGGCACGGTCTGGCCAAAGTAGCGCCGGCCCTCGCCGGCAATGTACTTGGCCATGTCGATGCCTTCCTGGACATCGCCGCGCGCCTCTTTGATCACCTTGCCCATCTCGCGCGTCATCAACTGAGCCAGATTCTCCTTGCGCTCCTCCAGCAGCCGCGCCACGGTATAGAGGATTTCGCCGCGCTCGGGGACGGGGACCTCGCGCCAGGCGCGCGCCGCGCGGGCCGCCGCCTCGACGCCCGCCTCGACGTCGGCCGCGCCCGAGCGCTGAAAGACGCCGATCGTCTCGGATCGCCGCGCCGGGTTCGTGCTCTCAAAGGTCTCGCCGCTGGCGGCCTCGCGCCACTCGCCGCCGATATAGTTGCGGAACGTTTCTGCCATGGGTTCGTCTCCTCCTGATCGGGTTGTGATGACCGACATCTACCCCTGAATTATGACGCATCCGCCAACGTGGAGGGGCGAATATCGTGCGGTATTCACCGCGAAACATGATAAAATACGGTGTTGGCGCGTTATTCCCCTGCATGCCCATTTGGCCGCGCCTGACCCGTAGTGAGAGAGGCTGTATGAACGGTCATCCTGGCGTAGTACCCGGCGTCCGCGCGCGACTCGATGCGCTGCCGATGCCATGCTGGACCGATATCTGTGCCTTGCCCGGTGAGCGGCAGGCCAGTTGCGACGTGTTTGCAGAATACAAAGAAGGGGACACCTGAATTGCTCTACCACCTGATGTTTGAACTCTACGGTTGTGACCGTCCACGCCTCGAAAACCCCGACCTCCTCCGCGACTTCCTCCAGGAGCTTCCTCCCCGCATCAACATGACAGCCGTCTCTCCCGTGCACTTGTACGACATTCGAGAGTGCACCGACGAGGACGACAATGGCCTCTCAGGCTTCGTCATCATCGCCCAGAGCCACGTCTCCGTACACGCCTGGGGCCCCTACCACGAGCTCGACGTCGACATCTGCTCGTGCCAGCCGTTCGACTACGATGTCGCCGTGCGCTACGCCAAAGACCTCTTTGGCGCGCGGGATGTCGAGATCCACACGGCGGACCGCGCCACCCGCTCCGAACGCGACCTTGCGCGGGAAGAACGCGCCCAGTTAAACGCCGCCGAGACGCGAGAGCGAGAGCTAGAGCCTGTGGGCGCCTAGCGCGCCGGGTGACACATGGGCCTGCGACTGCCCGGCTGGACCGGGACCGGCCGCGGCCGGTCGGGAGCGGGTCAAGCATGTGTCGCATGGCAAACGACGGGCCGCCCGCAGTCGGTTGAGGACGGCCAGTTCGTACATCGATCATGGAGATGAGTTGATTGAGTGGGGCGCCGAGCAGTTGAACGTGGTGAGCACAGACATCCCACGTAGGCTAATGGCTAATGGCTAATGGCTAACTGCTCGGCAAACCGGGAATGAGGAGCGAACGAGACCCATGGCAACGCGAGAAGAGTATCTATCCAAAAAGATGCGCACGATCGAGGTGCGCAAGCGCAGCATCAGCGAGTTGCTGGAGGCGATGAGCTACACCGGCTTCCAGGGGCGCTCGCTGGCCGACGCCTACACCGTGCTGCACAACATGATCCTGGAGCCGGACAACACCATCTTCCTGGGACTGGCCGGCTCGATGAGCACCACCGGGCAGTGGAAGATCGTCAAGTGGCTGATCGAGAACCGCTACATCGACGTGCTGGTCTCCACCGGCGCCAACGTCTCGGAGGACCTGCTGGAGGGCCTGGGCCACTCCTACTACCAGGGCAGCCAGACGGCCGACGACGCCGAACTGCTGGAGCACCAGATCGACCGCTACTACGATGTCTACGCGGACGAGTTGCAGTACCGCGAGCTAGAGCGCTTTATCTACGAGTTCATGGCCAGCCTGGACCGTGACCGCTCCTACTCCTCGGCGCAGTTCCTGAACCTGTTTGGTAAATACCAGCATGAGCGTGGCATCGACAGCATCGTGGCCGCGGCCTACCGCGCCGGCGTGCCGATCTACTCGCCCGCGCTGGCCGACAGCGGCTACGGCGTGGCCGCAGCGCAACTCTACCGGGACCGCGGCATCCGCGTCACACTGGACGGGTTCGCCGACCTGACCCAGTTGGGCGACATCGGCGACCGCGCCACGCACACCTCGGTGGTCTACATCGGCGGCGGCGTGCCCAAGGACACCATCCAGCTCGTGACCGTGATCGTGGACCTGTTCCGCGGCGGCGAGCAAGTGTTCCCGCACAAGTACGCCGTGCAGATCACGACCGACTCGCCGCAGTGGGGCGGCCTCTCCGGCTGCACCTTCGAGGAGGCCATCAGCTGGGGCAAGATCGACGCGCGGGGCAGTCGGGCCGTCGCCTACTGCGACGCCACCATCGCCCTGCCCGTGCTCTCGCACGCCCTCGTGGAGACCCTGGACGGCCCGCGCCAGGGCCCGGATCTGAGCTTTGTCTTCGACGACCGGCTCGTCCAGGGCGGCGCCCCTGCCGGGGAGCGCGTCCTGGAGACGGCCACACCGTAACACGACGACCGCGCGGAGCAACAGCCGTACAGCATTCAAGGAAGGCGGGACTGGCAAGTGCACTTGCCAGTCCCGCCTTCCTTGAATCTCTATGAGGGGTTGCTCTTTAGTCGCGCAAAGCACCATTCCTTCCACTTTTTTGAGGTGCGCCACGGACGCGGGCCAGGTGCGAGGCCACCCGAAGTCCACGCGGGTGTGCTATCATACAAAGTTGTATGGAGGTGCGGCTATGTCGGCCATTCGGGTCCTCATTCTTGGCGTTCTGAGCAAGGAGCTGTTGCACGGCTACGAGGTGCGTCGGCAGTTGGAGGAGTGGCACGCCGAGCAGTGGGCGCACGTCGCCTACGGCTCGATCTACTCCGCGCTCTCCAAGATGGCCGACGAAGGCATCGTCGAGGTCGTGGGGACCGTCACGGGTGGGCGGGGGGCGGGGCGCATCACCTACGCCATCACCGACCGCGGGCGCCAGGAGTTCCTGCGGCTCCTGCGCGACTACTGGTGGGGCGAGCAGCCCACCATTGACCCCTTCCAGGTGGCGCTGACCTTCATGGACCGCCTGCCGCGCGATGAGGTGCTGGCCGCGCTATGTCAGCGCGCCGCCCGCTCACGCGCCTTTCTCACCTCGTTCGAGACGCTCTGGCCCGCGATCCGTCCACCGGATTTGCCCCGCTTCATGATCGAGAACCGCCGCCTGGACATCATGCACGTGGAGGCCGAAACGCGCTGGATCGAGGGCGTGATCGACCTGATCGAGCGCGGTGAGCTACTTTGACCCCGCCTACCCTCGCCTAGATCCCGCGGGGCGCCTCCTCCTCTATCTTTTCGACCTACATACAAATTTGCATAAAAGCACAAATTTGTATATGCTGTCAGTACTCGTGCGGCCGCGCCACATCGAGCGCGCCACGGGTCGTCCGAGGGGGGCCACCATGTCCACGTCCGATGACGACACGCCCGTCCTGATCGCCGGTGGGGGGCCAGCCGGCCTTACCGCCGCCCTGCTACTCGCCCGCTACGGCATCACGCCCCTGCTGGTGGAGCGCCACGCCAGCACGTCGATCCATCCGCGAGCGCGGGGCCTCAACGTGCGCACGATGGAGATCTTGCGCACGGTGGGTCTCGAAGGGGAGGTCCGGGACGCCGGCGCCGCCCTTGCCGCGAGCCGCTACATGCTCTTCGTGGACACCCTCGCGGGGGAGGAGATCCGACGCGTCCCCGACGCGGATCTGCTGCCGGTCGGGGACGCCCTGGCGCGGGTGACGCCCTGCGACTGGGGCCGTTGCGCCCAGGACGAGTTGGAGCCTGTCCTGGCCGCCGCCGCCCGCGGGCACGGCGCCGACCTGCGTTTCGGAACGGAGCTTGTGTCCTTCTCTCAGGACGCGGACGGCGTGACGGCCACGCTGCTGGATCGCGCCAGTGGCGCCAGTGGTGGGCGCCGCACGGTGCGCGCCCAATACCTCGTGGCCGCTGACGGCGCCCATAGCCCGGTGCGCGAGGCGCTCGGGGTACCGATGGCCGGGCTCGGGCCGGTCTCCCGCGGCCAACTCGGCCACTTCGTGAACGTCTACTTCCGCGCCGACCTGTCGGAGCTCGTGCGTGGCCGCGAGTTCATCCTGTGCTTCGTGGAGCGGCCGGGAGCGGAGGGCCTCCTGCTGGCCGTGAACAACGCCGACCGCTGGCTCTTCAACATCGAATACGACCCCGCGCGCGGCGAGACCCCGGACGCGTTCACCCCGGCGCGGTGCGTCGAGCGCATCAGGGCGGCTATCGGCCTCCCCGACCCCGACGTGGAGATCCTGAGCGTGCTCCCGTGGGAGGGCGCCGCGCTCATCGCGGACCGCTTCCAGGTCGGCCGCACGTTCCTGGCCGGCGACGCCGCGCACGTGATGCCGCCCGCGGGCGGGTTCGGCCTGAATACCGGCGTCCAGGACGCCCACAACCTGGCCTGGAAGCTCGCGGCCGTGCTCAATGGCGTTGCGGACCCGGCGCTGCTCGACACCTACGAGGCCGAGCGCCGTCCGGTCGCGCGCCTGGTCGTCGACCGGGCGGTGCGGGAGCTCGCGGCCCCAACGCCCGACGCGGCGCCAACGTGGGGCGAGACAGGGGAGGACAAGTCGGGACAGGACGAGCTGGAACAGGACGAGCTGGAACAGGACGGGTCCGAGGACGGCGGCTGGGGCGACGACGATGGCGATCCGCTGGCCCAGCTCCCGCCGATCCTGGGCTACCGCTACGACTCGCGCGCCATCGTGACGGAGGACGGCGCCGACCAGGTCAGCCAGGCTGCCCAGGCCGACCATGACGGTGCGCCTCCCGAGGGACTGGACCTGACGGGGCGGCCGGGAACACGGGCGCCGCACGTGTGGGTGGAGCGCGACGGCGCGCGCCTCTCGACGCTCGACCTGTTCGACGGCCGCTTCGTGCTGCTCACGGGACCGGAGGGTGAGGCGTGGCGCCATCCGGCTCGCCTGATTGCCGCGCGCCTGGGTATTGGCCTCGATATCTACCGTGTCGGCGTCGAGGGCGACCTGATCGACCGCGCTGGGGACTGGGGCGCCTCCTATGGCGTGATGCCGGCGGGAGCGGTAGTGGTCCGACCGGACGGGGCCGTGGGCTGGCGCAGCGAGGGCGGCGTCGGGTCGCCGACGGAGGAGCTGGGTCGTGTGCTACCCCAACTCCTCTGTCGGGGGCCTCTGCCCGCACGATCTGTGTAACAGGTCGCTGTCCACCATAGCAACGGTACCTTGCACGTCACGGCAGCGTCCGTGAGTGCACCTCGACATAGTTGGACTGCGGCCGAACGGGCCTGCGACTGCGGTCGCGTGGCAAGCCACGGACACTGCGGTGTCGGACCGGGGGTAGGAGCAGCGTGGCGGCGGGCCACATCCGACCGCAGTCGGCCCGTCGTTTGCCATGCGACTGCGGTCGCAGGTCGGATTCCACTATGTCGAGGTGCATCCAGAGTACGGCGCACGGCCCTACAAGACGGCTGGCTCCTCCGCGTCGAGCCACGTGGTGCACATCGTGGCGTCGCCGGGGCGCTCCTGTTCGTCGGACGGCCTGTACTCAGGGTAGCCCAGGTAGACGATGGCCAGGAGGTGGGCGTCGTCCGGCAGGCCCAGGAACGCCTTGACCGCCGGATCGTAGGCGGCGTCGCCCGTGCGCCAGATGGCGGCCAGCCCCAGCGCCTCGGCCGCCAGCAGCATGTTTTGCACCGCCGCTGCCACGGCGGCGACCTCCTCCACCTCGACGGCGCGCGGCGCGGGCGCGGGCAGCGCGGCCACGGCGATCAGCACGGGGGCGCGTAGGGGCTTGTTGCGCTCTTTCTCCAGCCGCGTCGCGGCCCGCTCATCGGTTGGATCGTCCAGACGCGCCACCAGCGAGGCGGCCATGACCTCGCCGAGCCTGTTGCGGGCCGCGCCGGTCAGCACGACAAAGCGCCACGGCTCAGTGCGATGGTGGTTGGGCGCCCACGTGGCTGCCTCGATCACCCGCTCCACCAGGGCGCGTGGTACCGGGTCAGGCTTGACCCGCCCATTGCTGCGCCGTGCCCGCAGCGCCGCGAATACTGTGTCCCCGCCAGCCTTCTCTATCATCATGCGTCCTTAACGTGATATTTTGCCCATAACGCTTGCACGTGCTCCTCCGTGGCAAACTCGCCGGTGTCGGCTCACAATTGCGTGCCCCGGTACAATGTCCCGACGGGGCAGTTCATGCCGATTGTTTCGAGCGTGATGGTGTCGTTTGGGGCATAACGTTGGTACGTCCAAACGCCCCGCGCGTCGCGGTGGTAGCGTTCGACCGAGCGGCGACGGGAGTTGACGAGCAGGTACTCCTCGACGGTCGCCAGCGTCTGATAGTCGGCGAACTTGTCGCCGCGGTCGTTCGCCTCCGTTGCCTGCGACAGCACCTCCACCACGAGGCGCGGCGTTGTGGTCTCGACGGCGCTATCGCTATCGCTGCTTATCTCGTCGCACTCCACGAGAGCATCAGGGTAGTAATAGACCTCCTCATTTACGCGCACGCGCATGTCCGGTCCCTGCACGCGACACGGTCCCTCACCGAGGTGATTGTAGATGGTATTCCTGACATTGTTGGCGATCGTGTCGTGGCCGCGCGTGCCGCCGGACATGGCATAGACATAGCCGTGGACGTACTCATGCCTGATGTCGTCGGTCTCTTCTAGCGCCAGGTACTCCTCGACGGTCATCGTGGCCTGCTTCGGATGCGCGACCATGCGCTACGTCCTCCTGATGGCGAATTGCTTTACTGGTTAACGACGACGCTACATCTCGTCGGGCGTGCGCACGCCCATCAGCTCGAGCGCGCGCGCCAGGGCGATCTGCGTGGCCCGCACCAGCTTGAGCCGCGCCTGGCTAAGCGCCATGTCTTCCGGGCGCAGCACGCGGCAATCGCGGTAGAAGGTGCTGAAGCGCGTCGCCAACTCGGTGGCGTAGGTGGCCAGGTGCTGCGGCTCCAGGCGCTTGATGCCCGAGACCAACGTCTCTTCCAGGCGCAGGATTTGCCCGATCAGCGCCACCTCGGCCGGATGACCCAGCAGGCTCACGTCGGCCTCCGGGTCAAAGGCGATGGCGTACTTGGGCGCCTGACGCAGCAGGATGCCGGCCGTGCGCGCGTGGGCGTACTGGATGTAGTAGACGGGGTTCTCGTCGCTCTGCTCCTTGGCCAGGTTGAGATTGAACTCGAACTGGCTGTCCGGGGAGCGGTTGATCATGAAGTAGCGCACCGCGTCCGCGCCGACCTCGTCGATTAGCTCGTCCAGCGTCACGTAGGTGGCGCGGCGCGTGCTCATCTTGACGACCTCGCCGTCGCGCAATAGGGTCACGAACTGGTTGGTCACGATGCGCACCCTGGCGGCGTCGTGGCCCAGCGCGCCAACCGCCGCCAGGATGTCGGGATACTGGGCGATGTGGTCGGCCCCCAGCACGTTGACCGCGAGGTCGAAGCCGCGCTGCAGTTTGTCTACGTGGTAGGCGATGTCGGGCAGGCGATAGGTGGGCTCGCCGCTGGAGCGCACCAGCACGCGGTCTTTGTCGGCGCCGAACAGGGTGGCCCGGAACCACACCGCGCCCTCGGCGTCGTAGGCCAGGTCGCGCGCGCGCAGCTCCTCGACGGTGCGCCACACGTTGACCGGGCGCTCGCGGTCGTACAGCGCCATCTCGTTGAAGTAGATGTCGAAGCGCACGCCCAGGCGCTCCAGCGTGCGGCGGATGTCGGCGAAGATGACTGCCACGGCCTCGTCGCGCAGAACGGTCCACTCCTGGTCGACGACGGCGGGTCCGTCCCGCGCGATCAGGTCCTGGGCGATGGCGGAGATGTAGTCGCCGACGTAGAGGTCGGCCGGGAACTCGACCCCTTCGCCGAGGGCCTGCTGCGCGCGCACCCGCACCGATTCGGCCAGGTTCTTCATCTGCAGGCCGCCGTCGTTGAAGTAGTATTCGCGGGTCACCTGGTAGCCGCCGGCCTCCAGCATGTTGCTCAGGGTGTCGCCGATCACCGCGCCGCGCCCGTGGCCCACCGTGAGCGGACCGGTCGGGTTCGCGGAGACGAACTCGACCTGGGCGGTCAGCCCCATCCCAATGGATGGATCGGCGTAGCGCGGGCCGTCGGCGAGTACGCGGTCGACCTGCCGCGCCAGCCAGGGAACGCCCAGGCGCAGGTTGATGAAGCCGGCCCCCGCGACCTCTGCGGAGGCGAGCAGTCCCGTGGGATCGAGGGGTAGGTGGGCCACGATGGCCTCGGCGATCTGGCGCGGCGACTGTCGCGCCGTCCTGGCCAGTTGCATGGCGACCGGCGTGGCGAAGTCGCCGTGGTCTTCTTGCTTGGGGCGTTCCATGGGGATAGCCTCGGCCGCGGGCGTCTCGAAGGCCGGCAGGTCGCCGCTCGTTTGGGCCGCGGCGATAGCCTGGTGGATCAAAGGGGCTAGCTGGTCTTGGATCATCACAACTCATTCAATAGAATACATACGATACTGACTGTCCAAAGTATACGAGGGTGGGAGCATTGTCGCGCTCACCAACCGTTTCCATGACCAAGGCCGTAACCGGGAACAGGCGCGCTCACCAGGCTCAACGACAGATTGACCGCCCCTCCCATGGTCGATATACTACAAACGTGTTGCTTTGAGAGGAGAGGACGATGGCGGTGATGAGCACGACGAGCATGCGGCTGCCGGGCGATTTGCGCGAGCGCTACGACGCGATGGCGCGCCTGACGGGGCAATCGCGTAACGACTTGATTATTCAGGCGATGGAGGAGTTCATCGAGCGCGAGATGCGCGAGTTGGCCATGGTCCAGGAGGGCATCGGCGAGATTGAGCGTGGCGAAGGCATCCCTCTTGAGGAGGTCGTGCGCGACCTCGCGGCGCGCGGCATGCTTGACCTGGACGCCTACAACCGCGATCGCGAACAGGAGCAGCGGACCGCGGTATGACGGTCATGCTATCCCCCTCGGCGCGCAACGACCTGGCCGGGGTCTACGAGTACGACGCGGAGCGCAACTATGAGTATACGGAGCGCGTGGCGCGTGCGATCCTGCTTGCCTGCGAGGGCATCGCGCAATTTCCTCTTATGGGCAAGCAGGGCTCCCTCGAAGGGACGCGGGAGCGTTTCATGTCGCGCTCCCCGTACCGCCTTGTCTACCGCATCACGGGCGACGACATCATCATCCTGCGCGTCATGCACACCAGGCAGCAGTGGCTATGAACGTAACAGAGGTTCAGTCCTCATTGTTGCCAGGCGCTCCGGACCCTGATCCAGGGTTCGTACCGGTCCCGCCGGTTCCGGCCATGCTCCTGGTGGAGGCGTTGCCGCGGGCGTTGATCTAGACCTCCAGGGCTGCCAGCGATTAGGGCTGGACGGTCGGTTGATGAACATCCCTTGCCCGCACGTGGGAGATGGGCTATCTTCGAGGGGGGAAGACGGCCCCTACCTATTGAAGGGACCTGACCCGAACAGGAGGCGCGTCATGGCCGACACAAGTACGCCCGGTGTGGAGAAGGAACCGATGCTGCTGCTCGATACGACGGGCAGCATGAACTACCCGACCAGCGCGAGCGATCAGACGCCGCGCAAGGACACCATCCGCGAGGCGATTGGCCTCGTCGTGGCCGCGCTCGCCGCCCACGACAGCCAGGCCGGCGAGGAGGAAGAGGGAGGCGGACTGCGCACCGTCACCTTCGCCGACGGCCAGGCCTTCGACATCGGCGACCTCAACCCCAACAACCTGCGCGATAAGTTCGCGCATATCCGCTGGGCCGGCGGCACCCGCATCATGCCCGGCTGGAACCGGCTGATCGATACCTACATGGAGGAGTTCGGCCAGGAGCCGCCGCAAGAGCGTCCCCTGCTGCTGGCCCTCGTCATCACCGACGGCGAGGCCGACGATACCATGCCCTTCGGCCAGGCCATCTCGGCCGCCGCGGGCGGCGTCTACGTCGCGGTCGCGCTGCTCGGCTACGGTCCCGAGCACGACCAGGCGTTCAACGCCTACAAGGCCATCGAGCAGCAGAACGCCCACGTCAAGGTCGTCACCCTGGCCAGCGAGACCAACCCGCAGATCGTCGCGGACGCCCTGCTGCGCATGATCGCTTAAGGGAGTGGCTAGTGGCTAGTGACTAGAAAAACTAGTCACTAGCCACTCTCAGAGAAGGGACCACTATTATGTCCTGGAACGCTCGTTTCCGCGCCGCGATACACGGCGATGTCGACGGTAGCGATGTGGTGGCGATGCTCAATAGCACGCGCCCGCTGGGCGATCTGCGCCACGAGTTCGACGACCGCCGGCTATCGTCCGAGTTGGCCCATGTGGGCGAGGAGTGGCGCGTCGCCGACGAGCTGGCCCCAGGGGCGGCGCTGCTGTGGGCGGCCGAAGGGATGGCTACCATCGCTCAGAGCTTGCTGGAGGCCGAGGACGCGGCGCACCCCGGCCTGCGGGCCACGATGTCCGAGGCAAGCTTCAGCGTGTGCATGGGGCTATTGCAGCCCATTGGGCGCATCGTGGCCGAGGTCAGCGCCATGCTGGTCGATCCCTCGCTTGGTACGACACTGCCCCTGCCCATGCGCGTGACGCCGCCCGGGGGCGCCGTGCCCTATGCCGTCTTTCCCGCACACGCGCGCGGCCTGCTGGCCGCGGCCGAGAGGCTGCAAGGATCGGTCGAGGGAGTGTTACAGGACTATCTGGCGTTGGCCCAACGATCGCCGGCCCCGCAATGGTTTACCGCGGGTTTGCAGCGCATGCGCGCCGAGTTGGCCGCGGCAGGGTCGCGCCAGGAGATGGCCGCCGCGCGGCTCGCGCCGCTCCTGGCGCGCCAGGCGCTCGACGAGTTCACGCTCCAGCAGATTGCCTCCGACCTGTGGCTGGTGATCGAGGTGTACGTTCGCGCCGGCCAGACAGCCCTGGCCCCACGTCTGTTGCCCGGCGCCCCGCCACCAGGAGAGTTCGCCCCGTCGGCCGCCTCAACCCCGCCGCCAGCGGCCTCGGCCTTGCCGCCGCCGACTTATCACACGCCCGGCGCGCCCGTCGTCGCGCCTCCTTCATTGCAGGCGCCTCCGGCCGCGCCACCGCCGATACAGCTGGCGCCGCCCTCCTCTGTCGCGCCGCGGCCGGACACGCCGCCTCCGCCGCGGGCGGCTGTTCCTCCGCCGCTCCCCGCTCCCCGTGCCGTGCCCTTCGAGCGGCCGCGCGAGTTGCCACGAGTCGATCTGGAGTGGCGCGGGGAGCCCATGCGCGACGCCGCCCCGCCCGTGAGCCTCGCCCCACCCGCGAACCTCGCCCCACCCGCGAACCTCGCCCCGTCGACACAAGGGACCCGCGCGTCGCAGCCCGTCACAGAGTCCCCGCCCGTGGCTCCAATGGGCCGTCCCACGGAGCAGCGCCCGCGCGCGCTGCCACGAATCGGAGGCGTAGAACCGCCGACCCACGACGCCGAGCACGACGGACGCCAGCCTCGTGGCGTCCAGCATCGGGAGGAGCAGCAGGACCAGGCGCCGAGCACGGGCGAACCGGACATCGATCCCAACACGGGAGCGCGCCGGCTACCTCAAATTGGCTGACATCGCTTTAAGCCAATGTGTCCTGGAGACCGAGCGCCCGGCGCAGATCGGCCAGGTTGATGCGGCCGGAGACGGTCCCGCCGTCCGCGACGACGACCACGGGGATCTCGTACTTGTAGTGCTCGTAGATCGCCAGATCGGTCGTGATGTCGATCAGCGTGATCCGCAACTCGGCCTCGCGCCGCAGGTCGTCCAGGAGATCTTCGGCCTGCTCACAGAGGTGGCAGCCGTTCTTGGTATAGACCGTGAGGCGGCGGACCGGACGCTCCCGTGCCATCACTCTACACGCGCGCCAGGCGCAGATAGGCGTAGGTGATGGCGAACAGCAGCAGCAGGTCGGACAGCAAGGTGTTTGTGACGCCCAGGCGCGGCAACGCGACGTTGGCGACGGTCAGCACCGCCGCGACGATGGCCACGAACAGCAGCCCACGGTTGCCGGTCGTGCGGTAGGGCGAATACAGGGCGGCGCCGCGCGCACGGGGATGCGGCATCGTATTCACCTTCGCCCGCGACGGGCGGCGCTGGCGCAGCCAGATCCGCAACCGCTGGCGATTGCGCGTAATGTTACGGAAACGCCAGTACATCCATTCTTCGCGCAATTTCTTGAACACGCCCGTCTCCACACGCCCCGCGTCTACCTGCATCGATGATATCCTAACGGTAGTATACTGCCTCATCATGTATGAGCCCCTCACCTGCGACCGCGGTCGCAGGCCAGCGGACGACGACCGCGGTCGGGTGGGAGACGGAGTGGCGTTGGCCGCGCCGCCGGTCTGACACCGCAGTGTCCGTGCGCTGCCATGCGACCGCCGTCGCAGGTGTAGAATTCACGACCGTGCCGGGGGTTGTGGGTCGTCACGGGCTGCTGTAGACTAAGGTGCAACCTGGTAGTGTCGGGGCATTTCACGCCCCCATGCCGACGAACCCATCGTGCATGGATGCGGGGCAGACAGCACGAGAGCGGGGTACGCGCCACACCCGCGCGTTGCGTCGCTCATCCGCGGCGCCGCTCAACTGTGCGCCATGGTATGATATGTAGCACCGGTACGACGAGCGCGAGTGACGCGAGTTATTAGGTATATGTAGAAGACGCCGGCGGCACGCCGGCCAACTGAAAGGAGTCCAATGGAGCAGGCAACACTTCCGGCACAGGCAACTGACGACGAGCAATCCGCTCAGCAAGACGGCCGCGCGCAAGGACGGTCGTTCGGGTCGGATCGCTTCGACCGCGGGGACCGCGGGGACCGCGGGGACCGCTTCGACCGTGGAGACCGCGGCGGCCCACCGCGTCCCGAGAGCTTTGAGCAGATGCTGCGCAAGTTCAAGAAGAGCGTCGATAACGCGGGCATCCTGAAAGAGGTGCGGGCGCGCTCGTTCTTCGAATCCAAGAGCCAGAAGGCGCGGCGTAAAGAGGCCAAGGCCGCGCGCCGCCGCACCCGCAACAAGATCAAGATGGGCGAGTAGGTCGGCTACTCGCTAGCCGCCACGGCAATGCGCTCCACGGAGGGCACGATCACCATGGTGATCGTGCCCTCCGTCATTACAAGCGCCATCTTTCCGCCCACCGCGCCGCTTTATTCTCCTCCCCACCCTCGCCGTCCTGCAGGCCATCGGCGCGCTTCGCAACGACCGGCCTGCCCCGCGCGCTGACGCTGCTACACCCCATTGCGGCCGGCGACGTGTACGGCATCGCTGGCATCGACCACCTGGCGCGGCCCGGCCTGATGGGCGAGCCATCGCGCACGGATGGCGGCACAGACGGAACGCCGCCTCCACCCAGGCTAGCAGTCCGTTCAACTCCTCAATCCAGGCTTGACACGCTACTAATACTACAACGTGACATTGACCTGCGACTAAAGTCGCAGGCTGATCCTAACGTAGTAGTATTAGGGCGACACCAGCGGGAGCGTGACGGTGAAGAGGGCGCCACGCTCTGGGGCGGGGGCGTTGGCGGCGACGATGTGCCCGCCGTGGGCCTCGGCGATCCAGCGGCCGATGGCCAGCCCCAGCCCCGTCCCCTCGCCGCTCGTCCGCGCCCGGTTGGCGCGGTAGAAGCGATCGAACACGTGCGGCACGTCCTCGGGCGCGATGCCCGGACCGCTGTCGCGCACCTGCAGCCGCGCCTGCCCTCCCTCCCGCGCCACGCACACCGCGACGGCGCCGCCCGCGGGCGTGTGCTTGAGCGCGTTGTCGAGCAGGATCAGTAGCACCTGGCGCAACCGTCCCGCGTCTCCGCTCACCCGCACGCCCCCCGTCGCCTCGACCGCGAGGCGCACGCCACGGTCCTCGGCCAGCACCGCGACCCCCTCGACCGTCTCGACGACGAGGCGGGATAGGTCCACCGGCGCCCGCTCCACGTCCACGGCGCCGCTGTCGGCGCGCGCCAACGTGGAGAGGTCCTCGACCAGGCGCGTCAGGTGCGCGTTCTGCGCCAGGACCTGCTCCAGCGAGGCCTCCTGCTCGGGTCCGATGCCCGCCGTGAGCCCGAGTTCGCTGGCGCCGCGCATGATGGCCAGTGGCGTGCGCAGCTCGTGCGCGGCGTCGGCCACGAAGTCGCGCTGCCGGCGCAGCGCCGCCCGGATGGGCTGTAGGGCGCGCCCCGCCAGCACCAGGCTGATCAGGGCGGAGGCCAGCAGACCCGCCGCGCTGACGGCCAGCAGGATGCCCAGGAGATAGTGCGTGCTGTCGATGTACTGCCGCTCCGAGATGCGCGCCTGCACCACTCCCGTCACGACGCCGCCAGTACGCCGCACCCGCCCCCGCGCCGTATAGATCAGGTACGGCCCGCGTTCGTCTACCTGCTGGACGGACCAGGGGGTGGAGAGGCGCCCGGCGAGGGCCGCCCGCGCCGCGTCAAGGTCGGGCAGCGGCGCGTGGAGAAAGGGGATGTCGTACAGCACGGTCAGGCGGCCATCGGCGACGGTCGTGAAGACCCCGTCGCCGAAGTCCCTGCCAGCGAAGTCCCGGCGTCCGGATCTATCAAGCACAGGTAGGCGCGCCGGAGGACGAGCGCCGCCGAGGCCGAGGCCACCGTCCCGGACCGACCTCGGACCCGGACCCGGCGACGCGGACGTCACGATGAGGGCGTCCGCGTGCCCCTGCACGGTGTGCTTCAGGGAGCGCAGCAACACCTGTTGTGTCGAGAGGTAGATGCTGAGCCCGAGCACGAGCAGCAGCGCGCAGAGCAAGCCGACCGTCAGGGCGGCCAACCGCCACCCCACGCGTCGTAGCGGCGCCGCGTCCGGATCGCTGGCGTGGGTTCGCGCGGCGAAGAGTCTCCGTCCCAGGGGACGCCTCCCGGGGCGGCGCGTCATCATGACGAGGCCTTGATCTTGTAGCCGACGCCGCGCACGGTATGGATCAAGGGCTGCGCGAAGTCTTCGTCCACCTCCTTGCGCAGGCGGCGGATCGTGGCGTCGACCACGTTGGCGAAGGAGTCGAAGCCGTAGTCCCACACTCGCTCCAGGATCAGCGTGCGGCTCATGACCTGGCCGGGATGGCGCATCAGGTACTCCAGCAGGGCGAACTCTTTGGGCGAGAGATCAAGCGTCCGCCCCGCGCGCGTGGCCTCGTGCGCGCGGAGGTCGAGCACCAGGTCGCCGACGGTCAGGCGGTCGTCCTCCGCAGGTGTCCGCGTCCCCGCGCGGCGGGTGATCGCGCGCAGGCGGGCGCGCAACTCCTCGAAGGCGAAGGGCTTGGGCAGGTAGTCGTCGGCGCCGGCGTCGAAGCCCGTGAGGCGGTCGTGCAGGGCGTCGCGGGCGGTCAGCATCAGGATGGGCACGGCGTTGCGGTCGGCGCGCAGGCGGCGCGCGATGGCCAGACCGTCGATCCCGGGGAGCATGAGGTCCAGGATGAGGGCGTCGTAGGCGCCGCTCTCGGCCCGCTCCAGTCCCTCCGTCCCATCGTGCGCCACGTCGACCACGTGCCGCTCCTGCGTTAGCCCGCGCCGCAGCAGGTCGGCCAGCGCGCGGTCATCCTCCACCACCAACAGGCGCATCGCCCTCTCCCCTTGTTGTGTCCTCTTGGTCTCCGCGCCTTCCGATGTGCCCGTACACACGGTCTCATCACCTTGGTAGCGTCAGTGTAGCGCGTTCGTATGACCGTTTCATGACAAGGGCGTGACCGCTCGACGACAGATCGAAGGGGCGCGGTCCTGTCATCCATACATCAGCCTCGGATTGCGCCGGGAACCAGGACCGGCTGTACGGAGGGGCGCCCGCCGCGTGGCGCGCCGCTCTACGCCACGGCCCAGGGCGCCTCGCGCAGCCAGCGCGCGAGGGCATCCGACGGGAGCGGGCGACTGAGGTAGTAGCCTTGCGCCACGTCGCAGCCCATCCCCGCCAGCGCGTCCCACGTTGCCCGGTCCTCGATGCCCTCGGCCACCACGCGCAGCCCCAGCGCGTGCCCCAGCGCCACCGTCGAGGCCACGATCGCCGCGTCGGTCGCATCCATGGCCAACTCGCGCACAAAGCCCTTATCGATCTTGAGCTCGTCCACCGGCAGCTTCTTCAGATAGGCCAGACTGGAGTACCCCGCCCCGAAGTCGTCCACCGCCAGGCCCACGCCCAGGGCGGACAGCCGCGTGAGCACGGCCAGGGCGCGCTGTGGGTCGGCCATGAGCGTCGTCTCGGTCACCTCCAGGCGCAGGCTGGTCGCCAGAACCGCGGACGCCCGCAGGATTTCGGTCAGGCGGTCGGGCAGCGTGGGGTCGTGCAGATTCCAGGCCGAGAGGTTGACCGACACGGTGAGCGCGAGGCCGGCGCGCCGCCAGACGCCGCATTGGCGGATCGCCTCCCCCAGCACCCAGTCGGTGAGCGGCGCCATCAGCCCGGTCTGCTCGGCCAGGGCGATGAACTCATCGGGCAGGATGAGGCCCCGCTCCGGGTGCGGCCAGCGCACCAGCGCCTCGACCCCGCGGACGCGCCCGCTCCTGACGTCGACCTGTGGCTGGTAGTGCAGCGTGAGCGCGCCCGCGGCGATGGCCGCCCGCAGTTCGGCGATGAGGCCGAGCCGCTCCGGGCTATAGGTGTCCAGCGCCGGGTCATAGACCTGCTGGCCGAGCCGCCCGCGCTTGGCCGCGTACATCGCGACATCGGCATGGCGCAGCAGCGTGTCCAGCGCCGCGCCATCGGCTGAGGCGGGAGCGAGGGCGATACCGACGCTGGCGTCTATCGGGAGGACGTGGCTCCCGACCTGAAAGGGCGCGTCCAGAGCCGTGCGGATGGCGCGCGCGACGCGCTCCGCGCCCGCCGCATCCGCTCCCGGCAGCGCCACGGCGAACTCGTCGCCGCCCAGCCGCGCCACGGTGTCGCCGCGCCGGGCCGCGCCCCGCAGCCGGCGCGCCACCTCGCGCAGCAGCGCGTCGCCCTGGTCATGGCCGAAGGTGTCGTTGACATCCTTGAAGCCGTCGAGGTCGAGCAGCAGCAAGGCCGGGGGCGTGCCGGCCGCCCACGCCCGCGCCAGGCGGTCACGCAATTGGGCGCGGTTGGGCAGATCGGTCAGCGCGTCGTGGGTGGCCTGATGCCGCAAGGCCCGTTGGGCGGCGGTGTGCGCGGTCACGTCCTTGGCGATGCCGTAGACGCCGACGACGGCGCCATCGACCACGATGGGGATGGCGGTGACGCTGATGGCACGATCGTCGCCGTCCTGGCGGCGCAGGCGCAACGCGACGTCGTGTTGCGGCTCGCCCGCGACGGCGCGTATGAAATGTCCGCCGCCGCGCTCCCGATCCTCCGGCGCGATCAAGGTGGGGAAGGAGAGGGCCAGTAACTCCTCGACTGTGTAGCCGGAGAGGACGGCGCACGCGGCGTTGGCGGAGGTGAGCGCGCCGTCGAGCCCGAGGGCGAAGACGGCATCGGGATGGTGGGCGAAGAGCGACCGGTAGCGGTCCTCACGCGCCTGCAACGCCTCCTCCATCTGGCGGCGCTCCGTGATATCGCGCCCGTTCACAATGAAGCCCCGCACGGCCGGATCATCCAGATGGTTGCTCGAGACGGCCTCCTGCCAGCGCCACGACCCGTCGGCGTGCCGGATGCGGAACGTGTACGTGACCGCCGCGCCGATGTCACGCCTCTGGACGCTTGCTTGTGTTTGCGCGGATAGCACGTCATCGGGGTGCATAAGGTCAAAAACCGTGCGGCCCAGCAGGTCGTCAGGCGCATACCCCAGCAGGCGCTGATGCGAGGGACTGGCGTAGCGAATGATCCCCTCGCCATCGACAATCCGCACCAGATCGCTAGCGAGTTCCGAGAGCGCGCGGAACCGCGCCTCACTCAGGCGTAACGCGCGGCGCGGTTCCGCGCGCCGCGCGGCCTCGCCGATGCGCCACTGGCAAGCGCGCCGCGCGCCAGCCAGCCCCAGCGCGGCGAGGCCGCTCACGAGCGCGGTGCGGTAGGTCATGAACGCTCCCCGTCCCCGGCCCCAATCTTTGCGCGTTCGGGCGGCGAGAAGGCGTCCGCGTGACGCGGCTCCCGCTCCTGCTCCTCCATGCCTGAAGTGGTCGGGACATAGGGCAAGGTGAGGACGATGGTCGTCCCTTGCCCCGCGACGCTCTCCACGACGATGGTCCCGCCGTGCTGGGCCACGATGGCCTGCGCCCCCGCCAGGCCCAGGCCGCTGCCGGCCACACCCTGGGCCGTCGAGGCGCGGTAGTAGCGCGTGAAGATGTGCGGCAGTTCCGCGTCGGGGATACCCACGCCCCGGTCCCGTACGGTGATGACCGCCGTCTGCTCGTGGACCCGCACCGTCGCCTGGATGGGCGTCGGCGCGGGGCTGTATTTGAGCGCGTTGCCGACGATGTTCTCCAGCACGCGTCGCACGCGGGCGCGATCCCCCTCCACCACCACGGCGACGAGGGCCACCACCGTCACGCGCGGCGTCTCCACGTCCGCCTCCGCTTCCACCGCGACCGCCCGCAGCAGCGCGCTGAGATCCACGGGCTCCCGATCCAGGTCCAGGGCGCCGCCCAGGCGCACCTGCACCACGTCGCTGAGGTCGCTGATGGTGTCGAGCATGCGCCGCGCCGTGTCCACCACTGACTGGACCTGTGCGGATATCCAGGCCGGGTCGAGGGCGCGGTGCCCCGCCAGGCGCTGCTGCACCAGTTGCGCCCGGCCGACCAGGATCGTGAGCGGCGAGCGCAGGTCATGCGCGGTGACACTCAGCACCTCATCCCGCAATCGCACCGCGGCCTCGGCCCGCGCGCGCCCCTCCTCTGCCTGGCGCAGCAACGTCGCGCGCGCCTCCGCCATCTCCTCGACTGTTTGCGCATCGGCCAGGGAGCGCGCGATCTGTTGCGCGACGAGATCGAAGAAGCCGCGATAGTCATCGTCGAGGGCGCGCTGGGGGTTGACCCCCGCGACCAGCAGCCCGGCTGGGCGGTCCTGGCCGGCCAGTGTGACCGGCACAACCAACGCCGTGTGTGGACCAGGGGTATCACCCTGGCCGCCCGGCCCGGCGCGCCGCGCGTCCAGGCCAGGCGCCACCTCGGCGCGGCCCGTGCGCAGCGCGCGCGCCAGGGGCCACGGAGAGGCCGCGCTGGTTTCTGGCGCCAGAGCGATGACGGAGGGACTCGTCGGCATGCCCGGTTTTAGGCCCGCCGTCCCGGCGAGGCGCGCCTCTGTCCCCGTGGCGTCCAGAAGGTAAAGCAGGGCGAACGGGACGTCCGCCGCGTTGCCAGCCAGCGCCCGCGCGGCGGTAGCGCAGGCTTCCCGGGCGGTCGTGGCCGCCCCGGCGCCCGTCGCCAGATCGCGCAGCGTGCGCAAGCGCCGCTCACCCAACACACGGCGCGTCGTCTCCAAAACCGTCACCAGGATGCCGCCCACCCCGCCGCTTTCGTCTCGGATGGGACTGTAGCAGAGGGTGAAATAGGCCTCTTCGACGTAGCCGCCGCGCGCGATACAAAACAACTGGTCCTCCGCATAGACCACCTCGCTCCGCGCCATGACCGCGTCGTAGATGGGCGCGTTGAAGTCCCATACCTCGGGCCAGCAGGCGCGCGTCGGCTGGCCCATCGCGCGCGGATGTTTCGTCCCCAGGATCGGACCATAGCCGTCGTTGTAGAGCTGGATCAGGTCGCGTCCCCATAGAATGATCATGGGGAAACGTGACGCCAGACAGATACTCACGGCGGTGCGCAGGCTCTGCGGCCAGCGCTCCACGGGCCCGATCGGCGTGGCCGCCCAGTCGAGCGCGCGCATGAGCGCGCCCATCGCCCCGCCGCCGGCCAACACCGTCGCGCTGACCGGCGCCCGGGGGTGGGTATTCCGGCTCATGACGTCCGCGCCTCCCGCGTCGCGTCCGAGGCGCGTTGGTCCGTGCGGCGTCACGCCACCAGCATCCACCGCCTCTAAGCCCACCGCTGCTGTCTTGCGCATCGTGTCGTTGTCTCCCCGCATCACGTGTGATGCTGCTGTCAGCGGGGCGCTCGTACGACGAGGAGGCCCTGGGGCTCCCGTGGAGGTCCCATTTCTGACAGGGTAGATGATCCCGGTCCTACCCGGTATCACCCATTTGGGTGTGGATCATCCGAACTGAGACGATGCGTACTCAGAGCGTTGTCGAGGGCCGGGCCGCGCGCGCCTCCAACTCAAAGTGAAACGCACCCCACCCATTCACCCATGTGGACGACTCAGTGGATGTCGCCGTCACTAACGGCGTCCAGCGGTAAAATAGACGTAGAGGGCCGGGCGACCGGCGTGGCGATGGATGAGATGATGATGTGAAGGAGACGAGGGGAATGGGCGAGGCGCGCGATGACGCGGACATGTCCTGGGACGAACGGGGGCCGCTGTCCCTACCAGTCGATTCGACCGGGGTGCCGCGGTTGGATCAGGTGCTGGGCGGAGGAATACCGCGCGGCTCCCTGCTCATGGTCGTCGGGCCGCCCGGCAGCGGCAAGACGACGCTGGCCACGCAGATGGCTTTCGCCGCCGCGCGCGCCGGGCGTGGGGCGCTTATCCTGACGGCGCTCTCCGAGCCCACGAGCAAGTTGATCGCCCACCTGCGCGCCTTCCGCTTCTTCGATGAGACGCTCATCGGCGGCCCGGTGCGCATTCTGAGCCTGGAGCAATTCCTCCCCGGCGGCCTGACCTCCACCGCGGAGGAACTGCTCACGATGGCGCGCGAGACGCGGGCGGGCCTCGTCCTGCTCGACGGGTTCCGTGGCGTGCGCGGCGTCGATGTCAATGCGCAGGCGGCGCGCCAGTTCCTCTACGATGTGGGCGGCGCGCTGAGCGCGCACGGCACAACCGCCATCATCACCAGCGAGGTCGAGCCGCGCGACCCCGCCTTCTTCCCCGAGGAGACCGTGGCCGACGCGATCGTGGGCCTGCACTATCGCCTCGACGGCGTGCGCCAGCGGCGTGGGATCGAGGCCATCAAGGTGCGCGGCGCGGCGCCGTTGCCGGGGCTGCACGGCCTGGTGCTGGGCGACGACGGGGCAGCGGTCTACCCGCGGCTGGAAGCGCGCGTCGTCGTGGCCAGTCAGGGAGATGTCGCCGCGACAACCACCGCCCGCCTGTCCAGCGGCATTCTCGCGCTCGACGCGTTGCTCGACGGGGGCCTCACCCGCGCGACGACGACGCTGGTGGCGGGGAGTATCGGCGTCGGCAAGACCCTGCTCGGGCTGCACTTCCTGCGGGCGGGGCTGCGGGCAGGTGAGTCGGCGGTGTTCGTGGGTTTCCGCGAGACACGGGACCAACTCCTGCTCAAAGCTGCTATCCTTGCCGACGGGGTGGAGTTGCGCGCGGCCCTGGAACCAGGCGGGGGGCTGACCTTGTTGCAGTGGGCGCCGGTCGAGCTGGACCCGGATGTCGTGGCCGACGAGATTCTCGCCGCGCTGGACCGCACGGGAGCGCGCCGGCTGGTGTTGGACAGCGTCGCCGAGTTGGAGCGCGCCGTGGGGGCGGCCGACCCACGGCGCGTCGACGAGTACCTGGCGGCGCTGGTCGTGGCCCTGCGCGCGCGCGGCGTGACGACGCTGGCGATCAAAGAGGTCCGGCAGACCCTGGTGGAGGCGCCGGAGTACCTGGCCGACTCGGTCGCCCTGGTGGCGGACAACGTGATCGTGTTGCAACAGGTCGTGCGGGACGACCGCTTGCGCCGCACGCTCGCGGTGGTGAAGATGCGCTTCTCGGCGCACGAGGTCGCGCTGCGCGAGTACCGCATCGCCGCGCCCCACGGCATCGATATCCAGCCCGCGCTCCCCGGCGCGCCCACCGTCGGCGCCACGGCCGGCCTCCCGGACGCCGAAGACAGCGGGCAGGAGAGAGACAGCGGGCGCACGCACGGTCGGAGGGCGAGAGATGAGCATGGAGCGTGACGCGCGCGCCGAGCCCGTGGCCGCGGCCGCGGAGGGGCGGCCGTCGGCCCCGATCGTGGTGCTGATCGCGGAGGACGAACGGTCGATCGCCGCCCTGGTGGCGGAGATTGTCGCGGAGGCAGGCTATCTGCCGCTGGTCGCGACGCACGGGCGCCAGGCGCTGGACCTGGCGCGAGAGCGGTGGCCGGCGTTGGTCATTACCGACCTGATGATGCCGCACCTCGACGGCGCGGGGCTCATCGCCGCGTTACGGACGGAGGCGGCCGCGCGGGGCAGCGCGGCCCCGCCGATCGTCCTCATGACGGCGGCGAGCCTGCGTTTCGCGCGGGCGGCGGAGGCCGACGTGATCCTGCGCAAGCCCTTTAACATCGTCGAGCTGGAGGCGCTGTTGCACCGCTTCCTGGAACGGCGTGGCGTACCATGACGGAGGCTCTACGTCGCGGAGGAAGGGCGCGTCACCAGCTACTACCACACCTTGATCTTCTGTCCGTTTTCTTAGCGTCTTCTGTCCGTTTTCTTAGCGTCTTCTTACCAATCGTCTGTACGCTTGGGCTATGTCATCAATTCGGCATGGCAAGAGGATTAGTAGGACGAGGAGAACGGTACAATGGCACGCCCACGACAGCGACGATTAGGAGTGGCCGCCGGACTGGTCGGCATGCTTCTCACCGTCAACGCGCCCACAGGCGCCGCCGCACGCGCGGGGACCTATGTCGTCCGACCGCATGATACGCTTTCGGGCATCGCCGCCGCGGTCGGGACCACCGTCCCCGCGCTTGAGGCGATCAACCATCTCTCGGGCGATCGCATCTTCGTCGGAGAGGCGCTCGTGCTGCCGGACGCCGCGGCGTCCGCATCCGACCCCCGGCCCGACCCCTGGTCTGACGCGCATGGAGGCCCGAGACACGATGGAGACCCGAGACACGGGAGTCACGATGCCGGCCCGCCGGCTGTTCCGTCGTCGACCGCCTCCCCCATGGCGACAGCGGTAGCCCCCGCTGCCTCCCTCACGGCGACAGCGGTAGCCCCCGCTGCTTCCCCGACAGCGGCGCCAGTGACGGCTGGGACACAGCCCATGCTAACTGCGACATCTTCCTTATCCGTGGAAGCGATCCTGACGTCGGAGGCGCAAGCGGCGGGCGTGGACCCGGCGCTGGTCAAGGCCGTCGCCTGGCAGGAGAGCGGGTGGCGCATGGTCACGGCCGCCGATGGCGGCATCGGGATCATGCAGCTGATGCCCGCGACCGTCGTCTGGCTGAGCCGCGACCTGCTCGGCGCGCCGGTCGATCCCTACGACCCCACCAGCAACATCCACGCCGGGGTGGCCCTGCTGCGGTACGACCTCCAGGCGCTCGGGAACGAGCGCCTGGCCGTGGCCGCCTACAACCAGGGGCTGCAAAGCGTGCGCACGCAGGGCATTGGCCCCACGACCGCGCGCTACGTGGCCAACGTGCTGGCGTTGCGGCAGCGCTTTGCCCAATGATCAGGCATCATACAAAGGACAAGATTCTGGAGATACGCTGATGCGCACCACGATCCGACGCCTGGCGCTCGCGGGCCTACTGACCTTGTTCCTGCCCGTACGGCCCGCATCGAGCGCGGTTCGCGTGGCCTCGCCCCACCGTCAGGCCACGCCGGCCACGCAGGTATCCACGATCACCCTGCCCGATGGCAGCCAGCACACGCTGACCACGCCCGCCGGCCTGCGCGTCACGCTCTATGCGACCGGGCTATCCTCCGCTCGCTTTATGGCCCTCGGACCGGACGGCGATGTCTTCGTCGGCAGCTGGTATGCCGGCACGGTCTCCGTCTTACTCAACAGGTCGGGCGGCGCGTCCGCGACGCGCGTGGTCACTTTGCTCAGCGGCCTCACCGTCCCGCACGGCGTGGCCTATCACAACGAACGGCTCTACGTCGCGGAGGAAGGGCGCGTCACCAGCTACCGCTACAACGCCGCGCAAGTGCGCTTCGACGACGCGCGCACGGTCGTGGCCAGTTTGCCAACGGGGGGCCGGCACGTCACGCGCACCGTGGCCTTCGGTCCCGACGGCCTGCTCTACGTCGCGGTCGGCTCGTCGTGCAACGAGTGCGCCGACGCGCCCGACCGCGCCGTCATCATGCGCTACAGGGCCGATGGGACGGGCGGCCAGGTCTACGCCCGCGGCCTGCGCAACGCCGTGGGATTGGCCTGGCAGCCCGGCGCCGGGCGCCTATGGGCGACGGACAACGGGGAGGATAGCCTGGGCGACAACATCCCGCCGGACGAGGTGGACATCATCCGCCAGGGCGGCAACTACGGCTGGCCCTACTGCTACGGCAATGGCCAGGCCGACCCCACGCTCTACAGCGCGCCGGGGTACTGCGCCGGCACGATCGGCCCTACCGTCGCGCTGCAGGCCCACTCCGCCCCCCTTGGCGCCGCCTTCTCGACCGGGAGGCTGATGCCGTCCGCCTATCGCGGCGGCCTCGTCGTGGCCTACCATGGCTCGGCCTCGCGGTCGCAACTGACGGGCTACAAAGTCGTGTACATCCCGGTCAATGGACCACAGGCTGGGCCGCCGCAAGACCTCGTCACCGGCTGGCTGACCGCCGCCAGCACGGTGTGGGGACGCCCCGTCGGCGTGCTCGTCGCCGCCGACGGCAGCCTGCTCATCTCCGACGACCTAACAGGCGTGGTCTACCGCCTGGCGTCCACAAACCATTAGCCACAAGCGATTAGAAGATAGAGGTCAGCTATCCCCAACACCTATCGACGCCTCTAAAGGAGAGCGCCGCGCCAACCCTACTGGGGACCCACGCGGCGCGCACGATCGTATCGGCGCTGTCCTTGCCCACGCTATCCACGGCGCCGCTGCCGCCGTCATCATCTAGCGTCCAGTAGGCATCCGGCCAAGTGGAAACTCGTGTCTATAAATGCCCCGTGATGGACCACAACGTATACGTCCACTCTGGGATGCTACTACCGCAAGATGCCGCAGCGCAACTATTGGTGAACACGACGCGCAGCGAGGAGGGATCGGGCAGCATTCCGTAGTAGGTGCGCTGCAGGCCCCCATTATGGTTCCGCGGGAAACCGGTTAGGCTCGGCGTGACGTTGCCTTCGGCGGTCCATTGGCCGCCACCATTCCAGATCGACGACCCGGCGATGCTATCCACCTGCAGGTTAGGGCCGATGTAGGTAGGATTGTCGGACGGATAGGGATGCTGCTCGCGGACCATGTAGAAGCGGTCGCGACTCTGATCGTAGGCGACATCGAAACCGTCGAGCCAATCCTGGTTGCCCGCGCTGTTGGTGAGCCCGCTCTCGGTGATTTGCCCATCGGCCACCGACGTCTGAGGATTGCTCATGTCGCTGAGATCCATCTCGCGTCGCCACCCATGCGTGTTGCTGTCGTCCCATGCCGTCTTCTTGCTGTAAAACAGGAGTATCTTGCCCTTGCCGTCCACACTGGTGACGCTCGGCTGCCCCACGCCCCACTGCCCGTTGTTGGGATAGGTCACGAGCGGCGACGGATACTTCACCCACGGCCCGTCAATGTTCGTGGCGAAAGCGACTCCGATCTGGTTGTGGGAACTGCCGTTGACATCGTTCCCCAGGTAGAACAGAGCGTAACTGTAGGTCGCGCCGCCATACAGGAACTGGCCTTGCACCACGGACGGGTCGCAGTTGTGGTAACTGTCCCATCCATTCGCGCTGGGGAACAGCACGGGCTGGCTCGACACCACCACACCGTTAACCAGCTTGGTCTCGAAGATGTGGTCGCGGATGACTCCGCTATCCTTGTTGTGGCACGACCAGATCCGCTCCGTCGTGCCGTTATCGCTCACCGACGGCGCATACGAGTAGTAGCTGCCGCCGAGATAGGTACCTGGATTGTATATTTGTGTGAGAGTGGAGGTATCCCACGTTAGGGCGGCCGACACGCTGACAGGGTGTAGCCAAAGCACCGCTGTGAGGGCTGCCGCGAGGGCGATCCGTGTAGAGAGGGCGACATGGCGCGACGGACGGTTCTTCATCTATCTATCTCCTCGACTGGTCGGTCCATACGATCTGGGCACTTGCCCTTGCCTGCACAATTAGCGCGGGACGCGCGCTTGCGAGAGGAAAGCGGTGGATGTGTCACGACGACACAGCCCTGCGCCGGTTACTCGTCCGTATCCGCGTCCCCAGGCGCGGGCCTGGCCAGCATCTCGACGAGCCAGCGTTCGAACGATGCCGCGTCGCCCGTCAACTCCAACGCCACGTCCACGAGAGGCCTTCCGTCCGTCGTCGTCGGGACGGTCGCCGCCGTCTGGCCTCGCGTGAACTCGCCGCGCGTCTCGACATCCACGCGCATCGGAGTCGTGCGCAGGAGGTCGGGCTGGATGGCGGCGGAGGCGGCCAGCGGGTCGTGCGGATGGGTCCAGTCACGCCCTTTGCGCGCCATGTAGCGCCCGAGTTGGTCGGCGACCAAAGCGCCTAGCGCGTCCGCGGCGGCGATGCGCGGCAGGGCGTCGCGCCGGATACGCACTCGGGTTGTCACGTCCAGCGGCACGAGCGTGATTGGCGCGCCGGACGATAGCACGATTTGTGCGGCCTCTGGGTCGCAGCGGATGTTGTGCTCCGCGTAGGGTGCGGCCAACTGGTCGAAACGGCGCTGCACAATACCCCCCATGATGACTATCCGGTGCACCGCCGTGGCGAAGCGTGGCTCGCGCAGCAGTGCCAGGGCGATATTGGTTAGCGGCGCGACCGCGAGCACGGTGACCTCGCCCGGCCGCGCCAGGACAGTCTCGATCAGCAGGTCGACGGCACGGGGCCACACCTGTCCGTCGCGTTCCTCGTCGCGCAGCAGCCCCTCGCCCTCATGACCCTCCCAGTACAAGGGGTCGCGGTCGAGCAGGGGTCGGTCGGCGCCGCGGCCAACGGGCACGTCGGGGCGGCCAGCGACGGCAAGCACCGCCTCGACCATGCGCGCCCGCAATACCGCGTCGACGTAAACGGTGGTCACCGCGCGCAAGTCGATCGACGGGGATCGCAGCAACAGGCCCAATGCCACGACGTCGTCCACATCCGTCCCGATGTCCGTGTCCAGGATGACAGCCTGTCGCCCCGTGTCCGCATCCATGTCCACTCCTTTCGCCACTCTTCCGACGCTTATCCCCTATGGCCACCATGGTCGTTGCGACACAACTCAGTGCAACGGGCCGCGGTTCCCGTCATAGAGCCGATAGCGGCCAATTCTATCACGCTCGTCGCGACACCCCGCGTTCGCCGCCCTCACGCTCAGCCTTTCAGGCCGGTGAGGGTGAAGCCCTCGACGAAATAGCGCTGGAAGAGCATGAACGCCACCACCATCGGCAGCACCAATACGGTCGATGCCGCCATCAGCAAGTCCCATCGGTTGGTGAACTGCGACAGGAAGAACTGCAGCCCCAGCGTGAGCGTGTAGTTGTCCTGGCTGTTCAGGTAGATCAGCGGGTTCAGGTAGTCGTCCCACACCGCGATGAAGGTGAAGATGGTCACCACCGCCAGCGCCGGCTTGGAGAGCGGCAGGATGATCTGCGCGAAGGTGCGCGCGATGCCCGCCCCGTCCACGCGCGCGGCGTCCTCTAGTTCGCGCGGGATAGCGCGGAAGAACTGGCGCAACAGGAAGATGTAGAAGCTGTTGCCGAAGAACGCGGGCACGGTCAGCGGCAGGAACGTGTCGACGGCGTGCAGCCCGTGCCAGAGCAGGAACGTCGGGATCAGCGTGGCCGTGCTCGGCAGCATCAGCACGCTCAGCAGGACCACGAACACGACATCCCGTCCCGGCCAGCGCAGGCGCGCGAAGCTGTAGGCCGCCAGCGAACAGGAGAGCAGCGTCCCGGCGATGACCAGGACCTCGATGATCATCGTGTTCTTGAAGAATGTGGCGAAGGGGACCGTGGTCAGCGCCGTCGGGTAGTTGTCCCAGCGTGGGGCCGAGGGGAACAGTTGGGGCGGGGAGTCGAAGACGTGCTGGTTGTCCTTGAGCGAACTGGTCACCATCCAGTACAGCGGCGTCAACATGAACGCGGCGCCGACCAGGAGCGCCAGGTACAGTGGCGTGCGGGTCAGCAGGGCACGTCGGCGCATGGCGATGTTCCCCTTTCGGTCGTCGGGTCGTCGGTCACGCCGAGCCCGGCTCTTCGTAATACACGCGTGAGCGCGCGGCCCACAGGATGACCAGGGTCACGACGAGCAGCAGCAGGAAGAGCACCCAGGCCAGGGCCGAGGCGTAGCCCAGGTAGCCGTCCTGGAACGCGGTGCGGTAGAGGTAGAAGGCGTAGAAGAGTGAGGCGTTGTTGGGACCGCCGTTGGTCATGAACTGCGCCTGCACGATGCCCGCGGCGAAGGTGGCGATGAGCGCCGTCACGGTATTGAAGAGGATGACGGGCGAGACGGACGGGAGCGTGATGTTCCAGAGGCGGCGCAGCGCACCGGCCCCGTCGATCGCCGCCGCCTCGTGTAGGCTGCGCGGCACGCCCTTGAGCGCGGCCAAGAACACGATCATCAGCCCCCCGCTGGCCCACACGCTCAGCAACACGAGCGACGGGATCACCGTGATTTCGCTGGACAGCCAGGGGCTCGTGGGGAGGGCGGCCCAGTCGAGGAGGGTGTTAAACAGGCCGAAGTCAGGATTGTAGAGCCAGAGCCAGGCCAGCGCGGAGGCGACTCCGGGCAGGATGGAGGGCAGGTAGTAGACCGAACGGAGGAGGCCGACCCCACGGAGGGGCTGGCTCAGGGCCAGCGCGACGCAGAAGCTTGTTACGAGGCTCAGCGGGACGGCGAGGGCGGCGTAGAGGGCGGTGACGCGCAGAGACTGCCAGAAGAGCGGGTCGTCGAGCAGGCCGGGGATGGGGTGGCCGGGGGAAACGGCGCCCGCGTAGTTGGCCAGGCCAATCCAACGCGGAGCCGACCCGATCTGCCAGTCGGTCAGGCTGATGGCGGCCGAGGCCAGCATGGGGCCGAGCTGCCAGAGGATGAAGCCGAGGATGGCGGGAAGGGCGAAGAGCACGCCCGCGACGGCCTCGCGGCGGCGCAGGTCCAGGCCTTTCGGCCGTGCCCGCCGCGCGCGGCGGCCGACGACGGGCGGGGTCATCGTCCTCTGCGTCTGCATCATTTCTCCTTCCTCTCCTGATCCCGGCAGCGGCAGCGGCAGCGGCGGCCCGCGGGCCGCCGCTGCCGGCGCATGGCGCGCTCAGCGCGCGAGCTGTGCGTCGATCTGCGGCTTGAGCCCGTCGAGGACCGCCTGCGCGGGCTGGCCGGCAAAGATGCGGTCCAAGGCCGGCGTGAGCGTGTTGGTCCAGATGGGACCGTACTGCGTGATGTAGTTGAAGGGCGGCGTCGGGGCATACCTGATGGTGTCGATCACCACGGATTTGTAGTTGGCGGGATGATAGGAGGTACCGATCCAGGAGGCGGCGCCCGCCCCGTAGAGCAGGTCGGTCGAACTCGGCACCCACAAGCCGGTCTTGTAGTTGTCCAGTCCCTGGTAGCTCATGCAGTCGTCGAACTGCACTGCCTCCTTGGGATGGGCCGTCTTGGACGAAACCAGGTAGCCGCTCCCGGCGAAGTAGAAGGCGCGGTACTGCTTGAAGCGCGGCAGCACGCCGATACCCCAGGTGAAAGTCGCTTTGGGATAGCCGTAGAAGTAGACGTTCCAGTTGCCGTTGATCTCCATCCCGAGACGGCCCGAGGCCAGGGTGATGCTGCCGGCCCCGCTGGTAAACTGCGACGGCGTCGGCATCACGTGGTCCTTGAGCGCGAGGTCGGCGATTTCCTGGATGGCCTGCGCGCCGGCGGGCTGGTTCAGCGTGAAGTGCTTGCCGGACGGGTCAAAATCGCTACCGCCATTTGACAGGACGAGCGGCAGCAGTTGCAGGTACAACTGCGGGATGTTGACGCCGTAGCGCCGGATGTGGCGCGCGTCGAAGCCCGCGTCGTCGGGGTGGCGGCCATTGCGGTCGACCGTGAGTTTCTTGGCGACGGCGACGAACTGCGGCCACGTCCAGGCGTGCGCGGCGTCGCTCGGTGGCGTGGTCAGGCCCGCCTGCGCGAAGGCGTCCTTGCTGTAGAAGAGGAACATCGACTGGGCGCCCTGCGCCTGCGCGTAGAGTTTGGTGCCAACCTTGCCGCCGGCCCAGAACTGCGCCTGCGGGATGATCCTGTTGGTCGGCCGCCCCAATTGCTTGAGATAGGGGACCTGGTCGAGCGCCTGGCCCTTACTGGCGTAGTACTGGACCTCTTCGGGCGGCGCGTCGTAGATATCGGGCGCGGTGCCGCCCACGAACTGGGTCTGGAGCTTGGTCTCGTAGCCGGTGCGCGGGACGAACGAAAAGTTGACCTTCACGTTGAGCTTGCTCTCGCATGGCTGGTACACCGAGGCGACCGCCGCCGCCGGCGCCCAGTCCTGCAGGGTCAGCGTGAGCGGCGCGTCCGCGCGGCCCGCAGCGTGGGCGCCGGACGCGGCACAGACGAGGGAGAGCGCGGCCGAGAGGCCGAGCGCGAGCCGCGTGTTGCGGCGCGACAGACCATGGCGTGGATACATGTACGACTCCTCATTGACATTGGGCCGGCTACCGCTCGGCCACTGTTCGCGTCTTCGCACTGAGATGACCCTGTGACGGCTGACCCGCTGGGTACGCTCCTCCCCGTCCCCATCCACCGGACGATCCACTGACGCACGGGGGTCGACACCAGGTCGACGTCCCGGATATATCCCTACCTACCTAGCCCCACGGTCGCCGAAAGAGCGCCCCTCGACGACCTGGAAGAGGTAGATGTCGCCTTGCACCACACGCGGCGTTAGGTCTGTGGTACTACCGCGCTCGTGGTGGTCGCATCGTAACACCGCCGCTATCCGTTTGTCAACCCCCCCTTCCCCTGGAACTTAACTATCGGCACATCGATCTTCGTTGCACTCAGCGGTGCGAGGGAGGAACAGGGTATTGACAACGGCGCGCGGCACTGCCATAATGGCTACTGTGGTCCTACCACAGACAGCAGTAGCGACATCTAGAGCGGCTCGGGGGAGGATGTCCAATGCGTATCGTGTCCGTTGATCCCTTCATCGTGCACGTCCCCTTGGGCGGCGAGGTCGCCGACGCGATGAGCCGGCTGCGCGTGTGGGGCTACCCCGGCCTCACCATCGCGACGGACGAGGGCATCGTGGGCACCGGCTTCACTGGCACGCAGGGCCACGGCGACACCCTGATCCGTGACGCCATCGCCGAGGGGTATGCGCCCCTGCTCCTCGGCCAGGACCCGACCTATATCCGCGCCCTGGCGGAGCGCCTGCAGGGGTCCATGCTGCACTGGGTTGGGCGCGCTGGCGTGACTACCATGGCGCTCGCGGCCGTTGACATTGCCTTGTGGGACATCGTGGCTCAGGCCGCCGGCCTCCCTCTCTGCCAGATGCTCGGCGGCCACAAGGTCGAGACCACGCCGGCCTACAACACCGATGGGGGCTGGCTGCATCTGTCCGACGACGATCTGCTCGCCTCGACGAGCCGGCTTGTGGAGGAGGGCTGGCGCGCGGTCAAGGTCAAGGTGGGGCACGCGGACCCGGCGCGGGACCTGCGCCGGGTCCGCGCCGTCCGTCGCCTGCTGGGGGACGACATCGCGCTCATGATCGATGCCAACCATCGCTGGGACCGCGCCACGGCGCTCGAGTGGGCGCCCCGCTTCGACGATCTGGGGCTGCGCTGGCTCGAGGAGCCGCTGCACCCCGACGATCTGCCGGGGCACGCCCACCTGGCCGCGCGCATCCGCACACCTATTGCCCTGGGGGAGCACCTGTACTCGCGCCTGGCCTTTCGCGACGCCGTTGACCAGCGTGCCGTCACGTACATACAGGTGGACGTGACGCGCGTGGCGGGCGTCAGCGAGTGGCTGGACGTGGCCGGGCTGGCCGCCGCGCATGGGCTGCCGGTGGTGCCGCACGCGGGGGATATGGGTCAGGTGCACCAGCATCTGGTCGCGGCCACTCCAGCGGCGACCGCCATCGAGTACATTCCCTGGACGCGGGAGCTATTCGAGGACCCTATCACCGCGCGCGACGGGTGCGTCCTGGTGCCCCAACGCCCGGGGGCGGGGACGGCGATGCGCCCGCAGATGTTCGCCGCGTATCGGGTGGGGTGAGGGCACATGCCGATGGTCGAGAGGCTGGAACGGGCGACGCTCGGCGAGACGATCCTCGATCGTCTCGGGGGGCGCATCCGCGCAGGCGAGTATGCCCCCGGCGTGCGGTTGCCTCCCGAGCGGGAGTTGGCGGCGCGCTTCGGCGTGGCGCGCGGTCCGGTGCGCGAGGCGCTACGGGCGCTGGCCCTCGCCGGGCTGGTGGACATCCGACCGGGGCGTGGCACCTTCGTGAGCCAGGCCCCCCCGCTCCCCGAGGCTGGGCAGTCGCTCGCGCAGGTCCTGGCCGACCAGACGCGCGCCCTGCGCGAGGTCTACCAGGCGCGCCGCCTAGTCGAGA
>JAABUX010001348.1_pt1 | contig 37491 bp, 34 predicted proteins | sample 5561851 | NCBI WGS metagenome assembly JAABUX01 (sample SAMN10711883, study PRJNA513361) | rock metagenome | isolation source: Antarctica rocks | place: Antarctica: Victoria Land, Richard Nunatak red sandstone | collected 2016-01-03 | reverse complement strand
AGCCGGTCGCCGACGGTGGCTCGACCCGGGGGTTGAAAGTCACCAAGGTGCATCCTGGCAAGCCGGCGGCCCGCTCGGGATTGACCACCGGCGACATAATCCGCTCGGGCAACGGCTACGTCACCGAGCAGCTGGGCAACCTGGATTGGATCGTTGCCAACGCGGCTCCCGACAAGACCCTCAACTTGAGCGTCCGGACCGCCCGAGACGGCGAAATCCGGGCCGTCATCACCCAACTCCGCTGACCCTAGCGTGGATTGGATCAGAAGTCCGAGACAAGCCGTACTTCCCACCAGCCGAAGCAAGGATCATTGCCAACCTCCCCAAAGTCGGTTCACAAGATAGTACTAGCTTGCGGTGCGAAATTGGCTGTGTCCATGGCTTTTGGCAAGCTGATGGCATGCTCAAGAACCGACACAACCGGACCGACCTCTTCGCGCTCGTCCCCCAGCTAGGCCTCGGCTTCGAGCCGCAACTGGCTGAAGCAACTCGACCGCCTCCTGGATGACGACGAGTTGTTCGACTTGGTTCGTGGCGACCTGGGCCGCCGCCATCCCAAGACCCGGTCCCGCGGCCGACCCTCCACCCCGGTGGAGGTCATCCTCCGCATGCTCGTGGTCATACGGCCCTACTCCTGGAGCTACGCCCAGACCGAATTCTTCGTCAACGACAGTCTCGTGCTGCGGCAGTTCTGCCGCGTTTACCTCGAAAAAGTGCCCGACGACACGACTTTGATCCGCTGGGCCAACACCATCGGCCCGGCGACCGTTGAGCAGCTCAACGACCGCGTCGTCCAACTCGCCCGGTCGCTCAAGGTGACGCGGGGCCGCAAGCTCCGCGTGGATGCCACGGCGGTCGAGACCAATATCCACTTCCCCACCGACAGCGGCCTCATCGGCGACGGCGTCCGGATCGTCTCGCGGTTGTTGCGGCGGGCCAAGGCCGCCCTGGGCGAGGCCGCCTCGGGGTTGAAGGAGGCGTTTCGCAGTCGGGTGCGGGCGGTGTGCAAGCCATCCCAGCAACTGCACCGGATCGCCCGCCGCAGGAACCAGCAAGGCCGCGAGGCGCTGAAGGCCGCCTATCGTCGGCCGGTCGCCACGGCGAAGCGGACCGGGGCCCAAGGCAAACGGGTCCTCGATGCCTTGCAGCGGTTGAGCAAAGACCCCAAAGCGCGGCGGTTGGCCGACCGCCTGGGCCAGGTCCTGCCGCAACTGAAGCAAGGGATTCGCCGGGCCGAGCGTCGCGTCCCGGAGGAGGGTCCGGTCCCTTCGGGTGAGAAGCTGATGTCGCTGTTCGAGCCGCACACGCAGGTGATCCCCCGCTCCAAGGCGGGCGCCGCGGTGGAGTTCGGTCGGAAGGTCCGGCTCGACGAGGTGGAGGGCGGAATCATCACCGGTTTCGCGGTGTTGGAGCGAGGCGGCGGGCGGGATCGACCCTGCTTGCCCGAGAGCCTGGCCGACCGCCGTCTGCAGTTCGGTCGAGCCCCTGATCTCTTGGCTGGCGATCGAGGGATCTCGTCGGCGGCGAACGAGCAGTTGGCGCGTGGGGCCGGCGTGAAGGATGTGGCGTTGCCGCATGTGGGCAAGGCGTCGCCGGAGCGTCAGGCCCAGGAGAATGGCCGGCGGTTCCGCCAAGGGTATCGCTTCCGGGCGGGGATCGAGGGCCGAATCCATGCGCCGAAACGTGATCGTGGTTTGAAGCGAGGCCGTTACCACGGCGAGCCAGGGGTTTGGTCGGTGGGTTGGCTGGGGGATTGTGGCCCACAACCTCGCGAAGATCGCTGGAGCGGGGGCCTCGAAGGGTTGAGAAGGGTCCTCAGGGAGGATCAAGACAGGTTGATAAGCCGACGAATGAGTTGAACGCACATTATTACAAATCAGTGGTTTAAATTTCGCACCGCAAACCATTACTATAAAACAATATTAAAGAATATGGTTTGTTATCTGACGGAGACACGCTCCATTCTTTGACCCTACAGTTGTGCCACAAGTTAATTCCATGGCTGGTGTTTGTGAAAAATTTTGATCCGGCGATGGATCAAGATTGACGCCGGGCGCAAATCGCCTCGCCCAGCCTTTGGAAGGTCGTCAGCACTTACCCGCCTATTTTCGCTCACGCCGGCATCAATCCCTCCCCAAGACACCTCCACTATTACGAGACTCATCAGGTGCTCGCCCGCCCGGCAAGCGGTGGCCCGCTCTTGACGAGGTTGGCGGGGCTCCATCGATACCGAAACCCCTCGGATTGGCACCGATCGGACCGGGGGATGGGAAGTCGAAGCATCTCCGCTAAACCTCCCGACCATTCACGTCATAATACGTTGAGGGGGATTCGGTCTCGAGTCCCCCCTCGGCACTACGGCCGGACCTCTGATAGTCCTCGGTTCATCCGCCCAACACATGGTGGATGCGACCGGAACCCGACACCTTCGGCGACCCAGCTCGACCCGCCTCCAGGTCGGTATCGTGCCGAGTCTCGCCGCCGTCAGGCCGTCCCGGACGGTCACAGGCCGGGCTATTATTCCGCCGCGACGAATGGCCCGGCAATGGACAACTCGAAGCCAAAGTCGCCGACGACGCCAACTCGGGTTGTCGGGGTTCCGTTCGCTCCGCGCTCCAACGATCCCCACAGCCGAGGGATGTCCGCCAAACACGCCAGCAGCCTATTCACTGGCCCCGAAGCAGCGGACATCGCCCGTTGGATTGCGATAGCCAGCTCTATCAGCAAGGCCCGCTTCTTCCCGCCGAGATCCCAGATCGAGGCGTGCCGACCCACTCCCAAGACTCTTCCCCATTCAACCCAGAACCCGCTCGTCTCAGAAGCGGTTCCCTCCCTTCATGGCGGCCCGGCCTCCGCTGGTGGTCGATTCAACTTCACTTTTGAGGACGAACGCATGGCTTTCTCCTTCCGTCACCTGATCCTCGAACGTCCCTTGGCCGTCCTGGACCTAGAAACGACCGGCGTCGACCTCCATAACGACCGAATTGTCGAGGTTGGTATCCTGAAGATCGACCCCGACGCTGCTCCCGTCCGCTATCGACGCCGGATCAACCCCGGTATTCCGATCCCCCTCGAGGCGACCGACATCCAAGGGATCGGCGACGCGGACGTCGTGGACAAGCCCCGGTTTCGAGCGATCGCCCCTCGACTCGCCCACCTCCTGGAGGGCGCCGACCTGGCGGGATTTAACATCCGCCGCTTCGACCTCCCCGTCTTGATCGCTGAGTTCACCCGCGTCGGGATTGAGTTCGCGTCGGGGGTCGCGCCATGCTCGACGTCTTGCGGATCTACCACGACCGAGAACCACGCAACCTCGCATCGGCGATGCGGTTCTTCTGCGACCAGGAACACTCCGACGCTCATGGCGCCCTGGCAGACGCCGTCGCGACGGCGGCGATCCTCGACGCCCAGCTCGGTCGTTATGGGGATCTGCCTCGGACGGTCGCCGCCTTGCATGAGTCGATGACCGATGTCGATGTCGGTGGTCGATTCCGGACGGAGGGTGGCCGGATCGTCTTCAGCTTCGGCAAGCACCTCAACCATGCCCTCGATGAGGTGGCGACTTCGGACCCGAGCTACTTGGCCTGGTTCCTCCGTCAAGGTTTCCTCGACGATGCCAAAGAGTTGGTCAGCCAGGCTCTCCTCCGGGCGGGGTCACACCCTTAGTTTTTCGGTGCTGATCAGCCGAAGCTGATGGGCCCGATTAGCCTCGCGATTTTCCCCGAACCATGCGACTGATCGTCCGTGGCGCCGCGCCAATCGGTGGCCATGGACGGGCTGACTCAGCCGCAAAATCCACCGGCGTCAATCGGTGAATCCGTGAAGGTGTCATCAGTGTCCAGTCCAAAAAAATTCGTGCGAATATTGAGGATCGGAGGATTAGGAGATTGAGGACTCGGGGCGTTATCTCCGAAAAGTGGATGGTGGATCGGGCTCGCACCTCAATCAACTTCTCCCCATCGGGGTTGAGGTAGTTGACATGCGAGTTATGATGATCCAGCATAAGCTTAAGTTGGGCATCGGTAGTGGTCCCGTACCTTGAGTCAGTAGCACGCTTCGGGGCCAAGGATGGTCGAACTCGACGATGATGTTTTGTCTCTCTATCCGGCCGAGCCGATCGACCGGGTGGTCCAGCAGGCCGCCTACGACGCCGGTCTTACCGCTCATGCCCTTGCGGTGGTCGGCCTGGCTTCACCTCCGGGAAAAACCCGATCTTTGCCACGCGAGTTTCTCTTGGAACTCGGTGCTGCGCTGCGGTTGATGGTCTGGGAACTCGACGGACTCGATTTGCAGGAGTTGGGCCTCCCGACCGCCCAAGACGCAATCACCGGGGCGTTTCTCGGGGCCGTTCAGCAAATTCGTGATCCTTCCTACCCGGCTTCATCGCTCAGCCGGACCGTCTTGGAGATCACCATCGAACGCTTCGCCTGGGCCGGCCCGAGGGAACTCCAAGCCGAGATCATGTTTGAAACGCCCGATGAAGATGCGTTGGTCGAGGCGATGGCTCGGCTCCTCTGGGACCACCGCGGAACCTTCGCGACCTTGGACGGGGGTGGGATCTCATGAATGGGCGACCCGAGATCGGCCGAGGTTCGTTCTACACCCGAGATTCCGTGGGATACTCGGACCTCGCACCCCCGCAGTACGTCGCCTGGGCTCGGGGCGAGGCGAAGCGACTCGGGGTCGCCTTCGACGGCGACCCGGACACTGTGACCGCGATGATCGAGCGAGGTCTTTCCGCCCAAGGCGATCTCTACCTCGACTATGGTGTTTGGGCAACATCTTAAGTCGCCCTAGAGCGTGTCATGAGCTGTAGTCCAGGTGGGGGACGGCTTTGTGCAACATCAAGATGCCGAAGGCCACATAGTGCAGTCCCGCCAGGGTGGTGTCCAACCGCTCGTAGTCGCGGGCCAATCGACGGAAGCGGGCCATCCACCCGAACGACCGCTCCACCGCCCAGCGACGCCGCAGGAGCACGAAGCCCCGCTTCGCCTCGGGCAACTTGATCACCTCCAGGTCGATGCCGTAGCTCGCCGCGTCGCCGTCGGGGTCGTCGCCGGTATCGCCTTGGTCCACAAAGGCGATCTCGACCGATTCGCCGGTCACTTTTTGCACCGCCTCGCACAACGCGGCCACCCGCGCCCGATCCCGCTCGTCGGCCGGTGTGATGTGCAGGGCCAGCAGGTGTCCCGGCGTATCGACGGCCATGTGGACCTTCGACCCCTTCCGCTTCTTGCCGCCGTCGTAGCCCGCCCGAGGGCCGCTTTCGGGGGTGGACTGGATCGCGCGGCGGTCGAGGATCACCGCCGTGGGTTGGGGCGCGCGTCCCTGGGCCAGGCGGAGCACGGCGCGGAGGTCATGCACGATGGCCTCGAAGCACCCGGCGTCGAACCAGCGGCGAGCTTGCCGGTACACCGCCGCCCACGGCGGGAGGTCCTTGGGCAAGTACCGCCCGGGGGAACCGGAGCGGGTCATCCGGCGAAGGGCATCGAAGAGGTCGCGGAGGTCGTAGACTCGTTGCCCGCCATCTTCGGCGAGCGGGCACAAGTAGGGGGCGACGAACCGCCACTCGGCGTCGGACACGTCGCTGGGGTTAGAAATGATGGGTTGTCATACCCTAAACTTTGCCGGGGCCAGTGTTAAGGTTCATAACACGCTCTAGCGATCGGCGTCGTTACTCTGGTCCGGCAGCACAAGCTCTACAAGCCTTACATCGAAGCGGGGGGCCGACCCGGGAACGTCTGGTTGCCTCTGCTCATCTCGGTCGGTGCGGTTCCTCTCGGGTGGTCCACCTTGTGGGCAAATGCCCACGATGTGGAGCCCGGAATTAGGCAAGCCATCGTCGCGATCCAGCATGGAAGCCCGGAACGGGCGATCGTCTTGTGTGACGCGGCGCTGGAACACGGCTCTCGCACGGAACGCCAACGCGCCTGGGCCCTGAGCACGCGTGGGGTCGCATATGCGATGAAGAAGGATTTCCCGCGAGCCTTCGCCGACTGCGACGAGGCCATTCGGTTGGACCCCGGGTTTGCGGTTGCTCATGCGAATCGCGGCCAGGTCCACCTTGAAAACAAGGCACCCGAACTGGCGATTGCCGATTGTATCCGAGCGATCGAACAGGACCCGAGGCTCGCAATCGCCCATGGCAACAGGGCCATCGCTCATGTCCTCCTGCGCAAAATGGATCTTGCTCTCGCTGAGGCCGACCTGGCGATCACCCTGGACCCGAGCAGCGCCGAAGCGTTCCTGTGGAGGGGATCGGCCTGCAACTCCAAAGGGAATTCGAATCAGGCCATCCTCGACCTCGGCGAATCGATCCGTCTGGCTCCGCTCAACTCGATGTCCTACAAAATCGCGGCTTGACCCGATACAATATGGGCGAGTTCGACCGGGCAATCACCGATTATAACGAGGCGATTCGACTGGATTCCCGTGATCCCGTGGCACTCGCCTACCAGTCCAAAGGAAATCTCGATGCGGCCGTTGCCGATTTCCAGTCGGCCCTCAGGCTCAATCCTCCAGACTCGCGCAAGTACCGCGAAATGCTAGACGCGGTGGAGTCGGCGAAGCGGCAGGGCAAGCGGTAGTCACTGTGGCTCATCAGCAGACCGCGGGAAACAATGGCCGTTTCATTCACTCCGGTCGATAGCTCGCCGTAGTTCGTACGCCCATTTGAAGGTGGCGTCCAGCAGGCAGACAGATTGCCCATCGCTTGAGGGCGTCGTTACCAAGTTCACTTGCTCCTTTCCGACCCTCCTTCACCATCCATCTGCTCAACGCTCGAAAGCGTCGTTGTCGGGTTCACACAAGCGAGGCGGCGTCCGCTGGATTCAGCGGACGCCTGAATTGCCCCGCCCAACTCCGGCTTGCTGCAATCGAAACCACCACGACACACGAGTCCATATGGTGGCGATGAGGATCGTTCATGACGCCGAGGGGATCTGCGTCTCCCTCGATCGTCCGCGACCGATACCTGGACTCGAGCGGATCGCGGCCGGGTCGAAGACCAGGAAGGGGGCCGATCGAGCTGGATCGACGGCGACGACTTGGTCTGGACCGCCGGAATCAGGCAACGGTGCAGCCTCGGTCGCCAGATCGTCGATCAACTCGCTCTTGGGTGGAACTCCTGCCGGCTCGACGGCCGCCGGGACCAGGCGTCGGACCATCGCTAACGCACCGATGGCTCCGAGATAACGCCGGTGGGCCGCGTCTTGACGCTTCTGCATGAAGACCGCCTCGCGGAGCGAGACGCCGGTGATCTCGGCGACGGCGGCGTCGCTGTAGTGGACCTGGAGCCAGCAGGCGACCACACGCTCGACCAGAAGCCGCTCCAGGGGCGACGCGGTCGGACCCGCCAGCTCGGAACCCAGTGCGGCGGCCTTGCGGACGAGCGACTCACCGGCGGTCAGGTCGGTCCCGGCGATCAAACCGACCCACGAATCCTGCGTGTGGCGGGCCAGGTCGCCGGTCTGCTGCCAGACTTCGAAATGGTCGTCGAGGAAGGCCCGGAGTCGCGGCAAGACTTCTCGGTCGCCGGCACGCGCACGGGCGACCATCGGATCGAGGTCTTCGACGTCAGGTTGTTCGGAACTACTGGCAAGATCGTGATCCACTGTTCTTCCTCCATGAACGACAGTGCTGGTGAAATCCGGATGCGAGCAACGTCGCCTCGATCATCCGACGGCAAGATCGATCCAGGTCCGCCATCTGCTCCTCGACTGGCGCGAGCTTGTTCCGCTCGGTCTGGATCGCGGTGATCTCGGCCATCGCCTCACGCCGGGCATCGACATCGAACTGTTCGGCCAGGTGGGCCGCGTCGCCGCAACCGAAGTAACGCTTGACAACCCGCCCGCCGATCCTCGCGTTCTTGTAAAAGTATTGCCGTCCGTGGCGAGCTTCCCAGCCCAAGATGACCTCCTTGTGTACCACAAAAACTTCGAAGCTCCATCTTCGCCGGTCCGGTCTCGATTTCGGTCCCAACGAGGGCTTCTATTCCCCGCGTTTTCAACTCTGCGGGCGGCCCAGAGGATCGGGGCGGCGTGACCATCCTCGAGGTTGCCGGCCTCGTTACCATGTTCCTATTCTAAGGCGGATCTCCACGAACAAGACCGATTCCGAGACGACAATTTCCCAGACGATCTCCAGGTTCCGGGCGATCACCCCGTTCCCCTCAAAGGTAACCGGACGTCGGTGATCGACTTCGTGAACCGGAGGGGAGCGTAGAGCGTCGGGAGGAGATCGTCGACATCGGTGTCAGCCTCAACGAGGTCGATGCGGGTTGGCGACTTCTTCTCGACCGACGTTGAGCGTTCGGACAATGTTTCGTCTTGGAACTTGAGAGCGGCAAAGGCGACCGAGGCGACCCGGGATTTGGCGACAGACTCGAACTCCTCGATCAAGGCGGAGAGCTGGATGACCTTCGGCGCCGATCCCACGTCGACCCGAAGCGTCATTGCGGCGACGGCCATCCCGAGCCAATGGACCGTGCCCGATGTCGTCCTCTCGGAGCGATCGCTGGTCGATTCGCCGACAGCGAAGTCCTGGGGCAAGTCGACGAGAACATCCAGGACGAGAGGCCCGAGCTGGTAGGCGAACACCTTCCAGATCGGCTCGATGTCGCCCGGGGCGAGGCCCTCGTAGACTCGGGGGCCGAAGAGGAACGCGGTGACCCAGTCCGAGCACCCGAGCCGGGACCTGACGTTGTAGAACATCGCCTCGTAGGCCTCGATGACCTCGGGGAGGACGCCGATCCTGGCGGCGATTGCCGCGTCGTCCTGGCCAGCAAGGCTCCGGGCCTCGACCTCCCAGCGGCGCCGAGCGTCGCCGAGGTGGGTCCGGTAAGCGCCAAGGGCGGCTGGGTCGGCCCTGACGACGCGGGGATGATCAGGGACACCAGCGAAGCGGGCGAGAGCTTTCTGGAGCCGTCGAGCGCGACGAACCCAGGCGTCGTCATCACGGCCGGCCCTAGTCGACTCGCCGAGCAGCGTCGCCCTCCCCCAGCGCCAGTCGGGCCTGCGGAACGGGTTTCGAGGGTGAGAATTGATCTCGTCCATGCTTGCCTCCTTGTTGCCTTCAAGTACTTGACGACATCGTGTCCAGAATCCTGGTTTCGCCTCGCAAACGATCTTCCCCCGGCTTCGGCAGACACACGTCGGTCGGTTGTGGGATTGACGCTTTTCCGATCTTACCCTTCACAGTTCGCAGGATTGATCCGGTTTTGCTTCGATCGAAACACAAATTCGTGCCTTCCGACCTTCGTTTCGGATCAATCCTGCGGCGTTCAGCACCCTGCGCACCCCGCGCGCAGGGGGTGCCCCACTTTTGGGGCTCAGCGTACTGGTCGGCGACCTAAAGCCGTAGCTTCGGGTTGAAAATCACGACTTCCCCTGATTTTGAGGTCGAAAATCGTCATCAACCGTCTCTTTGCGCATCGGGTTTAACGGGATCTGACGCCGCGGTCTGTCCTCGACGCCCCGCATCGCTTGAAGCGAAAGAACCCGCGGTTGTGAAGCGACCGAGTCAGCCCGAAACTTTTTCGGCCTACGGGTCGCGCGAGGTTGGCGAAGGTTTTGTCGACTCATGCTGACGTAGGACGACCGCCAGGCAATCGAGAAGCCAGCCCGGGATGGCTCCATCGGACGCTTGTTCGACTCGCGATTTCGGCAGCACAAAACCACTCAAGCCTTCGGGGTGATCTGTGGAGAGAAACCCGACGGGGTTGAGTTTTGAGGTTCGATCGACGCCCATCTCTCGAAGTTGGGCTTGTTCCGGGGCATCGCATTGTTTCGGTTGTTGGGAAGTTGTTGAGGCGCCGCCACCGCGAATCGAGCAGAGCGAGCCAGATCGTCTTGCTTTCGATTCGACCTCGAACGGCCAGATCCCCTTGTCGACGACTCATCGGGAGATCAATCGTGAAAGCTCTCGACAGTGCGATCCCGATGATGGAGCGTTTCGAGGCGATCTCAACTCATCGTCGCGAAATCCCTCGACGGCCAAACGATTCTGTCGAAGGCGATTTGAACCAAGGATCGACCCGACGAGGTTCCGTTGAATTCAACGGAAACCTATTGGACGCTCACCCACCTGACGGCAACCAAGAAATTTCAACGAGCCGATGGTCTCGGAGTATTGACCAATCCCTCATCGGATGCTGGCCCCCGAGGGGTTATCAAAGAGCTCAAACGCAGGCCACCACGCATTTGGCTGCGTCGCTCGGCAGAACGATCCATTTCCCTGTGGCTCCAGCCCGATGTCGGATCGCTGAACGAGTGAGACCCAACGCCGGGCCGCTCGTGCTGCATCGAGGCGTATCAATTCATCACGAGGCGGGTGATCTTCACCGACGATCAGCTTGCTGGTTCGATCGGATCGGCCAAGACGGAGCAATTTCCATGTACCGCGATAGTTTTTACGAGCATCCGATGCGATTGGTCGCAGAAACCCCGGCGCCTGACCAAAACCGGTCCCGGATCAGAAAGTCTTCCGCGCTTCGCAAGCCGAACGACTCAAGTTTTCGAAGCGGAGAAGCGACATGCTCATCGCTGTAATTTGTTTACGAGGATCACAGTAACGGTCAAGAAAATCGGACGTTTGTTCGCACCAGCGAAAATCGATGCGACAACTTGAAGCCGTTTGATAGAGAGAGATCACCCAGCACGCTGATTGATCTCGAGTCATCAGCAACAAGTCAGAAACCCGTAGCGACCCGAACTGGAGAGGCGTTCATGAACGTTGAAGAGGCAGCGAAGCGGTTGGAGGTGAGCAAATCGCTCATGTACCGTCTTGTGCAGGAAGGTCGCATCCCACACCTGAGGATTGGCCAGAATGGTCGGAGAGGTTGCATACGGATCTCCGAGGAGGATATCAAGCGGTTTTTGGAAACGGTGAAGTCGGGGCGGGCGTGATGCCCACCTCACTGATCCAAGGCGAGCCGCATCGCCTCGTTATCTGCGTGCAAATACGTTCTTATAAGTTGCTTGAGATCCGTGTGACCCATCTGGATTGCCACGAGTGCCGGGTTCATACCCTTTTCGTTGATTGCTTGAGACCCCCAACCGTGTCGGAAGCTATAGAGCGTCGCCCCGTGGCTGATGCCCAATTTGATGCAGAGTTTTTGGAGGCGGTGTTCGAGCGCCGTTTGCGTCCATTGGGTCCCTCTGGAGTTGAGAAATAGCCAGCCTTCCTCCCTGCCCTCCATCCGCGATCGGCATAGTTCGAGCATCCGCGTGGAAAGAAACACCGGACGTTCTTGCTTGCCGGTTTTTTTGCGTGTCTTGTTCCGGACCATGAGAATACCTTTGATGAGATCACACTTTTCGTTTCGAGCGAATCGTGACTCGATCGGCCGGACGCCTGTCCCTCCCAGAAAAAGCAACGCGGATTTGAACGGCTCAGGTGCTGCGTCGATGCACCGCTGTCGATCCGCGGTCATCATGATCTCTTCACGCCGTTCCGGGATCGGCTTCTCGATCATCCCCTTGACTGGGTTTTTGTCGATCCAGCCTTTTCGCACACTGTGATTAAGACTGGCCTCGATCCGGGTGATGAAGGCGTGGCGAGTGTTTGGTTTCCAAGTCCTCGCTTCCATCGCCGCATCGATGTGGTGGACCTTGATGCGTGACGCTTTGATGTCTCCGGTCGAGTCCTCAAGGATTCCGAGGAAATAGCGGGCTCGGTAGCGGGTCTTTTCCGGGCAGTCTTCCAATGACTCGAGGTACTGGCTGATGCAAAACGAGAGCGTCCTATCTTCCGGTTCGCCCTTGATTTGCATGAGGACGTGGTATTTCTTAAGGATCTCGGCGGGCGGTTCCTTCGGCTTGACCTTCGGCGGCGTCTTGTAGCGAGGATTCTTGCCCAGGGGAACTTGCCTACCGTCAAGCTTTGCGTACCAAGTCGTGCTGTTTGACCGCATGAAGGGGCGGGACATTTTGGTGAATCCGTGGTGTAAGCGACCCTTTCTTAATTTCGTTAACTCGTGCTATCACAATTAGTTACAAAAAACAATGCGGCACCGCAAGATGGAAGAACACCTGGCCAGCCGACGCAACTCCAACCCGGTTCCTTGATGGTTGGTCCGCCCCGTTGCCGACGCTCAGGCCCCTCGGAACACCAGCGCCGCGCTTGATCCGGCAAGGCCGCCGCGTCGGCCGACGAGTTTCCGATCGAACAGGTCGGCCACCCCGCCGGGCGTCTCGCCGATGAGGTCGAGTTCGTAGGCTTTGCCCGGACTCAAGGAGGTCGAGGTCGTGATCCTGACGAACCGTGAGCCGGGCTGGTAGGTGATCGATTGAAGCGGCACCGGGCGAACTTTATGGGTCCGCCCTGAACTGGTGTTACCCAGGAGAAAGAGCCGATAATTGGCTCGGTTCCTCGCGGAAACCGGGTGGAGCGGTTCGTCGAAAACCAGGGTGATCGACCTCCGCGAGGTGGTCGAGGCGACGACCGGCGGGCCGGTCGGGATGGTGACGAATGCCGAGGCCATCCTCGGCGTCGAGCGGGGGTCATCCGGTGTGGAGGCGACGCCCAGGTTGACCGACAGGCCGGCGGTCCTTGAGGTGACCACCACCGTCAGCGTCGCCGAGGCGCCGGGAGCGAGCGTGCCGAGGCGGTCGATCAGCAGGTGAGCCGAGGCTTCGGCGAGTTTCCCCTGGCTCGTGACCGCGTTGACCAGCGTCGAGCCGGTCGGCGGCGCGTCGCTCAAGGTCACGTCGCTGGCCGCCCTGGCGCCGGTGTTGGTGACGGTCAGCGTGAAGACCGCGAGTTGGCCGGGCAAAACCACCCCCGGCGTCGCGGCCTGCGACAAGCCCAGGACCGGAGCCGCCGTCGCCGTGGTGAACGATGCGACGGTCGACGAGGCGGCCATCCCGCCGGGGCTGTTGACGATCGCCCGGTAGTAGTAAGTGGTGCTCGGCTGAAGCCCGGTCAACGTCCCCGAGACCGTCAAGCCGCCCGAACCAGAGGCCGACGAGGGGGTCGCCGCCAGGGTCGAGGGGGACAACTCGACCACTTGACCCAGGACGGGATCAGCATAGAACACGTTCCCGACCGAGTCGACCGCCACGCCCGCGATGGTGCTTGAGACCGAGGCGATCGTCGACCTCGATCCGTCGGGCTGGATCTCGACCAAGGGATGAGCCGCTGGCGCCGAAGAGGTTGCCCGAACCGTCGACCGCCACGCCGGCAGGCTCGTGGAAGCCCGAGGCGACGGTCGACATCGAGCCGTCGGGTTTGACCTCCACGATGTCCCCGTTGCTCCTGTCGGAGACATAAAACGTTGCCCAAAGTGTCGACCGCCACGTCTTGCGGCGCTCGGAAGCCGGAGCCGACCGTCGTGGTCGTGCCGTCGGGAGCGATCTTCTTGACCGAGGGGCCGTTGGCGTCGATGACGTAGAGGTTGCTCGAGGCGTCGACCGCCCCGACCGAAGGGCGATCCAAACCGGGGGGGGTGGTGCACCGGACCGTGGGGACCGTCGGTACGAAGGTTGGACTGGTGAAGTACTCGAACCCGGCGGTCGCCGTCGAGCCGCTGGGGTTCAAGGTCGCCGAGAGCGTCGCGCCCGTGCTCGTGATCGCCGAGACCGGCCCGTTGAGAACCGTCGGGAGCGAGGTCAACAACGCCCGAGCCTCCAGAGGCTCAAGCTCGGCGAGCCTGGGGGAGCGACGAGTTCTCCGAACCGCGCGTGGGGTCCGATCGCGGGACGATTCCAGGCGTTCGCGCCGGCTCATGGCGACTCCTTCGACGTCGGCAAGCGAGGGTCCAGACCGTGGCGACCTCGGTCGGACTGCCCCGAGTTTCGGGCGGATCGTCGACGATCGGGCCTTCATCGGCCGGTGAGGTCCGACCGATGCGATCATTCACCGCGCTCGCATCCATGACAAGTAGTATTCGCTTCTTTTTAACCCCTCGATCGGAACCGTTGACGTTTCGCCGGGTACGGCGGGTTCGGTACTCCGCCCCCGTGCGATCGGCTCGAAAGCCGGGAGCCGCCCGCGATGGGCCAAGTCATCCGTCAAGGGGGAAGGACCGCCCCGTGGCACCCAAAAACCCGGTCAATATTTGCCAAATTCAAAAGTCACACCTGCTGAGTGGGGCTGGTGCCGGAAATTGGTTGGCGGTTCTGGTGGGATCGACGTAAACTAACGGACTCGGTGGTCCTCACCTGTCGGCTTTGCCTTGGCTCCGGGTCGGTCGCGGACTTTCGGGTCGTCCCGGGGCGGTTTCGAGGACCAATTAGTCCCCCTTCCGAACCTCCGCGCTGATTGACGAGAACCGGGATCGCGCCGCGCGGGGTTGATGCGGACCTTTGAGGAGCGGTTGACGATGGTCATGGGACGAGCGCTGGGGTTCTTCTGGGTTCTTGGGCTGGGGATGGGGTTCGCCGACGGGAGCGCCCGATCCGCCGAGCCGGACAAGTCGAAACCCGCCAAGGTCGACGCCCCGGTCAGCTTCGACAAGCAGGTCCGGCCGGTCTTCCGGAACCATTGCCAGGGGTGCCACCAGCCCGCCAAGAGCAACGGTCGGTACGTCATGACCGACTTCGCCCGGCTCCTGAGCGGCGGCGAACTCCACGGGGCGGCGATCGTCGCGGGCAAGCCCGAGGAAAGCGCGATCCTCGACCAGATCGTGGTCAAAAACGGCAAGGCCGAGATGCCCAAGGGGCTCCCGCCTTTGAGCAACGCCGAGGTCGACCTCGTCCGCCGATGGATCGGCGAGGGGGCGGTCGACGACTCGCCGAGCGTGCCTCGGATCAAGTACGACCGCGACCACCCGCCCGCCTACACCCGGGCGCCGGTGATCACCGCGCTGGACTTCTCGCCCGACGGCCAGATCCTCGCCGTCGGCGGGTTCCACGAGGTTTTGCTGTGGCGAGGCGACGGGTCGGAGTTGCTGGCCCGGCTGGTCGGGCTGTCGGAGCGGATCGAGTCGGTCCGGTTCTCGCCCGACGGCAAGAGCCTGGCCGTGACCGGCGGTTTGCCCTGCCGGATGGGCGAGGTCCAGGTCTGGGACGTGGAGGGGAGGAAGCTCGCGCTGTCGGTCGCCGTCACCTTCGACACCCTGAACGGGGCGAGCTGGTCGCCCGACGGGTCGAAATTGGCGTTCGGGTGCGACGACAACTCGGTCCGAGCGATCGACGCCAAGACGGGTGAGCAAGTCTTGTTCATGGGCTCGCACAACGACTGGGCCTTGGACACGGCCTTCATCGGCAACGACCACCTGGTCTCGGTGGGCCGAGACATGACCACCAAGCTGACCGAGGTCGCCACCCAGCGGTTCATCGACAACGTCACCTCGATCACCCCCGGGGCCTTGAAGGGGGGCCTGGCGTCGGTGGCCAAGCACCCGCTCCGCGACGAGATTTTGGTCGGAGGGGCCGACGGCATCCCCAAGATCTACCGGGTTTTCCGCGAAACCGACCGCAAGATCGGCGACGACGCCAACCTGATCGGCGCTTTTGAAGCCATGCCGGGGCGGATCTTCGGGGTCGCCACGGGCGCCGACGGCCGGGTGTTCGCCGCCGCCAGCAGCCTCGACCGCCGAGGGCAGGTGGATATCTACTCGGACGCCTTCGACCTCGCCACCGCCGGCCCCGAGATCAAGGCGACCGTTTCCAAGCCCGGCAAGACCCGCTCGCCCGCCGAGCGGACCAAGCTCGACCAGTACCGCCGCGACGGGATCAAGCGGGTCGCCTCGATCCCGAGCCCGCAAGGCAGTGTCTACGCCGTCGCCGTCCGCCCCGACGGGCAAGCCGTCGCCTTCGCCGGGACCGAGGGCGTGATTCGCCTGGTCGAACCGGCGTCGGGCAAGGTCACCCTGGAGTTTTGTCCGGTTTCTCTGGATTCGTCCGCAACCCCAGCCAAGCCGCCGGTCGAGGTTGCCAGAGCCACTGCCACGACTTCGGAAACCAGCCCCGAATCCGCCCCCCCAAGCTCGGTCGCCTCGCTCGAAGTCCGCCCCAAAACGATCGACCTCGACAACCCGACGGCCCGCGTCCAGATGATCGTCACCGCGACCGGACCCGACGGCGAGCCGGTGGATGTGACCCGGTCGGTCGATATCACGGGCGGTTCGAGCGTGGCCCAGACCAGCCGATCCGGGGCGGTCGAGCCGCTCGGCGATGGCCAGATCAACCTCCGGGTCGCCTTGAGCGGCCAAGCCGTCGAGGTCCCCGTCCGGGTCGGCGGGATGTCCGCTTCGGCCCGGGGGGATTACGTCCGCGACGTGGCCCCGGTCCTGTCGAAGCTGGGGTGCAACGCGGGGACTTGCCACGGCTCGGCGCAGGGCAAGAACGGGTTCAAGCTGTCGCTCCGGGGGTATGACCCGATCTTCGATGTCCGGGCGTTGACCGACGACCACGGGTCGCGCCGGGTGAATCTGGCCTCGCCCGACGACAGCTTGATGCTCCTGAAGGCGACCGGCGGCGTCCCCCACGTCGGCGGGGCCTTGATCCGCCGATCCGATCCGGCTTACTCGATCTTGCAAGCCTGGATCGCGGGCGGCGCCCGGCTCGACCTGGCTTCGGCGAAGGTGGCCAGCATCGCCGTCGACCCGGTCAACCCGGTGGTCCAGCGGATCGGGGCTCGCCAGCAGCTTCGGGTCGTGGCGACCTTCGCCGACGGCCGGACCCGAGACGTCACCCGCGAAGCCTTCACCGAAAGCGGCAACACCGAGGTCGCCACCGCCGACAAGACCGGCCTCATGACGGCCCTCCGCCGGGGCGAGGCGCCGATCTTGGTCCGCTACGAAGGGGCCTACGCCGCGACGACCTTGACCGTCATGGGCGACCGGACCGGCTTCGCCTGGACCGACCCGCCCACCTTCAACAAGGTCGACGAGCTGGTCGCGAGCAAGTGGCGGCGGATGAAGATCCAGCCCTCGGAGGTTTGCACCGACGCCGAGTTCCTCCGCCGGGCCTCGCTCGACCTGACCGGCCTCCCCCCTTCGAGCGATGAAGTTCGCGCCTTCGCCTCCGACCCCGGCGACGGCCCGGCCAAGCGCGAGGCCCTGGTCGACCGCCTGATCGGCCGCCCCGAGTTCGTCGATTATTGGACGAATAAGTGGGCGGATTTGCTCTTGGTCAACCGCAAGTTCCTGGGAGTTGAGGGGGCCGTCGGCTTCCGGAACTGGATCAAGGAGCAGGTCGAGGCGAACGTCCCGTACGACCGGTTCGTCCGGAGCGTCCTGAACGCCTCGGGGTCGAACCGCGAGAACCCGGCTTCGAGCTACTACAAGATCCTCCGCGAGCCGACGACGATCATGGAGAACACGACCCAGCTTTTCCTGGCCGTCCGGTACAACTGCAACAAGTGCCACGACCACCCCTTCGAGCGCTGGACCCAAGACCAGTATTACGAGACGGCGGCGTTCTTCGCCCGAGTCGGCCTGAAGGAAGACGCCGCCAGCAACGGCCGGAAGCTCGGAGGCTCGGCGGTGGAAGCGGCCCAGCCGTTGTTCGAGGAAGTCTACGACCGGTCCGAGGGGGAGGTCACCCACGACCGGACCAAGCGGGTCGCCCCGGCCAAGTTCCCGTTCGTCTGCGACCCGTCCGCCACCGTGGACCCGAATCAGCGCCGGGGGGCGATGGCCGACTGGATCACGTCGAAGCAAAACCCGTACTTCGCCCGGAGCTACGTCAACCGACTCTGGGGCTACCTGTTCGGCGTCGGGATCATCGAGCCGATCGACGACATCCGAGCCGGGAACCCGCCCTCGAACCCGGAATTGCTCGACTTCTTGACCAAGGAATTTGTCGACTCGGGGTTTGATTCGAGGCACATCATCCGCCTGATCTGCCGGTCGAGGACGTATCAGCTTTCGGTCGCCCCGAACCAGTGGAACTCGGACGACAAGATCAACTTCTCGCACGCCACCGCCCGCCGACTGCCCGCCGAGGTCTTGCTCGACTCGGTTTACCGCGCCACCGGCTCGTCCTCGAAGTTCCCGGGCGTCCCCGCCGGGACGAGGGCGGCGGCGTTGCCGGACTCGGGGGTCGAGTTGCCGAGCGGGTTCCTCTCCACCTTCGGCCGCCCGGTCCGCGAAAGCGCCTGCGAGTGCGAGCGTTCCAGCGGCCTCCAGCTCGGGCCGGTGATGGCCCTGGTTAGCGGCCCGACGCTGGGCGACGCGATCTCCGACCCCGATAACGGCGTGACCAAACTCGCCTCCAGCGAACCCGACGACCGCAAGCTCGTCGAGGAGTTGTTCCTCCGCATCCTCAACCGCCCCGCGACCTCGGGCGAGGTCGCCGTCTGCCTCGCCGACTTGCAAGCCATCGACGACGACGGCAAGGATCTCGCCCAGGCCGCCGCCGGGCGCGAATCCGAGGTCGCCCAGGCCCTCCCCAAGCGGGAAGCCGACCGCCTGGCCGCGATGGCCTCGACGCAGGCCGCGCTCGACGACCACGAGAAGGCCAACGCCGACCGCTACGCCCTCGAAGAAAAAACCCGGCTCGAAACCATCGCCCGGCTCGAAGCCGATTTGCAGGCTTACAAGGCGGGCGAACCCGAGCGGGTCAGCGATTGGGAAAAGACGGCCTCGCCGATCAACCGCTGGCGACCTTTGACGCCTTCGACGGTTCTCGACACCAACAAGGCGACCTTCCAGGTCAACCCCGACGCATCGGTCCTCGCCTCGGGGAGCGTCGAGGGGGGGATGATCACGTTCGTCGCCGAAACCGACCTCGCCCGGATCACCAGCCTTCGCCTCGAATTGCTCAGCGACCCGAGCTTGCCAGGCAACGGCCCCGGTCGGGCGAGCGACGGCAACTTCGTCTTGAACGAGCTGGTCGTCACCGTCGCCCCGAAGTCCGACCCGAAGCAGGCCAAACGCGCCCCCTTGATCAACCCGATGGCCGACCACAACCAGTCGGGCTTCGAGGTCAAGAACGCGGTCGACGGGTCGCCGAACCCGGGCAAAGGTTGGGGGGTCGCCGGGGGGATCGGCCGGACCCACTGGGCCACGTTCGACCTGGCCGAGCCGATCGGTTTCTCCGGAGAAACCATCGTGACCGTCACCCTGGCCCACCGCTACAACGGCCGGGACTTCATGCCCGGCAAGTTCCGGGTGTCGGCTTCGAGCGTCCCCGGCCCGAGCGGCTTGGGGCTGTCCGAAGACCTCCAGAAAACCATCAGCACCGCCCCCGAGATCCGGACCCCCGCCCAGCGCGACGCCCTGCTCGCCCATCGCCGGGCCGCCGACGCCCCGCTCATCGCCAAGGCCGCCGGATTGGCCCAAGTCCGGAAGCCGACCCCGGTCGACCCCGAGCGGCAAAAGCTCCGCGACCACCTCGCCGAAGCCAGCCTGCCGATCCCCCTCGACGCCCGGCTCGTTCAACTCAAACGCGACGCCGCGATGGGGGCAAAGCAGGCCGAATCGAGGCGCCTGACCGCCGCGCAGGACATCGCCTGGGCCTTGATCAACAGCCCGAGCTTCCTGTTCAACCATTGATTCGACGGCAAGGATCGCCGACCCCTTAGATCAATCCAAATTGAGCCACGGATGAAACACGGATAAGAATTGAGATCATCTGCTCTGATCCGTGTTCCGACCGTGTTTCATCCGTGGCTAAAAACCGACTCGACTTCCCTCCGAGGAGCTTCCCGATGATCCGCATCCCCGGCCGGTCCGGCAAAGACCTTTGCGACTCGAATTTGGGGCCGACCCGGCGCGACATCCTCCGGGTCGGGGGGTCGGGGCTGTTCGGCCTCTCGCTCGGGTCGATGCTCGAACTCCAGGCCGCGTCGGCGCTTGCCGCCGGCCCGAAGGCCGACGACACCGGACGAGGCCCGGGCTGGGGCAAGGCGAAGGGAATGATCCTGGTCTACCTCCAGGGGGGGCCGAGCCACATCGACCTGTGGGACCCCAAGGACGGCGTGCCCGACAACGTCCGGAGCCAGTTCAAGGCGATCGACACCGCCGTCCCGGGCACGCAGTTCACCGAGATTTTGCCGAAGCTGGCGAAGATCACCGACAAGTTTACCTTGATCCGATCGATGAGCTACACCCCCAACGGCCTGTTCAACCACACCGCCGCCATCTACCAGATGATGACCGGCTACACCACCGACAAGGTCAGCCCCTCGGGCCAGTTGGAGCCGCCCAGCCCGAAGGATTTCCCGAATTTCGGCTCGAACATCGTCCGGCTCAAGCCGCAGACCGAGCCGATGCTCCCGTTCGTGATGCTCCCCAGGCCGCTCCAGGAGTCGAACGTCGTCGGCAAGGGGGGGACGGCGGGCTTCTTGGGCAAGGCGTTCGACCCTTATATGTTGTTTCCCGAGGGGGACGACATGGACATGGCCAAGATGAACCGGATCAAGGTCGACGACTTGCAACTCAGGCCCGAGGTGTTCTCGGTCCGGCTCCAGCGCCGGGCCAGGCTCCGGGACGCGATCAACGCCGGGATGCCGGTTTTGGATAAAGCCGTGTCGGAATACAACCTCAACGAATATTACGACCGGGCGCTCAAGCTGATCGTCTCGGGCCGGGCCAGGGAAGCGTTCGACTTGGAGAAGGAGTCGGGTACCCTCCGAGACGCCTACGGCCGGAACACGTTCGGGCAAAGCTGCCTGCTGGCCCGGCGTTTGGTCGAAGCCGGGACCAAGGTTGTCGAGGTGATCTGGCCCAAGGTCGCCAACTCGGACAACCACTCTTGGGACCACCACGTCGCCCTGACCCAGCGGATGAAGGACCAGTCCGGCCCGATGCTCGACGGCGCCCTGGCCACGCTCCTGACCGACCTCGACGACAGGAAGATGCTCGACGAGACGTTGGTCGTCGCCGTCGGCGAGTTCGGCCGAAGCCCGCAAAAGGGGGTCAGCACCTCGGGCAACGGCAACAGCGCCGACGGCCGCGACCACTGGCCCTACTGCTACACCGCCGTCGTCGCCGGCGCCGGGATCGCCCGAGGCCAACTTTACGGCAAGTCCGACAAGACCGGCTCGGCCCCGATCAGCGACCCGGTCCACCCCGGCGAACTCCTCGCCACGATCTACCACGCCTTCGGGATCGACCCGGCCACGATCGTCTATAACCACCTCAACCAGCCCCGAGAACTCGTCAAGGCCGAGGCCGTCACCCGGCTCTACACCGGCTGATGGCTCGGATCGTCCTGGAATCTTGAACCCTGGGGGCACTTGACGATGAAGGTCGCGACGTATGAGGCTGTGGTCGAGAACGGCCGGATCAAATTCGCCGAAGAACCGCACCTGCCCGAGCGGGCCAAGGTCTATGTCGTGGTTGCGGAAAGCGATGGGTTGCAGATGAAGAGTCCCCGCCTGGCCCGGTCGGAGCAGGCGGCGGACTTGGTCAAGGAGGTCGTCGAGGAGCCGAGTGATGCCAGCATATGAGGATCTTGGCTATATACCTCCGGCCCCGGTCGCGCGGGTGACCCTCCGGCACCCGGAGCGCGGGGACACTCGCGTGGAACTCCCCATGCTCATCGACTCGGGGGCGAATGCCACCTTGTTGCCCAAGTCGATGGTAGGGTCGCTTGGGATCGAGGGCACCGGCGAGCGGTATCAGTTGGTGGCGTTCGACGGAACCAGCAGCGAGTCGGAGGCCGTTCGGGTCGACCTCATCTTCTTGAACCGGCGACTTCGAGGCCGCTTCCTCCTGATGGATGCCGACGTCGGGGTGATCGGTCGCGACGTTTTGAACCATCTTCGGCTGATACTCGATGGACCAAACTTGATTCGGGAAGAACCGCCGTCACCGGCCAAGAAAACTTGATCGACGACAAGACCGGCTCGGCCCCGATCAGTCGACCTCGGCCACGATCGTCTACAACCACCTCAACCAGCCCCGCGAGCTGGTCAAGGCCGAGGCCGTCACCCGGCTTTATACCGGATGATCCGACCACGATTCGGGCAAGGCGATTCGTCATGCGAGAAGGTCAATGCCGCGTCGTCGCCGCCTGCTATTCGCGTCGCTTTGCCTGATCGTTCTCCCTGTTCTGGCCATGATTATTATCGCTTCGAAATACCCGCCCTTGTCGACCACCGAACACCGGATTCTTGGCACCTGGGTCACCCCCCACCCGACCTCAGTTCCGCGATATGTCACAAGCAAAGGTCCGGTCACCAACCCCTCGTGGGCCTGGGAATTTCGTCGCGATCGCTCGTTTCGTGTCTGGATCATTTCGGCGGACGACTCGGAGGTTTTGATCCTTGATAAAGAGGGACGCTGGTCTGCGGAGGGTGCGAATCTCACCCTCGAAGGCTTCGGGCCGACGGGCGATGCCATCCGTGAAATTCGCGAACGTGTTCGCATGAAGCTCGGCGGCTCCTACGTCGGCAGGTCGTCCGGAACGTTGACCCATTCCATCCGATTCTTGGACCGCGATAACTTGGGAAATGACGAATCGGCCGGGGATGTCCATGATCTGGAAGCGCAGGCCATGAGGTGTGGAACGGTCGGTCGATGAAAACTCTCGCTCCACAACCGATGCCCCTATCACCCGACGAACATGCGAACCTGGATGTCTACGGATCTGTCCAGGTTTGAGCCAATGAATCAGGTTCATCACATTCCCGACGGGAAATCGTCCTTGGTATGGGAACGTGGGAATCTGTAGGATCAACGAGCGACCAGGGCCAAGCGATCGGGGAAGGCCACTTCATGATTGATACAGCGACTCACAAAGAAATTCGGGTTTTAAGCGGCGGCAGCTCGGCTAAGCCTTACCTCTGGACTTCGATCGACCAGCTCCCTCGTATCCGCGAGAAACTCGATGAGCATGGGATCTTCTACTGGGTCGAACCTCATCGGATCTCGATCAACGGAAAACCGGCGGAGACCGTCATCAATTTCGGTCTCGCTGGCGACCAGGAGAAGATCCAGTCGATCCTCGACGAAGCCGATTAATCGGAGTGCATGGTGGCGATCGGTGACGACCTTCGGAAATTGATCTCTCGAATCCAGGCCGAGCTTGCCCGCGTCTCCAACTATCAGAGTCACACGGTGATGGCCTGACGGTTGGTCGAAAAGTTCGTCGACGAGGGAGAGAAACTCGGCGACGAGAACCCGGATACCGGCGATCGGTTCGACGGCCCGACCCTCGTCGATCTTTCCCAGAGCTATGTGAGCGGCTACCTCGCCGAGTCGGTCTTCCAAACCTACGTCTCGCTTTTCGAAGACTACGTTTTCGGGCTGATCGGCTTCTGGCTGATGGCCTATCCCAAGGGGATCGTCGGCCTCGACGATGACGAGGGGGACGACCGGTTGCGAAAAGGGGACAGGACCGTCCCGCTTTCCCTCATCACCGACAACCCCGACCGGGACAGCATCCTTCGGGTCGTGGTCGACCGGGAACTCGACCGCTTGAAGTACCGGCGGCTGGCGGCGTGGTTCGAGTATTTGGAAAAACGCGCCCAACTGGGCGTCCCGTCTCGGGATCAGATCGAGCAACTCGCCGAGATCAAGGCGGCTCGCGACATCCTCGTTCACGGCCAGGGGATCGTCAATCCGACGTATCTCTCGAAGGCAGGCTCCCGGTCGCGGTATGCCGACGGTGCCCGGGTCGAGATCATCGAGCCTTATCTTCGGGAAAGCTGGGTCCTGATCCACGAAGTCGTCGGCGAAACCTCGGCGGCGGCCATCGCCAAGCTCGAAAAGTCGGCCATCGGCGGCGTGACCGGCTCATGAAGCCCGACCGACTTTCGGTAGCCGGGGCGAAATCTTGGTGCCCCGGTGATCCGGTCCACCCCGACGAACTCGGTTTCGGATCGCCTCGGCGGTCGGGTTGAGCCGATAACCTCGATTGGGCTTCGAGCGGCTTGCCGTTCTCGGCCCCGCCGCGCCGTGATAGACTTGGTTGATAAGATTTCGACTCGAATCACGAAGACATGCCAGGTAGTCGCCCTCAGCCTCGTGGATTGAATCGGAAGTTCCAGCCGCCCCCCTTCGACTCAAGGACCGAAGCCATGCGAGATCGCCGGAATTGCCTCGGACTTTTGAATCGTCCCTCGACGTCCCGGCGGGTTGGCTGGGCGGTCGCGTTGGGCTTCGCCTTGACGGCCCCGTCGATGGCTTGGGCTGGCGGCAAGGTGGCCTGGCTCGACGAGGTGGTCCAGGAAGTGATCCTTGAGGCCCGGTCGGGCGGCAAGGCTTTGGCCGAAGGGGAAGTGACGGCGACGGCTCGCGCCGGGGGTCGGTTGTTCGCCCGCGAGGCCGACGAGGGGCTGGAAACCCTGGCCCGACGGTCCGATGATCTGGCCCGGGCCGCCCACAGGGCCGAATCTCCCGCAGAGGCGGTCTTGCAGACCCGGTTCAGCCGCCTGGTCCGCTCGGAGCCGGAGATGGTTCGCGGGTTCGGCAACCTCGCCCCCGCCGAGAAGAAGGTGGTCGTCGAGATGGGCGAGGCCGCGCAAGGTCTGGCCCGACGCTACCCCGCCCCCGGACAGGCCGAGGCGATGGTCCGTTCGCTCGGGACCGAAGGGTTGGCCGCGACCCGGGTCTACGGCGACGAGATCGCCGAGGTCGTCGTCAAGGAAGGCCCCGAAACCTTGGGCGTCCTCCGCAAGACCGGGAAAACCGGCTGGGGCTTCTTCACCGACACCGTCTTGCCGCACAAGAAGAAACTCGTCGCCGCCGGGGTGCTCGCCCTGTTCCTGGCCGACCCCGACAAGTTCGTCGACACCGCCGGCAAGGCCACCCAGTACGCCGTCGACCAGTTCGCCCGGGCCGGGGTCAGCCTCGCCACCGCGATCGGTGCCGGAGCGGCCCGAGGTCTCGAATCGTCGATCGGCGCGACCCTCGAAGCCTACGGCCTGAACCACGCCGCCCTCCGCTACTTGGGGATGGGCCTGGCCGGTTTGGCGGTCCTGGCCTCGACCATGGTCCTCCTCGGGATGCCCGTCCGCTGGATGCTCCGGCCGATCACGGTGCCGTTCCGCCTCCTGTTCGGCCGCCGGAAACCCGCCTCGGACCCGTTCTGAGATCGCTCACTTTTGAAGGATTGGCCACCGATGGACATCCTGACCCTGGCCCGAGAACTCCGAGAAGCGGCCGACCTTGTCGTCACCGACAACGAAGGCCGCCCCTTGATCTTGGATCGCTCACTTTTGAAGGATTGGCCACCGATGGACATCCTGACCCTGGCCCGAGAACTCCGAGAAGCGGCCGACCTTGTCGTCACCGACAACGAAGGCCGCCCCTTGATCTTGGTCGAGATCGAGCCTTCGATGGGGCACGAACTCTCAAGTCTGGCCAGGCTTCGCGAGCATCAAAGACGGTTTGATTTCCCGTTCGCCATGCTGGCCGATCCCGAGCGGATCTGGCTCCTCGGCCCCGGCGAATCCGCCGAACCGATCGCGAATTTTTCGACCCTGGAAACCCTGAAATCCTACCGGTCCATCCACCGCAATCCATCCTTCCTCTCGAAGAAGGATATTTCTTTTCCGCTTGGTCGCTGGCTGATGGCTTCGACCGAAGAATTTCTCACCGACCGGCATGAAAACTATTGCTGCTTCAAGAAGATCGGGCTGGCCGAACGGATGATCTGGGGCCACGTCTTGACCGAGGAAATGCTGTTCCAAAAGGCGGGCGAGGTGGAGCACTTTTTTTGATCATTCGGCTCTACCTCGAAACCAACTTTCTGCTCAGCCACGCCAATGGCCGCGACCTGGGGACGAGCCGGTTGATCGAAGGCAATCTCCCCCAACTCCAAGTCGCCATTCCCGGTTGCTGCGTGATGGAAGCCTTGACGAGTCTGGAGGGGGAGCGAAGACGAATCAACAACGTGGTGGGTCAAAATGAGGCATTGATCAGCGAACTTGGACGAAATCTGGTTTCTCCCCACGCGGCCAAATTGGTTACCCTTTTGCAATCATCCGAACCGGCATTCAAAGCGGGGCTTCAATTTTTCGAGGATCGCCTTTTGGAAGCCATTCAATGGTTATCCGACCCATCCCTTGTGAAGTGTCTGGTCACAAATCCCGCCAATCTGGTTGGGCTTCTCCCGGATTCGACCGACCTCGACCCCACCGACCGTTTGATCTTGACCACGATCCTCGATGACGCCCAGGAACACCTTTCGGCGACCAAAGTCCTCCTCACGGAGAACCGCCGTTGCTTTCATGACAACCAAGGCGTCCGGCAGTCGCTCCAACAGGCGGGCATCCAATATTTCGCCCACGCCTCGAAGTTTCTGGAATGGTACGACGCCCGAGCCGAATCTTAGAATAGGGACGTCACAACCGGTCGACAAATTCGAGTCCGGTCTGAATCGAAGGATCAAGAGGCGAACATGGCGAACCGCCGCAAGGCCCACCTCGACGCGCTGGAGCGCCGGTTGACCGGCCCGAAGCGGATTGCGCTGTTTGGGCATCGGGCCGTGGGCAAGACCACGCTTCTGGCGATGTTCTACCGCCAGGCGTCGACCGGGCAGGTCCCGGGCTTGCGGCTGGCGGCGGTCGACCCGCCCAGCGCCGAGTACCTGGCCGAGAAGATCGCCCAGATCGAGTCGGGCGAGCCTCCCGCCGGGACCTTGGCGGAGACGGAACTCAAGCTTCGGCTTTATCATGGCCCGGCGCGGTTCGACCTGATCTTCAAGGATTATCAGGGGGAGGACGTCTCGCTCGGCTCCGACGAGCCGATCCAGCGGTTCTTCGCCGACTCCGACGCCGTCCTGCTCTGCCTCGACCCCGAAGGCTCGACCCAGCCCGCCGACCGTCGCCGCCGACAGCAGGAGGTCGAGAACCTCCTGGAACGGTACATCGACAAGTCCGACGACGGCACGGTCGGGCGGCCGGTGGCCCTCTTGCTCACCAAGTTCGACCGGGTTTTGGCCCGGGGCGAAGGCGGGGGCGGGCTGGACTCGGTGGAGCGGATCGTCGAGGCCCGGTACGGGATGACCCGGCATGCCCTGGCCAAGCACGTCCCCAACGGGGCGATGTTCGCCGTGAGCGCCTATGGCCGAGGGTCGGTCGACGGCCGACCCCCCGCCGACCTGCACCCGCTCGGCCTGGAGGGGCCTTTGGGGTGGCTCGCCGAGCAGTTGGAGGAGGTCGACCGGGGTCAGCTTGAGTGGCTCTGGGACCTCGCCCCCGACGACTTGACCCGGTTGGGCCGCTGCGTCGCGGCGTTCGAGAAGCGGTACCCCCGGTCCGAACGCTCGGCCGACTTCCGGCGACGACTCCGCGAAGCCCAGAGGCGACGGACCCGGCGGACCCTGGTCCGCGTGGCTGCGGTGGGGGCCTTGCTGGCGGCCGGTCTGGCGGGATTTGACGCCTGGTCGTTCCACTCGGCTACCAAGTTTGAAGACGGGAATTCCGCCCCCGAGGTCGCCCGGAACTGGGATGAACTGGTCCGCTGGCACCCGACGCTCCCCCTGTTCTGGCCGTCGGACGCGAAGGCCGCCCGGCTCAAGCAGGCCGAGTGGACCGTCAAGGCGGCGACCGCCCGCCAGGTCGCCGGGACCGCAGCGCCGAATGCTTCGGATCAGCTCAAGATCCTCAAAGAAAACAACCCCGACCTCGCGGCGGAGATCCGCAAGGTTGAGGCCGCTGAGGCCCTGAGTCGTCAAGAAACCCGTTGGAACGAGGTCAAGGCCGAAGCGGCGGCGTCGAGCGACGTCCCGGATGTCCCCTTGCAGACGGTTCGGGGATTCCTCCGAGAATACCCAGATTCGGAGCACAGGGCCGAGGCCGACGCCTTGCTGGTTTCCCTCAAAGGGCGGGTGGATTCCAAGCTCGCGGGCCGCGAGCGGCAGGTGGTCGATGACCTGACGAGGTCGGCCAAGCTCCCGGGCGTCAACCTGCGCGACCTGATCGAGCAGGCCCGCCAGTTCGGCGTCGAGCACCCGGATAGTCGGCTCAGGCCCGAGGTCGACCGCCTCCTAGACGACTTCGTCAAAACCCTCGACGACCGAGACATCGACAAAGCCCGCGACTTCTCCAAGCAGAATCCGACCGACTTCGTCCGCCGGATCGACCGCTACAACGACTACTTGAAGGACCACAAAAACGGAGGACTCCACATCTCCGAGGCGACCGAGGCCAAGGACCGAATCCTCCGAGCCTGGGACCTCGACACCTACCGACGGGCCTACGACCACCTCGCCGCGCACCCCAGCGACATCGCCGAGGTGGCCCGCCAGCTCCGAGACTACCTCGCCCAGCACCCCGAAGGCCGGAGGGTCGCCGAGGCCCGACGCTACCTGGAGTGGTGGGACAAGGTCTCGGTCCCGGGCGATTACCACGTCACCCTCCGGTCGGGGACGTTCGACTCCAAGCTCGGCTCGACCTTCGGCGGCGCCCCCGACCTCGGCGTCACGGTCGAGGTCGCGGGGGCCTCCTATGGCCCTTCCCCCGTGATCCGCAACAACTTCAAGCCGATCTGGCAGTACGCCTTCCCCCGGCCGATCCGCTGGAAGCTCGGCGACGCTGTCACCGTCAAGGTCACCCACCACGGCTACTGGTCGAACAACGAAGTCGTCATCTTGAGCAGCCCCAAGGGCGACCCCCTGGCCATCCGGATGCTTTCCGACACGATCCGGCCCACCAAGGGGGGGACCACCAGCCTCGTCTTCGCCTCCGACTTCCGCATCCCCGAACTGCCCAGGCCGGAATGACGAAGGCGTCGGAAAAGTCGAATCCGGAGAGATCAAATCGAACAACCCCAAGAATCGGTCCCGGGAACGACCAGTTCGGTTTTGTGGGATCAAGACGCGCCGTTTGGATCGTCGATAGATAGAAGGAGATTGCCGACGATCACCGATGCGAGTCGGCCCGCCGGCCGAAGGATCATCCACCCAGGGACGGGATGGCTTCCTTTCTCCGAAGGCCAATCTGCCATGGTCAAGAACGACCGTTCTTCGAATCGCCGAGGGCTGACGCCCCTGGAATCGCTCGAAACCCGCAACCTGATGAGCGTCCTGATCAACGCCAAGCCGACCCTCGAAGTGCTCCCCTCGGGCAACCGGGTCCGCGACGTCGGCGGGGCGATCTCGATCGTCCAGCCGGTCCCGATCACCGTCACCGGGACCGCCCAGCCGCCGGCCTCCAACATTGATGTGGTGGTCCAGATCTTCGCCAAGGACGCCAATGGCAACCTGGTCAACGGAGGGACTCCGCTGGCCTCCGCCGTCCCGGACTTCTCGGGCCAATACATCGCCACGATCAACCTGCCCAGCAGGCTTCGCCGCGACGTCAACGTCCTGTTCGCCCGCGAGGTGGCCATCGGGACCCTTGGGTCGACCCTCCAGATCAACCCGACCACCCTGGCGGGGATCAACGGCAACCTGGCGATCAACGCCACGACCCTTTCGAACCTCACCGCCTCGATCAACAACCCGGCATCGATCGGCACCTTGAACGGATCGTTGGTGGCGCCGGCCACGCCCATAACTGGCATCAACGGGACGATCACCACTCCGATCGTCCCGACGGCCAGCAACGGGACCACCATCAGCAACGGGACGCTCGCCAGCAACGGGACGCTCGCCAACAACGGGACCTCCACCAACAACGGGACCACCACCAGCAACGGGACGCTCGCCACCAACGGGACCACCACCACCGGGACGACGACCGGGACCACCACCAGCAACGGAACCACCACCAGCAACGGGACGCTCGCCACCACCGGGACCTCCACCAGCAACGGGACGACCACCAGCAACGGAACCACCGCCAGCAATGGAACGACCACCAGCAACGGGACCGTCGGCCCGGCCGTCAGCACGCTGGCCGGGGGCACCGCGACGCTGAACAACCAGGTTTCCACCCTGGTCGGCGCGACTACGGCGACCGCCGCCTCGACGAGCACCTTGACGGGCGGGAACGGAGCGATCAACCCGTCTACGGGGACGCTCGTGCAAGCGGGCGCGGCCGCCATCGCCGGCACGTCGGGCGCCTCGACCCTGATGATCGACGAGGTCGCCGTTTCCGAACCCATCACGGTCCTGGTCCACCAGTCACAACAGATTCCCGGCTCGACGCTCCGGACGCAAGCGAAGGTCCTCGCGTCGAGCGGGAACGGATCGCGGCTCCACGTTGTTTCCCCGTCGGGGCCTCAGGCCCACGCGATCCAGGCTGTCAAGTTCGCCCGTAAACTGCATCGATAACCGGGCCGACAGGAACGCCCTTGGGGAAGTCCGGGTCGGGTCGCCAGTTGTCCAGCCGGGTCGGCTCGATCCTTCGCGACTGGCGACCCGACCCGAGGCCGGGGTGCGAACCGAGGAAATCCGGTCGGACGATCCTCTTGCGAGATGGCATAATCGGAGGCGACCCGGACGAGGGGTCTTTCGGAGCCCGGGAGCGGGACTGACCCCCTCGGGCGATCCAAAGGGGCCTGGCCTCGTCCTCGACCGTCGCGGGGTCTCATCGGAAATCGCTTTCATGGATTTTCTTGTTGAGCAACTGGTTTACGGTAGCTTCCCGTTCTGGGACCGGGGGTATGACGTCCTGGGTTGCTCGCCGGGTTGCTCGCCGAAGATCACGGCCGAGGTCGTGGCGATCTGTCGGAAGTTCGGCCAGCCCCCCTCGGGCGACTCGGCCAAGCCGGCGATGTTCGCCGTCCGGTTGCGGAGCGGCCCTTGGGCGGTGGTCGGGGTCAAGCCCCAGGGGGACGACGACCGGGGGAGACCTGGGGCGTTGGCCTTCCACGCCTTGATCGTCTCGGCCGAGGATCATGCCCGGACCCGGTTCAACCCGTTCGGCTATACTCATCAGTCGAAATGGTCGCTCGAAGACTCGGGGACTTTGCCCAGGGTCCGATGCTTCGTGGAGCGGATCGCGGCCTCGGACGGGTCGACAAACCTGGGGCGGGTTGGGCCGATCGTCGAGGCGTTGCGGAAGCGGAGGCGGGTCGCGGTCGAAGCCTCCGAGCCGATCGATGGCCTGGCCCGCGAGGTCTGGGCGAGCTTGCCCGAACGGGTCAGAAGCCGGGCTTCGGTGGCCACCTGGGCGTTTTCGGGCGAGAACCGGTTCGACCTGGTCGCCTTTCCCCGCCTGGTCGGGGTCGCTCTCGACGATTCTTACATCCCCCCCGCCCTGCTCGAAGCCGCACAGCGGCCAGCCCCGGTTCGAAGGAATCGAGTCGCCCGGGCTGGGGTCGCCGTCGGCCTGGCGGCTTCGGTCCTGGCGGGCTTGATCTGGTGGATGTCGGCCCGAAAACCCGTCGAACCGGCGACGCCCCCCGCTCCGGTGGCGGCCCTCGCCCCTCCAACCCTGGAGCCAGCCGGGGCCGCTCAAGTTCAAGCCCGATTATCCGTCCTGGCGGGTCGGCTCGAAGGGTTCGAGGTCGGCCCGAGCGACGACCCGGCCCGGCTCCTGGCCCGGATCGCCGAGGCCGTCCATTATCGCGGTCGAATCCTCGGAGCGACCGAGCTTGACCGGATCGCCCGCGACCCCGACCCCGACAAGGTCCGCGCCCTGGCCTGGCACGGTCAAATCCAAAAATTCGTGGACGACCAGCCTTTGCCGGGGGACTTCGCCTCGACCCCCCTGGCCGGGCAGTTGGCCGCCGTCGCCCGGTCGTTCCACCTCGACCCGTCGCTCGAACCCGGGTCGGTGGCCGACGCCTTGATCGCCGCCCTGGCCAGGCCCGGGTTGATCCGCCCGACCCCGCTCGCCGCGAGGTTCCCGGCGCTCAGCGACTACGCCCGATTCCTCGGCAAACTCCCCCGGCTCGACGACCCGCCTTGAGTCGGGTCCAGCTTTCGAATCGGGAGATTCGGATGGCCAATCGCAGGATTTCCAATCGTAAAAAACTCGGAAAGTGTCATTCTTCAATCCTTTGCGATTGGCGATCCTGCGATTGGCCCGTCTTGATTTGGAAGGATCTCCCGATTCGAAAGCTAGGCCCGCCTCGAGTCCGGAACTTGCCGGTGGCCTGTAGCCATCCCCCCTCCCCCCGGCGACAATAATCCCCACCCCCGCTCCTCCCATCGAAGGCTGGCCTCGCGGCTGGATTCGGGCCAAGACGCCCGACTCGCCCGAGGCCCTACTGATTTGAACGACACCCGTGCCCGACACCGACCGCCAGGACAAGCAGTGGAGCCGCCACGCGGCCCGATACGACGACCTGTTCCTCGACCCGTTCCGGCCCGGGGTCGAGAACCCGCTCCTGGGGGCGATCGAGGCCATCCCCGACCCTGGGCACAAGGTCGTCGCCGACCTGGGTTGCGGGACCGGGCCGCTCTTGCCGCACCTGGTCGACCGCTTCGATCGGGTCGTCGCGCTCGACTTCGCCCCCGGGATGATCGCCGAGGCGAAGAAGCGGCTCGTCGCCGACCACGCCGGGGCGGGTCGGAACGGCAAAGCCAAAGACAAAGACCAAGCTCCTCGGGTCAACTTCCTGGTCCGACCGATGCACGACCTCGACGACTTTTCCGGCGAGTTCGACGTCGCCTTGGCCGTCAACTCGCTGGTCATGCCCGACCTCCGCGACGTCGACCGGACCCTGGCCGCGATCCGAGGCTCGCTCCGCACCGGCGGGTTATTCCTGGGCATCGTCCCATCGATGGACGCGATTCATTACCATACAATGCTCTTGCACGACGCCGCGCTCGACCGAGGGCTGCCCCCCGAGGAGGCCGAGCGGCACGCGGCATTCCACGGCGAGCATCATTTCTACGAGTTCGCCTTCGGACGATTCCTGTTCCACGGGCTCCGCCAGAAGTTCTGGCAACCGTTCGAGATCCACCACCACTTCCGCAAGGCGGGGTTCTCCAACATCACCCTGGCCAAGGTCCTCTACCCCTGGGACGACACGATCACCGGAGGGACAGCCTTCGCCGGCTACCCCCGAAGCTGGGACTGGTTCTTCCGGGCCGAAGCCCTCGAACCCCATTCGAGCCACGGATGAAACACGGATAATACAAAATAGAATTGTTTTATCCGTGTTCCATCCGTGGCTGATAAAAATCGGTATTATCCGTGTTTCATCCGTGTTTCATCCGTGGCCGCTTTGATCTTTCATCCCGGAACTTGTCGCAATGTCCGCCCCCGACCCTCACCATCGGACCCAGGAACAGTCGATCAAGGCGAGGAAGCACCAGCTTTTCGATTCCGACGAACATGCGCAGTTCGGCCCTCGCCGCTCGTTCGCCGAGTGCCTCCGCGACACCCCCGCCGCCCCGATCTCGCCCGCCGTCAAAGCCGTCTTATGGGTTGTGGGAACCCTGATCATCGCCCTCCTCCTGCTCGCCTTCGTCAAGGTGGGAACCCGCAAGCCCCGAGTCAAGCCGACCCGATCGGCCGCCGCCGAGAGTCCTCGCCCCGAGTTGCGATCGTTCGGGCCGCGAGGGGTCCGCCTCGCCCTTGGCGTCGAGGAAATTGACTTTCCCAACGGCGAAATCCAGCGGGTCAGGCCACCGATTGCCGGAGCGATAACCCCTCCGGCGAGGGCCGAGTCGAGCTGATTGCCTCGATTTCGCCGTCAAGGTCGAGGTGGGTTGGCTTGGCGGAGGCACCCTCCCCAAACGAACCCAATGAGTCACCCAAGTCGATTTCTGGTAACGATTTAGGATCGACTTCAGGCCGAGGAGCGGCGGTCGAGTCGCCCGAGCGGAGGACTTCCTCGGTGGATTCGGAGGGTTCGGTCGACTCGACTTCGCCGGTCGACTCGACCTCGCGGAACTCGCGGAGGGCTCGATAGAACTCGCGGGTCGCCGCCGCTTCATATTTGCGAGCCAAGGTCGCCTCCTTGCTCGGGTCGAACAGGGCTCGATCGGCGGCCTCGGCTCGGTCCAGCGCGATCGCCTCGTGATCCAAGGTCTCCCGATGGGCGCGAAGCCGAACGACCTCGGCGTCGATGTAGACGATCATCTCGTCGCACGCCCAGTTCCGCTTCTCGTTGTCCGTCGATAAGTGGGCGATCTCCTTCGGGTCGAGCCGCTTGTAGTCGCCGCCGATCGCCTTGGACAGGACGTAACCGCGCGACGGGGGCAAGTCGAGTTCCCTCCGGCCGAAGTACGCCTCGATCTTGCTCATGTGGTTGAAGTCCCAGAACAACTGCCCCTCGCGGTCGAGTTCGGATCGAAGCCCGAGCAAGGCGTCGATCAGGCGGTCGACCCCCTCGGGCATCGCCATCAGCTTGCGTCGGTAGCTCACCGGCTCGTTGCCGATCCAGCCCATGAGGTGGTCGGCCTCGCCGTTTCGCTTCTCGTCGAACTCCTCGGCGGCGTGGCGGACCTTGATCGCCAGCGCGGCGGTTTCTTGCCGGGCGGCACGCTGGCAACGCACCGTCATCAGGGCGATCTGATGCGCCAGATAAACCCCGATTACCGTTTGCGGGGCCATCTCTCCTTGAATCGCCAGGAAGCGGTGTTCCACTTCGATGGCATCTTCGATGGGTAACGCCACGCCGGCGCCGGTGAGGCCGTGCTTGACGGCGTTGGCCCTGGAGCGTTCTTTGCCCTTGGCGGTTTTGGGGCCGGTGGACTTCTGGGCGTTGATGCGATTGGCGGCGATTCGGGCTTCGGAGGTGACCGGCATCGGAGGCAAACCCCTATCAATAACTTCGGTGCGGACTCGATTGGTGTGGGACACGTTGGCGCGATCGGGGCGCCGTCGTCCTTTAACATCGAGGCGGCGAAGCGGGGTTAGCATACTTTTTAGGGCCAGCCGAAAATTTTAAACAAAAAATGAGGGGGATCATCGAGGACAATTTGAAACATGGCTCTTGTTGGAGCGAAGCAATCGGGTGGGCGGGTCAGCCTCACTCCGCCTGGTACAGCCAGCCTCGGATGTCGGCTGCGTCCCTCAGCCTCTTCCCTTTCCTCTCGGATTGGTTGGGGGCCAGGTCGAGAAAATCAATCTCGGCATGTTCGGGGAATTGTTCCGGGCTGGAGCGGACCTTCAGTTCCAGCTTTGTGCATTCCTCGACGGTCACGGCCATAACACCGACCGATTCGAGACCACGCCCTCGATAGTGTTCCCAAGAAGCGGGGGCGGCGATCAGGTCGCCATCATAGACCGAGAGCTTGTGTTCGTCTTTCGGGGTTGGCCGGAACGCTTGGGATGTCACTCGACCCTGCTTGACGAAGGACGGGTGGATTTGCCTAAGCAAATGAGTCGCGTCCGTCAAGATCCAACTCCGCTCAAGGTTTGCAGCCGCTCCGACATCCAAGTCCAATCGTCCACCTTGTCGAGCCTCAGTGATCGGGCCTCTTCACCGTTGGTGTCGAGGTTGAGGGAATGCCAATCGCCGGAACGCTTGAGGAGGTCGATCTCCAACGACACATCCTGCCGCTCGATCGACCACTCGAATCGCACCCCACCCTCGGCAACCGGGTAAAGATACGGCAAGCCGAGATGGTCGGGATAGTGCTCGTTGAATGCCTTGGCCAGCCAATCCAAACCGTCGGCTTGAGGAGCACGCCCCTGGCCGTCGTACCATCCGTCTTTGAGCACCCTCAACTCGTCCAATTGAGATTGGAAATCGAGTGGATCAAGGAGCGTGACATGATCGATGGACTCAATCTTCTGTAAACGCTCGGAGCGGTCGAATTGGCCTACGCCATCGAGCAAAACCTTCACGCCTTGGCGATGGCCATTGAACGCTTCAAGGATCGTATCGAAGTGCTGTCGGACGGCCGGGCCAGACACCTTACCGCCATCCGGCAGCATCATCTCGAAGGTCGATTTGACTTGGTTAAGCTCGTAGATTCCACCTCGAAGATGGATCTCTTCGCTCCGTTCGGTGATCTCGGCGGCCCTGAGCAGGCGTCGCCGAGTTTCCTTCGTCAGCCTTGCGGGCGGACTGCCGGTCTTCGTGGGAAACTCGATCGCCTCATCGTCGAGAAGACTTCGTCCCAACCGATTGAAATAGGCTAAACTCTTGAGCGGCAAGTGCGGGGTGGGCGACTGATTGTCGGCGGCGGCACCAATCGCGTTGACAATCGCATCGCGAGCTTGTTCCAAGTAAACTTGCTGGAACGGAGGAAGTAGGTCGCTCATTCCGAGAAGCAGAGCGATCACGGGGATGGCGCTACCATCCTCGACCGATGTCAAATTCAGCGAGATCCCTTCGGTGAAGTGACGTAGGGAGCGTTTCCGACCGGGGTTCTCCTTCAAATATCGCCATTTAGCGACTTCGATAACCATCGGCTCCAAGACGGCCAAGTCGCCTAAAAGTTCCAGCGGTATCGAATGGCCTTTGAAGCGTTCCCCCATCAGTTTAGGACTGAGGAAATTTGAAATGCTCATAAGACTCAATCCGACACCTCGAACAAGCGCACAAATAGTCAGCTAGACAATAGACTTTACTCCGGCAGTCGAGGGAAGGCAATCGTTGTACAACCAAAAGTTTCTGGTTCAAGGGTGGCGTGATCGAAGAAGCGTTTCGTTCCCTCGAAGATCGCCATCGCACGAAACCGGTTGCTGGTGAGTTTAGATCGTGGCTCAATTCAGCGGGACCGCGGCCCCCTTGACCTGGTTCCAGGGCATCCGGGCCAGGACCATCCCCATCCCGCAAGTGTCGGTCACCCCCGAGAACACCAGGCCCGCGCCGACGAACCCGGCCAAGGCGAGAAAACCCGGGTGGACGAACGCCCCCAGAGTCACCCCGACCACGACCAGCGACCCGGCGCTGATCCGGACCTGCCGCTCCAGGGAGATCGCCTTTTCGCCCCGGACCAGCGGAAGCCCGGCCCGCTCCCAGGCGAGCGTCCCGCCTTCGACGTTGACCACGTCCTCATAACCCCCCTTGCGGAACGCCTCGACCGCCTGCCGACTCCGGGCGCCCGACCGGCAGATCAGGTAGAGCGGTCGCCCCTCCGGCCCGACCCGACCCTCCATGACCCCCTTCGGGTCGAGCGACCCGAGCGGGACCGACCGGGCGCCCTCGGCGTGGGCTTCGCGGAACTCGGCGGGGGTCCGGACGTCGACCAGGTCGATCGGACCCAAGTTAGGGTGCAGCCCGGCGAGCTCGACCGGCGTGATGGTCCTGACGCCCATGATCATCTTCCCCCTCTTGAAACCCGAGAAGCCCATCGCCTCGACTCTCCAGGATCATACGCTTTCCGGGCATCGTGCGCATGGCGGTAAGAATGATGCGGTGGATTCTTGGCCACGGAGGAAACACGGATGGGAGACAGAGGAACAATCTGATCCGTGTTTCCTCCGTGGCTCACCGGGATTTCGCGGCGTGGCTCATCGAGGGTCGGGGGGCGGTGGCTTCATCGGCGAGCTTCTGGGCGCCCCTTTCGCCGGCTCGGTCATCCGGGCCTTCGGGTCGAGGAACACGCGGTCGCCGGGTTTGAGCCCCTGTTTAACCTCGACGGCCTGGGTGTTGGACCTCCCAAGGGTCACCTCGCGAAATTCGATGGCGCCTTGGGGGGTCCGCACCGCCACCCCATCGTTGTCGTCGATGTTGACCACCGAGGCGACCGGAACGGTGAGCACGTCGTCGAGTTCGAAGAGGAGGATATACTCCCCGCGTCTGAAAGTTGAGGGTTGTTTGGATTAATGACGTTCTTTACGATCGACGGCAGTGACGACCCCCTTTGGAACCCGATTTGGCTGGGATCATGATCTCCATCGACTTCACCGCTT